>Ga0187847_10000492_pt1 | contig 43526 bp, 37 predicted proteins | sample June2016WEW_4_10_FD_132458 | JGI IMG/M metagenome (GOLD analysis project Ga0187847, IMG submission 132458) | Peatland microbial communities from SPRUCE experiment site at the Marcell Experimental Forest, Minnesota, USA - June2016WEW_4_10 | ecosystem: Environmental > Terrestrial > Soil >...
CACTTCGAGGTTCTGTAGCTTCACATTCCCACGCTGAATCGGCAGGCTATCCTTGATCTTTTCGTACTGTTCGACCGTGATCTCCATTAGCTCCCATTATAACAAAGTTAGTGTTAACAAGACCCAGTTCATGTTGCTATCCCTCTTTTGGCTTCACGGCCCACCATCCATGTCCACAAACGCTATTTTTGCGAACAGTCATCTTGTAAGAATTCTAATCCCGACACAAAGCATCGAGCGAACAAAGGCCGATGCTACAGGACCTGCGAATTCTCCGCGCTCTTTGTAATGCCGCTTCAGTGTCCTTCATCAGACAACCGGCTTTTCTGTGACAAGGGGCTACCTCAAGATTGCGGATCGTCGAAGACATCCGGGAGGCGGACTCATCTTGGACGGGCTCATAACATTGAGTAACAATGATCTGGAGATTAACCTTGACTTATTCTGCTTAATCGTTTTATTATTCGTTCCGCATTTGTATTTATGAAAAATATGACTTGAAGCAGGTCGTAGATGCAACTGCACACTGCTGGCCGTGTTTGGGCCAGGATTAGATTGCCTATCCACTGACCGTCGTCTCGGCAGAATTCAGTTGCGAGATTGGATGCCCAACATTAATGCATCATTTTCCAGGCATTGCTCGTATTCTTTGATTTTGCGTTGGAATAATTCGTTTTTCGTGTCATTCCGTTTTTGCTCTACCCTTTTCACATGTGGCAATTCGTGCAGACTCAGACTGCTGGCCTGTGGACTATCACCCCCGAATCGTCGGATACGACTCCAAACACCGGGATCATGCATTGAAATGGCGTTCCACCATCGGATTTGGGTGGGCTATGCACAAGCTGAAACCCAATCTCAGCAGTTCAATTCTCTGCCAGGAGCGGGCATCCGCTTGCTAGTTGAGCCGGTATGTCGCAGTTCTGGAAGCTCTACTGCCGGGAAGTTGCCACAACGCATTGTTATCTCAACAGGAACATGAACGGAGCAGGGTTGGTTGACCCATTCCGCCCGCAAAGCACGGGGTCAAAACGAATCGAAATCTAAGTGGAGGTTCATCAATGCATTTTGCATTCACAAGATCGGACAAGCAAACGCGCGCCAGTCGGCGGGTGGTGCATAGCGTATTTGTCCTGGCGGCTTTGCTGCCGGCTCTATTTGCATCCAATGCATGGTGCCAAGGCACAGGCTATTGGCAAACCAGCGGTAACAAGATCCTTGACTCGAACGGAAACGAAGTTCGCATAGCCGGAATCAACTGGTACGGCTTTGAGACGACCGATTTCATTATTCACGGCCTTTGGGCTCAGGATTACCACACAATTCTGAATGACATCAAGAGCCTTGGCTATAACGTCATCCGCATGCCGTTCTCTAACGAACTAGTGGAAAGCAATCCGGTGCCAACCAACTTCGCCGCATCTGCCAGCGCTGGATTCGTCAACACAGATATCGACGGGCTGACTGGGCTACAAGTTATGGACAAGGTCATTCAAAACGCGGGAAACATAGGTTTACGGGTCATACTTGACAATCATCGCTCTGAGGCCGGTAACAGCAACGAGGCTAATGGCCTGTGGTACACCAGCGCCTATCCACAGGCGAACTGGATAGCGGACTGGCAGACGATGGTCAATCGATATTCAAGTTTCAAAGATCCCCAAGGGAATCCCATCGTGATCGGCGTCGATCTCCGCAACGAGCCGCACCTCGTGATAGGTGGTGAGTCTACCGGCTCTTGCTGGACTGGGGACACAGCAACTAGCGGGAGCTATACCGGCTGCCCAGTCACCAACACTGCGCAGAACTGGCCCGTGGCTGCTCAAGCCGCTGGAAACGCTATTCTGGCCATCAACCCCAAACTACTTGTCTTTGTCGAAGGCATCGACTGCTACAGCGGCTCCTGCGACTGGCAAGGCGGGAATCTCGCAGGCGTTGCAACCAACCCGTTGGTGCTGAGTGTGCCCAACCAATTGGTGTATTCAGCCCACGACTATGGGCCGAATCTTTTTGAGCAGCCGTGGTTCAATAGCAGCACGACAGATGCCAGTCTGGACGCCATTTGGAACAAGTACTGGGGATATATCAACGCCGCCGGCACGGCTCCGGTTTGGGTGGGTGAGTTCGGCACCGACAACAGCAGCACTGACATCCAAAGCACAGCCGCAGGCAGCGAGGGACAATGGTTTGAGGGCCTGGCTGCGTACATCCGGGCGAATCCAACCATCAATTGGACCTATTGGGCTCTTAATGGCGAAGACGATTATGCATTGCTCGATGCCAATTACGATCCAACTCCGCTAAGTGCGACCAAGCAATCCATGCTGGCCGCGATGCAGTTCCCACTTACCGGTGGCGGCGGCTTAGCTTGTCCTGTTCCTACCGCTGTTCCGCAAAACTTCACAGGAACGGCTGCCTCTTCCAGTCAGATCAACCTGACCTGGACGGCAGTCCCGCCGTCGGCCCCCGGTTGCACGATCACCTATGATATTTTCAGCAGCACAACGCAAGCCTTCACTCCGTCATCGAGCAACCTGATTGCCAGCGGGGTGACGGGTACGACCTTCTCCGCTACCGGCTTGAAATCCTCGACTCAGTATTACTTCGCGGCTGAGACCGTGGACGTAACGGGTCAGACTCAGCCTTCAAGCATTCTTAGCGTCGAGACCCTGGTTGGCAGTACATCGGGTTTCACACTTGCGCCGTCGTCGGCCGTTCTGTCGCTTGTCCAGGGCGCGAGCGCCACCGATGCGATCACGGTGACTGACACCGGTGGTTTCACTGGTAGTGTCACGCTCGCCGCTTCTGGCCTTCCCACGGGGGTAAATGCGACATTCGGCACTAATCCGACCACCGGAACCAGCGTGGTGACATTTACAGCCAGCAGCACGGCCGTGGCTGGAACATTCCCAGTCACAATCACTGGGACCTCCGGCACCGTCACGGCGTCCACCACAATTACTTTCACGATCGGCGGTTGTGATGCGGCGAGCTTTACAGTTGCACCTTTGGCCGTTGCCGTGTCCGTTGTTCAAGGCACCAGCAGCACCGATACGGTTACGGTGGGCGATTCATGCGGGTTCACGGGCAGCGTAACCTTTGCGGTCTCCGGCCTGCCCAGCGGCGTAACTGCGACCTTCGGCACTAATCCGAGTTCGGGGACCACTGTAATCACATTTGCAGCCAGTACCGCGGCAGTGGCTAAAGCATCTGTAGTTACCATCACCGGAACCTCCGGCACCCTGACCGCGTCTACAACGATCAATCTAACTGTCCTTCCCACGACGGGAAGCTTCACGCTTGCTGCTTCGGGTCCCACCTTGTCAGTTAACGTTAGCGGCAGCGCCACTGACACGATTACGGTAAACGACGTTAGTCCCTTCGCGGGTAGTGTGAGTCTTGCCGCAACTGGATTGCCCAGCGGCGTGACCGCGACCTTCGGCACGAATCCAACTACCGGAACCAGCGTCGTCACATTTGCAGCTAGTAGCTCGGCGGTGGCGGGAACATTTACGGTCACCATCACCGGAACCGCAGGTGCCGTGAGTGCAACTACCACAATTGCACTCACCGTCCTTCCTGGAAACCCCGTTCCCGCATGCACCATCGGCTATACGATTTCAAGTCAGTGGCCAGGCGGGTTTGGAGCGGCTATCACCATTACCAACACGGGAACCACCGCCCTAAATGGTTGGACGCTGACGTGGGCCTTTGCGAATGGGCAGACGATCACGCAGCTTTGGAATGGCGCGGAAACCCAGAGCGGTGCGAACGTCACTGTAACCAACCTTAGTTACAACGGCACGATTGCTGCTGGAGGCAGTTACACCGGCATGGGATTCAATGGAGCCTGGAATAGTGTGACTAACGCGATACCGACTGCGTTCTCGCTCAACGGAACAGCCTGCACGGTCAACTAGCTGCAGCAACGCATCATTGCCACAACAGCAACGTGTGCGGAGCGGGTCTTCGACCTGCTCCGCGCTGAGTAACTAAGATCTCATTGCTTTAAACGGGCATTAATCCGGGCCCACAGCGAAGCGCAGTAGGTATAGTCCCTCGACAAGGACATGAAAAAGCCGAAGCGCACAAAAAGGAGAAGGTAATCATGAAACTGCGAGTGGCTTGTATCGTTGCATCGTTGTTCTTGCTTGCTGTGGCAACTGCCACCGCGCAAAACGCAGTCGTTAATTATGGCTCCGCTGAACAAACGATTCGCGGCTTCGGCGGAGCGACTGCCTGGCTAGGACAACTTACTGAGCCCCAAGCCACAGCGCTTTTCAGCCCCACCAGCGGTCTCGGCCTCAGCGTCCTGCGCGTGCGCATCGATCCTACCGGCTCACCGACGAGCACCCCACCCTGGGCAACCATTGCCCCCAATACTGGGAGCTGGCTTGATGAAGTTACAAACGCCCAGGAAGCCGTCGCCGCCAATCCCAAGGCCATTGTCATGGCGACTCCCTGGACTCCGCCCGCCTCGCTGAAGTCCAGTTCTTCATCCCAGCCCTTCTTCTCTGGCACATGCAGTCCCGCAGCAGGGTTCTGTGGCGGCTTTCTGGAGCCGGCGAACTACGCCACCTATGCCTCGTATCTCGAGGATTTCGTAACTTACTTCGATAACACTGCCGGCTTCGACCTATATGCCATCTCCATGCAGAACGAACCAGACTTTGCAAACGTCGATTACGAATCCTGTAACTGGACTGCCGCGCAGATGGACACCTGGATTGCGGGCAACGCCTCTACGCTCACCACGAAGCTCATCATGCCGGAATCATTTCAGTTCATTCAGGCCCAATCGAATACGGCCCTTGAAGACCCAGTTGCCGAGCTCCTCATCAGCATCATTGGCGGCCATCTCTATGGATCCTCGCCTACCGCCTACACGCTTGCCCAGCAGGACGGTAAAGAACTCTGGATGACCGAGCACATGTTCACGCCGGCAGGATCGCAGCCAGCCATTGGCGATGCCCTTCAACTGGCCGAAGAGATTCACAATTCCATGGTTACGGGCAACTACAGCGCATATGTGTATTGGTGGATTTGGGACGACCCTGCCGACAGCATTAATTACGGCCTGATTAACTCCAGTACCACCGCTCCGGTTCCGACTTACTATGGAGACGCGATAGGACAATTCTCCAAGTTTATTCAACCGGGTTATGTGATGGTCAGCGCCAGTGATCCGATACCGGGTGTGTTCGACTCGGCCTATATGGGAGACGGGAACCTAGTGATCGTGGCCATCAATTCAAACACCACTGCTGCCTCTTTTCCCGTCACCATCCAGGGCCAGGCTACAGCCTCGTTTACGCCTTACCAGACCTCAGCTACCGAAACCATGGCACAGCTAACTCCGGTCAGTGTTACGGGCGGCTCATTCACTTACTCGCTGCCGGCCCAGAGCATCACCACTTTCGTAGCGGCAGCCTCTACAACGCCTGGATTCACACTTTCGCCCTCAGCCTCAAGCGTTTCAGTTACCCAAGGCAAATCCGCGACCGACACAATCTCGGTAGCGGACCTGAACGGATTCACCGGCAGTGTTAGTCTTGCCGTGTCCGGCGTGCCCGCCGGCGTAACTGCCGCGCTCGGCACCAACCCAACCACTGGCAGCAGCGTGCTAACGTTCACGGCCAGTAGCACGGCTGCAACCGGCGCGGCGACGGTGACCGTCACCGGGACCTCCGGGAGCTTGACCGAAACCGCTACCATCGCCCTCTTTGTTGGATCTTCCTCGTGCAACATCGTCTACACAATTTCGCCGCAAAGCTCAAGCGCCTTCGGAGGCAGCATTACCATCGACAATACGAGCACGACCGCTTTATCCAGTTGGACGCTTGGCTGGACGTTCGCCAACGGGCAGACGGTCTCGCAACTCTGGAATGGAGTGGAAACCCAGACCGGCGCGAATGTGACGGTGACCAACGAAAGTTACAACGGCAGCATCCCCGCTGGGGGCAGCATGTCCCAAGTTGGATTCAATGGGACCTGGAACGGAGTTACCAACGCGATACCCTCGGCGTTCACGCTCAACGGAACGACCTGCAGCAGCAATGGACCTGTGCCCACGGGGAGCTTCACGCTGGCGCCCTCGGCATCCACTTTGGCTGTAACTCAAGGTAGCAGTGCCACAGATACTATCGCAGTCACTGATGTAAATGGATTCACGGGCAGCGTAACTTTAGCCGCATCCGGTCTGCCTAGCGGAGTTACTGCAGTGTTTGGCACCAGCCCCACCACCGGTACCAGCGTTCTGACGCTGACGGCCAGCAGCGCGGCAACGCCGGGAACCTCCGCGATCACTATCACCGGAACATCGGGGAGCCTGACCGCAACCACCACCATTGCACTGACCGTCAATACCGCAGGGAGCTTTACGCTCACGCCTTCGGTGTCCACTCTGACGATCGCTCAGGGCAGCAGCACCACCGACACCATCACGGTGACGGACGTGGGCGGCTTCAATGGCAATGTAACTCTTGCTGCTTCCGGTCTGCCTAGCGGAGTAACTGCAACGTTCGGCACCAACCCCGCCACCGGGTCCAGCGTGCTGACGCTGACGGCCAGTAGCACGATCGGTTGCAGCGCGGGAGCCTCCACAATCACCATCACCGGAACCTCCGGCTTCTTGACCGCAACCACCACCATAGAACTTGCCATTACGGCGCCGGCGAGCTTTACGCTAGTGCCTTCTGCAACGGCGCTGTCGATTGCCCAAGGCACCAGTGGCACCGACACCATATCGTTCGATGGCGCATGTGGATTCACCGGCAGCTTAACTCTTGCCGCGTCCGGATTGCCTAGCGGAGTAACGGCTACATTCGGCACCAATCCTACCAACTCGACCAGCGTGTTAACTCTGACGGCCAGCGCCACGGCCACAGTCGGAGCGGCCACAGTTACCATCACCGGAACATCCGGCGCCGTGACCGCAAGCACTACCATTGCGCTTACTGTCAGCCCGGCTTCCATGTTCACGATTGCGCCCTCGGCAAGCGCACTGGCGGTTACTCAAGGCAGCAGCGGAACCGACACTATTTCGGTAACAGACCTGAGCGGATTTACCGGCAGCGTAACTCTTGCCGCTTCCGGCCTGCCTACCGGAGTAACTGCAACGTTCGGCACCAACCCCGCCACCGGGACCAGCATCCTGACCCTGGCGGCCAGCAGCACGGCTACCACCGGAGCGGCCACGGTCACCATCACCGGAACCTCCGGCAGCCTGACCGCGAGCGCTACGATCGCCCTTACCGTCAATCCCTCGACTCCAACCCCCACGTGCACCATTGACTACACGATCTCCAGCCAATGGCAAGGAGGCTTTGGAGCGGCCATCACCATCAACAACACGGGGACCACCGCCTTGACCAGTTGGACGCTTACCTGGACCTTTGCCAACGGGCAGACTATCACTCAGCTCTGGAACGGCACGGAGACGCAGAGCGGCGCAAACGTGACGGTAACCAATCTGAGTTACAACGGCAGCATTCCCGCTGGAGGCAGTTATTCCGAGATGGGATTCAATGGCACCTGGAATAGTGTGACTAACGCGATACCGACGGCATTCTCGCTCAACGGAACGGGATGCACAGTCAACTAGCGAGAAACGGCAACGCACAGTTGTTGCGACAGAGATTTGCGTGGGCGGGTCTCTGACCCGCTCCACGCCGAGTACAATGAATTCATTGCGATGAATAGGCGATAGATCTCGTGAACGCCGCCAGGTCAGGGATGGCTTCTGGGATCTCCATATGAGGGCAACTCATAATTTCCGGTCGCGATGCCGGCATACGGGGACTGATTCCGTCGTTGATTCACTAGGTAATTATCTCTAATGTAGTTATATCGAGATTGCCTGGCGGGCTACCGCTGTGCGCTATGTGTCGGAAAATGGTTGTGAGAGAACGGTGTCCTTGCTCACCAAAGCTCTGGGTTTTAAATTCGGTACGCCCAGCTCGTGCGGGTTCGCGCTGTTGGGCCGTCGGCAGGATATGAGACAGCTGACCGGGTTAGTCGACGAACTCCAGAGACCCGCCGAGCCTCGCGAGGCCAAAAATTACTATCCGACATATCCCGCTTTAAAGACCTGTTCAGAATTCCGATAAGCCCGCAGAACGATCGACTGATGATTGAGCTTCCAGACGAACTAGACAACCATACCAGGCGCGGCGCGAAAGTAGGTGGAGATACAGATTTTGTCGCCATCGTTTTAACCGATCAAATTGTCGTTCCGGTTGCACAGCGGGCACTCTATGTGGCGGGATTGATCGAGGGTGCGCTCAGCAGCCGGCTGGATCTGGTACAGGCTGCAGTGGAGGTACAGGCGGATGAGATTGCGGCCAAGGCGGCGCGCAACAACGTAAAGCCGGAGTTGAATATTTATGGCATCTTACAGACGCGCGGCTCTTCGCTGGTGCCCTACACATTACCAGTCTTTGAAGGAACGGGAATCACCACCGCCTCGCCGGCACTATTCGAAGGCGGATTGAAGATCTCGGCAATCCATCAGGGCGGGGTTCAATTAGGCACACCGCTGCGCAACCGAATTGCCCAGGCAGATCCGGCACGCGATTCTATTCGGCGGCGCCAGGTACCAGGAAGAACAGCCATGCGGAAAATGATACTCGACAGCTGACCGAGAATTTAGTTATCGCTCTTGAAACGGCGTATCGGCGTGCGTTGCGGCGGTGGGGAGCCGCAATCACCAGGAACAATTGCTACAGGCCGAGAAGGACAAGTTTGCAGTGGGTAAAAGCACGAACTATCTGATCGTGCAGGACGAAGTATATCTTGCGCAGCAGCGGTCGAGCGAGCTAGCGGCGCGCTCCGACTGGATGAAAGCGCAGCGAGCGTTAGATCGCTCGCTGCGCAGCCTGCTTGAGAAAAATGAGATTTATCTCGACGGTGCAATCGAAGAGCAAGTCAAGCAGGATGTTCAAGTGTTCTAAAGGTTCGATCGTCGAATCAGGAGTTTGGAAGTTCAAGTTTCATCATGACACCTCCAAACCGCCGGTTGCGCCGTAGACTTCTCCGGTAACGTAGCTAGATTCTTGCGAGGCGAGCAGAACAAATGGAAGCGCCATTTCGACGGGTTGGCCTGCACGCTTCATTGGGGTCTCCGATCCGAAGACCGGAATTTTCTTTGGTGGTTGTCCCCGCTCGGTTGTAAAGGTGCCCATACAGGACGTGGGGCAATACTATTGACCGTATCCCGTCTGCGGCGACCTACCGGGACAGTGCTCTTGTGAAGGTCAGAATGGCGGCCTTTGTCGGGGGATAATCGAGCAGACTTGGGCCAGGGTGCTTTGCTTGAATGGATGCATTGGTGATAATGGATCCTCCGGGTGGCATAGGCGGCAACGCCTCTTGGCAAAGCCAGTAGAGCGCAAAGACATTCACGCGGTAGGTCTCTTCCAACTGCTTTGTGTTGAGTTCCGCAATCTTTTCTACGGCATGTTACTTTCCGGCGACACAAGCGAGGATATTGAGTCCGCCAAGTTTCTTGTGTGCCTCCTTAACTAACTTCCGACAAAATTTCTCATTGCTAACGTCGCCGGGCAACGCTATCGCCTTGTGTCCTTTTTGTTCTATAAGGGTGATCACATATTTTGCATCCTCCTCTTCGCTGGGAAGATAGTTGATCGCTACGTCCGCGCCTTTACGCGCAAAGGCAATGGCGGCTGCGACCGATGCCAGAATCACCGCCAGTGACGAGGGCCTTGCGGTTCGGTAGGCGCCCAGAGCCCCGATAACTAATCTCTCCATGGTCCGGACTTGGGGTCATTTCCTTTGCGGAGCCGGGCGCTTTTTGGGTCTGGCGCTTGAACTTCGGCTGAGGATACTGTTTGGTAGGATCTTGCAGTGTGTATAAACTGTTGAATTGCGTTTCGCTCACTAGGCACCTCGGACCGTTGGATGCGGGCAGAGGCCATTCAGTGTAAGTTGTTCGTGAAAACTGTGGTCTACTTAACTCAGCCGATCCGCATCAAGCGTTCCTCGCGGCTTTTGGTTGCTCCGACAGTGCATGCCCTCAAGGCGCCACACATCGCTGTAACAGCCGTTTGCCGTCTGAAGGAGTGGGCTTCGCACTTGTTGTCGTAGGCCTTCTCTGCTTGTGTTCTGCAAGAGGCGAGGCCGCCAACTTTGATCTACCGCCGCCGCCCGCATCCGCGAAGAAACAGCCGCACCGCTTAATCGCAGCGTCGGACGGCCAATACAGTCATGTCGTCGAAACTGGGGCGGCCGTTGGTAAACGCCCGCACGTCGTCAAGACAGGCGGCGATTAGTTCGGCAGGTTGCCGCGCAGCGTGCTGGCGGACTAACGTGATGACGCGGTCTACGCCGTACTCATCGCTCTTATTGCTAGCTTCTGACAGTCCGTCTGTATAGAGAAAGAGCGTGTCGCCGGATTCCAGTTGCACGCACGTGGCGGAAAACTCTGTTTCGAGAAACATCCCCAGCGGCAAGCCGGAAGATTCAATCCGAATCACTCCGTTGCGCCCGATGATGATGGCGGGGCAATGTCCGGCGTTATGGACTCCTATCTCACCGGTTGACTTGGCAAGTCCGCAAATCAGCGTGGCGTATTGGCCGGCCAGCGCACTCTCGCAGAAAAAGCGGTTGACGTGCGAGACAATTTGGCCGAGCGGCAGGGATATCTGGGTCAGGCTGCGGAATAAGGCGTGAAGCTGCGCCATCAGCATCGAAGCGGCCACGCCTTTACCGGAGACGTCGCCTAACAGGAAAAGGAGTTGCCCATCGGACGGGATCAGGTGGCAGTAGTCGCCGCTGACGGCGCCTACCGGCGCGAAATGATAGCTCGTCTCCCAGCAGCCTATGCGCAGGCCCTTTTGTGGCAGCAGATTACGCTCAACCTGAGAAGCCAGGTCGAGATCTCGCTGTAGCGCTGTTAGCTCCGGTTGGCTCAGATGTTCGAGGCAGTAGCACACCAACGGATCGGCGATCAAGCGATCCTGTTCCACTGGGTCGTGGCACTCCAGGCATAGACCGTACGTGCCGTCGGCCATGCGGTCCAACGCCGAATCAACTTCGTGCAAGAGGCTAGCCAAGCCGGAGTTTTGCGGTGCGGATGCAATCGCCGCCTCAAGCCTGCGTTTGCGCTCTTCCAGTTGCTCCTGCAGGAAACTTACTTCAAGTGTGCGCATGAGAATCCCCCTCGCTCTCGAACGTTGGATTCTGCCAGCTGCGGTTTCGATGCGCGTTTCCCGTAGCTCAGTTGGCATCTCCTTAGAGCCGGGATGCTGGCTTCAGCTGAGGATTTTCTGAGTCTCAGTTATTGTGCATGGTTTCGTGTGGTCGAAGCTTCTTATGAGAGGAGAATTTGAGATGATTCGGAGCGGTTTTGCGAGCTTGTGGAGTATATGCTTCAGGCAGGATAGCGCCGCTGGAAGAGACCATAGTGCGATTTGGGGGGAGGGGCACTGCGAATCCACCGTTCAGGTTAAAGAAAGTTGATGAGACGCCGATAACCGTAGGTTGTGTCTCCGCGCCTCAGCAGGTGGTGGGCGACACGCTCGCGAGGGCCGATGATCTCGATTAAGCGATACCTTGAGCAGACGCAAACTGGATCGAACGAGCACGGTGAGCGGGAGCCGAAGGCGCTTCTGCTGCTGACGGTTGGCGCGTATCGCTCGGCATTGGTGGAGATGGGCAACTGCGGCGTGGACGCCTGTCCGTCGCTGGGCGAGAAGTTGAAGGAGGGCCTGGGCAAGCTCGGCGAGAGGCTCTCAGCGGAAATCTCCTGCGAGACGATCGTAGAGACCGAATCCGGTGTAAGGGAGCAACTGCAGGGCTGGAGCCGGCGCACGGCCATGCACTATCGAGAGAAGACCCGCGAAGTAAAGGAGATTTTGCTGGTAATGGCTCGCACCGCCGAGTCGGTAGGAGAACGGGACCAGCGCTGCGCCCAGCAGATCACCGAGGTTACGACGCGGCTCAAGAGCATCGCCAACCTGGAAGACTTGACCCAGATTCGCGAGTCCATCGAGAAGAGCGCTTCGGATCTGAAGACCTCGATCGATAGGATGACGGTAGAAGGCAAGGCCGCAGTCGATCAGCTTCGGGCTGAAGTATCGACCTATCAAACCAAGCTCGAAGAGGCCGAAGAGATTGCCTCGCGAGATGCTCTCACAGGGCTGCGCAGTCGTCTTTGGACAGAGGGCCAGATCGAGCAATCACTCCATGCCAGCAAGGTATTTTGCGTCGCCATCATCGACATCAACGAGTTCAAACGGGTGAATGACGAGCACGGTCATCTGGTTGGAGATGAGTTGCTCAAGCAGTTTGCCGGGGAGATGCGATCTGTGTGCCGCTCGACGGACATCATCGGGCGCTGGGGTGGCGATGAGTTCCTTCTTCTGCTGAACAATTGCGGTATCGTCGAGGCCAAGGCACAGATCGATCGCCTGCGGGAATGGGTATGCGGCAACTACACGGTGCAGGGAAACTCCGCCCCTAAGAAGCTGCGTGTGGATGCATCGATCGGCCTAGCGGAACGACTGGCTGGCGAAACAGCGAAGGAGCTAATAGACCGTGCCGACGTCGAGATGTATCGCGATAAAGCGGCTTCGCGAGCCAATAGAAGCAATCAAGTACGATAGCGCGACCGCCGGTCAAGAGTGCCGTAGCGAATCGTTTCTATAGAGGTGAAGTAGTCCGCGGTCTTTGGCGGCCGGTGCACTCGTGCCATTTTGGGAACTCAACGGCTTCTGTGCCGTTCCTGGAATCGTTCCCCCTTCATTCTTAGCTTTGACTATTGAGTTTCCTTCGTCCTAGAGAGAAGGTAACAGTACGCCGTCTCTTAGCGCACGCTAAGATGACCGGCTGAGAAGTTGGAGCAGGCAGACGTCGCGGGTTGAGGACGCTGCTGAACAGAAGGACTGCCATGAGATTATTGATCGCCGAAGACGACAAGGCGTTGGGATTGTTCCTGTGCCGTGGCCTGGAAGCCGACGGGCACCACGTCCGCGTGGTCCATGATGGAGCAGCAGCGGTGGAGGCATTTCGCCAGGATTTGCCCGACCTGACCATTCTCGATCTCAACATGCCGATCAAGGACGGCGAGCAAGTGCTGGAAGAGGTGCGCACGATGGATGCGGATCTTCCCGTGCTGGTGCTGACCGCCCGGCAGGAGGTGGACACGCGCGTCCGCTGCCTGGACCGCGGGGCCGACGACCTGATGATCAAGCCCTTCAGCCTCCATGAACTGCGCGCCCGCTGCCGGGCTCTGTTGCGGCGCAAGCGCGAGGCGCGGTTAATGCTACGCGCGGGCGACCTCGAACTGGACCGGCTGGATCACACCGCTCGCCGGGCTGGCCAATCGATCATGCTCACCAACAAAGAATTTGCACTGCTCGAGCACCTGATGCTCAATCGCGGCCAGTGTGTGACGCGTGTAGAACTGCTGGACTCGGTCTGGAACCTTGAGCCGGCGCAGACCACCAACATTGTGGATGTCTACGTCAACTATCTGCGCCGCAAACTGAAGGACCCGCCCCCTGGGCAGCTGATTCGTACGGTGCGCGGGCAAGGCTATATGGTGCCGCCGGAGACCGATCTTGCGCTCGCCGTTCTGCCCGTGCTCGCTGTGCCTGTGATCGTGCCGGCTGTGGCCGGTGCAGTTTTTGAAGCGCACTAGACCTTGGCTCAACTCAACCGATCGATCTCTAGGAGAATTCTTATGGCAACCGTTCCTGCTTCCGCTCTTCCACTCACCAACCGCATCCGTCCGCGCAACGCTTTGGTGGCCAGCGCCGATCGCAGCTTTCGCCAGCGGGTCTCGGAGACTCTTACCGGTCTGCGCTGGCACGTGAGAGAGGCTGAAGGCGGCGCTCAGGCCTGGGCGGAGGCCGAAGCAGCCGCGCCTGAAGCCGTCATCGTCGATTCATGGCTGCCCGATCTAGACTTGGCCGAGTTTCTCAAGGACTTCCGCACCCATTTTCCCGAAGTGGATCTGGTGACCGCGGGCGGCGCCAGCGTGCAGGAGAGTCCGCGTGGACCCTACCGCCAGGAATTGCTCTACGCTCTGCGCCATACGCAGGACAACGACACGGCAATTTGGAACGCAGCCCCGGCGCTTAACAAGCCGAATCCGCCGCTCGATGCGATGCATGCCGTCCCATGGCCCGCCCCGTCTCATCCAGCGCAAGCCACGGTGGTTTCCTCGCCCGCGAGCTCTACGCTAGCCGCGATATATCCCCAGCCCGGTCTTCCTCAGGTATCGCCGGCCGCAGCGGGGACGCATACACCGACCGCCGAGCGGGCGCTATGCGAGAGACTTCCGGAGCTGATTGGCTATGCTCCCTGCATGCTCGAAATCAGCCGTCGCATCCGTCTCGTGGCACCACGTTCAACCCCGGTGCTGATCGAAGGACCTACCGGTTCGGGTAAGGAACTGGTGGCTGAAGCTCTGCATCGGCTATCTTCCCGTAGTCGCAAGCCGTTTGTCGCCATCAACTGCGCGGCCATTCCTGAGGCGTTGCTTGAGGCCGAACTTTTCGGCCATACACGCGGAGCGTTCACCGGCGCGGTACAAGGGCGTACCGGCCGGATTGAGGCCGCCGAAGGTGGCACGCTGTTTCTGGACGAGATTGGCGAGATGCCGTTGGGGTTGCAATCCAAACTGCTGCGCTTTGTGGAGTGCGGTGAACTGCAGAGGGTAGGCGACAACGAGACAGTCAAAGTGGACGTGCGCATTATTGCCGCCACCCACCAGGCTCTGGCCCAGCAGACCCAGAGTGGAGGTTTCCGTGCCGACCTCTACTACCGGCTGGCTGTCTTCCTTATCCGCACCCCCTCACTGGCCGAGCACACAGAGGACCTGCCGCTGTTGGTCAACCACTTTCTGGCCCAAATGGGTCGCGAGAACCCGGTCAAGCGCATCGACCAGGGCGCGCTGGCCAAGCTGGCTGCGCATGAATGGCCGGGCAATGTCCGCGAGCTTGAGCATGTGTTGGAGCGGGGCGCTATTCTGGCCGGCGAGGAGTCCGTCATGACGGCGCGGGAGATCGACTTCGGGCTGGCGATGAACTAGGCCGTCCGAGATAGCTGGCCGAAGGAGGATGAGATGGCGATGCAGGTTGAAACTCAGCTCAGCGACCAGATTGGCCGTTACCTGGATCTGGCCACCAGCGAGGCCAAGCTGACCGCAGCCAATATGGCCAACATCGATACCCCCGGCTATAAGGCCGTGGGGATGGACTTCGAGGGCGAGATGCGAGAGGCGATGGCGGGCGTAGAGCAGGGAACCGCACCGCAGCCGGTGCACCTCACGGCCGTCGATGGACTGATTGCGCGGCCTGACGGCAACAACGTCTCCATGGACCGCGAGGGTTTGAACCTGGCCGAGGCGCAACTCAGATTCAAAACCGGTGTGGCGCTGCTCCGCCAAGAAAACCAACGTGTTCTAGACGCAATCCATGCCGACGGCAAGTAGCCTGAGGAGTAACATCGAACGCTCCATCTGGTAAGCCTGCTCGCTCTACCAGGCCATTTGTTTTAGAGGCGCGAAAGAGCTTTTGGAAGAAGGCGGCAGATGAATCTCTTTGCGATGATGCAAACCTCGGGCGGGGCCATGCAAGCCGAACGGATGCGCGCCGAGGTGGTGGCTGCCAATATGGCTAACGCGGAGACGACGCGCACCGCCTCGGGCGGCGCTTACCGCCGCCAAAGCGTGATCTTCGCCGCCAATGCGGGCGATCCGGAGTTCGTCAACTCCTTCAATGCAGCTTCGGGTGCCGCAGCTTCGGGAAACATCACTGCAGCGCCTTTATCCCCCTTCAATTTGAATGGGGATTTGAACGGCTCCGGGCCGGTGGCGCCGGGCGTGCATATTGCAGGCGTGGTCGAGGATCCTTCGCCTCCTCTCAAGCGTTATGACCCGGGACATCCCGATGCCGGGCCGGACGGATACGTGTCGTATCCGAACATTAATCCCCTCACAGAGATGGTGGATCTGATGGGGGCGACGCGTGCATATGGTCTGAATAGCTCCGCAGTACAGGCTGAAAAGGGCATGATCTCGTCGGCATTAGAGATTGCCAAGGCCTAAAGGATTATCGCCGTAGTCGAGAGAGCGAAGGGAAGCTCCAGGCAAGGAAACAGCAGGCACGGGAGTTGCTGGCACCGAAGAGTTGAGGCACGGAAATTGCAGGGAGGACCGATGTGATTGCAATCAATTCCATGACCGCCGCGGCACAGGCAGTAACGACCATTCCCGGCGCTGGCGCTCAAACGGGCGCAGCTTTGACCGGCGGATCGACGACGCCGTCCACCCCATTTTCTGATCTGCTGACCGATGCTGTCGGGCAGGTGAACAAACTTGAAGAGCAGGCCCACACGGCTGTGGCTGGACTGATGACCGGCTCCGGCGTGGACGTGCATCAGGCGATGATCGCTACCCAGAAGGCAAGCATGAGTTTTGAGTTGGCGCTGGCGGTGCGCAACAAAGCTGTCCAGGCCTACCAACAGGTTGTTGGAATGCAGTTTTAGAGATCGGCTGTTCAGCGGGCTTCGGCGGGCGGGCGGCCGAATAATGGGGCACGGGGCACCGCAGGCAGATAGGACCAACGTCTGCAAGAGCATCAGGACACGGAGACCATGGCCACCGGAACACAGTTGGAGAAGAGCGCGCCGGCCAGACCCGGTCAACCGCAACTGAGCGACCGGCTCGCCGGCCTCTGGGGCCGCAGCCGAGTGCGTTGGGCGCAGATGCAGCCAGCACAGCGTCGCTGGGCACTGGTAGCGGCCTTGCTGATGGTGGGGCTGATTGGCGGCCTGTTCTGGTACGGCATGCGCACCGACTGGCGCATCCTCTATGCGGATCTGGACCCGGAAGATCTGCGTCAAGCCGGTCAGGTTCTGCTACAGGCACAGATTCCTTTTGAGCCGACCCCAAACGGTGCCGGCATCCTGGTTCCGGCCGCACAGCTAGACAAAGCTCGTCTGCTGACTGCGGCCAAGGGGATGAAGACCGGACGGTTGGGTTTTGAGATCTTCGACAAGCCCAACTGGGTAGGATCGGAGTTCGACGAACAAGTCAACTTTCAGCGTGCACTCGAAGGCGAATTGGAGCATACCGTCGGCTCACTCTCCGACGTAGAGTCGGCGCAAGTTCACCTAGTGATGCCCCACGATTCACTCTTTCGTGAGTCTGAACGGCCGGCCAAGGCTTCGGTGGTGCTCAAGCTGCGTCATCGCTCGCTCGGAGACGGAGAACCGGAGGCGATTCGTAACCTGGTAGCCTCGGCCGTGGACGGCCTGACCCCGGATCATGTGGTGCTGGTGGATGCGGCCGGCCACTTGCCGTTGGGACCGAAGACGGCTGAAGCGATGCAGTTGAGCGCCGAACAGGCACTCGAAGAGAAACTGATTGCCACCCTCGAGCCGGTGACCGGGGCTGGCAACGTGCGTGCCTCGGTGACCCTGGACTACGATCCGGCGGCTACCGAGGAAACTCAGGAAAACTACGATCCGGACCAGACCGTAACCCTCTCGATGCAGCGCACCGAACAATCTTCCGGTCCCCAGCCGGTAGCCGCCGGGGTTCCCGGCTCGGCGTCGAACGCGCCCAACTCGCAGGCCCTGCCCGTCTATCCGCAGCAGACCACCGCACCGCAGACCGCCAAGAGCGAGTCCGGGACCTATGCGGCCACGAAAACCGTGCGTCATACGGTCGAAAACCCCGGAAGGCTAAGGCGGATGACGGCAGCTATTGTGGTGAACGACCGGCTGGCCCAGCCCGCAGCCAAGGGCAAGTCGGCACAATGGCAGCCTCGCTCGGCCGAGGAGTTGCACAATCTGACAGCGCTGGCGCAAGCTGCGGTGGGTTTCGATGGGTCGCGCGGCGACCTGCTCCAGGTCGAGGACCTAGCCTTCGAGGAAAACCGTTTGCAGCAGCCGGTTACGCTGCCTGCGCAGTTACTGGCCACGGCCGAGGCGTCGCCCGTTGTGGTAAAGTATGCAGCCTTGCTGGCTGGACTCTTGCTGGTGGTGGCCTTCGGAGTGCGTCCAGCTCTGGTGCGCGCCAGGACGGGAGCGGTGCCCAAGCAGGCGGCGACGAAGGAACTGCCCGGCCAGGCGGAAGCTACCGAACCGCGAGTGTTGAGACCGCCCGAGCCGGTTGAGGTCGACCCCGAGCGACTCCGGATGCAGGATATCTTCGAGCAGGTTACCGGACACCTCAAGCGGGAACCCACGCAGAGCTCGCGGTTACTACAGAGCTGGATTCATTCCGATTGATCTCTGAGGCGACGGGAATTAGGTAGTTGGGCACAGGGAAGCACGGATAAACCCGCAGTTCCTGAGAGCAAGACAAGTGGATTCAGGAGCGGAAACGACAGAGAACGCAGCAAGGGAAAGGATCCGAGCCTTGGCCGACCAGGGAAGCCAGAACGGAGCAGCACGTCCCCGCGGGTCAGCGAACCTGACAGGGATACGCAAGGCCGCCGTCTTATTGGTGGCCGTGGGTGAGGAACTGGCCAAGGAGATTCTGCGCGCCCTGCCGGAGGTGGACGTGCAGCGGCTCACCGAGGAGTTGGCCGATCTCCGCGGCATTACGCCCGAGCTCTCGGCCGAGATACTGGAGGAGTTCTGGGAGCTTTTGGAAACCCAGAACTTCATGATCCACGGGGGCCTAGACTACGCCAGCCGATTGCTGATGGAGACCTTCGGCAAAGAGCGCGCCGACGATCTGCTGGCCTTGGTGCGCCGGTCGCAAGAGGCTGCGCAGGGCAATCTGGCCAAGCTGCAGCGCACCGATCCCCAGCAGTTGGGCAAGTTGCTCGATAGCGAGCATCCACAAACCATCGCTCTGGTGCTGGCTCACCTCGATCCCCGACGGGCCTCGCTGGTGCTGGACAACCTGAGCGAGGACCATAAGGTGCTCTCGATCCAGCGGCTGGCCGAGATGCGTCAATTTTCACCTGAGATGGCCCAGAAGGTGGCGCACATTCTGCACCGACGCCTTGAAAACGTGGGCGATACGGCGCGCAAGAGCTACTCCGGATTCAAGGCGGTCGCCGACCTGCTGAACCGGCTCAATGCCGAGGAGTCGAAGAAGATTCTTGAGACCATAGAAGATGGCCAGCCGGAGTTGGCCTTGTCCATCCGCAATCTGATGTTCACCTTTGAGGATCTGGTGACGGTGCCGCCGGCGACCATCCGCGAGATCGTCTCTGGCGTGGACAAGCGGCAACTGGCACTGGCTTTGCGCGGTGCCAAAGACGAGCTACGCGCGCAGATCTTCAAGTCCATGAGTTCGCGGGCCGTCGAGATGCTAAAGGAAGACATGGAGGTTCTCGGTCCGGTGCGCTCGCGCGAGGTGGCGCAGGCTCAGCAGGAGATTCTCAATCTGGCGCGGCGGCTGGAGGCCGAGGGTAAGGTGGTTCTGAAGCTCGAGACCGGCGATGAGATGTTGGCGTAACAGTGATGAGCGGACAGTGAACAGTGCGCAGTGAAAGAGCTAGGCCCTAAAAACTGACCACTGAAAGAAAGGCAACCTTTGCAGCTGTCGGGATCGACAACACGCATTGGCGCTTCGGGGCGCATCGAGTCCTTCGAGTACCCGGCGGGCCCAAACGCGCTTTCGTTACCCGAATGGGGTGGGTGGGCCGACCTCGAGGAGGCCGCGGTCAAGGCTCCCGAGGCACCGGCGCACGATGCCAAAGCTGGAGCCATCGAAGCCCAGTTGCGCGCCGAATTCGATCAGCGGCTGGCCGAGGAGACACGTCGCGCCACTGAAGCGAGCCGCGAGCAGGGCCGTCAGGAGGGCCGTCAGTCCGAGCGCGAGGCGCAGGCCGCCTCCCAGGCCACCACGGAGCGCGAACGGGTGCGCCAGGCTGCCGAATTAATCGGAAGCTTTGCCCAAGAGCGGGATCGTTATCTTCAAACTGTGGAGCATGAGGTGGTGAAGCTGGCTTTGGCCGTGGCCGCACGCATTCTGCGTCGCGAAGCACAGATGGACCCGTTGCTGCTGACCGGGGCGGTCAGGGTGGCGTTGGGGCAGCTCTCTGCATCGACCCAGGTGCGGCTGCGCGTGCCTCCGGCTGAGCTTGACCTTTGGAGCGAGGCCATTGCGCTGGTACCCCACCTCGCCGTGAAACCGTCCGTTTCAGCAGGCGAGGGGATGCGGCTGGGTGACTGTGTCATCGAGACCGGCCTGGGCTCAGTCGACCTGGGGATTCGATCGCAGTTGGGAGAGATCGAAAGGGGCTTTTTCGACCGAGCCGGCAGCCCCAGCGCCAACAAGTCCCAACCCGGCAGTTCAACGGACGACGCCGATCAGCTGGCCGGCGCAGCCTCCGGGAGAGGCTAGGAGAACCGCGCATGACGCAAATATTGGATCGCTATTTTACCAGCCTGGAACGTGGTCAACCCTGGCGCTGGCGCGGACAGGTGCTTGAGTCGGTGGGCCAGACCATCGAGTCATCTGGGCCGCTGGCCTCGGTCGGAGAATGCTGCGAGATTCGAGACCAGTTCGGCCGCGCGCACTTGGCCGAGGTAATCGGCTTTCGCGGTTCCAATGTTCTGTCGATGCCTGTCGAGAGCACCGAGGGCATCCGCTTCGGCAATCCGGTGGAAGCCTTAGGCGTGAATCCCGAGATCGAGGTGGGGCCGGCCTTGATGGGCAGAGTGTTGAATGCGCTGGGTGCGCCGATCGATGAGGGCGCGCCGGCGACGGCTGCACAGGCACTGCCGCTGGACGGTGTGGCGCGATCTCCGATGGACCGGGTGCCGATTCGCACCCCGCTGGGCACCGGAATTCGTGTGCTCGACTCGTTGCTTACCGTGGGCAGGGGACAGAGGGTGGGCATCTTCGGCGGGTCGGGCGTGGGCAAAAGCACGCTCATCGGCATGATGACCCGCAACACCGAGGCGGATGTAACCGTCGTGGGCCTGGTGGGCGAGCGTGGCCGCGAAGTGGCGGAATTTCTCGAGGATGCGCTGGGCGTTGCTGGCCGGGCTCGCTCAGTGGTTGTGGTTTCGACCTCCGACCAGTCGCCATTGATGCGCATGAGGGCTGCCTTGTCTGCTACCACCATCGCCGAGTACTTTGCCGCTCAAGGCAAGCACGTGCTGTTGGTGTTGGACTCACTGACCCGCTTCGCCATGGCCGCCCGGGAGATCGGTCTGGCAGCCGGAGAGCCACCCACAAATAAGGGCTACACTCCCTCGGTCTTTGCCCGCCTGGCCCGTCTGGTCGAGCGCACCGGCCAGTTTCGGGTGGGCTCGATTACCGCTTTTTATACCGTCCTGATGGAAGGCGACGACCAGCAGGATCCGATCGTGGATGCAGTCCGGTCACTGCTTGACGGCCACGTAGTGCTTTCGCGGACGCTGGCTGCCGAGGGTTGGTATCCGCCCATCGAGCTACTTGACTCGATCAGCCGATTAATGCCGGCTGTCACTCAGCCGGCGCATCGCGAGCATGCGGCGCTGCTACGCAAGCTGCTGGCCGTCTATGCGCGTTCCGAGGATCTGGTGCGCATTGGAGCCTACAAACCAGGGTCGGATCCCGATCTGGACCGTGCCTTGAGGGCCCGTGGAGCGATGCGGGCTTTTATGACCCAGGATTCGCACGAGCAGGTCCGCTTTGACGACTGTGTGCGCCGGCTTGCCCAATTGGCAGCGGAGATATAAACCATGACCGTCTCACGCGCGATGCGGCGGCTGTTGCGCATCCGGGATCTTGAAGAGGAACAAAGCCGAATTGCTCTGGAGTTGGCAGTGGGCGAACTCCACCGCCTGGATCACGCTCTGGAGGTCACCATAGCGCGGGGCCGTCTGGGTAGGAGGCTGGTTGAAGCCAGCGCCCACTCGGGCCAATTGCCGGACCGGCTCGCAGGCTTGGAAGAAACGCGCTCAGCGGTCTGTCATGCCAAAGCGCTCGGACCCAAAATCGAAACAATGAGAGAACAGGTCGCGGAACGACGCCAGGCTTTTCTTCTCAAGAGGGTAGAGCGTCGTCAAGCTGAGACCTTAATTAAGGAGACCGAGGAGCGGGACGCCATTGAGGCTGGCCGGCGCGGCCAGCAGGCGCTTGATAGCTGGTTTAGTTCCCGGCTCTACCGCGAAGGATTAGAAGCAGAACCATCCAAACCCGTGGTGTTGAGTAGCGACTCTCCAGGTTCCATATCGGCCTGCGCGCCCGATGAGCGCACCGCAGATGAAACTTGAGGGAAAATCCATGTGGAGGGCACTCTGGCTTCCTGAATCGGAATTCCCCATCCCATTCCTGACAATGCTCTAACCTGCACCCACGCTCTTTGGCACGCCCGCTGCTTTATCTCTTCGCATGACCGCTGCCGTAGGAATCGAGATTGGAATGCCTGGAGCTCTGGAGCAGGGCAAGCTTTCGGGAGCAGCGCACGGCACAGAACGAGGCAGGGCGGTCGCTCAAAGTTCATTGTCGCCCATAGTTCCGCAGGCGGAGAGCTTTTGCGCCGGATGGCAATCACTGCTCGCCTCCCTCGGTACCAATTCGGAGGGTTTGAGCGAGACGGTCTCCGCGCCAAGTCAGGGGGCTACCGCTGCTGGAGCGGCCACTGTCGACAGAGAGTTGTCTGCTGGTGCCGATTTGAGCGCAAGGCACGGGACAGAGAAAGCCAACGAAAGAACGGATGCTGCGGAAAATTTGCCTGCAACCGGCGTTCGGACTGGAGCCCCGATGGCCCGGTCATCCGCCGGAACCGCCAAGGCTAGTGGGATCAGAGTCACAGAGGCAAGACAGGCTGGCGGAGCGGAAACCAAGTCCGCCAGCGGCAGGCGTCCAAACTACTCGATTAGCATTGCAGAACCGGATGTTATTGCTGCAGGGCCATTGCCCGAAGTCGTTCCAGCAGCAGTTTTGAGCGTTGTGCCGAATGTGCCAGCGCCGGCCGTCGCCATCCCTGTTATCCCCGCAACGGAACTCAAAGAGCAATCCGATCTCAAGGTCGCACAGACGCCGTTGGCCGAGACCTATCGAGCTTCAGGTCGACCTCGTGAGATGCCGGCTCATAACATGCCGGTCGGCTTTCTTCCGATTTCTCCCCGCCCACTTGATATGGCGTCCTCCATGAGCGATGTAAGGGCGGCGAAGGCAACCGGGCCGGAGGTCCCCAAGACGGATGAAATGCCGCCAAAGCAAGGAGCAGTCACACCCGTTTCAGATCCGAATGAGGCATTCGGAGAGACTTTGAGCGAGCGAGTATCTTCGATTGAGCCAAAAGGTGGATCGCTGTCGGCTGCGACGCTCGTCGAGGGCGGAAACTGGCTTGAAACGCCGACGATGGAGCAGAGCCTAACTTCTACAGAAGCCCCTCCTCTGAGCTTGTCCCAACCAACGTTAGCCCTGAGTCCGAGCCCGGCTCAGACGGAAGTTTCGAACCCAAAGCCGATTCAGATGGAGGTGTCGAAGCTCGAACCATCGCAGACCCTTGCGCCGAACCAGAGTCTAGCTCAAGCGGCAGTGTCGAGCCAGGAGCCGGTCGAGACGGCGGTGTTGAACCTCGAACCGCCGCAGAGGTCTTCAGGGAGCCGGAACTTCGTTCGGGCAGAAATCTCTGGCCAAGCGTCGATTCAGGTTGTCGCGCCAGGAGCGAAGGAGAGCCTATGGTCCATTCCGAGCCAAAACCAGGTTGAAACGGCTGCACCGAACCGGGAGCCGGCTCCTAGGACCGCACCAAGCCAAGGGTTAATTGAACATGAAGCGACGCGGCAAACTCCACTTCAAACCCCGACGCCAATCCAGAATTCCGTCCCGGCGTTTGTGCCGGGTCAAAATCAGTCTCATAGAGAGGCATCGATTGAGGATTCGATTCACGGGACAGCGCTGAGCCAAAGCCTGATTCAGACTGTGGTTTCGGGACAACAAAATCCGCTTCAGACCTTTGCGCCGAGTCAACGCCCGGCCGAGACGATGGCACCGAGCCAGAGTCCGGTTCAGACGCTTCGACAAAGCAAGATCGAGATTCCTATTGAGCCGGGGAACATGCAGGCGAGTGCCGTCCCAGCATCGAGGGTGAGCGACGGCTTGGATAGCTTGCCGATGCCCCCCAGCGTTGACGCGTTCCAATCCAGCCAGATTCAGGCCGCCGAATCTCCAAATGTGATCAAGGCGGGCTCTGCCGGAGGCGGAAAGGTCTCCACATCCGGTCCTTCGGGGGCCCGGCGCGGAGCCGTTACTTTCGAATCGGGTCAGCATGAGAGCCACCTCGTCGATGGTCAATCTTTTGGCCCGTCTGTCGATGCGTCAGCGGTGACGCGCGAACTGGCAGGCGCGCACGGGCTTGAAAGCGCAGCTGGCGGGCCGGGTCGCGCTTCGACCGATTCAACAACCACGGCAGGCCACCGCGAAACCTTCGCTGCACTCGATGCAGAGGGCTCGCCGGCAAGTTCGACCTGGATTCATGCCGGGGCGCGGCGGGCCGAGGCAGGCTTTCGGGATCCGACCCTAGGTTGGATCGGCGTCCGTGCGGATTCGAGCGGTGGTGGAGTTCATGCTCAGCTGGTGCCCGGTTCAGCAGAGGCCGCTCAGACACTGGGCGGACATCTGGATGGATTAAATTCCTATCTTGCCGAACACCGCACGCCGGTCGAAACGCTTACTTTGACGGCGCCCGAAAGCGGATGGTCGGGTGGGGGCAGCGGTCAGGGAACTGGACAACAGATGCAGCAGGGAGCGGGCCAGCAGACGGGGCAGGAGACGGGACAGGGCACCGATGGCGGCTCCCAATCCGGCCAATCTCAGGAGCTGTCCATTGCCGCTTCGGAGTCTAGGGCATCGTCCGAAAGAATGGACGGAGGAGCACAGGTGGTGGCAGGGGGACTTCATATCTCAGTGGTGGCCTGAGCCGGAGGGAAGGCAAAGGCTAGAGAAGTTAAGAAGAGCAATCGGCCGCGGGCTATCAAGGACGCGAGAGAAGGCAAAGCGGGGCAATAAAGGGCAAGGGGGGGAAATGGCAACAGGAATCTTGAATCACCACATGACGGCAGCGCAAGCACTTACGGGTAAAGCCGCAAACCCCAGGGCGGCAGCGGCAAGCGGGACGGGTAGCAGCAGTACAGCCAGTGCCAGCAGTGACACGGCGACGATCTCGGCTAACGATTTTCTAACTTTGCTGGTGACCGAAATGAAGAACCAGGATCCAACCTCGGACACGGACCCCAACGAATACATCAACCAGCTTGTGAATGTGAATAGCCTGGAGCAGTTGATCTCCATCAACCAGACGCTGACGACCGATCTTGGCAGCCCGGCCACCGCCTCAAGCGGTGCGACGCCCTCTGCTCAGGCCCTTGGCGCAGCCGACGGCACGACTGGGGAAAGCGCGCAGGCTCAAGCGGCTCGCAATGGGAGCACTGCGGCCTCGGCGCAATCGGTCGCGTCCAGTGCAGCGATAACCGTTCCCGACGCCATTAGTACGGCGGCAGCCAAACTGGCTCCCGGAAATCTCGGTATTCCTGTGGCGGGCACAGCATCGCGCCGCCTGGCCCAATCGCTGAACGGGCTGCCGCAGTAAAGAATCGACGGGCAGCGTATGGCCCGGAACAAGCTTGTGCACCGCCGGCCGTCAGGGCCGTGCCAATTTCAGATGAAGTCGAGAGGAGATTCACCATGCCCAACTTTTACATTCCACTCAGCGGTCTCGACGCCGATTCAACGGCGCTGAACACCATCGCCAACAATCTGTCCAACATGAGCACCACCGGCTTCAAAGCGCAGACGACAAATTTCAGCGACCTGTTTTACCAGCAGGTGGGCACAACCGGATCGGGGGATGATGTTCAAGTAGGAACGGGCGTGCAGGTATCCTCGAACAGCACCGACTTCACGGGCGGCTCGATCTCCTCGACCGGCGTTTCTACCGATGCAGCCATCAACGGCGGGGGGTTCTTTGTTTTGGACGCGGGCGGAGGGCAACAGCTCTACACACGCGACGGCAACTTCCAGACCAGCTCCACTGGCACCCTCGAAAGTACCGAAGGCCAGGCCGTCATGGGGTATGTCGCAACTAACGGGATAATCAACACCAGCGGTGGTTTGGCCGATCTCACGATTCCCACCGGGCAGGTGATGCAGCCCTCGGCGACGAATTCCTTCAGCATGACCCAAAACCTGGACTCGGAGTCTCCCGCAGGCACGCAAGCTAGCGGCCAGGTGCAGGTCTATGACTCGTTGGGCAAAAGCTATGAAGCTACGGTGACCTATACCAATTTGGGCGACAACAAGTGGAGCTATGCGATCACCTTGCCGGATACTCTGTCGGCGGCGGCGGCAACCGCGGCAGCGGCAACCACCATGGCAGCAACGGCGTCGACGCCGACGCCGACCTCAGTAGCAGCTGCGACGACAGCGGTTGAGCCAGCGACTACGGTTGCGATGCCGGTATCGGCAGCGACCGTGTTGGCTCAGTCAACCAGCCCAAGCCTGACACCGGCTGCTGCCGTGGTTGCGCCTATAACAAACCCTGCTGTGACCGTGAATGTGGATACGACCACAGTTCCGGGTACGACGACGACCAGTTACACCTTCGCCGCGACAGGAACGGCCGGAGTCGGATCGACTTTGCAGTTCGCCACACCAGCGGTGACCCACGTACCCGCACCGTCCGCGGGCGAATCGCTCATCAACTATGCCCAAGCCTTGCAAACGGCTGTAGGCCCTGCCTCTGGAGTAACGGTAACCGCCACTGGCAATGTACTATCGATCAGCGGAGCGACCGGCCTCTACACGACCACCGGCGCCGTCACCCAGGATGTGACAGAGACGACGACCAACTACAACCTTGCCAGCAGCAACGGCGCGTTGGCCCAGATCGCTCCCTCGACAAGTCTGACGGTGCAGATTGGAGCGACCGGGCCCGTGATCTCCGCTCCGGCATTTGCTGCCAATGAATCGCTGGCCACCTATGCGCAAGCGCTGCAAACCGCAGTGGGAGCGCCCGCCGCATCAGGCGTGACGATCAATGGCTCGAACGGCATCCTGTCCATCACTGGGCCGTCGAATATGGTGATCGGTGGCAATCTAGTCCAAAATTTTTCGGGAACGCAGACCAACTTTGCCCTGGGTTCCTACACCGACCCGACAACAGGATTGATTACGCAGGCCGCTATTGATTCCACGACCAGTCTGACCTTTGTCAAGGCTCCTACGGCGTCAGGCGTTGCAGCTGCAAGCTTTACCGTTACGCCGTCCAACCCGGCCGGTGAGTCGCTGGCTACTTACGTTGGCGACGTCCAGGCCGCGCTGACAGCGAACAATGTTACAGGCGTGACCGTTATAGGCAAAAATGGCGTCTTGTCGATTGCCGGACCTTCGACGATGACCGTCGATGGATTCGTCAATCAGGATGTTCTCGGAACCATCGCTGCGAGCGCCATTACGCCCACCAGCCCCATTACTCTGACCACGACACCCGCGCTTCCTGCGGCAGTGACGACCCCCGCCTCCTCCAGCACCACCAGCTTGACGGCCTCTGCCCCGACCATCTCAGCGACCAGCAACATCCTGGCTGCAGCCACGACGACTGTGCCGACAGTGCAAAACACCACACTGACGGCAACCACTCAGGCCGGGCCTCCTTCTGTGATCGCGTATTCCTTTGCTCCCACTGGCACGGCCAGCAGCAGTACAGTCCTGGAGATTACCGATGGCGTGAACACTGCTACGATCACGCCTCCAGCCGACATGACGCCCGTGAATTTCGCGACTTATGTCAATGGCCAATTGGGGGCTGCTGGCATCCTTGCGACGGCTACGGGTGTGAACGGCGCACCGGGCACAAACACGAATGGCACGTTGACCATCACGGGAAATAACAACGCGGTAAACCTAACTGTCAAAAACGTTGCTACCACCGCTGGCGTCTCACAGGATGTGGCCGAGACAACGACCAACTACAACATGGTTACCAGCAACGGCGCTTTGGCTACGGTTGATCCGGCAACCACCAATCTGAAGATTCAGATCTCTGGCGCGGCGGCGTTTGTTCCGCCAAGCTTCGCCGCGGGTGAAAGCATCACCAGTTACGCAACCGCACTGCAAAGTGCGCTGCCGGCGAATTCCGGAGTGGTGGTTACGGCCGCGACCAATGCCTTGACCGGGTTGCCGACTGGGCTATTGTCGATCACCGGACCGGCGAATATGACGATCACCGGCAATCTGGGACAGGACTTCAATGCCACCAATCTTGTTTACAACTTTGGCGGAACCGGGACGGTTTCTCCCACCTCGAACCTGAAGATCACAGGACCAACAACAGCGGGCACCATCGGAACCACCGCTTTACCAAATGTCACGGCAGGTGAATCGGTCACCACCTATGCGACCGACCTGAATAAGGAACTCGGTCTCGCGCAGATCGCCGGAGTTACGGTTACGGCTCCGACGAACCCCCTGACCGGATTGCCGACCGGACAATTGATGATTAGTGGGCCGAGCAGCATCACGACCAGCGGCGCAGCGATGCAGGACCTGGATCTAACGACGACCAATTACAACTTCGTAACCAGCAACGGCGCGCTGGCTACTGTCAATCCCACCACGACTCTGGCAATATCCGAGGCTGGAAGCGCTTCGGTCTCAGTGCCGGCCTTCACCACCAGTCAGTCGGTTTCCACTTATGCGGCGAACCTGCAGGCCGCCTTGACCAGCAACGGAATCACCGATGTGACGGTTACAGGCACGGGCGGTGTCCTTTCGATCACCGGACCAGCAAATATGACGATCACCGGCACAGTCGATCAGGCTTTCAGCGGAGCGCAGTCCAGTTTCGACTTCGGTTCGTTCACCGATCCCAACACAGGATTGACCACGCCGGCCACGGTTGCTCCTTCCACGAGCTTGACGATCACAGGGCCGACGACAGCGGGTGGTTCGACAACCATCACCGTAACGCCTTCAAACCCTGCCGGCGAGTCGGTGACCCAGTATGTCACCGACGTGCAGAATGCGCTGGCGGCTAAAGACATCACCGGCGTAACCGTCACGGCCGCAAATGGCGTAATGTCGATCACCGGGCCCGACACTGTGACCATCGCCGGCAATGTGAGTCAGAACATGTTGGGGACCACCAACAATTATGCGTTCGAGACAAACGCGACCGTCGATCCCACAACCAACCTGACGATCTCTGGAGAGACAGCCAGCGGCACCACTGCAACGATCACCGCTCCCTCGGTCAGTGCCGGTGAGACGGTGGCCCAATACGCCACGGCCCTGACGGCGGCGCTTTCGACCGCAGGCATCGCCAACGCGACGGTGTCGTTCGCCAATGGCCAATTGTCCATCACCGGGGCCAACCTCACGACCACGGGCAGCGTTGTTCAAGGTTTGGCGGATACAACCATCAATTACAACTTCGGATCGAGCGCAACGGTGGACCCGAAAACGACTCTAACGATTCAGGGACCAACCGTGAGCGGCACGCCGCCGACGGCGATTACGGTTGCGCCGCCGGTCACCGCCGGAGAAACGGTGGCCCAATACGCCGCTGCCCTGACCAACGCACTGAAGGCGGCCAATATCGACACTGGCCCGGACGGCGTATCGGTGACGTCCAATGGCGGTCAACTGTCTATCGTCGGACCAGCAGCTACTCTAAAAACCGCCGGTACGGCAAATCAGGATCTGACGGCGAACACTATCAATTACAACTTTGGAACCAGTGGCAGCGCCGTCGCCGGGGTCGACCCCAAAACGAATCTGACCATTACCGGGCAGACGGCGACCGGCGCCACGGTCACCACGATCGCGCCGACAGTCACCCTGGGTGAGACGCTAGCCCAATATGTCAACGCTCTAACCAGTTCGTTGACGAGTGCGGGCATCGCCGGCGTGACGGTCTCGTCCACGGCTGCTGGCCAGTTGTCTATCACCGGCGCCAACATGTCGACGGCCGGTAGCGTGATTCAGGATCCTGTGGCCTCCGCCAATGCAACCGGGACGCTGACCTTCGATTCCAACGGCAACCTGGTCAGTCCGTCCGCCAATCTGAGCAACGTCACCTTTGCCGGCCTCTCTGACAACGCGGCACCGTTGAACATGTCCTGGGATCTCTTTGACGCCAATGGAAAGGCGGAGATCAGCCAAACCGCCGCCGCTTCCGCGCAATCGGCGCAAACCGCGAACGGGTATACAAGCGGCGAGTATCAGAGCTTTACCATCGGTTCGAATGGCAGTATCACGGCTATCTATTCCAATGGCCAGAACCAGACCGTGGGCCAGATAGGGCTGGCTACGGTGGCCAATCTGCAAGGGCTGAACGATGTGGGATCGACCGAATACGAGGCCACTACTGCTTCAGGCCTTGCCTCGGTAGGGGTGGCTGGCACGGGTGGACTGGGAACGCTCGAAGGGAGTTCTCTGGAGGCATCGAACGTCAACATCTCCCAAGAGTTTTCCGATTTGATCGTAGCTCAGCGCGCCTTTGAGGCCAACGCCAAATCGGTGACGACCTTCGACACCATCACCCAGGAAACCATCAACATGATTCACTAAGGCGCAGCGGACGGTTTGATCGAGTAGGAAACCGGATGTCCCGCCGTATACGCTTGCCATGCGCCACGGCGGGGCGTCTGTTCTTGGCTAGCGGAGATGCGCTTCGATGAACAATCCTTTTGCCTGGGCCAAGACGTGTCCTCTTGAGCTGAGAATCCTGGCTTCGGTCCAGTGCTTGCGGCCCTCGTTCTGAAGCAGGCGGCCCTCCAGGCGAATCGGCGCTGCTGAGTGAACTGGACGCAGGTAATCGATCTCGATGTGTCGAGTCATGGCGGTCAGCCCCAGTGCCCGGAGGGATTTGCTCATCGTCTCGTCGAGCAGCGTGGCGATGATGCCGCCATGGAGATAGCCGTGCGGGCCTTCGAAGCGATCCGGAATTGTTGGCAGACTGACCACAGTTCCATCTGCGGAGAGCAAAAATTCGAGGCGCAAACCGGTTTCATTGGCAGGGCCGCAGCCGAAGCAGCGGTTATGAGCCATGTGGGTCATCGGAGTCAATTGTTCGGAAGCTAAATCCATGATCCCAGCATAATTGAGACAGCAAAGTGAAGACTTGGGGAAGTGATTCCTCTCATTATCGCGCAGACTTTTTCGGCCTCCCGGCATCGAATCAGCTGGAGGTCATTCCCCGCATGATAGATCGCAGAACCGCCTTGAAGCACCTTGGCGGCGCAGCAAGCGCCCTGGCCTTGACAGACACCATAGTTGCCAGGGCACTCCCCACTGGACAAGCCGTCGCTGCCCCAGCCGCTCCCTTGGTCGGCCCTTTCACGCTGCCGCCGCTGCCCTACGCCTACGACGCGCTTGAGCCAAGCTTCGACGCCGAGACTATGCACCTGCACCACGACAAGCATCATCAGGCTTACGTCAATAACCTGAACGCAGCTGTAGCCGCAAATCAGGAACTCTCAGGGAAAACCGTGGACGAACTTGTGGCCAACCTGAACTCCTGGCCGGAATCAGCGCGCACGGCAGTTCGCAACCAAGGCGGAGGCCACGCCAACCACTCCTTCTGGTGGCCGACCTTGGGCAGGGGCGGCGCAGCTCCAAGCGGCGAGTTGGCCAAGGCCATAGACGCGAAGTTCGGCTCGCTCGCGAGCTTCCAAGACAAGCTAACCGCCGCGGCATTGAGCGTCTTTGGTAGCGGATGGGCTTGGCTGGTAAAGTTGCCCGACGCAACGGTAGCCATAGAAACAACGCCCAACCAGGACAGTCCCCTCACTGTAGGATACAAGCCCGTGCTGGCTGTCGATGTATGGGAGCACTCTTACTATCTGAAGTATCAGAACAGGCGCGCTGACTACGTGAAGGCGTTCTTCCAGGTGCTCAATTGGGACCATGTAAGCGGGCAGTTTGCTCAGAAAGCGTAAGGAGAGTGTGATCGACGTAGTCCGGCAGGTTAGGGGTCTGGTCTTTCTTTGCATCGGGTTGGCGGCCAGCATATGTACTTGTTTGGCCGCCTGCCACTCGGCCCCAGCACTCACTCCGAAAGAAGCAGATGGCAAGCACCTCTATCAAGTACGCTGTGCGCATTGTCATGAGGACAATGACTTGGCGCTCAAGAAGATTCCGCCGGATTTGCACAGCATCTTTGACCGCAAGACTCTACCCAGCGGCGCTCCTGCAACGGATGCGGCCGTGCGACAAAATGTTCTCGTAGGCAAGGGAATGATGCCCGGATTCGCTGGCCGCTTCACCGACGAGCAAATGGCCGCTCTGCTCGCTTACCTGCATACCGGGCTGCGCTAGAGAGCACGGCAGGGAATCGCAGCATGGTTCAAACTCGAATCACGGTATACTGGGGATTCTATGGCAATCGAGAAAACATTCTACCTTGAGACCTTCGGCTGCCAGATGAATGCCCATGACTCGGAGAAGGTCATTGGCACATTGCAGCAGCAGGGCTATCGGCAAGTCGAGTCGGAAGAGGATGCAGACCTCATTCTCTACAACACCTGTTCGATTCGCGACAAGGCGGAGCAGAAGGTCTTCCACCGCCTCGATGAATACAAGCGTCAGCAGAGAGCAGGCAAGCGCTTCGGCGTGCTCGGTTGCGTGGCTCAGCAAGAAGGCGAAAAGATCTTCTCGCGTGCGCCATACGTTTCGCTGGTGTCGGGTTCGGCGTCATATCGTAAATTGCCCGAGATGCTGGCGCGGCTAGAAGCCGGAGAGACCCGTATCACAGGCCTCGACGACCGCCAAACCGACGAAACCTTCGAAACCGAGTTTACGTCGCGCCAGAACCCTTATCGCGGTTACATCACCATCATCGAAGGTTGCGACAAGTTCTGCGCTTATTGCGTGGTGCCATACACGCGGGGTAAGGAGCGCAGCCGCGGATCGGACTCGGTGCTGGCAGAGGCGCGGCGCATCGCCGACCTAGGCTATACCGAGATTCAACTCTTGGGCCAGAACGTGAACAGCTACCGCGATCCGGAAGGGAAGCGGAGTTTCGCCGAACTGCTGGCCGCCGTAGGTGAAGTGGGTGGGATTCGCCGCGTGCGCTTCACGACCAGCCATCCGCGCGACTTTACCCGCGATATCGTCGAAGCCATCGACGCCGTGCCCACGCTCTGCGACCATGTGCATCTGCCGGTGCAGTCCGGCTCATCGCGCGTGCTCAAACTCATGGCCCGCGAGTACACCCGGGAGTGGTACCTGGAACGCATTGCCTGGATCAAAGCCGCGCGCCGGACTATTTCGATTTCGACCGACATTATCGTCGGGTTTCCTGGCGAAACCTCGGACGACTTCATTGAGACTATGGACCTTCTCGCTGAAGTCGAGTACGATTGCGTCTTCGGGTTCAAGTACTCAGGCCGGCCCAATACTCCGGCGTTGACCATGATTGATTCCATCCCGGAGAGTGAAAAGGCGAGCCGGCTTCAAGTGGCGCTTAATCGACAGAGAGAGATTCAAAGGACCAATTACGTCAAACATTTGGGGCAGGTAATGGATGTGATGGTTGAGGGGATAAATCTGGCACGAGGGCAAGTTATCGGACGTAGCAGCCAGAATAAGCCGGTCAACTTCACCTGCGTGCAGCCAATCGCACCGGCGCCCGGAAGCTACATGCAGGTGAAGATCACCGCAACGCATCCCAACAGTTTGGTGGGAGAGGCAGTCTAAGGTGAAAACAGGATTAACGCGGGCAAAGGATAGGGAAGCCATGGATATTGAGGTGCGAATACGCGGGCTGATGATGGATCCGGCCACCAGTATGCCTATCGTTGTGCTGAAGGACATCGCTTCCGATACGGTGATGCCCATCTGGGTTGGGATCTTCGAGGCCAACGCCATCGCCATCGAGATTGAGAAAGTTGCCGCGCCGCGTCCGATGACTCACGATCTCACCAGAAACCTCATTCGTCACCTGAATGCACGGCTGGAACGTGTTGTTATTTCGGAGCTCAAGGATGACACGTTTTTCGCCACTCTTTGGCTCAGGCAAGGGGAGGAACCGATGGTGCTCGACGCCCGTCCATCGGATGCCATCGCTTTGGCGTTGCGCGCAGATTGCCCGATTTTTGTTGCGGAACAGGTGATGCAAACCGCCAAGCTGAACACGTCCGGACCAGCGGAAGGTCCCACGGCCGAGCAATTGCGCGGCTGGCTGGAAGGGCTGAACGATGAAGATCTCGGCCGCTACAAGATGTAGATTGATCTTTGGTCAAGCGCAGCGAGTCGCGGATTTGTTGAGTTCTTGTCGCTGTGCCGCGGGTTCCTTGGACTTTTCATCGTGCGGCGGCGGAATGGCGGTGATCTGCTTTGTTGGCACCGTCACGCAGAGCGCGCCTCCGCATCTGCCGCCCCTCTTCGAGAGCGAAGGCGGCGTTCACCAGTGCGATGTGGGAGAAAGCCTGCGGGAAATTTCCCACCATGCGATTATGTTTAACATCGAATTCTTCCGCGAGCAGACCGAGATCGCTTTGCAGGCGCAATAACTTCTCGAATAGCTTGCGTGCGTCGCACTGGCGGCCGATTGCCTTCAGGCAACTCACCATCCAGAAGCTGCAGGCTAGAAAGGCGCCCTCGCCTGCCGGCAATCCGTCATGTGCTTTCTTCATGTCATATCGTTCTACTAGTCCGTGTGGCATCAGCTCGCGCTCGATTGCTTGCACCGTGGCCTTCACACGGCGATCGCTGCCCGGCAAGAATCCCACTGACGGCATCAGCAGCAGAGCCGCATCAAGGCTATCCGATCCATACGCCTGGACAAAGCAGTTCCTTCGTTTGTTGAAAGATCTCTCGCAGACCTCCTTGTGAATCGCATTACGGACCGCCTTCCATCTCTCAATCGGAGCTTCATAGTGCAACTGCTTCGCAAGAAGTACGGCACGGTCAAAGGCCACCCAGGCCATCATCTTCGAATACGTAAAATGCTGAGGTTCTCCCCGCATCTCCCAAATCCCGTGATCGGGCTTGTGCCAAATGGATTCAAGGTGTTCAAGAAGTAAAACCAGAACGCGAAAATCGTCTTCGGAGTGCCGGTTCATTTCGCGCTGGGCGTGAAAGAAGGAGTCGAGCACTTCACCAAAGATATCCAACTGTACCTGCTGCGAAGCGGCGTTGCCCACCCTAACCGGGTGTGAGTTCTCGTAGCCCGGCAACCATTCCACTTCCCATTCCAAAAGAAGCTGGTCGCCATTGAGCCCATACATGATCTGTACTTGGCTTGGGCTGCCGGCTAGCGCGCGCAGCAACCAATCCTGCCAGGCTGCGGCTTCGTCGTAGTAGCCGGCGTTCGTGAGCGCGAGCAGTGTAAAGGTGGAGTCACGTAGCCAGCAGTAACGGTAGTCCCAATTGCGCGTGCCACCGATCCACTCCGGCAGCGAAGTTGTAGGCGCTGCCACGATTCCGCCACTGGGTCTAAAGCTGAGGGCCTTGAGCGTAATCAGCGATCTCTCTACTGCCTTGCGGTATTTGCCTTTGTACTTGAGCTTTCCGCTCCATTCGCGCCAAATGCGCACCGAATCGTTAAATGCGCGTCGGAAGTCGATGGGTGGTGGGTCGGGCTCATACGAAGCCCCGTAGGTGAGCGTGAACCAGGCACGTTCTCCGCGACGCAGCACGAACTCGGCCACCGTCTTCAGGTTTTCGCCGCGCACGGGAACCGACGCATGCAGAATGGCCAGATTTGGACCGGCAACGGCGCGGATACCGTCTTTTGTGCCCGTCACCCAAGGGACGGTGCGTCCGTAATCGAAGCGAAGCGCGAGCTCCATGTGAATCGAAATGCTCCCGCGAACGCACTCAACGATGCGGACAACATCGGAGTGCTCGCCCCGCGGAGGCATAAAATCGAGGAGTCGCATTGTGCCGCCTGTCTGCTCGAAGGTTGTTTCCAGAACCAGCGTGTGATCGCGATAGCGCCGTGAGGTGGAATACCCGCTTTTGGAAGGGGCAATCTTCCAGTAGCCGTTCTCTTCCGTTCCCAACAGTGCGGCAAAACAGGCGGCCGATGAAAAGGCAGGCCAGCAGAGCCAGTCGATGCAGCCGTCCTTGTTGACAAGCGCCGCGGTTTCCAGGTCTCCAATCAGTGCGTAATCCTCGATTCGTGTCGTCATAATCTTTATTGCTCGTGGTAACTCCGCATCAGGCCGCCATCCACAACAAATGTGGCGCCGGTTATGTAGGCCGCTTTGTTCGAAACGAGAAACGCCACCAGTCCAGCCACGTCTTGAGGAAAGCCAAGTCGGCCGAGGGGAATCTTCTTGAGCAGCGCGTCGAGCTTTGGTTTGTCTTCGAGCAGCGACTGGTTAATGGGCGTTGCGATGGCGCCCGGCGCCACGTTGTTCACTGTTATGCCTAGCGGTCCCAGCTTGACGGAAAGATTACGCATCAGCACCCGCACAATGCTCTTGCTGCAGCAATAAGCCGCGAAGCCGGGAAACGCCATGTCTTCGTGTACAGAGCCGATATTCACAATGTGCCCTGGCCTGGCGCAGCTGACGCACAAACTCTTGGGTAAGAAGCCTTGCAGACTAATCGCCATGATCTTGTCGAAATCGCTTTCCGACGTATCTCAATGGCGACCCTACCATCCAATCGGTCCGCCCGACACGCTTCTCTCACATTTCAGGTTGGATGCAGATTGATGGCCGCTCGTATCTAAGAGCGCTTTAGGAAAGTTGTTTGAAAGAACTCGTTTGGGAAGCGTAGCGTGGGATCTGTTTGCATAAATTCGATACATCTGCGTTTCAGTTACTCGCTTAGCAAAGTACTTAGTCGTATTAAGAGCAACCGGTCAAAGGATCGATGCATCACAGGACCTAGCTCGTCATTTTGGCGACTCCCACGGAGCAAATCATGCTGCCAAGCTCAGCGGCATCTTCGCTCGCGGACATCGTCGCGCGCACTACTACGGCGGATGGTCTGCTGAAATGCAAAATCATCCGTTCGCATGGAGACCTCCGTCTGGATTTGTCGCAAGAAGCGGTCCGCAACGCATTGCTTGTTGCCGCTGCCTAGCGTACGAGTGTTATGAGATCGCATCCTGCGGAGTCGTGCGGCAATGGCCTGCAAGTGTCGCCGATCACGCCATTTCAACTGAGAAGAAGGCAGCTTAAGAGACCTGATCATAATAGGGAACTATGAAAACACATGATGACGATTCACTGTCGGGGATTTTCACGAAGTCTCCGGAGATGATGGCCGATTTACTCTCTTCAAAAGAATTCACAACCGGCGACCCGGAAGCGGGACTGCGCCTATTGACTGTATATATAGCCTACGCGGGCAGGCGGCTCAGTGTTTCAAGAAAGCAGAGTCTGGAACGCGCCAGAGAACTGCTTCTTCGGCGCACACGCCAGACTTCGGCCAGTAAGCAATAGCAAGCAGAGGTCTTCATCATGAATGCTTCCGATGTGCTCATCGAACGGCTCGAATGGTTGGGGCAGGATTAGATCGCAACGCGGTCTAGGTCACAAATGCGGACGTTTGCTTGAACTGCATTTTCGACAGACAGAGTGGTAGGGAAGATTCACATTGTGGCGGCTGACTATCTGTCTATTTTAGCTACAGCCCATCCGTCCTCCTTCCTTCGTTCGAGGACCGATGACAAAAGAGGAGAACAAAAGCAAATCTTTGTCGATGGCCCGATTGTGGTGAGGAAAGCCCTGTTTAAAACTCAGGTGTCTGGATCAAGAGTCTGGAATAGTTGGCTTGGTTCTGTTCTTTCTTTCTCACGTCCTGAACGCTCGGCGAGCAGTTCCTTTGCTTTTTCGAGCTTCCTCCTCCGCGTTGCACTCAGGCCTTGATCTGCGCGATTGATGAATTAGGTCAGGATCCTCATGCCTGATCTTGGTCCTTTCGGCGACACGTTCCTTGAGGCCAGTTCACGCGCAATCGTCTCTGGATACTTCGTGAACAGACCCTCAAGGGATAAGTAGATTGGGTCGTAACCTTCGACACCCACTTGCGTTTGTTTTTTGATGCTTTTCTCTTCGGCTCTTTCTTCGATGAAGTGATCATTTAGAGCCAAAGAGAGCAGCTAAAGCATTGTTCAGATCTCAAGAAGTCCGAGGCGAAGGTACTCCCCATGTACAGCTTGATAACACTCGCAAGCCGCTTGGGCAAGGCCATCTCGGTTTTGGATTGTCACACTTCCGCGCGAATAGGTGATAAGTCCCGCTTTGTATAAGATGCCAGCTGCAATGGTAACCGAACTGCGCCGTGTGCCTAGCATTATTGCCAAAAATTCGTGAGTTATTGGAATGTGATCGGATTGAACCCTGTCAGAGCACATCATCAGCCAGCGAGCCAAACGCTCTTCAAGTTCGTGGATTCGATTGCATGCGGCGGTCTGAGCTGTCTGAACAAGATAGCCCTCAGTGGCCAAGTGCAAGCAGGAGCGTAGCTCGCTGGAAGACTCGACCTGTTCGCGAAAGACCTTGGCTTTCACGCTGAAGCCATGCCCTGGCAATTGTATGAAGGTCCGATTTACCGCGCGGCCGCTGCCCATCACCGCGGGGAGGCCTACCACGCCGTCGCGCCCGATTACGCCTACTTCGACCGTGTTGCCGTTTTCCATCGTAATCACCACCGATGCAATGGCATCCTCAAGGAAGTAGACTGTGTCGATCCGTTCTCCCGGCTCATGCAAGCTGCGCTTGCTTTTGAAGGTTACGGGCACCAGATGTGCGGAAAGACGCCGGATATCTAGCGGAGGAAGCGATGCTAATACACGATTCTTGTACAGCTGTTTCGGAAGCACGACTGACGGCATGGATCTCCTTTGCGCGACGAGGTAAAAGCCTTCCCATCTCAATGAGCACGGGAGCCGACACAGGAGGACGTGCATATCTGGATGTGTCTTGATCTTATGCTCAAATTCTCAGATCTAACGTTCGATAAATGACAGACTCCTAATGGGCGCGGTAGCTAAATATATATACATATGGTTTCCGAGCATGGAGCGATCCATTCGTAACTTGCAAGTAAAACATTATAAACGGCTTATAATAAACCTAAGCCGTTTGGATGCTCGTTGCAGCGCCGAAGTCCGGGCTATTGAGGCTTTGCCAGGGCGCAACGGACGGAGCCGGAGAGGTACCCAAACACATCGAAAGGAAGCTCTCCGGGAGCACTAGAGATCGATAAGGCTAGGAACGCAAGGCACGCGATTTTGCAGTAACAGGGGACACACTCTATGTCGCAGACTCTCGTTCTTTCGGTCGGTTCGGACCCGGTAGTATTGGGCGCGCGCAATCAGGTCCTACGATCTGCTGGCTATATCGTGGTATCAGCGATATCCATCAGAGAAGCAATTCATCTTTTTCAAGAGGGTGATTTCGACCTCATCATCCTTTGCCATTCACTCCCCATAAAAGATTGCGAACGTCTCACCTGCATCATTCGAGCGTCGGGTTCGCGTATCCCAATAGCGTGCGTTTCGGGAGCCGCACTCGGAGAGCATAACGCCTTTGCGGATACGACGCTCGATAGGGACCCGGTCGCACTTCTCGGCAGTCTTGGAGACGTGTTAAGCGAGCAGGTCCAAACACAATGGGCTGGAGTTTCCGTTCAGCGCAATGACAATGACGTCGCTTTGGCCAAAAAGGCCCCGAGGTCCGGTACCGCCGTGATCGGAATGAGAGAGGAACATGAGACGTTCGGCTTCCTCGAGCGCACAAGGGAGCATGCGTCCTCTTATTGAGTTTTTCGTTCATTGAAATGTTGGGGATAGCCAAATTGCCAAGAGCACACTATGTTTATGGGGGAAACGATGCCAGAAACGAGACCACGAGTCGTAGTAGCCGATGACGAAGAAGTGATCGCCAATACGCTCGCGATGATTTTGAATCAGGCCGGCTTCGAAGCACGTGCCGTGTACAGCGGCGAGAAAGCGCTCGGGTTAGTGCAGAGTTTCAAGCCGGATATGCTGATCTCCGATGTGATCATGCAAGGTATTAGCGGAATTGAGACGGCAATCAAGGTGCGCGCAATGTTGCCGTCTTGCAAGATTCTTCTCTTCTCTGGGCAGGCTTGTACGGCCAACCTGCTTGAAAAAGCGCGTGTCCAGGGATATGAATTCGAGATCCTGAACAAGCCTGTCCATCCCTCCGACTTGCTTGCCCGAATGCGCGCTGCTGTACCGGATCATTCCAGTTTAACCTCCCCAGACAGCGAAGCAACGCTTTCTTCCGGCTGATCTTGACTAAAATGAAGACGTGAATTACGGCAAAGCGGTCTGGTCACCGCAGGCTATTTCTTATGCCACTTCGACGTTGCTCAATGCTCTGCGTAAAGGAAAGCCGCGGAATGTATACGGCGTAGAGCAGGGCACAGTTCTTGATTGCGTCTCGAATAGGCTCGAATAAACCCACATGCTTATTGGGGTCCGGAGCCAGATGCCTTCCATTCCAACTCAATCACCCCTGGCAGGGACTTCAGCTCTGCGAGTATCGGAGGAACTTCAAGATTCTCTCGTGGGCAGGGCCAACGCACTTCGCAATCGAATTTCCTGCGATGCTCTTGAACGCAATCGATGAAAGAGAGAGATTTAAGATGAAAGCCGGCCGCGTTTAGTCTTTTCCGTAACTCGTTCGGTAGGAGTTGTTCGCCTCGTATGGTGATCTTCAATTCAGCTAGCTGATACCGCTCGACGTGAGATTCGACGTAACGAAGTCCCCAAAGAACCCCGAAGCCGATGATGGTAGACACGGAGCCGAGAATCAGCTGTCCACCCCCCATGCAAAGTCCGACCACGGTCGCAAACCACATCGTCGCTGCAGTGGTCAACCCGAGGATCAGTTCGTTCTTGCGGATGATTGCACCCGCGCCGATGAATCCAACCCCAGTCAAAATGCCAAGTGGCAGGCGCATCAGGTCCATAACAGCATAAGAGTCAGTCGGCTTTCCGTTGGTAGGGATGAGCAGGTTCATCTGGATCATCGCGATCGACGCGGCCAAGGTGACCAAGAGAGTAGTGCGCAGGCCAGCAGCATGCCCGGTCTTGCTCCGCTCAGCGCCAAGCAGACCGCCGGCGATGAGCGTCAGGATCAAACGAATCGCAATCACTGGCCAGTGCAATTCGATCGACATATTCAAGCCTCGCTGCTTTTAAGGGCGCGCGTGCGGGCACCTTTTTTTGCCGCCAGCTGCAGTTCTTCTTTGCCCTTGGTTTGGACTGCCCGCTGGGCAGAGCGATGGTGGTCCTCTCCACTTCTCCCTGGTGCGGCGGCTCTCGATTGCTTCGACAGAGACTCGCGGGAGGTCGTCGAATGTGGCTCGCGCTCCAGAACCTCTTGGCGTGCTCGCGAGGCATGGCGAGATGGCTTGTGGTCTCTGCCAGCTTGTCCTTTTTGATAATCGCGCTCGGCACTCTTGCGGGTTTCTTCTTTCACCTTTCCGCGTTTAGGTGGCGGCAGCGGAATCCCGGCGCGCCGCGCCTTGCTTAAACCGATTGCGACTGCTTGCTGTGGAGAGCGCGCTCCGTGTTTTCCTTCCCGAACGTGTTCAATCTCTTCATGGACGAATTCTCCAGCGGTCGTTGATGGAGATTTCCCTTCTCTAAGGTCTTGTTTTGCGCGCTCAAGCGTTTGCTTTTCCGGCATCTTTTCGTCCCTCCTTTCACTAACACTGAGATGCAGAAGAGCGGAAACGCGATGGCGTACATTCGAGTGCCTGATCCACCGAAGGTCGCCTGGGCCGAGAATACGCTCAGTCGCATTGTGTTCCAACGCTGTTCGGTTTTGCGTTGGAACATAGGGAAGGCACTCTAAGTGCTCAGCGAAAAGGTCACTGTGTGAGTTAGGCAACCCGCTCGGCGTACTCGCCGTCTCCATCATATGGTGTTGGATCATTACAAGCTGAGCAAGCCTTTTCGGGCATTACGAGAGTCGCTTAAAGCTATATCCAGAGAGCCATCTCCGGAAGATGTTCATACCCTTTGCACGTATAGCCGCCGGATGGAAACGGTCATGCATGCTTTTTCGCTCGATCTAAAACGAGTCGACTCCGGTCTTCTCAAAAATGTTGAGTCCATTCGCAAGAAGTCAGGCAAGGTGCGCGATGTTGACGTGTTAACTGGCCTCCTGGCATCGCTTCCGAGCAGTGTCGACGATCAATGTCGCATTCAATTGCTTGAGCACCTCGTGGACCGCCGCGGCCGGCTCGTTCGAAAGCTTCATTGTTTGATCGCCAAAAGTGGGAAAGGCGCACGGCGCAGCCTGCGACGATACTCTTTCCGTATCGATCGTGATTTTGGTTCTTCAAAAAACGGATCTACCGACGCCAACAGATCGCGCGTGAATACGGCGGCCACTGCACTCTGGCTCTTTGCCACTTTGGCCGAGTAGTCCTGCCTCAAGACCGGCAACTTGCACTCGTATCGCCTCAACCTCAAATCGGTGATCTATCTAGTTCAACTCATAGACCATCCGGACGCTCCGTCCCTTGACGCCTTACGAAAAAATGAAGGATGCCATTGACGAAGGGCACGATATTCTCAATCGCCATGTAGCCTGCACGATACGAGGGCAAATCCATTCGATTGCGAGCCAAAGACTTACTCGGGCGCTTTCCTCGCCACGCAGATGCGGATGCAATGGCTCGACATCGCTGACCGTTGCCGTGGGAAGCACCCGGTTCGCATCGCGCTCAACTCAAGCAGTCACTACTGAGTTCGGCTGTACTGAGAATCGTAGCGCGAAGACCGAGGTGCTGCTAATCCGGATGACACGTCACATATGGAGGTGTGAAGTAGTTTCGAACAGTTCGTTCTCGCTGCCAGGCTTGGTCGCGATTCAATCCGGGACTGGTCAGGACAACCCTCAAAGAGAGTCTGGACATCGTAGATGACGATGATGGCGTTCGCCCGCATAACTCGATCTATGAATTTGCGGGCAAAGGTGCTTAGCCGGCGGAGGTAACCACATGAGGAGGTTGTTTGGAGTTTGAAGTTCTATCTCTGCTCCTCCTAGGAGCAGAGATGTTTGCCGGTCCCGCCTGTGCGCAAAGTGTTCAGGCCGATTACGATCATTCGGCTAACTTTTCGCAGTATCACACCTATTCGTGGGGTTGAGTTCACACGACCGATCTGCTCTTTGAAGACCGATTCGCCGAGAAGTGGATCGAAATCTTCAGGCCAAGGGCTGGCAGTTAGAGCCCAGTGGAGGCCAAGTAACAGTAACTGCCGTCGGGGCCAAACAAAGCAAGAGTACCAGACCTTCTATGATGGTTTTGGGCCGGGTTGGGGCTGGCGTGGATGGGGAGGTATGGATGAAACACCAGCGACGGTCGAAAATGTGCTCGTCGGGTCCCTTGTCATCGATATGTACGACGGATCATCCCATCATCTCTCCAGAAACTTCCTCTCAGGCCGAGGTCGCGGCGATCTGGAATCCCAATTTGGCTGCCCGTTTCTGGAGAAGTTGAATTTGTCGGTGACGGAATCGTTGTTAGAGCAATAGCATCGTTACTATAATGTGCCAAAGCGGAGTCTGAACCACGCCTGAGCGTCTTGAGGAGTAATGCATGGGAGCATTTGGGTGATGGCCTGGTCGAGGGCTTGTTTGGAGCG
>Ga0187847_10000493_pt1 | contig 43522 bp, 43 predicted proteins | sample June2016WEW_4_10_FD_132458 | JGI IMG/M metagenome (GOLD analysis project Ga0187847, IMG submission 132458) | Peatland microbial communities from SPRUCE experiment site at the Marcell Experimental Forest, Minnesota, USA - June2016WEW_4_10 | ecosystem: Environmental > Terrestrial > Soil >...
CCATTCCACTGACCCCAGCCGCCGGACTCGGGCAGAGCGTCTACACGGTCAACCGCACCGCCGGTTCGGGCTACTCGCAGCAGTGGAACCTCGCCATACAGCGCGCGATTACCAGCAATCTCTCCGTTGACATTGCATACGTCGGGTCGCACATCGTCCACGTTGGCATTCCCGACTCGAATCTTAACCAGCTGACCGCCGCGCAGCTCGCGCAGGGATCGTCACTGCTCTCTACGACCACCAACCCCTACTATGGACAACTGCCAACCTCTAGTTCCATCGGCGGCAAGACCATCACCAACGCTCAGCTCCTGAAGCCGTACCCGCGCTTCCTCAACGTGGCCACCTACCGCAACAACTCCGGCGAGACCAACTACAACGCGCTGGAGGCCAAGGTGGAGCAGCGTCTCTCTCGCGGCATCTATCTGCTGTTCGCGTACACGCATTCGAAGCTGATCGACGACGCCAGCTCCGTCTTCTCCACCACCGTGCTCTCCTCGCCCAACTCGAGTTCGCTGATCGCTGCCGACACCTTCCGCCCCTGGCTGGAGCGCGATTCCTCTTCCGGCGACATGCCCAACGTGCTCTCTTTCAGCGGCATCTACGACCTGCCCGCAGGCCACGGACACCGCTTCGCCTCATCCGGCATTGCGAATGCCGTGCTGGGCGGCTGGGCGCTCAACACAATTTTTCAGATGCAGTCGGGAATGCCCGTCACAGTCACCCAGGCCACCAACAATAATGCCTTCGCCGGATTTGCTTTGCAGCGTCCCAACCTCATCGCCAGCCCGTCCCTTGCACCCAGCTTGCGATCTCCTGCCCACTACTTCAACACCGCCGCCTTTGCAACCGCACCGCAGTTCGTCATCGGCAACGCCTCGCGCAACCCTGTCCGCGGTCCCAGCTATCGCGACCTCGACCTTGCGCTGGTCAAGCACACCCACCTGACCGAGAAGGCCGACCTGGAGTTTCGCGCCGAGGTCTTCGACATCACCAACACGCCTGCGTTCGCGCAGCCCAACGGCAGCTTTGGCGCGGCTGCGTTCGGCTCCATCACCTCGACCACCACAGACCCGCGCGTTGTGCAGTTTGCGCTTCGCATCAGCCGGTAGACCGTGGTCACGCAGTGGGGTCGTGCCTCATCCCCATCGAGAGAGCGTAATCATCCCTTCTGAAGCATGACTTCGGTGGACTTGATCAAGACCTTGACCTCGTCGCCGACCTTGAGTTGCAGCGCGTCCACACTGCGGCGGGTGATGACGCTTTCAACCAGGTTGTCTCCAACCCGGACAGTGATGTGAGCCATGACGGTGCCGAGAAGAATCTCTTCCACGCGGCCTGGGAGCTGGTTTCTTGCGGAGATTGCCATAGTGATGTGAATTGTAATTCTCTTCGTAACAATTTACGACTTTTGTGTCAGTGTCCATTCTGTAGAAATCTATTTAGTTCAGGCCCGCTGAATCGAAGAAGGTTCAACGAGTTACCCCGACATCTTCCAGGTTGAGACAAGTCATCGGATTAACTGGAAAGGAAGAATTTCGCGGTGCGCGCAGGCCGCAACCGATTGACCCGCGGGAAAAACTCTGCAAAGATAGTTTAAATCCTTGTCAATTACTGGATTTTTGTAGGCTGCGGGCTGTTACAAGCTCTGGCTCTCTTGCATCTTTGTAGCACTGTCCAGCGGGTTCGGCAGAGCTGATCTCCATGTGGTTCCCTGATTGTTTCTGTTTCCGTACGGGAAAGGGGGATGACGTGTCGAAGGATACCGAGGTCCCCAATCAGGAAGCCGGCCTGCAATCCATCAGCCGCGCGAACTCTTCGCTGATCGGAATTTACGAGATATCGAAGGCACTGACTCGCCCTGCGCGGCTGGAGTTGGCGCTCTCCAGGGTCATCAACCTGCTGGCCAGTTTTCTGGAGATGAACAACGGCCTGATCGCCCTGCTGGACGAAGATGGCGAGACCACGACGGTTGTGGGAGCGGGCTGGAGCGAGGCCACCGCGAAGGAGTATTTCGAGCGGGTACCAGAACAGGCGGTAGGGCAGATCGTGGTCTCCGGCATGCCGCTGGTCGTCCGCAATATCGCCGAAAGCCCGCTCTTCACGGATTGGGGCGACTTCGGAACGGCGGGGGAACCGAGGGCCTTTGTCGGCGTTCCCATCAAAGGCGAGAGCCGAACCGTCGGGACCATCATGATTGAGCGGCGGTTGGGCCACTCGTCGCCGCATTCGCTGGATGACGACGTGCGCTTCCTGACCATGGTTGCGAATCTGGTTGGCCAGGCAGTGGCCGTGCAGACGCTGGTGGCCAGGGACCGCGAACGGTTGATGACCGAACACCACCGTCTTGAAAAGGAGATGGAGCAGCAGCGGACCGACGCCAAGCAAGAAGGAATCTCGTGGATCATCGGCGAGAGCCCTGCGCTGCGCGAGGTGGTGGGCAAGATCCAGCAGGTGGCGCGATGCAATCTTCCAGTGCTGCTGTGCGGTGAATCGGGCACGGGCAAGGAGCTGTTTGCGCGCGCCATTCATGAGTACTCCCCGCGCAAGGACAAGCCGTATATTCGTCTGAACTGCGCTGCCCTGTCGGAGTCGGTGCTGGAGTCGGAGCTCTTCGGCCATGAGCGCGGGGCCTTCACCGGGGCCATCGGAATGCGCAAGGGCCGCTTTGAGATGGCCGACGGCGGCACGCTGTTTCTGGACGAGATTACGGAGATCTCTGCGGCCTTTCAAGCCAAGCTGCTGCGCGTCTTGCAGGAGGGGGAGTTCGAGCGCGTGGGCGGCAGCCGCACCCTGAAGGTGGACGTGCGCATGGTGGCTGCAACCAACCGGAACCTGGAGTCGGCGGTACTGTCGGGCGACTTCCGGTCGGATCTCTACTATCGCATCAGCGTGGTGCCAATCTTTCTTCCGCCTCTGCGGGAGAGGCCGGAAGATGTGGAACTGCTGGCGCGTGAGTTCCTGAAACGCTTCAACGAGGAACACGGAGTCTCGCTCACCTTCTCGCAACGCGCCATGGAGGTGTTGGGCGCGTGCGACTTCCCCGGCAACGTTCGCGAGTTGGAGAGCTGCGTACGACGCACCGCGGCGCTGGCCAAGAACTCGACCATCGTGGTGAACGACTTCGCCTGTAGCAACGACAACTGCCTTTCCATGGTGCTTGGCAAGTCCATGAACGACTCGCACGTCTCTAATCGGGGTTACGTTGAGCTTCCAATCGTGAATCCACAGGCCGCACGCAGCAGACCATCGCGCAGGACATCTGCACACAGGCCCTCTTCCGGCAGGGAATTCGAGCTGCCTGGAACGGCGGAGAATGCGAACAACACCGCGGAGGCAGACGCCCAGGAGCGCGCACGCTTGATCGAACGGATGGAACTCTCCGGCTGGGTGCAGGCAAAGGCTGCTCGTATGCTCGGCCTGACGCCGCGGCAGATGGGCTACGCACTGCGCAAGCACGGCATCGACGTCAAGCGCTTCTAGCTGGCACCTTTTTCTCTCTATCAAATCCATACGTTTCGCCTGAATATGCGAATGCTCCTGTGCGCTTCAAGGGGAGCCTCGCTGTGCCGGATGGGTTGATTGCTTCCGACAAAACCGCCGCTTCTGCGCGGGAGTGTCGCAACTCCTACATCTACTTACTCCTCTAATTGTAAATAAATCAGCGACTTGAGTTTGGCTATTGAGTTGCTTATCTCCTTTGCAGTACCCGCAGCCGAAGCTGCATCGAAGACGGGGGTGCAATGGAAACTGGCAATCACAATGCGATCGCGCAGTTGCGGGTGATGCATCCTGCCACGCGGATGAGCGGGGCAAATGGCTGTAGCTCGAAGGGGGGCAACGGCAAGTCGAGTTGCGGCTCCTCGGCGGGACAGGGCGATCTTTCGCCGAAGGTCTGGGAGAAGATCAAGAACCATCCATGCTACAGCGAAGAGGCGCACCACCATTACGCGCGGATGCATGTGGCCGTGGCCCCGGCCTGCAATATCCAGTGCAACTTCTGCAACCGCAAGTACGACTGCTCCAATGAATCGCGGCCGGGTGTGGTGAGCGAGCGGCTGCTGCCGGAGCAGGCGGCGCGCAAGGTGCTGGCCGTCGCGTCCACGATTCCGCAGATGACGGTGCTGGGCATCGCAGGGCCGGGCGACCCGCTGGCCAATCCAGAGAAGACATTCAAGACCTTCGAGTTGGTGGCGCAGACGGCTCCTGACATCAAGCTCTGTCTTTCGACCAACGGGCTGATGCTTCCCGATTATGTGGACCGGATCGCAGCGATGAATATCGATCATGTGACGATCACGATCAACATGGTCGATCCGCATGTGGGCGCGAATATCTATACATGGATATTCTTCAACCACAAGCGGTACACGGGCGTGGAGGCGTCGCGGATTCTGAGCGAACGGCAACTGCTGGGCCTGGAGATGCTGACCGAGCGCGGCATTCTGTGCAAGGTGAACTCGGTGATGATTCCCGGCATCAACGACCGTCATCTGGTTGCGGTGAACAAGGCGGTCAAATCGCGCGGCGCATTCCTGCACAACATTATGCCGCTGATCTCGGCGCCGGAGCATGGGACCGCCTTCGGGCTGAACGGACAGCGCGGCCCCACGGCGCAGGAGTTGAAGCTGCTGCAGGACTCCTGCGAGGGCGAGATGCAGATGATGCGGCATTGCCGACAGTGCCGCGCCGACGCCGTTGGGCTGCTGGGCGAAGACCGCAGCGCGGAGTTCACCACCGAAAAAGTCATGGCCATGGAAGTCAACTACGATCTCGCCAATCGCCTGCGTTATCAGGAAAAGGTGGAAATGAAACGCCAGGCAGTGGTTGCCGCCAGAAGCGTGGAGCTTGCCACGCTGGCTGGCGAGCAGAGCGATCTTTCCATTCTGATCGCGGTCGCCACCAAGGGAGGCGGACGCATCAACGAGCACTTCGGCCACGCCAGGGAGTTCCAGATCTACGAGGTCAGCACAGCGGGGAGCAAGTTTGTCGGGCATCGCAGAGTGGACAACTACTGCCAGGGGGGCTACGCCGAGGAAGACAGCCTGGAGACGGTGATCCGCGCCATCAACGACTGCCATGCGGTCTTTGTGGCGAGGATCGGAAGTTGCCCGCGCGAAGGCCTCTCAAGCGCTGGAATCGAGCCGGTGGATCGCTTTGCGCTGGAGTACATCGAGCAGTCCCTGATTGCGTACTTCAAGGAATATCTGGAACGCGTTCGCAGCGGCGAGGTGGAACACACGCAACGCGGAGACGCGGAGCTTCGTCAGGGCGCGCTGATCGCCTGACGGAACGCAGCAGAAGGCAAAGTTTGAGATCGCAACAAATTGGAGGAGAGACATGGCATACATGATCAAGGACTCGAGATGCACCGGATGCTCGGCCTGTCAGAACGAGTGTCCCAATAGCGCGATCATCGAGAAGAACTTTCTCTTCAGCATCGACTCGACGAAGTGTACCGAGTGCATTGGCTTCTTCGCGGAGCCGCAGTGTGTTGCGATCTGCCCCATCCCGAAGACGATTAATCTGAACCCGGACGTGCCACGGTTCCAGACGGCGGTGTAGATGACAATGACGACCGAGATCAATATGCGATTGACACCGGCTACAGAGGCCTTTATCCGGCGGTTCCTGCGCTTCGCCGAGGGGCCAGAAGTGGGCTTTCAGTTCAAGGTAAAGCCGGGCGGATGCTCCGGCTTTGCCACGGAGTTTGATCTAGCGTCTAGCCCCAGAACTGAAGACGTGGTCTGGGAGCATGAAGGTCTGCGGATCTATCTCGATCCGGAGAGCTGCAAGTTGCTAGATGGCGCGATTGTGGATTTTTCGGAGACTCTCACGCACACGGGTTTTGTTATCAGCATCCCAGGAGTCACGCAAGCGGTGTGCGACTCAACCTCGAAACTGGTGCCGATCGAATCGCTGGTGCGGCGTTGATTTAGATGTGGAGCAGATGAAGCTGCGGTTGCGGAGTTGTTGCAACCGGGGAAAGAGGAATGGACGATGGTGCATGAGGCCGCAGAAGCTCTGGATTGGCAGGGGCAGAAGGTCTGTTGCGACGGCTGCGTTCATCATGAACTGGTGCATGAAGAGCGCTGCCGGCAGAAGCACATCTGCGTGCAGGACCGAACGCCCGCGAGAATCCAGCATTTCTTCGAGACCAATCCCGGCTTGGCCAATCAATTCCTCACCCACCCGTACTTCGAGGTGCGCGCGGCGGCGGCCAGGTTCGCAGACATTTTCCTGCTGCCGGCGTTGCTGAACGATGCCGACGAGAGTGTTCGCTGGCACGCGGCGCTTCGGTTGCCACGCCGTTTTCTACTGCGCCTGCGCGAGGACCCACACCGCGAGGTGCGCCTGCGTGTTGCCTCGCATGTGGAGGGCGAAGATCTGGTGCCGATGATGTCCGATCCCGACTACTATGTGCGCAAAGTGGTGGCCGAGCGGATCGGGGTGCCCCTGCTGAAGCGCATGATGGACGATCCCGACCCCGAGGTGCGCTGCGTGGTGGCGCAACGGATCGCGGCGGAGTGGCTGCCGGAGTTTCTCGACGATCCGGATGCGGCGGTTACGCTCACGGTCGCCGAGCGGCTCACGCCGGCGCAGTTGTTGCCGCTGCGCTTTCACTCCGACTTTCGCGTGCGTTACGAGGCCGCGGGAAGAGTTCCCCTCAGCGCTCTTGCTGTCATGCAGCAGGACGAGGATCCCATGGTGCGCGAGCGCGTAATGGAGCGCCTTGCACAGCGGCGCTCCAACGCAGCGGGCGGTCGTCTCGTAATTGAGATGAGCCCCGCGGTACGGGAAGGGAGACGGCCCTGATGTCGAAGATCAATCGTGACGGCTGGGTTGTGGAACTGGATGGGCCGCCCTGCTTCGAGTACGGCGCAAAGGTCCGCTCGCGCTATGTGGTGCGCAACGATGGCAGCTATCGCGGCAAGGAGATCGGCGACGTGCTGGTGAAAAAAGGCGAGGTGGGCTATGTCATCTCTATCGGAACTTTCCTGCAGCAGTTCTACATCTACGGCGTCGAGTTTCTCGGCACCGGATACCGCGTCGGCATGAAGCGGAAGGAGTTGGAGATGGCAGAGAACATTCTTTGTGGAGAGAGAGCATGAACGCAGCGGTTCATCCACATTTCGATTGGGGCCAGCGTGTGCAGGCGGCGAAAGACCTGTTCAACGATGGCTCCTATCCGGAGCAACCTAAGGATGCCCTGCTGGTGCGCAAGGGAGATTCAGGCGAGATCGTGCAGGTGGGCAGGCAGGTTGAATCGGGAGCGGTCGTCTACATGGTCGAGTTTGCGTTGGACCAGGTGATCGGATGCTTCGAGCTGGAGTTAACGTCTTTGGAAGCGAGAGGAGCGGCACAGTGAAGGTAATGATTCGCAGGAACCAGGCTGGCGTGCTCTCCGCATATATCGCCAAGAAGGACCTGGAGGAGCCGATCGTCGAAATGGAGAAGCCGGAGATCTGGGGCGGCCTGGTCAAACTGGCAAATGGCTGGCGGCTCATGCTGCCGGCAATGGATGCATTAACTGTACTGCCGATCACCGTGGAAGCACGGCGACTCGGAGAAATGGAGATCTGACCATGAATTCAGCAGCGATCAATTCAATCTCGGTAATGATGAGCGAAGGCAATGCAATTCCCTATCTTGGACCAGGCGTTTTGTCGTTGGGGGAAGTTGGGCATCAATTGCCCGGCTCTCACGCCGCGCTGGTCGGACACCTGACTGCGAAGTCGAGTGTGCCGCACAAGATCAGGACCAACCTGACGGCGACGGCGCAGTTCATTGAGAACTTCAAGCATCGCACGACTGTCAACAACGCCATGACCGAGGCCTTCAAGATGGAGGCCGAGCCCACTCCGCTGCATACGCTGTTCATGAATATGCCGTACCTGCCGCTGGTGGTCCATGCCTGGTACGACGATCTTCCGCAGAAGGCGCTGCGCTCGCGTAGCGGCTGGGGCATGGCGCAGGGCGTGAGCCAGGCAGAGCACTACGGCAACTGGGTAAACTACTTCGACGCCGATGGAACAAGTGCCGGCGTCGAGTCCGCGGGGCATGACGACTGGGAGACGCTGCTCTATCAACCGCTCGGCTCGGTGTGGCCTGCGCGCAATTTTCTGGTCTCGGACTCCGACTTCGTAGAGGTGCTGACGGAGATCGACATTCAGACGCCGATCCCCGAGTCGGTGCAGGAGTTGCGCAAGGGAAGGAGCTTTCTCTTCCTCGGCTGCCGCTTCTCCACCCAGATGGAGCGCATGTTCGCGCGCCAGATTATGAAGCGTTCGTCGGAGAAGCACTGGGCCGTGCTGCCGGAGGAGCCGACCCGCAACGAGGTGCACTTCCTGGAGCAATTCAACATCGAGCGCATCGCCATGCCGTTGAGCGAGTTCGTCGCCACATTCCAGAAGATGCAGATGGTGCATTGATCCGTTAGAAGTGTATCGATCCGTCGCAGCAGGGTTCGACGATTCTTTCGTGGCCGATGAGGCTGCGGAAGAATTGTCTTTTGTGGCTGGATCGGGACGCGGCGTTGGCCTAGTTGATTCGATAGCAAATCGAATTCGATGGTCTTCGATCAATACACGCACCGACATTGTGGTCGCATTCACTACACCGGAACCAGGTTTGTAGTGTTCGACGCCGGGGATCAGTCCACAAATATAGATGAAAGCTCTTGCATCTACAGGGAATTTATCAATTTGCGAGTTTGGCACGGTGATTGCTACATATTCAGGCAAAGCAGAGAGCAAGGGCGGGCAGAGGGATGCGATCAAGGTGCAATCCTTGCACCGAATGCAATCCGAGCACTCGCACACACTGGTTCGAGCGCGTCGGACAAAACCGGGAGCAGTGAAAACAGAACGGCCGAAACCGAAAGACCAACAGAAGGAGGGCGAGATGGCAGCATTACGGCAAGTTGCGTTCTACGGCAAGGGTGGAATCGGAAAATCAACCACGTCACAGAACACCCTGGCGGCGCTGGCCGAGATGGGGCAGAAGATCCTTATCGTCGGCTGCGACCCGAAGGCGGATTCAACCCGTCTGATCCTGCACGCAAAGGCGCAGGACACCATCCTGAGCATGGCTGCGGAACGTGGCAGCGTGGAGGACCTGGAACTCGATGAGGTGATGAAGACCGGCTACAAGGGCATTCGGTGCGTTGAGTCGGGCGGTCCGGAGCCGGGCGTAGGCTGCGCCGGACGCGGCGTCATCACATCCATCAACTTTCTCGAGGAGAACGGGGCCTACGAGGACCTCGATTATGTCTCCTACGACGTGCTCGGCGACGTGGTCTGCGGCGGCTTTGCCATGCCCATCCGCGAGAACAAGGCGCAGGAGATCTACATCGTGATGTCGGGCGAGATGATGGCGATGTACGCGGCCAACAACATCTCGAAGGGCATTCTGAAGTATGCCAACTCGGGCGGCGTCCGGCTGGGCGGCCTCATCTGCAATGAGCGACAGACGGACAAGGAGCTGGAGCTGGCTGAGGCGATCGCCCATAAGCTGGGCAGCAAGCTGATCTACTTTGTTCCGCGCGACAATGTGGTGCAGCACGCGGAGCTTCGCCGCATGACAGTGATCGAGTACGCGCCGGACTCCGTACAGGCACAGCACTATCGCACGCTGGCGGAGAAGATCCATGCCAATGCCGGCAAGGGTGTGATCCCCACGCCGATCACAATGGACGAACTGGAGGCGATGCTGATGGAGCACGGAATCATCAAGAACATCGACGAGTCCCTGGTCGGCAAGAAAGCCGCCGAGGCGGTGGCGTAAGAAATCTCCGATTCCCCTGGCGTCGGGCCCTCGATGAAACCGGCGCCAGGTCTGTTTAATCCATTGCGAGCGAGGTGGGGCATGAGTGAATTCGTGGACGTCGAAGCAGTCAAAGCGCGAAATAAGCAGATGATTGGCGAGGTCCTCGAGGCCTACCCGGAGAAGTTCGCCAAGCGGCGCGCCAAACATCTTGCGACCTATGAAGCAGACAAGGGGGAGTGCGGGGTCAAGTCCAACATCAAGTCCATTCCGGGCGTGATGACGATACGCGGCTGCGCCTATGCGGGGTCGAAGGGCGTGGTCTGGGGCCCGATCAAGGACATGGTCCACATCAGCCACGGACCGGTCGGCTGCGGACAGTACTCCTGGGCAGCGCGCCGCAACTACTTCGTCGGGACAACCGGCGTGGACTCCTTCGTGACGTTGCAGTTCACCTCGGACTTTCAGGAGAAGGACATCGTCTTCGGCGGCGACAAGAAGCTGGCGAAGATCATCGATGAGATCGAGGTGCTCTTTCCTCTGAACAAGGGAATCTCGATCCAGTCCGAATGCCCGGTTGGCCTGATCGGAGACGATATCGAGGGTGTCGCAAAGGCCAAGAGCAAGGAGTACAACAAGACGATCGTTCCGGTACGCTGCGAGGGGTTTCGCGGAGTCTCGCAGTCGCTCGGCCATCACATCGCCAACGACACCATTCGCGACTGGGTCTTCAACAAGCTGGGAGACAAGCCCGCGCGCTTTGAGAGCACACCCTACGATGTGGCCATCATCGGCGACTACAACATCGGCGGCGATGCGTGGTCTAGCCGCATTCTGCTGGAGGAGATGGGCCTGCGCGTGATTGCGCAGTGGTCGGGCGATGGAACGCTCGCTGAACTTGAATCCACGCCGCGCGCCAAGCTCAACATCCTGCACTGCTATCGATCGATGAACTACATATCGCGTTACATGGAGGAGAAGTACGGCACTCCGTGGGTGGAGTACAACTTCTTCGGGCCAAGCAAGATTGCCGCCTCGTTGCGTGAGATTGCGACACACTTCGACGAGACGATCAAGGAGGGCGCCGAGCGCGTCATCGCCAAGTACCAAGCGCTCACTGACGCAACCATCGCGAAGTACCGTCCGCGTCTCGCGGGCAAGCGGGTGATGCTCTTTATCGGCGGACTTCGCCCGCGCCACGTCATCGGCGCCTACGAGGACCTGGGCATGGAGGTCATCGGCACCGGGTACGAGTTCGGGCACAACGACGACTATCAACGCACCGCGCACTACGTCAAGGACGGCACGCTGATCTACGACGATCTGACCGGTTACGAGTTCGAGAAGTTTGTAGAGAAAGTGCAGCCCGACCTGGTCGGCTCCGGCGTCAAGGAGAAGTACATCTTCCAGAAGATGGGAGTGCCCTTCCGTCAGATGCACTCCTGGGATTATTCCGGACCGTACCACGGATACGACGGGTTCGCCGTCTTCGCACGCGACATGGATATGGCCGTCAATGCACCGGTGTGGCGAATGACGAAGACACCCTGGTAACCAACGGAATTTCGTCGTTGGGTTCCAACCAAACGATCTACGAGGAGGAAAAGCGCGATGGGTCAAAATGCCGAAAACATAATCGACCACTTTGAATTGTTCCGTGGGCCGGAGTACGGGGAGATGCTTGCGAACAAGAAGTGCATGTTCGAAGACCCGGTTCCGGCTGAGGAGTTGGAGCGAGTAAAGGAGTGGACCAAGGGCACCGAGTACCGCGAGAAGAACTTTGCGCGCGAATCCCTGACGATCAATCCCGCCAAGGCCTGCCAGCCGCTCGGAGCGGTCTTTGCAGCGCTGGGATTCGAGGGCACGCTCCCCTTCGTCCACGGATCGCAGGGATGCGTTGCGTACTACCGCAGTCACTTCTCTCGCCACTTCAAAGAGCCCACCTCGGCGGTCTCCTCTTCCATGACCGAGGACGCCGCAGTCTTCGGCGGGCTGAGCAACATGATCGACGGAATGGCCAACGCATTCAGCCTCTATAAGCCGAAGATGATTTCTGTGTCGACGACCTGTATGGCCGAAGTCATCGGCGACGATCTGAACGCCTTCATCAAGAACGCCAAGGAAAAGGGATCGGTCCCTTTGGACCTGGACATTCCCTTCGCGCATACTCCGGCTTTCGTCGGCAGCCATGTCACCGGCTACGACAACGTGATGAAGGGCATCCTCGACCACTTCTGGAATGGCAAAGCCGGCACGGCGCCCAAGCTGGAACGCCAGCCAAATGGCAAGCTGAACTTTATCGGCGGCTTTGACGGCTACACCGTCGGCAACATGCGCGAGATCAAGCGGCTCTTCGATCTGATGGGCGTCGAGTACACCCTGCTGGGCGACAACAGCGACGTTTGGGACACCCCAGGCGATGGCGAGTTCCGCATGTACGACGGCGGCACCACGCTGATCGATGCGGCCAATGCGATCCACGCAAAGGCGACCATCTCCATGCAGGAGTTCTGTTCGGATAAGACGCTCGATCTGATCGAAGCCACTGGGCAAGAGGTCATCGCGTTCAACCACCCGATCGGTGTGGAAGGAACGGACCGCTTCCTGATGGAGGTCTCGCGGCTGAGCGGAAAGACGATTCCGGCTTCCATTGCAAAGGAACGCGGACGGCTGGTGGACGCAATCGCGGACTCCAATGCCCACATCCACGGCAAGAAGTTCGCGCTCTACGGCGACCCCGATTTGACGCTGGGGCTGACGGCCTTCCTGCTGGAGCTGGGCGCGGAGCCGACGCACATCCTCTCCACCAACGGCGGCAAGGACTGGACGCAGAAGGTAGAGGCGCTGCTGGCCAACTCACCGTTCGGCAAGGGATGCCATGTGTACGCCGGCAAGGACCTGTGGCACATGCGTTCGCTGCTCTTCACTGAGCCGGTGGACTTCCTGATCGGCAACACCTACGGGAAGTTTCTGGAGCGCGACACAAAGACTCCACTGATCCGCATCGGCTTTCCGATCTTCGACCGTCATCACCATCATCGATATCCAGTCTGGGGCTATCAGGGTGGATTGAATGTGCTGGTGAAGATTCTCGACCGGATCTTCGAGCACATGGATGCGACCACGAACGATATATCTAAGAACGACTACAGCTTCGACATTATCCGCTAGAGCACTTCATCGAGGCGTGAGGACGGAGGGCCTATGAGTCAACTTCGCGCGAAGATGCAGCAGGTGTTGAACGAGCCCGGATGCGTCACAAACCAGGCGAAGCCGACTGACGAGCGCAAGAAGGGCTGCACCAAACTGCTGGCTCCCGGAGCGGCCGCCGGCGGCTGCGCCTTCGACGGGGCCAAGATCGCGCTACAGCCCATCACCGACGTGGCTCATCTCATCCATGGGCCCATCGCCTGTGAAGGCAACTCATGGGATGGGCGCGGGTCGAAGTCGTCCGCGTCGCAGCTCTATCGCACCAGCTTCACAACGAACATGAATGAGCAGGACATAATCTTCGGCGGGGAGAAGCATCTCTACAAGGCCATTCAGGAGGTCGTCGAGAAGTACAATCCCGCAGCGGTCTTCGTCTATCAGACGTGCGTTCCCGCGATGATCGGCGACGATCTGGAGGCTGTGTGCAAGGCCGCTGCTAAGAAGCTCGGCAAGCCGGTGGTACCTGTAAATGTGCCCGGCTTTGTTGGCTCAAAGAACCTGGGTAACAAGCTCGCGGGCGAGGTCCTGCTCGACTATGTGATTGGGACCGAAGAGCCGGAAGAGACCACCCTCTGCGACATCAACATCATTGGCGAGTACAACCTCTCCGGCGAACTGTGGCAGGTGAAACCGCTGCTCGACGAGCTTGGCATACGCATCCTGGCCTGCATCTCCGGCGATGCGAAGTATCACGAGATTGCGCGCTCCCACCGTGCTCGCGCTGCGATGATGGTCTGCTCCAAGGCGATGATCAATGTCGCGCGCAAGATGGAAGAGCGCTACGGCATTCCGTTCTTCGAGGGATCGTTCTACGGTATCGGAGACATGAGCGATTCTCTGCGCAAGATCGCGCAACTGCTGGTGGATCGCGGCGCACCAGCCGACTTACTCAACCGTACAGAGATCGTCATCGAACGGGAAGAGGCGCGCGTGTGGCAGCGCATTGCTCCTTACAGGCCTCGGCTTCTGGGCAAGCGCGCTCTGCTCTTCACGGGCGGCGTCAAGAGCTGGTCCGTGGTGGCGGCCTTGCAGGAGGCGGGGCTCGTCCTCACCGGAACCAGCGTGAAAAAGTCCACGCCCGGCGACAAGGAACGCATCAAGGAGTTAGTGAAGGACGACGCGCATATGTTCGACGATCTGAAGCCGCGCGAGATGTACAAGATGTTGAAAGAGGCCCGCGCCGACATCATGCTCTCCGGTGGGCGCACGCAGTTTGTCGCGCTAAAAGCGAAGATGCCGTGGCTCGACATCAATCAGGAACGGCACCACGCTTACGCAGGATACGAGGGCATGGTGGCGTTGGTGCATGAGATCGATAAGGCGCTCTCCAATCCGATCTGGGAACAGATTCGCAGGCCCGCTCCGTGGGAGAGCGTCGCGATGGATGACGAACTCGCAATCCGTATTGCATAGGACAATAACATGGCCAAGGTGACTGTCAGTCAAAAGCATTGCACGGTGAACCCGCTCAAGATGAGCCAGCCCATCGGTGCGGCCCTGGCTTTCATGGGCGTCGAGGGTTCGATGCCGCTGCTGCACGGCTCACAGGGTTGCACCTCCTTCGGACTGGTCTTGTTTGTACGCCACTTTCGCGAGGCCATTCCCATGCAGACGACGGCGATGAGCGAGGTTGCCACGGTTCTGGGCGGCTTCGACAACATCGAGCAGGCCATCGTCAATATCGCCAACCGCACCGATCCCAGACTCATCGGCATCTGCACCACGGGAGTCTCCGAGATCAAGGGCGACGACGTGAATGGATTTCTCAAGCAGGTTCGCGCCAACCATCCCGAACTCGGACACATCGCTCTGATCGCTGTGTCCACGCCGGATTTTCAGGGAGCATTTCAGAATGGATGGGCCGCCGCTGTGACCCGTATGGTGGAAGCGCTGGTTGAAGTACCGATCATGGAAACCAGGTTTTCGCGCCGCATCAATGTTCTTCCCGGCTGCCACTTGTCGCCAGGCGACATCGATGAACTGCGAGACATCTTCGAGACCTTCGACCTCGATCCATATTTTTTGCCCGATCTTTCCGGTTCGCTCGACGGGCACATTCCGGCAGCGTTCACGCCGACCACGCTCGGTGGGATCAGTCTGGAGAATATCCGGAAGATGGGTTCGGCCTGTTGGACGGTGGCCATTGGCGAGCAGATGCGCGGCGCGGCCATCACGCTGGAACACCGCACGGGCGTGCCCTTCAAGCTCTTCGATCGGCTCACAGGGTTGGCTGCAAACGACGATCTGATTGGCTTTCTATCGCAGATAAGTGGGCTTCTCGTTCCACGAAAGATTCGCCGTCAACGCAGTCAGTTGGTGGATGCAATGCTCGACGGACACTTCTACTTTGGCGGAAAGAAAGTAGCCGTTGCAGCCGAGCCAGACCTGCTTGCGACCATCACGCATTGGCTGCATGAGATGGGTTGCGAGATTCAGGCGGCGGTAACCACAACCGCTTCTCCTCTTCTGAAAGACATTCCGACGGACGAAGTTCTGATCGGCGATCTGGAAGATTATGAACTACGCGCCGCCGGCGCCAATCTTATTGTGACCCACTCACATGGACGTCAGGCCGCGGAGCGACTCGGCATTCCATTCTTCCGCGTCGGCATACCCGTCTTTGACCGCCTCGGAGCGGGCCACCAGGTGACGGTGGGCTATCGCGGAACGCGTGACCTGATTTTTACCATCGGAAATCTATTTTTGGCGGATAGTCATGAGCCTGCGCCGACGACATGGCTGCTGCCTGTGCAGGAAGTCAATCCACTTGTATCCCTGCATGTTTCATAGCTGTTGCATAAGTCGTTCCAGGTATCGCATTCGTAGTTTGGGAGGAATATGAAAGTAGCCTTTGCAACGGAAGATCTGAAGCGTGTGGACGCTCACTTCGGATGGGCGAAAAATATTGCGGTCTACGATGTTACGCCCGAGGAGATTCACTTCGTCACTACCTACAAGTTCGCCGGAGACCTACAGGAGGACGGCACGGAAGACAAGCTCGCGCCCAAGTTGGAGGCGATCGAGGACTGTGCGATTCTCTACGTCGCTGCAATTGGAGGCTCTGGAGCCGCGCGTGTCGTGGCCAGGAAGGTCCACCCAATCAAGGTTGCCGAGCCTGAACCTATCGATGGGCTTCTGCTGCGGCTACAGACGGTGCTGCGTGGTACTCCACCGCCGTGGCTGCGCAAGGCGCTCAACAAAGGCCACGAACGCACGTTGAATCTGGAAGACGAGGTGGTGCATGGCTGAGACAGTTACTCAAATCGCCGCACCAGTCGCGCAAGGATTTCTCAAGGAGCTGATCAAGCAGTGGCGCGCACAGGACCTGCATGGATCGTGGGACAAGAAGACCGACCTCGATCTGCTCGAGCCCTACATCCTGACCAGGGAGAAGCGACGCGAGCTTCCCATGATGGGCGATCCCGATCCGGAGACTCTCTGGCACATGGAGCTCTTCTACAACGCAGTCGGGCTCACCATGGAACGGATCACCGGCGTTATGGTTTGTCCGCTGATGAAGCTGCACCACGAAGGCTTCGGACGGCTCGTGCTCACTGCGGGTCGCCTGATCGTCATTAACAAGAATCTACGGGACGTGCACCGCTTCGGTTTTGAAAGCCTTGAGAAGCTGGAAGCGGAGGGCGAGAAGCTGGTCGCAGCCGGCGTGGAATGGATCGAAAAGTATCCTGAAGTTGCACACTATTAGTGATTGCAGATGATTTACCAGTGAGCTGGGGGAGGTTCCCGAATTTGACCATCAGTTACAGGGCCTACCGGTAACTCAAATTGAAATAAAACTACTGAATACAGTGGGAGCAGCTATGGAAGCTACGCAAGTTGGAGTACAAGCTGTCACACGAGATGGCCGGACCTGGCAGCCCGCTTATCTTCTTGAGATCGATCCAGAGACCTGCATCGGATGTGGCCGTTGCTTCAAGGTATGCGGAAACTCGGTCATGGATATGAAGGGAATCACGGAGGATGGCGATCTGGTGGGTCTCGATGCAGACGACGAGATCGAGCGCAAAATCATGACAGTTACAGACCCAGGCGCATGCGTCGGATGTGCCGCATGTTCCAGGGTCTGTCCGAAGGGCTGTCAGACTCACGGGTCGGCATAAGGATCGGACAGCATAAGGACCAGACTATGACTCCAGACGTTACAGCCCTGCTCCTCGGTCGAACGCTCGATCCATCAGCGTGCGATCCGTTCGATGGCCATGTGCTTGCGTGCCTGTTTGCCATCGGCGTGGCGGAGAGCACTTCGGAAAGCTCGCTAGCAGAGGCTCTCGGCATCTCTGGCAAAGTCCTGCGCGGCGTCATCGACCAGTATTTTCCCGGCGCGATGGATTCTCTGGAAGCGTTTGGACTCGATAGCACAATACTGGTTGAAGAAGAGGAGCAATCTCTGCGCAGGCTGCTACAGCGTTCACGCTCCACTTCCGCTCCGCTCAGTTCGCTGTTGGCGGTACTTGTTGCGCGCAGAACAATGCGGCCCAACCACCTGTGGCAGGACCTCGGGCTCACCAACCGGAGTGAGTTATCCGCGCTTATGAAACGGCACTTCGCTCCCCTGGCTCTGCGCAACACACACGACATGAAGTGGAAGAAGTTCTTCTATCGAATTATTTGCCGGGATAGTAGTGCTCGCCGATGTGTCGCACCCTGTTGCTCTGAGTGCAGCGACTTCAACGGATGCTTTGGCGACGAGTCCGGCGAGAGCCTGCTTGCCCAGGTGCGTTTGCAAATGATGAGTTCAACAGAGACGCAGATCCATGCAGTACGCACTGGTTGACGGAACATCTACACGTCGCAAACGCGACAAGAATACTTTTTTGTACTCCCATGTATCTCATAAGCGAGTGAAAAAGATGCTCTTTCCATTTGGCAAACGACGTGCTACTAACTCTGCAAACCAGTAATGGAGCGGACAGATGATTCAACTAACTGAAGCTGCAGCTCAGGCTTTACGTATAGCAATCACGAGCAGTTCAACCCCAATCGCAGGGCTTCGTCTTACGGTGCTTGCAGGCGGCTGTTCCGGTTATCAATACCAGATGGGACTGGTAGAGAACTCCGAGCCGGCCGATCTCTCCTGCGAGAGTCACGGTCTTGCCGTCTTTATAGAACCCTCAAGTGTTGCGTTCATCGCTGGCACCACGATCGATTTCGTCGAGAGCTTGGATGGCGCGGGCTTCGCATTTGACAACCCGCAGGCAAAGTCCACATGCGGATGCGGTAAGTCCTTTTGCTGATGGTTAGCTGCCAGGAGACACTGCATGACAGAAAAACAATCTGCCTCTCCATGGGTCTATCTGGATAACAACGCCACCACACGCGTAGCACCACGTGTCGTCGATGCCATGCTTCCTTTCTTTCGCGAGCACTTTGCCAACCCATCGTCGGCACACGCGCTGGGTACAGCTTCGAGCGATGCCATCCGGGTTGCGCGTGGGCAGGTCCAGGCGCTGCTTGGTGCAGAATTTGACAAGGAGATCGTCTTTACCTCCGGTGGAAGTGAGTCCAACAACACAGCAATTCTCTCCGCGCTAGAGGTTCAGCCGGGACGCGACGAGATCATCACCTCTACGGTCGAGCATCCATCGGTGCTCGCGGTCTGTGATCATCTGGAGCGAACAAAACGTGCGGCCGTTCATCGCATTCCGGTGGGCACGGATGGACAACTGGATCGAGAAGCGTACAGAAGCGCCTTGAGCGCAAAGACCGCGCTCGTCTCCTTGCAGTGGGCCAACAATGAGACCGGCGTGCAGTTTCCCGTTGCGCGACTGGCGGATGAGGCCCACCAGGTTGGAGCCTTGTTTCACTGCGATGCGGTGCAGGCGGCCGGCAAGGTAGAGATGCACGTCCAGTCAACTCAGATTGATATGCTCTCGATCTCCGCGCATAAACTGCACGGGCCCAAGGGAGCGGGCGCTCTCTATATTCGTAACGGTATTCCACTGATTCCGCTATTGCATGGCGGACAACAAGAACGTCGGCGGCGCGCGGGCACCGAAAACACTACCGCAATTGTCGGCTTTGGGGTTGCCGTGGAGTTGGCGAAAAATGCATTTCGCAACGAGATGCCCAGGATCGCCGCTTTGCGTGACGGCTTGCAGCAGGAGATTCTGCACCTTGTCCCCGGCTCGATTCTGAACGGAGCCAGCGACAATCGTCTGCCCAATACTCTCAATATTGCCTTTGAAGATGTCGAGGCCGATTCGCTGTTGTCGCTGCTGGATCGTGCGAGCATCGCAGTCTCTTCCGGATCGGCCTGCGCCGCCGGCTCCATCGAGCCATCGCATGTGCTGTGCGCCATGAAGGTTCCTTTTGCATATCTGCGCGGGGCTGTCCGCTTCTCCTTCTCACGCGAAAACTCCCAGCAAGATGTGGTCCGCGTTCTCGAAGTACTCCCGCGAGCAGTACAGAGCCTTCGTGCTGCGATGGTTCCTCTGGAGGCTATGTATGCCTAACTCAGTCAAGATCGTAATCAACGATTCCACCCTGCGCGATGGAGAACAGGCGCCTGGCGTGGCCTTCACGTTTGAGGAGAAGCTCGCCATCGCGCTCGCTTTGGAACGCGCGGGTGTGGATGAGATCGAGGCCGGAACTCCTGCCATGGGGCCGCGAGAGATTGAAGAGATGGCCGCCATTGGAGTCATGCTGTCCAAGGCAGTCCCCATCGCATGGTGCCGCATGACGCGCGCCGATGTGGACGCGGCCAGAAAGACCGGACTGACGCGGGTGAACCTGTCCGTGCCGCTCTCCGATATTCAGATCCACGCAAAACTGAAGGCAGATCGCGCACAGGTTCTCGCGCGCATCCACGATGTAGTCTCCTATGCGCGGGATTGCGGACTAGCTGTTGCGATGGGTGGCGAGGACTCCGGTCGCGCCGATCTAGGGTTTCTCATCATCGCGGCGGAAGCGGCTGCTCGCGCCGGCGCGCATCGCTTCCGCTTCGCAGATACACTCGGCAGCATGGAGCCCTTTGGCGTTCACGAGGTCTTTCGTGCCTTGCGCGCTGCACTCCCTCTCGAACTTGAGTTTCATGGACACGACGATCTGGGACTCGCCACCGCAAATACGCTTGCTGCAATTCGCGGTGGCGCAACCCATGCGAGTGTCTGCATTCTCGGTCTCGGGGAGCGGGCCGGCAACGCCGCACTTGAAGAGGTGGTGGCAGGCTTGAATTGCTTTTCCGAAAACAAGAGCAGCGTGGATCTGGCGCAGTTGCCAAGACTCGCCGAGCTCGTCGCCGCTGCATCACGCCGCTCCATTCCTTCAGGGAAGTCGATCGTTGGCGCGAGTGCATTTACTCACGAGTCAGGAATCCACGTCGATGGCCTGATGAAAGATCCCAGAACCTACGAGGAATTGTCCCCGCAGACCTTTGGACGGGACCGCACCATCGTGCTCGGAAAGCACTCGGGGACCGCGTCCGTTGCCGGTGCATTACATTCCCTCGGCCTTAGCGCGAATGAACTGCAAATGAGGCTTCTTCTGAAGCAGATTCAGGAGCGCTCCATGCAGTCCAAGCGCGTGGTGAGTATGGATGAGTTACTGGAGTTTTACGTCCAGCTAGACGAAGCAAAGAATTGTAATAATTTGCCAGAGGTGATGCCGTCATGACTGTGCTCGATCAGCTTTCCAGCCTTTCATCCGCAGAAGAGATCTTCCAGTTTCTCAATGTTCCTTATGAGCCGGAAGTGCTGAATGTCGCGCGCCTTCACATTCTCAGGCGAATGGCAGACAACATGCGAAGTTCTTCCTCAGAAATGGACGACGATGCACTCCGCGAATTCTTTCGCACCAACCTGCAACAGGCTTATCAGGACTTTGTTCGTTCTACGCCTCTCAACGAGCGCGTCTTCAAAGTGCTCAAAGATGCTGTGCGCAAGAAGACACCGCGCCTGGTAGCCCTCTCCATCCCAGGCAGTAAGAGAAATAATGAACCGCTAAAATCACGGAGCGCCTGAAACCTTTCTATCAGAGGGAGTAACCATTGTCGCCATGCTCCATCCGACGATCTTCGCAACCTTGGCGATGGGGACTACCTCATCTAGCTCGGCGCTACCACTGGCACTCCGCCAGCGTCCGCGACTTCGTCTCCGACCCCCACACAGCGATTGTCGGCCAACCCCAGGGGACGATTGTCAACCTCGTCGACGCCCGAGCCGCCAGAGCTCAGCAGGCGCTGCTCACGATCGCGAAGGAGCCGGTTGAGTCGTCCTTGCAGGAAGCACGTAGGCTTGTGATGCCATCACACCACGATGTCCGTGCTGTCGATATGGACCTGAAGCGGCTTGGTGCCGTGCTCGCTGTTGCACACGAACAGGAGCTCCGGGACTTCGCATCGTTCCTGCTGGTGGAAGGCCTGGGACCGCGCACCTTGCAGTCGCTCGCGTTGATTGCCGAGTCGTGCACGGTGCACCAAGCCGGTTTTCGGACCCGGCGCGATTTTCGTTTGCGCATGGCGGCAAGGACGGCCACCCGTTTCCTGTCCCGCTGAAGACCTACGATGAGTCGCTTGCTGTGCTGCGACGGGCCTTGGACGCTGCGAAGCTCGGACAGACCGAGAAGGTTGAAGGCTTCCGTCGCCTGGACCGCCTGACCCGCGCACTAGAGGAAGAGCGCCAGCCGCTTGCGGACTTCAGCGCTGCCATCGCCCACGAGAGTGCCATCTCGTCTTCTTTGGGCGGCAGGACGGTCTTCGACGATGTGCGTTCGCCGAAACACGGGCGGCCCCAGCCTCAGCTCGCTTTGTTCTCCGAATAGTGAGGAGCAGAGCGTCAGCAGTTGGACAATGTGGCCACGTAGCCTACCCGCCCGCACCCCCCCAAGCCATGCACGAGCGCGTAAACATTGCTCAAAGTAGCTGTGCCTATTGGGCGTGCGATGTATTTCCCGTATGCTCTCTGCGTTCCACATAGTCGATGATGTCTCCGACACTCTTGAGTTTCCTTGCGTCCTTGTCGGGAATTTGCATGTCGTATGCCGACTCAATCGCCATCAAGATTTCGGCCTTATCCATTGGGTCGGCACCTAGGTCTAGCACCAAGTCTTTGTCAGACTTGACATCTGCTCTATCGATCTGCAAACGCACAGCAATAAGAGCGGTGATTTCGTCCGCTGTCGTAGCGACTCTCATTGGCGATTTCTCAATCGCGGGAACGGCGGGCTGTGCCGGATGCACCAGAGGTGGGGAGGACTCCGATTGTCTGGAGGCCGTGGGAGCCTTTCTAAGAAAATGAATTGCTGCGCCAACGCACAGAGAAACAGCGAAGAATACGGCGGCAACGGTCATCCAGAGGGTATTGCGTTTTGCCGTTTTAGGGGCCTGTGCGGACTTCCTCTCTCGGTTATGGTCATTCCAAGCGGTCAAGAAAGCAATGAGCGCGGCTCCGCCGACACCGTCGAACAGACCTTCTAGCCAATGTTGTACGTCAAGTGCCATCAGTAGCTACGCTAGCTACAACGCGACGGGTTTGCAACATTACTACCGGGATCTTCGAACGCGAAGAGTTGCTCAAAGCCACTTGCACACGCGGCGCGTAGTCGTCTTAGTCCGCCCTTGGCTCTTTTCATTCGCTGTCGAGCTTTATGAAACCTGCGAGTTGACGCGACATCTCTTTGATCTGGTCGATCGAGATCACACCGCTCATCGGAATCACGGGAGAACCTTCAGGGTCATACCACATCAGCCAAAATGTTTCGCTATCGCCCTTTTTGTCAGTAACGTATTCAAGCCACAGCGAATGATTGTTACTAGCCGTCAAAAGAGCACGGACGAATACGCTGCCCTTTGCCTTTGCTCGCCCGTGTGTCTTACCCATTTTGGTGTTCGTATGGAAGCGCCGGTTGGAGCATGTGAACGGCGTCTCATTCAGTCGGTGCTTTTCTGCCATGAGTAGTTTTCCTCTCGCGCTGAGTCTAGCCCCAAAGCACGGGGCGAGTGGGTAGCCAATTTGCACGGATGCGCCCACAGGCGTTTCTGCGCGATTGCGGGGCATCCTGGATGAGAAAATCCGGGTTGCCATGCGGCCTAACCGGCCCGCTTTTTCGCTCTGGCCAGCCTGTAATGCTCTTCTCTGTGAACTTGCTGCTTCATCACTGCAATATGAGGCCAGCCCAAGTACACCTCAGCGGGCCGGTATCGTCGCTTCTCATCGCACAGCGGACAATCTACCCGGATGTTGTCTGTGGGGTATGCACCTGAAATGTGACTGCACCATCCCACACGATCCGGACACGATCACGACCTCGCGTCCTTGTCAGATCTGCCGCAGCAAACCCCGTGTCCGCTCATACGGGCAGAGCCTCGGCAATAATCTGATCCCGCAAGCGTATATGCAGTGCCTGCGGCGTGAGAACATCTACCGACACGCCGAGAAGAGCGCGCAACTGGTAGCGAATCTCTCCGATGTCAAAGATGGACGTCTCCGGCGTGGGATCAACCAGAATATCGAGGTCGCTCTCCTCGGTATCCTCCCCATAGAGAACCGACCCGAAGACTCGGGGATTCCTGGCGCATCTCGATTCAACGATGCGGCGAATCTCCTCCCGATGTAGTAGCAGAGCCTCCGACGGTCTCATAAAATCCTTCCATTCCATTATCATGCAACTCTACTCTATGACCGCACCGGCGCATTGCAAACGGGGAGTAGGGCATCAGTCTTCTCCCCCTATGAGCTGGACAGACTGGGAGCTTGGCCACCTTCTGCCGATCCTCGCCCTGGTCGATCAGCTTCCGGGCGTGGGTAATCTGCTGCGCGGTCAATTTTAGCTTGCGGTCGAATTTCACTCCTCGGCGCTGCGCGGCTTTCACCCCGGCGCGAGTCCGCTCGCTATGGCGCGACCTGTCGGCGTCTCGGTGTCGATCTGCTCTGTGAGGGAATGGAATTTGACGCCACGCTCCCGGAGGTCGTCAAGCATGGACCACCCGTCGCGGCAAAGCGGCTTCGTTCAAGTGAGTTATCCTCCAGCGAGGAATGTGCGCGCAGCGCTCAAGATTGCCGGTGCCACGGCATCAATGTCGTTCTCGCGTAGGAGCTGTAGAGGAACCCGATCGCCAAGTTCCGGATTCACGCCAGTCAGCCATGCTTGTACCACAGCAGGCGAATCATGCTCGCTCAGAGTGCGCGCCAGTTGAAAAGCAAATCGCAGACGGGCCTCGGAATCACCGTAGATGTCGCCGCCAGCAATCCATCGGTCCACTGCTCGGGCATCCTTCACCCCACCGACATAGGCGGTGAGCTTGCGCCCGATGATCTCCACCAACTTCTGTACCACAGCAGATGCAGGGAGCAGGAGAGACTCATGATGGGAGAAAGAATTCGGTCTTGGAAAAGATGCGGTCTCCATCGTCAGGCCTCCTTGTTTAAGCTCCACCTCAGCATCGCATCGAGCATACATAAATCACACTCAATCACGCCGTCATCGCAGAAGTGAGTGGCCTGCGAGCCTCAAGACATTAAACATCAATGATGCGTATCTTGCCTGCGGGCTTCAATGGCTTGTACTGCTCGTTGAGGTATGCCGCATTTACGAAGCGAGTGGCTCCGCGTTCGAAGGTTCCTGCGCCTCCGTGAATATGGCCGAATAGATGCACCTTGGGCTTCTTCTGTTCTACGGACTCAAGTAGTTCCGCGCATCCGAGATGCTCTCCGCCTGGTGCGACCTGATCGAGAATCCCAAATGGCGGCCCGTGAGTAATTAGGACGTCCAGGCCGTAAGGGATTTGGTCCCAATACCGCTTCGCCCCCAGGCCACGAGGGTACATGAAGGCCCAATTCAGGAACTCAGGAGTATACGGTGACCCCCAGAAAGTGACGTTGTCGATCGTGACGCCTGTGTTCTCAAGATAGATCGCATTGGGGAGAAGAGCGCGAGCTTCTTGCGGGGAATTCTCGAAATATCGGTCGTGATTGCCAGCGCAAACAACGATGTGCTTGAACGACTGTTTTCCAAGCCAGCGATTGAAGGACCAAACATCCTCCGGATCATACCCAGAGTTCATAAAATCGCCGGCATGCACCAGAACATCTCCGTCGGGAAGACCTTCTATCCTGTTGTGGAGCCCGTGGGTGTCGGAGATTATCACAATACGCATCGGCTAACCTCAATGTTTCGCTGAACGACAATCCCGTCACAACCCAGCATCGTTCTTCTCTTGCTGGATACAATCAATTCCGCCACCCTCTACCACGATTATGCCGCCGCCCAGTGCCGCTAGCAATCTGTAACTGTCAATGTGGTTTCGCCAGACGGATACGCGCCACACTCAAGACCGGCTTTCACGATTTCTACGCGATTGTGCAGATGAGCCAATTCACTCAACCTATCGACCCGAAACCAAGTCTTCAGGAGGTGCAGTAACTGTGGGATGGACTGATGAGTATTTATCTTGTCTCCGGAAGCGACGCCATATCGATTACCTTTCCGCGCTCAGACACGCCGCCACTCTGGATAGGAACAGCACCGCAGTTGTCTATCCCTGCGACTACTGCGGGGGTCTAAACGTTAATCACCAAACTCTCACCATCAAACGTCAACCCAGGCGGAAGCGGGTAGCAACGGAGGATTGCCTAGTCAATATTTAAATCGAGTAACGCGATCTCTTCGAGGTCAATAATATATTTCTACGTCTGCGACGACTGACTGGAAATTGCTAGATGAATCGCCTGATCCAAGTCGCCGATCAGATCCTCTTCATCCTCGATTCCAACCGAGATGCGCACCAGATCCGGCGGCAGACGGCGCTCTGCCTGCAGTTCGGGCGGAACACTGGCATGAGACATAGTTCCCGGCATACTGATCGAAGAGTTGACGCTGCCGAAGCTGACCGTGATGTGGAAGAACTTCGCGTGTTCGGCAATGGCCTTCGAGACCTCGACGGAACCCGTGGTGAAGCTCAGCACCGATCCAGCTCCGTGTGCCTGGAAACGCTGTAACTCATAGCCGCTGTCTTCATTCAATCCAGGGTAGTAAACCTGTTTGATTTCTTTGCGGTTGGCAAGAAACCTCGCTATCGCCAGCGCGTTTCGCTGCTGGCAATCCAGCCTGAGCTTCAGTGTCTTGATGCCGCGCAGCAGCAGAAAGCAATCGAACGGCCCGAGTGCGCTGCCCTCGGCATTCTGTAAAAAGTAGATCTGCCCGGCCAGCGCTTCGTCCTTCACTATAATCACTCCGGCGGTCACATCATGGTGGCCGCAGAGAAACTTTGTTGCTGAGTGCAGAACAATATCCGCGCCGAGATCGAGAGGGTTCTGCAGGTAGGGAGACATCGTACTGTTATCCACGCACAACAGCGCTCCATGCGCATGTGCGATGGCGGCCATGCGACGGAGATCGATCACATGCAACAGCGGATTGGTTGGCGACTCTACAAAGACCAGCTTGGTGCGCGGAGTGATCTGCTGTTCACATTGCTCTGGAGCACGAGCATCGACGTAGTGCACAATAATGCCGTTGCGGTCGATCACCTTGGAAAATAACCGGCAGGTGCCTCCATAGAGATCGCTATCGGCAAGGATCTCGTCGCCGGTCCTTAGCAGTCCAGTAACGGTACGGATGGCTGCCATGCCGCTGGAAAAGCAGAAGCCGCGAGTTCCGTTTTCCAGCGTGGCCAGATGCTTTTCAAGGACTGAGCGAGTCGGATTGCCGCTGCGCGAATAGTCGTATTCGCCAAACGAGTCGGCGTGCTGCTGCTCAAACGTTGCGGTCTGATAGATCGGTGTGGAGATTGGGCGGAAGCGGTCGCCCGGCGCGGGATCGAAGCTGACAAGACGGCTAGCGAATTTCATGAGTAACCTCTTCCGATGCGTTGCTGGAAGCAGCGGCTGCAAAGGCCTGTTCCAGATCAGCGATGATGTCTTCGGGAGCTTCGAGTCCAACCGAGAGCCGGATGAGGCCGTCGGAAATGCCCAGTCCGCGCCGCAATTTGGGGTCGAGATCCGCGTGGGTTGTCGAAGGTGGGTGAGTGATCAGCGTCTCCAGGCCACCCAGGCTCTCGGCGCGCGAACAGAGCTTTACGCTATTCAACGCGCGAACGGCCGTTTCCACTCCGGCTTTCAATTCGAATGCAATGATCCCACCGGGCGCGCGCTGTTGCTTTTCGGCCAAAGCCTTCTGTGGGAACGAGTCCAGTCCCGGATAGTAGACGCGCTCGACGTCCGGATGATTTTCAAGCCACCGAGCGATGACTGCCGCGCCCTCGCAATGGAGCCGGAGACGTGCCGGCAACGTCTTTATTCCTTGCAGCGTGAGCCATGCTTCGAAGGGAGCCTGCGTAGTGCCGATGGTCTTGCGGACCAGGCGAATGCGCTCCAACAGCTTATCATCGTGCGTCGCGATCGATCCGCCGACGGTTGCATTGTGGCCGTCGATGTATTTGGTTGTAGAAAGCACCGAAATGTCCGCACCGAGTTCCAATGGCTTCTGCAGAATCGGCGTAAGAAACGTATTATCGACGGCGAGAAGGATCGAATGACGCTTTGCAATCCGCGCTACCGCTTCAATGTCGGTCAGCTTCAACGTCGGATTGCCGGGAGTCTCGATGAAGAGGATGCGGGTTGCCGGAGTGATCGCAGCTTCGACGTTGGTGGCATCGGAAGTATCGACAAACGACGCAGTGATCCCCAGATCGTCGAGAACTTCGCGAAAGAGGCGCATGGTCCCGCCATAGACCACGTCAGAGAGAACCGCGTGATCGCCGGACTTGAGCACCGAAAGCAAGAGCGTAGTAATTGCTGCCATGCCCGTGCGGAAACAGACAGCCGGGGGCGTCCCTTCCAGCGCGCCAATTACCTTTTCCAGCGCGTCTACGGTTGGGTTGGAAACCCGCGAGTAGCTGAACCCTTTATCGACTCCGACTGCATCGTGAACGAAGGTGCTGGTCTGATAGAGCGGAAAGAGAATCGAACTGGCGTGACAGTCCAGTGATCGTCCGCCATGAATTGCGACAGTAGAATCCTGCGGGTCGTATGTGCTCAACACAATCTCCTTTTGGCTGCTCAATAAACATTCAGAAACAACTAAGCCGTCGGGGAAACCCCAGGCGGCTGCCAGAAAGGAAATTGAGTCGACGAACTCAGACTTCCGAAACTGGCCTGCGACCGCCTGGGGGGCGCATGGCCATCGACATTCGAAATGTAAAGATCATCGTCACTTGAAGAGTCCAGCTTTGCTTGTATTTGAGATTGGAGCGCCGGGCGGGAATTGAACCCGCGAATACAGGTTTTGCAGACCTGCGCGTTAGCCACTTCACCACCGGCGCCTTTGCAACAACTGACAGCGATCAGCACAGGCTGACAACTGTTAACTGCGCACTAAAAATCAAAAACCCACCGCGCCTACTGGCGGATGGGTCATCGGGATTCGAGATTCTTGTTTCGGAATCTAGCCGGATGGACACGCCCGCACAGCGCAGCTCTGACAGCTACACATACACATCGCGGGAGTGAAGACATTGGCCATTGAATTCTCAAAAGGCGAGACGCTCATGGTTTGGGCGACTCACTAACTACAATTTAATGCCCAAGCTGAGGAATGTCAATCCTGGAATGAAAGTTCATGAATATGAAAGTGTCGCACAGGAGTGTCTCTCTTCAGAGAATCCGAGTTCAGACGCTGGGCTTGTTGGTTGGTCTCACAGTCAGCCAAATGAGTTCGATGGCAGAGGTTCGCCCATGCGAGGGCCGCAAGCGCATCGCGAAAGCCATAAAACGTCGTTGGGCAGAGCGTCGTGAGCTGGCCGCAAAACCTGCCGCAGCCGGAAGGCAACCGTCGCCCTGGTTCGCCGCCAGTTTCTCCCGCAAGCAGTGTGTAGCGCTCACCCCATCGGCGGGCGCTAATCCTTTGCGTTTGATGCAAAGCTTTATCAACAAACTTCCGTACCCGAACATATAGCATTTTGATGACGCCTCCTAAGTTAAGTAGATCGCGCCACTTTTGCTTCGGCTGCAAAGCGCAGAGAGTTGTCCATCCCGCGATAGAGCGTCTCCACGGATTCCAGAAGCGAGAAGACCTCATCCTCAAGTTGGACCAACTCCTCGACGTTTCTCTGTTGTGCAGCCGCAATCACTGGAGCGAAGCGCTCACCGATCAGTCCCGCCTGGATAAAGTGCTTGCGAAAGTTCTCGAAGACGGCGACGTCGGGCACATGGCAGTATGCGCAGCAATAACGCTGCCCGCGGTCGCAGTGCGGACAGATCCAGAACACCGCGAGGCATCTTCGGCAACTTCGCTGAAGATCAACTTCGCCAGAATGAACCGGTTCACCAGAATGATCCAAGGTGTTGCCAGATGGAAGAGATTACAGGTTGACAGGATTTCCAATCGATATTATGCTTCAGCTAATATCTCAGCTTGTTGCGTGGTTGTAGGGTTTCGATAACATATGGCATTTATGCGCCACATTTCGCTTGGCTGTCGCACCACCTGTTGTTGCTGATCCCATCGGCGGCGACAGGTAATTCCCCTGCGCAGGCACAATCGCACACCCACAATCGACAATCTGGCGCAGCAGGGGAATCCTTCCTTGCACGCGTTTTATTTATCGGTCCCTATCCATTGCCGACAGCAACTCATGACAGTACCTTTGCGGAGCTATCCCGGTTTGCGCAAGTTCGACGAGGCTGATCCGATGTCCCACATCCACACCCAATCCGCATCTCCAACAGCTTTGCCCGCGCGCTTTTTCCTGAACAGTGCGCGCTTCGGTTGTTGTCCTTCCTCCGCAAGCTAAGCGCACATCCGCGCTTTATCTCAAAGTCCTATCTTTCAGTGAACATCACATGCCGGAGGTGTATCCGGCGGCCATGAAGGTCTGTGCGTAACAACGGACCTTCCCTCGCCTTTTTCATCCTTCAGGAGGATTGAAATGATTTCAGTACGCAATGCATTCATCGCGCTGCTTTTGCTCATCCCGGCGGCATTGTTCGCACAGTCGTATCACGGAGAAGTGCGCGGGTTGGTAGCCGATCCCAGCGGTTCCGTTTTGATCGGCGCCAAAGTTACGCTCATTGACGAGTCCCGCAAACTTACGCAAGATACGGTATCCGACTCGTCGGGGCAGTATGCTTTTACGCGCGTGGATCCAAGCACCTATCAGATCGTGGTGGAGGCGGCGGGCTTCAAGCGTTTCAGCCGCGAGGGCATTGTGGTGGCTACGCAGCAGTCGGTCACGGTGGATGTTGCGCTGAGCGTCGGCGACATTGCACAGACTGTTCAAGTAACTGCCGACACGCCGCTGCTCGATACCACCAATGGTTCAACGTCGACGGTTCTTGAAGACCAAAAACTTGTCGATCTGCCCACATCGGCCAACAACGGCCGCAACCAATATACAGTCATCAACGTGTCGCAAAACGTGCTTCCGGTGATTCGCGGCTCCGGATCGATCGACCAGAGCGACATTTCGACGGTGTCGATTGCAGGAAGCCCGGAATCGACCAACCAGTACCTGGTGGATGGCATACCCATCACAGATACGGTAAATCGCCCGGTAATTATTCCAGCCTCGGAGGCCACGCAGGAACTCAAGGTGCATGTAACGACTTACGACGTGGAAGTGGGAAGAACGGGAGGCGGCGTTTACAACACCCTGCTGAAATCGGGCACGAACGCCGTTCACGGATCTCTTTACGGCGTAACCGCCCCCACCACGCTGACCGCCAATACCTTCTTCAACAACCGCAATGGCATTGCACGGCCCAATACGCCGAACGCTCTTTATGCGGTATCGCTGGGCGGCCCGGTTGTAATTCCGCGGGTTTATAACGGCACCAATCGAACATTTTTCTTCCTGGCCGATGAAGGCTTCTGGTCACGGGGCATACTGGCGCCTGCTTACTCGGTTCCAACGGATCTGGAACGGGCCGGAAACTTCTCGCAAAGCTATGTAATGTCCTCATCCGGAACTCCTGAACCCATCACCATCTACGATCCGGTGACCAGAACGCCGTTTTCCTACAACGGCGTGGAAAATGTGATTCCGCCGTCTCGCTTGAGTGCGGTTGGACAGGCGATTGTCAGCTATTACCCGCATGCGAATCTGAGCGGCCGGGCGTCGGGGGCGACGAACTATACGCTTCCGGCACCGGGGCCGGAAGACCGCAGCACGGAATTCGTAGGCAAGATCGACGAGCAATTCTTCAAGTGGTGGACCGCGAATTTCTCCTATCTGCGCTATTTCTGCCTGATCCCGTTTGGCAATGCGCTGGGCACGGCGCCCGGTTCGGGCTCGATTACTTACAACCGCCATGTAGATGCAACGGTGTTGAACAACATTTTTACGCTCAACCCCACCACGGTGCTGAGCGTGCGGTTTGGCTTCAACCGTTTTCCGAACAACATCTATCCTTTGAGCACAGGCTTCGATCCGTCTACGTTGGGGCTGCCGGAATACAACTACCAGTTCAAGTTCTTCCCGGTGGTGACACCGACCAACTTTACCTCGCTGAGCGTATCGACGGCGACGATGGATCGCTGGTATTCGCGCAATCTGTTTACGCAGATCACCAAAGAAGAAGGACGGCACAGCCTGAAGTTCGGCATCGATTACCGCTCCATCGATCTGTCGTTTACCGATTATTCCAATGCGCCCGGCTCCTTCACGTTCACGGGTGCATTTACGGAGCAGCATCCCGGTGTCCCGGCTGGCGGGACGGCCGGAAGCGCTATCGCGGATATCCTTCTGGGATTGCCAGCCAGCGGCCAGATCGAGAAGTCGCAGCAGTTTTATCAATACATCCATTATTGGGGCACGTATCTACAGGACGAGTTCCGCGTCAGCAGGCGCCTGACGCTCAATGGCGGCCTGCGTTACGAGTACGAGACCGGACTTAAGGACTCAAACAACAACCTGGTGACGGGTTTCAATGAGACCGTGGCCAGCCCGCTGGCGTCGGTCGTTCCGGGAACCGTAGGCGGACTGGAATTTGCCGGGACCGGAGGCAAGAACGAGACCGGACAACTCTCCAAGCTGAAGTTCGCGCCCAGAGTTGGCTTTTCCTATGCGATCGACGCGAAAACAACGTTCCGGGGCGGCGGCGGCATCTTCTTCTCACCGTTGCGGTACGACGCCACGGCCGCACTGCAGACCGGATATACGACAGAGAACCAGTTGATCTCCAGCCAAGACAACGATCAAACCGTGGCGCCCGGATTCTCTTTGAGCAACCCATTCCCCTCTGGGCCAGAGGCGCCATCGGGAAGCGCGAGCGGTCTGCTGACCGGCATTGGCAACCCGATTGCGGCCTACGACAGCAACATCAAAACGCCGGTAATCTACCAATTCTCAACGGGTATTCAGCGGCAGTTGTCCAAGGACACCGTGCTGGAGGTCAATTTCGTAGGTTCGCGCGGCCATCATCTTCTGCCCTCGCCGCAGGGAGGCGGAAGCGCGTCGCCTTCCGGCGGCGGGCGCACCAACATCGATCAGCTCAATCCCAAGTATTATTCGCTGGGTGCCTCGGTGCTGAATGCCGCAACTGCCAATCCATACTACCAATCGGGCGGCTCGGGCCTGATCGGGCAGAAGACGGTTCCGTATCTGCAAACCCTTCTGCCGTATCCGCAGTTTGCATCGGTCAACGTGATTACGAATGATAGTGCGTCGAGCTATAACTCGATTTCGGCGCGCGTGGAAAAGCATTTTTCCAGCCGTCTTTCCTTCCTGGGTACGTACACATGGTCGCGCAACTATGACGGGTCGTACGAGACCTCCAGCCCGTCGGGAGGGTCCAACTACGGCCCGCAAAACATCTACGATCTGAAGTCGGAGTGGGGCCGCTCGTTTATCGACGTTCCGCACCGCGTGACCTTAGCCGGAACCTACCGGTTGCCGGTCGGCAAAGGAGAGTGGCTCTTGAACCGCGGCGGGTGGTTGGATCGGTTCGTTGGCGGATGGGAAGTGAACGCCGTTACCTACTACCAGAGCGGATTTCCGCTGGCCATCGTTCAAACCGACGTGAACAGCGTGCTGGGTGCGGCAGTGCAGCGGCCCAACATCAACCCCGGCATTCCACTGGCTACTGGCGGAAGCATCTACTCGCGCTTGTCGGGCTACATCAACCCCAGCGCGTTTACCGCGGTGCCGGAGTTCGCCTTCGGCAATGCCCCCAAGGCCACAACCTCCCTGCGCGCCCCGCGGTCGGGTGCGGGCAACTGGGACGCATCCCTGCACAAGAACATAGCGGTGCATGAGCGTCTGAATGTGGCGCTTCGAATCGATGCTCGAAATCTCTTCAACCACCCATGGTTCGGAGCGCCGGGCACCACGTTCGGCAGCTCCACCTTCGGACAAATCACATCCACCTACAACACGCCTCGCACTATTCAGGTGGGCGGGCGAATCACGTTCTGACCGGCGCTCCGGGGAGCCTCCGCATCGGCGTGGGCTCACTCGGGCACTTTCAGACCAAGAGGCAACTCCAAGAGGAGAAACAAATGATGAATCGACGCAGTTTTCTTTCGTCTACGGCTGCTGCTGCAGGGCTGCTGTTGTCTTCGCGGTCCCTTCTGTCAGCTGCGGTCCGCTCCAAGCTATCGCATAAGGAAAGAGTGGACCGGGCCCTCAGCGGGAAGGATGTCGACCGGCCTTCGTACACCTTCTATCACCACTTCAAACGTCCCACCGGACTGCTTGAGGCGCAGGATCACCTTAAGTTTCACCGCACATACAAGACCGACATCGTCAAAGTCATGAACGACTTCAATTATCCGCCATCGACAACGGGCAACTGGTGGGAACTGAAGCCGCTCGATAACCCCTATCCGGAGCAACTGGTGACGCTCGATGCGGTCCGGAGCGGACTGAATGGGGACGCGTATTTCATCGATACACTCTATGGCCCCTTCATGACCGCCCAGGGTCTGTATTTTGGGCAACCGAAATTCGCCGGCCTGCCCAGAACGGAAGAGGCTAGCGGAGCAAGACTGAAAGAGTTCACTCAGTTCCGTCTGGACAATCTCGATAAATGGCATGGCGCTCTCGAAGCTATCACGCAGTCCACCATCAACCACATCCAGAAAGCCAAGAAGACCGGGATCTCCGGGGCACTGGTGAGCGTGATGAACGCCTGGAGCCCGGCTGGGACCCTCGAGGATTATCACCAGAATACGCGTCCTTACGACAAACGTATCTTCGATGCTCTCGCCGACACCAAGCTGACGGTGCTGCATTTGCACAATCTGGAACGCCCATTCCTGAGCGAGTATACGGATTTCTCGTTTCCGATTCTGCAACATTCGATCGCGGGCAGCGGAATTCAGATCTCCGAGGTGCGCAAGCTGTATGGCCAAACGCTGTTGGCCGGCGTCGACGAACTCCACTATACAAAGCTGACCGAACCGGAGATTCACCAGCAGTGGACCGATGCCTGGAAGGCTGCGGGAGCCAAGTATATTGCGGGGCCCGGCTGCTCTGTACCGAATGACTCTACACCCAAGGAACTGGCGCGGTTTCCGCAGTCGCTCGGCATCGAATTGACGTGATCCCGCCCCACTGTAACAAAAAAGCAAAGACGTCGCGATACTTCACTCCGCGGGTGGGGTGCCCGGAGATCCTCGGGAATCGGTTTTTCCATCCCATCCTTCGAGCAAAGAGCGCTCGAAGGATGGGGCACCCGCTACGGGTTGATGGGATATTTGGTGGTGGAGTCGGGGGTCACAAGAACGATGCTTGATCGATGACGCGCCTGCGGCGCGGATGATATCAATAATTGCCTGTTTTGTTTCGCTTCCCCTGGACCGCTGTCTCCAATAAGTGAAGCGGATTCTGTGGCTTATCGGCGCATTGAGCATATAAAGTCGGCGCAAATTCTGCGATTTCCCTGTTTGCAGGGAATATCTGTGGGAGAGCGGTTCGCTCCAGACTGCGTCCACCGCCATTTCCTTTATCCGGCTACCTCTGAGGCAGCCCTCGTACCAGGGAAAACTTAGAGCTTTACGCAGCCAGCTTGTAATAGAGCGCGCATGCACTGCCACCTCGTCAAATACGTCCCGGGATTTCCCTCGGCGGCGTCAACGCGCAACTCTCCGAAAACCGATCGATTGATATGCTATAGAATATCTAGAGGCAGTTTTCATACGTCAAGGCAGATTGACTAGATAGATTGGATATGTAAGACTAGATCATGGATCCCTATACATCCACACCGGTCAAGCCGCTGAGGCTTACGGGGCTCCCCGCCGATCTGCGCAATCAGATCAGGCAGGCGCGGACCCAGCGAGGATGGAGTCAGAGACAGCTCGGGGCCGCCGTTGGCCTGCCCCAATCGCATATCTCCGGCATCGAGTCCGGTCAGGTGGTGCCGAGGTTCGACACGCTGCTCGATCTGGTCCGCGTTCTCGATCTGGATCTGCTGGTCGTGCCCCGCTCCCTGATACCGGCTGTCCAGTCCCTGATTCGGGCACAGAAGGAGCCGGACTCAGCAGAGAAGGCGCTCTACGCGGTTGACGAGGAAACTGTCGAGTCCGGTGAGAAAGACCACGATGAATTTTGATTCAAAAACGCTGAACGCGCTCGCCGTCAACTTGCATGGTCGCCGCATTGGCGTGATCAATCGCATTAGCGGTGATCGTTATCTGTATTCGTTCGAGGATAGCTACATCGAAGATGCGAACCATCCCACCCTGAGCCTTTCATTCAAAGGCCAATCGGGGGGATTGGTCGTCCCAACCCGAGCGGTAACAGGACGCCTGCCGGCATTCTTCTCGAACTTGCTGCCCGAGGGACATCTGCGCGAATACCTCGCCGCCCAGGCAGGCGTTCAGTCCCATCGCGAGTTCTTTCTCCTCGCCGCGCTCGGCGCCGATCTTCCCGGCGCTCTCACGATCACTCCCATGGAGCCGCCCACCGAGGCAAGTTCCGAGTCTGCCGACAATCACCCCACTCGTGAACGTTTTCAGGAAGGAGCCGCATTCAGGTTCTCGCTTGCGGGAGTACAGCTCAAGTTCTCAGCCATTATGGAAACCGCAGGTGGCCTCACGATTCCTGCCGGCGGTGTCGGTGGCTCATGGATCGTCAAGTTGCCATCGAACCAATTTGCTTCGGTGCCCGAGAACGAATATACGATGCTGGCTCTTGCTCGAGCGGTCGGCATTGAAGTGCCGCGAACGGAGCTGATCGACGTCAGCGAGATTCACGGCTTGCCTGCTGACGCCGGAACCATGGAAGGCAAAGCGCTCGCTGTTCAGCGGTTCGACCGCGGAACTGCGGGGGAAGCCATCCACATGGAAGATTTCACGCAGGTGTTCGGCCTCTACCCACAGGACAAATATCACCACCGCAGCTACGCCAATATAGCCGCCGTTTTGTGGGCCGAGACCGGAGAAGCCGGCACCTACGAATTCTTCCGCCGACTGGTCTTCTCGGTGCTTATTGGCAACGGCGACATGCACCTGAAGAACTGGTCGCTTCTCTATCCGGATCGGCGCACGCCTGTGTTGTCGCCGGCCTACGATTTCGTCGCTACGTTGCCATACATTCCGAACGACAACCTCGCGCTCACTTTTGGCGGCAGCCGCAGCTTGAGCGGAATCACCGCTGACCAGGTGCGCCGATTCGCCGACACCGCTCGCCTGCCTGCGAGTCCCTTATGGCGAATCGTCACAGAAATCACTGATCGCACCGTCACCGCATGGAGAGATCTGCCCGAGAAGGACCTTCTGCCGGAACGATTGAGGAGCCCCATCGGCAATCAGATTCTCGCCGCCGCAGAGAGCATCGCATAAGGCACAAATAGCTGCCGTGGATAGCCATCGGCTGCGTAAGCCGCTGCGCTGCATCCACGGTCGCTCCGCCTATATGCGACTTGCTCAGCTTGGCAAGCGCAACTAAAGGCACCACTGCCATTGCCCAAGGACTTTGGCCGGAAAGGGCTGGTCAACTTGGGCGAATTAAGCCCCCTCAACATTAAAAGACCAAGGGACGCTCAAAACGAGCGTCCTTTTGTCTGCAACCAACCTCGTAGTCGCCACCTGCGCGGTTACCAATTTCAGATAGGATGTTCATGTATTCCGAAACCCTAAGCAAGCTGGCAGCCCCCTTTGATCCAGGGAAGGTGACCTGGTATCCCGTAATCTCCCGCTCCGACTGCACGATCTGTCGCTTTGAACCCTACATGCAGTGGAGGTCTTACATCGAGCGCCTCAATGCCGTCCTCACCCCCGCCGGCTGGGAACAGCACCTATCCGTTTGCAGTCGGCGCCGCGAAGATTCTCGCGATGCGGTGATCGGAGTGGAGTGTACGCTCGTCATCCATGGAGTTGGATCCTTCCGCGGAAACGGAGAAACACGGGCGGACGAGGCGCGAGCAGCGATGCGGGCCGAAGAGGAGTCCCTTAAGGATGCCTGCTTCCGGTTCGGACTCGACCGTTCATTGCGCGCGATTTCCACTCGCGTGGAAGGGCGCGGCCAACTGCATCGCTTGAAAATGGGAGCCGATCTGACCGATGCCAACACGACCATCGATCGCCGGCGACTGCCGCCGCCACCATATCTCGATCCGGCTTGCACAATAGAGCGTGTGAAAAAGGATATAGGCGACCTTCTCTATCGCGACGTGCTTCGGCAGATAGGCCAGTCCGGAAAGCCGCACGAACTGCCCATGGGCCTCCGCAACCAGGCGCTCGGAAATATGCGGACCATTCAGCGATCTCTCCGGGAAGCGAAGTCCCTGATCGCTGGCATACACTGGCGGAAACTTCGCCAATGCCCGCCTCCGGGCCTGAGAAACTTGCCACAAACGCCATAATTTCGGAACCGCGCTTTCACAACCTCATGCAAGGGCTTATTAGCGCCAGACGAGACTCGGCGCTCTTCAGCGCTGCGATTGATTCCGTTGTTCCCTCTGGAACCGGCGGAAAGTTAAGGATGCAAATATCAACCCGGTAAGCATATCATGCACGACCATCAGGGAAGCAGCTGCTACGGCGATCCAGATGGCGCTGGCGCGCGATTGATCCCGGTGCATTCCGATGGCGCATCCGATCAAAAGAAGCGCCACACTGTAAACGAAGATCAGCACCGGATTCCCAAGTGAGATCCGTATATTTTCTGACATATATACCTTTCAGTGCGCCAAAATGCCGGCACCCGTTTGGAGGAAGTTCAACTCCAGGGACGCAAACCTTCACCATAATAAAAGTTCTCGCCAGTCGCTGGCGGGGACGGCATCACACGGCGATTGCGCGCTGGAGCAGGAGGTGGGCGTCCCACTAAGGAGGAAGGCACCTGTAAAAGACACGTTTCCGTATACGCGCCCAGGCTGTAATAAAGCTGGCACTCATTTCCAGATGATGCCAACCAGTTTGAACAGCAGCTTGTGTCGCGCTTCGAGCTCGTCCGGGCCAAAATGGTCAAATAGCTCCAGTTCGAGGCCAGATTCATCCTTCAGCCCGGTCATGTCCAGCTTGGAGTTGTAGCCAACCCCGCGCTCCACGAGCCGCCCGACGCCGACCAACACTGGAACAGCCTCTCGCTCCCGTTCGTCGTCAGAGCCCACGGCCGCATCGGCAAGCTCGACCCCAAGGCACTGGCTCCGTGACAACGTTTGGTTGTGCCCGTAAAGTCTTTTCAGCAAGTTCGCCAACGCCCGCCCCAGGTTGGACGAGGTTACTGAGAGCGCCGCTTTTGGGAGTTGCGATGGCTACGGTTGTGCTGGCAAATTTGTAAGACTCTCAAAAGAGGTTAGCCCCTACCTTTGCCAATCGCATCTGATTTCCCGTACCGGGGGTCGGACAAAAGCCGGACGAAATGAGCCACGCCTTCCGATATACCGCTGAAAAATAGAGGCTTAGGCCGGATAATCGAAGGTCTGCAAAACCTTTATGCGCCGGTTCGATCCCGGCCCGCGCCTCCAACTTCTCTCCCGTTTCTCTTTCAGGTTCAATGGATTAGACTCGATTTCGAACTTGTGCTCGTCCGTGCTAAATCGGGCTGAATTGACAACAATGCCGGACAGTTATTTTGAGCCCTTCAATTGACGGTCTTTCTAGCCTCAAGAAATGTACGTTCCTCCCCTTTGAGAAGCGCCGCCTAACCCCCACAGAATCAAGCACGAATCTCACCGATCCGGCTGTTCCACAAGGTGTGGGTTGTGGAACAGTGCCGCATATCAAATTCGATTACGTATTTTCAGCAGATTGCAGTATCCCCATCAGTCGGCCATTTGGAACAATCCTGCGCGGGGCTGGGGGTGGATCCAGAGCCGGCGTCGATTGGCGACAATGTGCCGACTTGGCTTAGATCCGGCTTTGACTGCTCCCCAAGTGCCGCCACGAGCCACCTGGCCGGTCCGGCCGGGGGCGCAGAGAGGGCTCTGTCCCGACCGAATGCCTTTCGTACCTTCTTGCCGTCCTGCCAGTACCGGGCATACCAACTGCCGCTTCCGGCTTCCCGTTCGTACACGCCCTCAACCGGTGCTGCCTTTCTTGCCGCGAGGGTCACTCTAACAGCATCGGGGCACAACTGGGTCACTCTTGGGTCACATGCAAGAAGTAATTCCTGCAACTCACTGCAAGACTCGGTCGCTAACTGAATCTCACAATCACCAGTGTTTACAAGGTTTTTGTGCGCATCGAGTGGCAGTGTGCCGCAGTGGCGGAAGCTCAAAAATCGCACTCCTAACGCGAAGGTCGGCAGTTGGACACTGCCACGGGTCACCACATTGCAGATGCTTTAGCGCACCGCCGCCGCCCGTTCCGTCGGAACGCGCGCTCCGCTCAACCCGCCTTCGTAGCGCGCCACGCCCTTGTACAGGCTCTCCGCCACGCGTTCGCGATACTCCGGATCGCGCAACTGCTCCGCGTCCTTCGGATTGGTCACAAACGAGATCTCCGCCAGGATCGAAGGCATATTCGCCCCGATCAGCACCACGAACGGAGCCTTCTTCACCCCGCGGTCCTTCAGCCCCGCATTGCCCTTCTGCAACCCTGCGTAGAGCGAACCTTCCACGTCGCTGGCAAACTCGCGGCTCTCGGCGATCTTGTCCTTCAGCGCGATCTTCTTCACCAGGTCGCTCAACTGGTGGATCGACTGGTCGCTCACTGCATTCTCGCGTGCCGCTACATCCAGCGCCGTCGGGTCGGAGGTGAAGTTCAGGTAGTAAGTCTCCACGCCTCGTGCGCTCGCTTCCACCGACGAGTTGGCATGAATCGACAGGAACAGGTCCGCCTGCGCCTTGTTCGCGATCGCCGTCCGCGTCTCCAGAGGAATAAATGTATCGTCCGACCGTGTGTAGATGATCTCCGTGCCCAGCCGGTCGTGCAGCAGCTTGCCCAGCCGCAGCGCCACATCCAGCACCACGTCCTTCTCCTCGATCCCGTCCACGCCCAGCGTGCCGGAGTCATGCCCGCCGTGCCCAGGGTCAATCACAATCCGCCCGATCTTCAGTCCCAGCGCGCGCACCAGCGATGTCTCCCCGTCGGCCGTCGGCACTGCCGCCCGCGCCGGAGTCGCATCCGCCACAACGGTCGTAGAGCCGCCCGCCACCTTCGCCTTGCTCCTGCGCGTCCTCTTGGCGGAACTCGCCGTAGTGTCCGCGCCCGCGTCGGTCGGCGTCACAATAGCAGCATTCGTTTCCTCCGCATCGCCTCTCGAACCTTGAACCTCGAACCTCGAACCTGCTCCTGTCTCCACCACCGCCGAGATCGGCTTCGAGGTCGGCCTCGTCGTAGCTTCCACTCTCCCCGGCAACTGGCTCAGGTCAGCAACCTCGCTGGCCGCGTTCGCGCTCTTTGTCGCCACGCTGTTCGGCACGGGCCGCGCCACCGTCGGCTTCACCGTCACCGCCGCGCGCGGAGCCGGCGCCTCACCTGCCGCCAGCACAATCGTGTCGTCCTTGTTCCCTATCGCCTGTTCCCTGGTCCCTGTTCCCTGCTCGCCGTTCCCTGCCTCTTTGCCCCCATGAATATCGATGATCAGACGGTACGGGTTCGGTAGCAGAAACGCCGAGTACTCCGTCACATCGTTCACATCCAGCACCACCCGCGTCACGTCGTCCGAGTACTGCGCCGCGCGCACCTTCTTCAGAAACCCATCGTCGGTCACCGCGAAGCTCTTGCCCACAAGCTCCGGCGCCAGCCGCGTCCCATGCAGGTCGAAATAAATCCGGTCCGGGTTCGGCACTCGCGCCGCCTCATACGTCACGTTGTCGCCCAGGTCTATCGCCACCCGCGTATACGTCGCCGTCGACCAATGCCGAATCCCCGTCACCAGCGCCGGCTTCCCACTGCGAGCCTCGCCGCCAGCCACCGCACCGGCCACTAAATTGGCGCCACTCGTTGCAGCCGGTTCGCGGACCGGAGTTCCCGCCGGCTTTGCCGGTGGGGTTGGATGAGTGGGCTGGCTCGTACCCACGCCGGGTGACCCATTCATCGCAGTCTTATCGCGATGAGTGGGATCAATTGCTCCCGAAGTCTGCGCCATCGCCGGCAGCGACGAGACCCCACTCTTTGCCGAACGCGCGCCGTTGGCCGTCCCACTTGTTGCAGCATCACCACGCGCCGTGGTTCCCGCCAGCTTTGCCGGTTGTGTTGGATGACTGGGTTGGTCCGCCACGGAAATGGGTGCCCCACTGCCTGCGCCGAGCTTGTCGGAGGGTCTCGCCACTGAGACATGGGTTCCAGCCGCAACCGGCTGCCCCGTCTTTCCTGTTCCCTGTCTCCTGTTCCCTGTCTCCTGATCCAGCGACGCCAACCCCGCCCTCGCCTCCTCCGCCTGCTCGCTCTTCGCGTGCTCCTTCAGCAGCAGCTTGTACCTCTCGCGCGCCGTCGCCGCATCTTTCAGGTCGTTCTGCGCAATCTGCCCCTCGGCCAGCAGCGCCTGCACCCCCAGCGAGCTTGCCGGATACTGCGTCCGTAGAAACTCATACTGCCCCACCGCCGCGTGCAGGCTCTTCTCATCGTGCAGCGTGCGCCCCTGCTCAGCCAGCAACTCGGCCACCGCATTCACCGCCGCCGCCGCATGAACGTCCGCCGGATCGGCATGATAGATCGCGCGATACGCATCCATCGCCTGCGTGTAATCCGCCCGCGTGCGCGTATCCTCTGGAATTGCCTCCAGCGCATCCCGTCCGCGCTCCGCCTGCTCCCACGGCGTCAGCGCCACCACCTTCTTCGCCGCATGGGCCCTGGCCGCGGTCGTTGGTTCCGTGCGCACCCGTGCCGCGCCGCAGCACATCGCCGCAACACAACTCAGCGCGATCACGCACGCCGCACACTGCACCCACCGCATCTGTTTAACGAGAGACATCTCTCCCTCAGTTTAAGTCGCGCCGCACCGCAGCCCCACGCAAAAACCACCCGGTACTCCCTGCGATACCCCCGCGCAGCAGCAACCGATTGCAACCGTCCCCCGCTATTGCGAGATCTGCTCTCCCATAACGATCGGCCCTTCTTTCCCCTCCAGGAAGGCCTTGTCGCTTGCGGCCGTTACCTTCGCCATCACATCCACAAAGATCAGGTGCCCGCGCCACACTCCGTATCGTTCCAGCGCCAGGCTTGCCTGCTCCGGTGTCACATCGCCGTGGCCGAAGTCCGTCTTGGCGAAGACCCCAAAAAGCTGCGCCTCGTCCTCAACCAGCTTCTCCTCCTGCGCCGTAAAGTCCTTCTGCGACCCGTAGATGTCCGAGTAGCGCTGCGCCTCCGCGTACGGCATATAAGCCAGCGCGTTGGTCGCCTGGGCAGTCTTCCACGCCGTGTCATGCAGGCCCACCATCGAGAATCCCGCCTGGATCGAACCATGCTGCGCCGACTTGTCCTTCGGGTTCTCCATGATCCGCGTCAGGAACTTGATGCTGTCGGCAACCGACGTCTTCTCCTTCTCAATCTCCGGCAGCGCACCGGCCATCTTGTCGGAGTTGTACTGGATCTCATCGCGCAGCGTTCGCCGCGCCTCCTTCACCAGGCTGTGCTCCCGGTACAGCTCCACGCAGCCCTCGATTCCCACCGCAATCAGCAGGCCGATCGTAATCGCCAGCAGATGCACCAGAAATTCCTTCTTGCTCAAAATTGGTTGATGCGGTGCGTGAACTTCCACAGTCGCCTCCCGTTCTGACTCAGGCCGGCAATCTTCGCCCGCCCGGTTCTCACTACGCGGTCCATGGCTTTCGCAGCAATTCTACCCCAGCAATCCCCCCACCACCTCCGCAGCCTTGGCCAGCGCGCCGTCGAGCGCACTCGCGTCGCTCCCGCCAGCCTCAGCCAGGTCCGGCCTTCCGCCGCCCTTGCCGCCAACCAGCGCCGCCAGCGCGCCCACAACCTTCCCTGCGTGGATCTTGCCGGTCAGGTCCTTGGTCACGCCAACGATCAATGCAACCTTGCCATCAGAGGCCGCGCCCAGCACCACCACGCCCGAGCCCAGCTTCCCGCGCATCTGGTCTACCAGATCGCGCATCGGCCCGCGCTCCAGCCCGTCAACTCTCTGGACCAACAGCTTGATCCCTTTGACCTCGACCGCACTCGCATCTCCCGCCGCGCTCGCCGCCGACTTCATCCGAGCCGCATCCAGCTCGCGCCGCAGCTTCTTCATCTCCTCTTC
>Ga0187847_10000494_pt1 | contig 43483 bp, 34 predicted proteins | sample June2016WEW_4_10_FD_132458 | JGI IMG/M metagenome (GOLD analysis project Ga0187847, IMG submission 132458) | Peatland microbial communities from SPRUCE experiment site at the Marcell Experimental Forest, Minnesota, USA - June2016WEW_4_10 | ecosystem: Environmental > Terrestrial > Soil >...
CATTGGCTCGCGTCTTTGCTCCACGCTTCTTTCAGGCCCCGCCTCGCGGCGGGTGTTATTTCACCCTTGCGCTTCACTAACCCTTCGTCTCCATCAGACTGGGTAGAGGGCTCTCACCTCCTAGCTGTTGAACATGCTTGGCACACCAAAAAAAATGCCCGGATTTCTCCGGGCGAGAAGGCTATTTGTGAAATTGCTCTTTTCTTTGGCGCTTTGTTCTGGGGTCTAACCTTTACCTTCACAGCAACTGTGGAAGTCTGCGGGTTTTCAGGCTTCCACATTCCTTTTGCTGTCGTCGAACCTTACTCTGCCGGAGTCGCGACGAATCCGCTGCATTGGTCGGTGTTACAAGCTCCCGGACCGTAGAAGCCAACCAGATCGCCATTGTCGTTAACACCGTTCAGGATGGTATTGCCGACCCCGTTCGGATCATCGACATTCGTGAAGGTGGCGCTGGTCGTGTCGTACACGAAACCGTGGGTATTGCCGGAGCCATCCACGTAGAAACCCACCACCATGCCCTTGTTGTTCAGGCCGGAAGCCGAGGTCTGGGCGGCACCGGGATAGTTGAGGACCGTGAAATGTCCCTGGATCTGGACCCAACCGTGACTGTTGCTCGAGGAGTCCAGATAGAATCCGCAGACGTTGTCGGCGTTATTGATGCCGGTGGCTTGCGCGCTCATCGAGCCCGGGATTTCGAAGGTCTCGAAAACGCCGCCATCCTCGTCATAGACATAGGCGGTATCGGGGCCGCTGCCGCTTGCCGTGGTGCTGTAGTATCCCGCCGCTTGGCCGTAATCGTTCTGGCTGAGGAGCTGGTTGAACGGCTTTTTCGGATAGGCCACGCTGGTGAACGTGCCGTTGTAATCGGTGAACCCGATGGTTTTTCCCTTCAGAATGTAGAAACCGGAAGTCTTGAAAGGCTCGTTGTTGATGCCGATGACCTGGGTCTGCTGCGATCCGGGGTAGTTTTCAGTGGTAAAGGCCGCGTTCTTGGTCGAATACGTGAATCCCTTATTGTCGGGCGATGCTCCGTGGTAACCGGCGATGTCGCCCGAGTTGTTGATGCCGAGCAACTGGGTGAAAGTGTCGCCGGGATAGTTCAGGGTTTGGAAGTTGTAGGTTTGGGCAAAGGCGGACATAGACAGTAGAATTGCCGCGCCAAGAGAGAGAGTTAAGCTTTTCAGTTTCACGGGAGTTCCTTCCTGTTTTGAAGTTTCTTTGATTACTGCTCACCCCTAAAAGCGACGTCGTTCAAAGAATTCCCTCACGGGTCTCAAAAAAAAATGCGAACGGTTACGTGTCCAGGGACCGGGGGCCCGGCCCGATCGCCCGGGTGAGGGCCAGGATGGCCGGCAAGAAGTCGCGGCAGTTGCTCTTAGTCCTGCGGGATGAACCGGTTAAAGCGGGATCAATGAGGGGGGCGAGTCCCGAAATTGGAATGGCGGCGCGCCTTCGACGCACGATTGCCGCCGACAGCGCGTTGCCGTGGGGACTGAATGAAAACCGCTCGTACGGTAGACCTCCTGATCACACTGGAACTCGGCACGACCGGTCGGGTGAGAGGCCGAGCCGTATGTGAAAAGAGAACCGGACCGGCGGCGGCGACAAGGCTTTGCCTACGGGACCAAGATCAAGATCGCCAACCTGAATCACCGCAGCGTGAGGTGCGAGGTCTCGCTTGCAATGGTCGCGGTCGGCGCGGGCGGACGTCGAAGCAGGTCGCCAAGTAAAAACGGGCGGCGAGGCTGCGGGCGGGAATTGCAACTTTCGCGCTCGTTTCTCATCTCATTCGCAGGGACGTTATTTATGACCGATCAACTCACTGACAAGATCAAGAAGTCCGAAGCCGAGTGGAGACAGCAGTTGACTCCGGAGCAGTATCAGGTCACGCGGGGCTGCGGCACCGAACCCGCTTTCACCGGTCAGTATTGGAACAAGCACGACGATGGAACATACCATTGTGTCTGCTGCGGGGCGCTGCTGTTTGGGTCGGAAACAAAGTTTGACTCCGGAACCGGGTGGCCGAGCTTCTTTGCGGCCGCCGATCGCAAGAATATCGCTGAACACAGCGACAACAGCTACGGCATGACTCGCACCGAAGCGCGCTGTGCCAAATGTGATGCGCATTTGGGTCATGTGTTCCCGGATGGTCCGGGACCGACGGGGCTGCGCTATTGCATGAATTCGGCATCCCTCGATTTCAGGCCGAAAAAATAAGCGCCTCAAAAACAGAAAACGATGGAGCGCCGGGCGGCAGGCCCGGCTGGACGTTCGAAACGCGCGTCCCTCCACCGTCGTTCCTGAATTCCGACCTCGAATTCAAACGTCGTTCGATTTATGCGTTGCCCGCGGAGGCGGCCATCGCCTTCGGCGCTTCCTGCTTCTGCTGTCCCTGCGTTTTCTGCTCTTTCTTTTCCGGAGTGCGTACTTCGACCCCGCCCTTGAGGATCGCCCCCTCTTCGACGCTGATGCGGTGGGTAATCACGTCGCCCGAGAGCAGACCTTCGCTGCGAATGTCCAGACGGTCCGCGCACTCGACGTTGCCCTGCACTTTGCCCATGATCACGACCTCGTTGGCGACGATGTTTGCCGCGACAACTCCGTTGCGGCCGATCGTGACGCGATTGTCGGGAAAGTTGATGGTGCCCTCGATGCGTCCGTCGATGAAGAGCGATTCCGCACCCGTCACCTCACCCTTGATGACGAGCGAACGTCCGATGTTGGCCTGATCCATGGGTGAAGTGGCAGGCCTTACTGGTGTGTAACTGGCGGGGGCCGCGTTTGGAGAATATTTCGGTTCCGGAGACTGCAACATAACTGAACCTCACTTGAGTTCCGCAACCTCAGTGGGAGTTCGTCCTGGGGTCGCGGTCGATGGGCTTCTAACGACAAAACGAGGATGTCACGAAGGAACGTATTACGACAGGTTACCGAAGGTTGTGAACGTTGGCGCGCTGCTTCTGCCGCGAACTCAAGAGGGGATTTCCCAACCTTCTTCTTTCATTTTCTGATTCGTCCAGTGTTGCAATTTCTGGAACAAAGCGGGTTCAATCACAACGAACCGCAGGCCGGCTCGGCCACCAGCATCGGCCCATACCAGGCGGCCCTTCGCCTGAACCACGGTTTCACTTTCCGGCAGAAGAAAAGCGACATCGACGAGCCCGGCAAAGCCAACGGAATCTCCCACCGCATCCAATCCCATGCCTCCCGTACTGAGGTTGATGGCCTGCACCTGCAATTCCTTCCCGTTCGCGTTTCTCAGGGTGACCGTCAGATTCACTTTGGCACGGAAGAACTTCTGCTGGTCCTGACTGATGACTCCGAGTTTGGCCGCGCCCTCGCCGGCTGGCACGTCGATCTCGTACTCGCGCAATTTGCGGCTGAGCGTTCGGCGGGAAATTCCCAGCTGTTCGGCGGCCTGGGCACGGCGCCCGCCCGTTTGCTCGAGAGCGCGAATGATCATCTGTTCTTCCATATTGTCGAGGTTGCCGAGAGGGACTGCCCCGCTGGCGCGAGCGGCGCCGGCGAGTTCGCCGCGCAACTCCGCGATCACCTCGGCACCGGTAATTTGCCGACCCTCGGTTACCATGCCGAGTTTTGCGACCAGATTTCGCAGTTCGCGGATATTGCCCGGCCAAGAATGCGCTTGCAGGGCGGCGAAGGCGTCCGCCGTAAACACTTTTTCCGCGGCTTTCAGCGACAGGAAGTGGCGGGCCAGGGTGGCGATATCTTCCGGACGTTCGCGCAAGGGTGGCACGCGCAACTGGAATTGGCTTAGGCGGTGAAATAAGTCGGCTCGGAAACGACCCTCCTTCACCGCCAGCTCAAGGTCTCTATTGGTCGCGGCCACCACCCGGACGTCCACCGTGATTTTTCGATTGCCGCCCAGACGATAGTAAGGCTGGCCGTCGAGAACGCGGAGCAATTTCACCTGGATTTGCGGCTGTAATTCGCCAATTTCGTCCAGGAAGATCGTGCTCTTGTCGGCCATTTCGAACAGGCCGGGCTTCGAGGAGTCGGCGCCGCTGAAGGCTCCTTTTTCATAACCAAACAATTCGCTCTCCACCAAATGCTCAGGCAGGGCGGCACAATTGATGTCTACCAGGGCCTTCTTGCAGCGATACGAGGATTCGTGAATCGTGCGCGCGACCAATTCTTTGCCGGTGCCGGTCTCCCCGGTTACAAGCACAGTTTCCGTATGCCCGGCCACGCGGTCCACCATCCCCATGAACTTATGCATAATCGGACTGGCAATGAGGAATTCCGTGCCGTCGATTTCCCGCCGCGCCAGCGGTGGCGCAGCGCAGGCGCCGGCGACTGGGGAAGGAGCGCTTCCCGGCAGCGTTTGCCCGCTGGCCGCAATCGAAAATCCCAGGATCCCCGCCGGAGTCGCATTCGAATCGCGCAGCAGCGTCAGACACAAATGAATATCGACATCTACTCCGGACTTGCAGTGGCAGCGCAGTTCGCCTTCGAACCGGCCTCTCGCGAGAGCCGAAGATAGTGCCTGGGCGGCCGGAACCGCCGACCTCCCGATATCGAAAAAATCAGCCAGGTTGTGGCCGATCAGATCGGTCGGTCTATAGCCGTATCGCTCCGTACCCTGATTGCAGCTGGTGACGCTTCCCTGAAGATCAGTGGTGAAAACTGCTTCCTGCACCTGGTCGAAAATGCCGGGTTGCAGAATGAGGGGAAGCGAGGGCGAACCTGCCGCAGAGTTCGAGCCGGCCCGGCTCGCGGACCTCGGCGCTTTCTCCGTCGGCGGAGTTTTCGGTGAGATTGGCATTTCCGTGTCGCCGGCTAAGGGGGAGTGCTAACTTGCCATGGGATCGCCGAACCGCAGACTTCTGGCGTCCGCATGAGGGCGCCAAACACGAACCCTCCTGATGCTGCCACAAAGCCGGCAATTCGGCGAACACTTCCCCGCCGAGGTTCACACCGAAGTAACTCGCCATCCGCATTTCATAAGATCCCATCGTGTATCTCGCGACGGCATGACGACTGGTTTCGGAGCGGCAATTACCTTGGTAAGTATCTGATTTTTCATAGCTTGAACTACCATCAGCTCAATGGAGAATTGGGACTTCCGGGCGCGCCATGGGATGTTTGTTCCTAGCTCAAGATAGGCACGGCGCAGACAAGCACCGTCGAGCTAAGGCGCCGATGTGGAAGTATAGGTGAGCCAAGAGAAGCTGTAGATCGTCCTATGTCGATTCGGGCAAGGCTTTTTATCGGAGCCACGGCGGCGCTGGGCATGTCGGCGCTGGCCTATGCTCTATGGCACTGGCAGAGTGTCGATCTGACACGGTTCATTTGCTACCTGCTGGTCGCTGTTCTGGCGTCCAATCTCACGCTTCAGTTGCCCGGCTTCGACGGCACTATGTCGGTGAACTTTCTGTTCATCTTGCTCAGCTTGCTCGAGCTGAATCTTCCCGAAACCCTGATTCTCGGCTGTACCGCAACCCTGGCGCAGTGCCTGTCTGGATCGCGGCAAAGAATAGCTCCGGTCAAGATCGCCTTCAACGTCTTCGGCATGATGGCGAACGCGATCGTTCTCTCCTATGTCGCCTATCACGACTTGCAACATGTGCTCGCTGCGGGCTCGCTGCCCCTGTTGATCCTCACGGCCTTGGTTTTCTTTGTCGCGAATACGATTCCGGTTGCGGTGATCATTTCGCTCACCGAGAATCGACCGCCCCACAAGGTCTGGGCGGAATGCCACTTCTGGTCCTTCCCTTTCTACCTGGTCGGCGCCGCCGTGGTTTTCGCGGTGGCATTCGTCAACAAACAATTCGGGTGGCACACTTCGCTTCTGGTACTTCCCCTCATTTACTGGGTTTATCGTTCGTATCATCTCTACCTCGCCAAGTTGGCAGCGGAAAAGAAGCAGGTGGAGGTTGAAAAGCGGAATGCCGAAGAGGTGGCTTCGCTGCATCTGCGCACCATCGAATCTCTGGCGCTGGCCATCGAGGCCAAGGACCACACTTCGCACAAACACCTGCAGCGGGTGCGGGTTTTTGCGGTGGAAGTGGCCAAGGATCTGGGCTTTCCCGAAGAAGAAATCGAAGCCTTGCGCGCGGCCGCCCTCTTGCATGACATCGGCAAGCTGGCGATTCCCGAACACATCATCAACAAACCTGGCCGCCTGACGCCCGAAGAATTCGAGAAGATGAAGATCCACACTCTCGTGGGCGCCGAGATCCTGCAGCGGGTTGCATTTCCTCATCCGGTCGCGCCCATCGTTCGTTCGCACCATGAGCGTTGGGACGGCACCGGCTATCCCGACGGACTGAAGGGCGAACAAATTCCGATGGGAGCACGGGTCCTGGCGGCGGTCGATTGCCTCGACGCGCTGGCGTCGCATCGCCAGTATCGCAATGCCATGTCGCTCGACGCCGCCATGGAAAAGGTCGCCTCCTTGTCGGGCGCGGACTTCGATCCGAAAGTTGTGCAGGTCCTGCAACGCCGTTATCTGGAACTGGATGAACTGGCGAAGTGCGGTTGGATGGCTGCACAGGATACGCTCTCGTCCGATGTTTGCGTGGAGGCGGGTGGCGAACCGCGGTCGGGATTTGAGCAGCCGACCTCGGCTGCAAGCGCCGCCAGCGATGCGGATTTTCTCTCCTCGATCGCTTCTGCGCGCCAGGAAGCACAGACCATGTTCGAACTCAGCCAGGACCTGGGCAACTCGCTAAGCCTGGGCGAGACACTTTCCGTGCTCTCCATACGGTTGCGCAAGATGGTTCCCTACGATTCGATGGCCGTGTTTCTGCTGAAGGACGGCCGTCTGGTTCCGGAACTGGTGAGCGGCGACAACTTCCGGCTGCTCTCGTCGTTGAACATCGCCCTGGGAGAAGGATTGTGCGGCTGGTCGGCGGAGAAGCGCAAACCGATCCTCAACGGCAATCCCGAAGCAGAGGTTGGATACGTGAGCGATCCGGCCCGATACACGACGCTTCGTTCTGTTCTCGCCGTGCCGCTCGAAGGTCTGAATGGCGTGGTCGGAGTGCTAGCCATGTACCGCGCCGATCGTGATGCCTTCTCCGCCGATCACCTGCGCATCCTGCTCGCGGTTAGCTCGAAGATCGCGCTCTCGGTCGAAAATGCGCTCAAGTATCAACAAGCGGAGGACTCGGCAACCACCGATTATCTGACCGGGCTGCCCAATGCCCGCTCGCTGTTCGTTCACCTGTCCCGCGAACTGGCACGCTGCCGACGCACTGCCAGCTCGCTTGCGGTGATGGTCTGCGATCTCGATAACTTCAAGCAGATAAACGATCTCTACGGCCACCTCGAAGGCGACAACCTGCTGAAAGATTTTGCCGGCCATCTGAAGGAGAGCTGTCGCGGCTACGATTATGTCGCCCGCATGGGCGGTGATGAGTTCGTGATCGTCGCGCCCGGGCTGAACGCGGACGCTGCGAACGAGAAGGCCAGTCGTCTGAATCTTCTGGCAATCGAGGCGGGCCGCAAAATTGCGGGCCGCGACCTGGTGGGTATGAGCGTGGGCACGGCATTCTGTCCCGAGGACGGTTTCGACGTCGAGCGCTTGCTGGCCGAGGCTGACCGCCGCATGTACTCCATGAAAAAAATTCATCATTCCGAACCCAACTCCGAGCGTAACGCGCTTCCGCCTTCCCGAGTACGCGGCGCGACCGTGAACTGATGACTCCCAAGCGGCAATCGAGAACGCGATGGGGGGGAGCTGTACCGCTGGTCGCGCGAAAACTGGGAGCCATCGCCCTGCTGGTTGTTCTGGGCGGACTGCTCTCGGCCACACTTGTACGCATGGCTCCCGGTTTCGACGCTGACGAGCGCGAACTCGATCCCAGCCTGAGCGCTGATAGCGTGCGCGCATTGCGCGACGCGCGCCGGGGAGAACACAATATTGTGGCCTTTTACGCGGGCTATCTTCGCCATGCCCTGCGCGGTGATCTCGGTACCTCTCACGCGCTCGGCCAGCCCGTACAAGATCTCCTGCGCGAGCGCTGGCCTGTCACCGCTCGCGTGGCGGGTGAGGGACTCTTGCTGGCATGGCTGCTGGCTTCCATGCTCGCCTTCACAGCCTGCCTGTGGCGACTTCCCGCCTATGAGGTTCTGGGCACCACCGTGAGCGGCGCCTTTCTGTGCATTCCAGCAGCCGTACTCGCGCTGCTTTCGGTGATCCTGAATGCGCCGGGATATCTCGCCGTGGCGCTGATCGTGTTTCCTAAAATCTACCTCTATTCCCGGAACCTGCTGGCAAAGGCCTACGCGCTGCCGCACCTGACGGCGGCACGCGCACGCGGAGTTGGTGAAATTCGCCTCCTGGCATGGCACGCATTGCCCGTGGCCGGTCCGCAGATGATCGCGCTCGCGGGCGTCACCGTCAGTATCGCTCTGGGCGCAAGCATTCCGGTCGAGGCATTGTGCGGATTGCCGGGCATCGGCCAGCTCGCGTGGCAAGCCGCGCTGTCCCGAGATCTTCCTTTGCTGGTAAACCTGACCGTGCTGGTTACGCTGGTAACCTTGCTGGCCAACTCGGCGGCGGATGTAATGAATTACGTGTTGCAACCCCACCAAGCGTAGTCGGAGCATGAAGCCCTCGATGAACCTAGCTCGCAAGCTGGCGTGTGTCGTGGTGCTTGCCGTGTGCGGGGTGTCGCTCGCCGCCAATTGGCTCGCGCCCTCGGGATACGCGAGACAATTTCGCGATGCGCCGAGTGCACCGCCCTCCGCTGCGCACCCGCTGGGCACCGATGATGTGGGCCGGGATCGTTTTGCGCGGGTACTTTACGGCACCCGCATCTCGCTCTTGCTCGCTCCGGCTGCTGCTCTGGTCTCGACCGCTCTGGCCGCGCTGATTGGCGGATTGGCGGGATATCTCGGCGGAGTCTGGCTGCGGCTGGCACGGGGGTTCACCGACCTGTTTCTTTCTCTGCCCTGGCTGTTTCTGCTAATCACGGTGCGAGCGCTGCTACCGCTCAACGTTTCTCCGCTGCTCTCGGTCCTGATCACGTTTTTCATTCTTGGACTGCTCGGCTGGGCCGCTTCGGCGCGCGTGCTTTCGACCAGTGCCGACGCTCTGCGCAATTCCGATTTTGTCTTGCAGGCGCGCGCTTCCGGATTGCACGGTCCGCGGCTTTTTCTGATTCACGTCTTGCCCAACCTGAAGCCGGTCCTCTACGCGCAATTCTGGATTTCGATTCCGGCCTTTATCTTGAGCGAAGCCAATCTGGGCCTCCTCGGCTTGGGCGTTGCCGAACCCCTGCCCTCATGGGGAAGCCTGCTGCGCGAGCTGGAAGGATTGATTTCGTTGCGCGAGGAACCGTGGCGGTTGGTGCCTTTGGTGCTGTTGATTTTGGTAATGACATCGTTTCAATTGCTCTTGTCGAATGAGGAGGTGGCCGCATGATCGGTTGCCGGGTATTTCTACGACTTTCTCTCAGCATCGCGGCTGTTCTCCTGAGCCTGACATCGGGTTCAGCCTTCTGCCAAAATGGCGGCGAGTTGCGCTTCTGTCTGCGCTCCGAGCCGAAGACCTTCGATCCCGCGCTGGTCGACGACGACTCCTCATTGTCGATCCGCTATCTGACCGGTGGCGTGTTGGTGCGCGCGAACCGCAAAACACAGGACCTCGAAGCGGAACTGGCCGAATCCTGGACTGTCTCGAAGGACGGCAGACAGATCGTATTCCAACTTCGCCATGGCATTATCTTTTCCGATGGCAGCCCATTTTCCTCCGAGGACGTTGCCTTTACCATGCAACGGCTTATGGATCCTGCGCTGCATTCCTCTACTGGCGACGCGTTTCGTTCCGGCAGTGGCACCATAACCACCAAAATCATGGCTCCGGATCAGATCGCCATCGTCTTTCCCGCGCCCGTTGCCGGCGTCGACCGACTGTTCGATCAGGTGGCGATCATGTCGGCGCATTCCCCCAAGAAGGAAGCGGCCGTGCTCGGCCCCTTCATGGTGGCGGAGTACAAAGCCGGATCGAGCCTGCTTCTGCGTCGCAATCCCAACTATTGGAAAAGGGATTCGCAGGGACGCCGCTTGCCTTATCTCGATTCCATACGGATGGATATTCAACCGAATCGCGACGTCGAAATGCTGCGCTTCAAGCGCGGCGAGCTTGACCTGATTAACTCCATCGACAGCGATTACTTTGACCGCCTCGCCGCCAGCTCCCCGGGGCTCGCGCACGATGCCGGGCCTTCTCTCGATCCCGAATTCCTGTGGTTTAACCAAGTCTCCAACGCTCCGATTCCGGAGTACAAGCGCGCCTGGTTCCGCTCGGTGGATTTCCGGAGAGCCATTTCTCAGGCCATCAACCGGGAGGATCTGAGCCGCGTCGCTTTCAACGGTCATGCCCAGCCTGCGGCCGGTCCCGTTTCGCCCGCCAACAGGTTCTGGTTTAACAGCAAACTCAGGGCGGAGCCGTACCGGCCAGACGAGGCCCTGAAACACCTGCAAGCCGACGGCTTTCATCTGCAAAACGGGTCGTTATTCGATAAGGCGGGCAACGCCGTGGAGTTCTCTATCGTAACCGCAGCTGGCATCAAGCCGAGAGAACGCATGGCCGTCATGGTGCAGGAGGATCTGGGAAAATTGGGCATCAAAGTCAACGTGGTCTCGCTCGATTTTCCCTCGCTGATCGAGCGCATTTTGCAGAAATTCAATTATGAAGCCGCGATGCTCGGCTTCCGCAATGTCGACCTCGATCCCAGCGGCCAGATGAACATCTGGCTCAGTTCGGCGGAAAATCACGCCTGGAATCCGCAACAAAAAACACCCGCAACCTCCTGGGAAGCCGAGATTGACCGGCTGATGCGCGCACAGGCTTCAGCCGTCGATGCGAACAAACGCAAGCAAAGCTTTGATCGGGTGCAGGAAATCGTGGTCGAGCAATCGCCCTTCATTTATCTGATCAACCATAATGCGCTGTCCGCTGTTTCCCGCGCCGTCGCGGGCGCCGATCCAGGGATCCTTAGCCCGCAGACGTTCTGGAACGCCGAGCGGCTTACTCTGAATCCGCCCACGCGGGCGAGCCGGTAGCCGAGGATGCGACGGTGACAACGCCTCTGCCCAATTCCGCGCCCCCCCTGCTCGCCGCCCGGGTTACCGTCCGCTATCCCGGCAAAGAGCCGGTCCTGCGAGGAGTTTCGCTCGAAGTCGCCCGCGGCGAGATCGTGGGACTGGTCGGCCAAAGCGGATCGGGCAAGAGCACGCTGGCGCTGGCCATCCTGGGATTGCTCGGCCGCCAAAGAGCCCTGGTGGAAGGCAATATTGTTTTTCAGGGGGTCGATCTGCTCACGTTGCGCGAGCGCGAGTTGCGCAGCCTTCGCGGACGGGCCCTGAGCCTCGTACTGCAGAGTCCGCTGGCTTCCCTGAATCCGGCGTTAGAAATCCGCACCCAGCTCCGGGAGGCGTGGCGCGCGCACCGCGACCGCGGAGCAACCTCCGAAGATTGCGACCGGGCCATCCAGTTGGCATTGCAAAACGTTGCCCTGCCGAGCGGAGAGAAGGATCGCGATTTCCTGAACAAGCGCACTTCGCAACTCAGCGTAGGCCAGGCACAACGTGTGCTCATCGCCATGGCAATCCTGCACCGTCCCGCGCTGTTAATCGCCGACGAAGCGACCAGCGCGCTCGACGTGATCACCCAATCGGAAATTCTGCAGTTGTTCGCGCGCCTGAATCGCGAGATCGGCATGTCGATCCTTTACATCTCCCACGACCTGCCCTCGGTCGCCGGCATCTGCCAGCGCATCGCCATCCTGCATGAAGGCGAGATTGTCGAGTGCGGCCAAACCGAACAGATCTTCACCGCCCCCGAGCACCCCTATACCCGCCGCTTGATGTCGGCATTGCCCCAGCTTCCCGCACGCCGCGAAGCCCTCCTTGCCAAGGCGTATGCCGCCATGGTCGAGTAGAGAGGTTTCCTGACCGATCGGTCGCAAGTTGCGGTCGGAAACGCCACCGGCCACGGCGGAGAAGGAAAGCTCAGTCGTTAAGCCCAACGACGTGACTAGGCGCGAATCAGCTGCTCAGCAACTTCCGGAAGTCCGGCGGCGTGCCAGGCGTCAAACCCTCCCACCAGGTTCATCAGGTTGCGATGACCGGCACGCTCCAGCAAACTGCAGGCAATCATGCTGCGATATCCACTCTTGCAGTGAACCGCCACCGGGCGCTCGCGATCCACCGCCGGGAGCGCACGCGCGAAAGTATCGAGCGGCCGGAACCGCACCTGCTCGATATGACCGGCTTGCCACTCGCCTTCGCGCCGCACATCGAGCACGTCGAAGGTTCGCAAAGTCCCTTCCTGCAGTTTCTGGTGCAGTTCCTGGGGAGAAATCTGGGCTGTGATGAGCAGCGGGAGGCCCGCGTTCTGCCATGCCGCCACACCCCCCATCAGATAGCCCCGCACGTCTTCGATGCCCACACGCGCCAGCCGCATCCTTGCTTCCTCAATCTGCACGTGGCTTTCGCCGATCAAAACCGGCCGGGAGTGAATCCCGAGCACCCCTCCTGCCCACGACGCGAACTGTCCCGAGAGCGCAATGTTGATCGAGCCAGGCACGTGGCCGGCAGCAAACACCTCGCCCGAACGAATGTCCAGCACATTGCAATTCGCGGTTTGCTGCAACAATATCTGTAGTTCCGGCGGAGACATCGCGGGAAGCTGCGCCAATTCCGTCAAGGCAGCCGCGCCCCAGCGATTAATCTCGGCATCTTCAAGAAAGTAATCGGGGCGAGCGGGAAGATTTGACGTCAACTGCGCGATGAACTTTTCCCGGCTGGCGATCTGCAGGGCATAGTTTGTAAGCCGTTCGGTTCCGATCGTAGACGAACGCTCCGCCCGCATGGCCCGTCCACAAAGCGAGCCCGCGCCGTGCGCAGGATAAACCGCCACCGCGTCCGGCAATGTTAGCAACTTGTTGTGCAAACTGTCGTAGAGCAGCCCCGCAAGCTGCTCCGCTGTGTGCGTACGCGAGAGATCGGGACGTCCGACATCGCCGATGAACAACGTGTCGCCGGTCAGAACCGCGCAGGGCTCAGCCGGCCTGGATTCAGGCGATCGGTCAGAGGATTTCGCTTCATCGAAAATCACCAGGCAGACGCTCTCGGGGGTATGGCCGGGCGTCTCCAGCACGCGAACCCGCACCGCTCCCATTTTCACTTCAAAGCCGTCCCTGAGCGATATATGCGGGAACTCTGCGCAGGCGTGCTCCCCGATGTAGATCTTCGCGCCCGTGCGCGCCGCGAGTTCCCTGTGTCCGGAAACAAAGTCCGCATGCAGGTGCGTCTCGAATATGTACCGGATCTTGAGATTCTGCTCCCCAGCCGCCCGGAGATAGATTTCCACGTCGCGCTGTGGATCGACCACCGCGGCCTCTCCCTCCGATCCGACCAGGTAGGAAGCGTGGGAGAGACAAGTCAGATAAAACTGTTCGAAATACATCGCGCGACTCCGGCAGTCGGTTTCTGCCCCACGGCCGGTGATCAGATTATCCCATTCGGAAAAACAACTCCAGACGGGAAATGTGGCACGCAGAAGTTTTTGCACGGAAGCTGCGCAATCATGAAAAAAATATCCTGGGAGTTTCCACCCATAAAAATCCCGCGGAACCGGAGGGCCCGGATCGAACCGCCGCTTTCGGCCATCTCGCGAATCGCTTTCCTGTCTCGGTTTCCAAGCTGTTGACCGGCTTATGGTTAACTGGAGCACCGTTTGCGTACTCCTTTTGTAACTTGGACTTGCACAGCATCACGGCCTACAGTTTAGGGGAGCAGCAGTTCCAGGGTTTTCGGCCCCCGGCGTGCATCGCATCATTTGTTGGGTCTAATATTTTCGGGGGCGTTCGAATCCGGACTTGCGGAGAAGGATAGGAACGAAGAACACAAAATCATGACCAAGGGCCGCCCATTTCCACCGGAAAGCAGCGCGATCGCGACCTTGATATTCGGCCTCGCTGTCGTTCTCTGTCTGTTCGGTTCCGCAGCTGCGCAAGATGGTCCCCTGGTCGTAGCCGAGTCCAGAGTTGTCGTAGGCTCGACTGGTGCCGCCGTCCTTGACGCCAGCGCTAGCGACGCGGATGAGCCCATCCTGACGATCAAGAAACGCGTCGACGAAGTCAATGTGCTCTTCATCGCTACCGATCGCCACGGCAAATTCGTTCGCAATCTAAACCAGAACGATTTCTCTATCTTTGACGATCACAAACCGGTACAGTCGATCCTCAACTTCCATCCTGAAACCGACCTGCCCATCGAGTTGGGACTGCTGATGGACGTGAGCGGCTCGGTGCAGGGGCGTTTTGAATTTGAGAAAGAGGCGGCCACCGGCTTTCTGCAGCACCTGATCCGCCCCGGTTACGACCGCGCGTTCGTGGTTGGATTTAATAAAGACAGCCATCTGACCCAGGACTTTACTGACCAGGTGCCTTTGCTTGCCGCCGGCGTGCAACGCCTGAGCAATGGCGGCGGAACCGCTCTCTATGACGCGATTTACAAGGCGTGCAAGGAGAAGCTGCTGCGCGAACGCTCCGACCATCCCATTCGCAAAGCCATCATCATCCTCAGCGACGGCGAAGACAACCAGAGCGAATATACGCGCAACCAGGCCATCGAAATGGCGCAGCGCGCTGAAGTCCTGATCTACGCCATCTCCACCGACGACAGCGGCTTGATTCTGCGCGGCGACAAGGTTCTCGAAGATCTCGCCTCAGCCACCGGCGGACGCGCTTTCTTCCCTTACAAAATGAAAGACATCACGCGCTCGTTCGCCTCCATCGAAGACGAATTGCGCAGCCAGTACGCCGTCTCCTACAAACCCAGCGACTTCGATGCCGACGGGCGCTATCGCTCGATCCAGATCACCGCTTTGAAAAAAGACCTGCAAGTGCGTGCCCGGCGCGGTTATTACGCTCCGCGGCAGTAAATACCTAGACAGTAACGCCTTCGTCCAGCCTGCATTCTTGCGGAGACTTGTCGAACCTGAGCCCCATGAATACCGGCGCGCGCAGTTTCGTGCCGCCGTCTGCGGTTTCGTGGGTCCACTCAGCGAACTTGATTTCAGCGACCAGTTCCGGACGCACAAATTGAACTTTCCGTAATCCGCCGAGATCGCCGTAAAACGGATTCTTCTTGGTCTCAAGCGGCTGCAGGCGGGCAAAAACTTCCTTGAGCATTTTCTGATCGAAACCCGTACCCACCTGACCCACGTGAATCAGACGTCCCGGCGAGCCCGCCCGAGGCGAAGTCGAATCGTACAGTCCCAGTACCAGTGCGCCGAAATATTCTCGGCTACCTTCGGGATCGGTGTAGCCGCCGATGACGCACTCTTGACGCTGCGTGATTTTGATCTTGAGCCAATCGCTCGAACGCTTTTCCTGGTAGCCGCTGCTCCGTTTCTTGGCCACAATGCCTTCCAGGCCCCGCTGTTTTGCGGCTGCGAACAGATCCAGGCCCTTTTCCGAATAGTGGTCGGAAAAGCGGATCGCGTCGTTCTCGCTGGCGGCATCGGCGACGATCCGCTGGTGCAGCAGGTATTTGCGCTGCTCGAGTGCGACGCGACGCAAGTCGAGGCCGTCCAGGTAGAGCAGATCGAAAGCGTAGTAAATGACCGGCACACCCTCTCGGCGCGGCAGTCGACGCTTGTCCGGCTGGAATCCCGTACGCTGCTGCATCAGGCTGAACGACGGGCGGCCCTGGTCATCGAGTGCAACGATTTCTCCATCCAGGATGGCCTGCTCGGCCTTCAGGAAGTGCGGCAGGGTGCGGAGTTCAGGAAACTGAGCGGTGAGGTCATTCTGATTGCGCGACACCAGGCGCAGGCCGCCCTCGCTGATGAAAGCAATCGCGCGGTAACCATCCCATTTGATTTCGAAAAACCAGGCCGGATCGTCAAACGCTTGGGCGGTGCTGGCGGCCAGCATCGGGTGAATAACCCGCGGCACGGGCCTCGCCACGGCGCCGGCGGGGACTGTGCCTGCAGTGAATGCGGACTTCGCGGAAGATTCCTGGCTGCTCGAGCTCGCGGCGACCTCGGCCGAAGCCGATCGGTTGCGGGGATTTTCCTCCCCTCGTCGCGCCGATTTCCCGGCCCTTCCGCTCTGAGGTTTTTCAGCTCGCCGAGCGTTTTGTGTGTGCAAAGCCTTTTTAGAATCCGCGCGGGCGATGGCCTCTGCCAGCCAATCGGCCTTCACTCTCCCGCGTGTCGCAGCTCGACTGCTGTTCCACTGCGCCGAACCTTCATCGCCCGCAATCTGCGCCATGGTTCGCCCGGTGAGGATCGACGTGTCGTACGCATCCTGGTTGATGTCGAATCGAGCGTCGGCGGATTCATCCTTCTTCTTTATCAACAACCACTCGTTGCCTTTGCTACCGCTTCGGCCCTTGATGTGGACGAGCGAGAAGTCGCCCCCCAGCCGCTTGCCTTTCAGGCGAAACTTCAGATCGCCTTTCGCCAACATCGCGTTGGCCTCTTTTTCTGTTCCCGGAACATACGAGCCATGGACCGGAACCGGTGACAGCGGCTCCCACGTGCCTGCGTCCCAAACCATCACTGTCCCGCCGCCATAGTTGCCTTTCGGGATGTTGCCTTCAAAATCAAAATACGAGACCGGATGATCCTCAACCTGCATGGCCAGACGCTTTTGAGCGGGGTCGAGCGACGGACCTTTGGGCACTGCCCACGACTTGAGCACGCCTTCCATCTCCAAGCGAAAATCGTAGTGCAGGCGGGAAGCGTGATGACGCTGCACCACAAAGCGGTGCCGCGACTTGCCTTCCAGCTTGGGCGGAGGCTCGGGTGTTTCGGCAAAGCGGCGCTTTCGTTTGTATTCGTCAAGCGACATGGTGGTTATTGTAATTCCCGCCCGAGATTCGCAATCTTCGGCCGAGCGCGGGATATTGCGGCCCGGCCGTATACTATTTCAGTTTCTGAGGAAGTCACCATGAGCCGGCTGTCGCAGAATCGAACCGTGCCCGCGATTTGTCTCTTCGTCCTGCTCGCCGCTTCCCGGATGCCGGCCCAACCTCAGGCGGCGATCTCTGGGGCGCTGCGCGAGAAAGTTGACGCTGTTGTCTGGCAAGCTCTAGCCACCACCGGCATTCCAAGCGCCTCGATCGCGATCGTGGAGGGCGGAGCCATTGCCTATCTCCAGGCCTATGGCGATGGACGTATCGAGCCGCACACCCCCGCGCTGCCCGCCATGCGCTACAGCATCGGCTCCATCAGCAAGCAGTTTACGGCGGCCGCAATGCTGCTGCTGGCGGAGCAAGGCAAGCTCTCGCTCGACGACCCGGTGTCTCGTTTTGTCCCCGGTCTGACCCGAGGCGACGAGGTCACGATTCGCGAATTGCTTTCGCATACCTCCGGCTATCAGGACTACTGGCCGCAGGACTACGTTCCGCCCTTCATGCTGCGGCCGATCACGGCGACCGAGATTGTCGACCAGTGGGCGCGCAAGCCACTCGATTTCGATCCCGAAACCGAGTGGCAATACAGCAACACGAATTTTGTGATTGCCGGGCTGATTGTGGAGAAAGCGAGTGGCGAACCCCTGCTGCGATTTCTGAGTGAGCACATCTTCGCCCCCCTGGAGATGAATAGCGTCATCGACATCGAGCAGAACCAGCTCACCGAGACCGACGCGACTGGCTATTTGCGTTACGCAATCGGGCCCCTGCGGGCCGCTCCGAAAGAAGGCAAGGGCTGGCTGTTTGCTGCCGGCGAACTCGCCATGCCCGCTGAAGATCTGGCGAAGTGGGACATCAGCATGATCAAGCAGAGTGTGCTCCGGCCCGCATCCTATGTGCAGATGGAAACCGAAGTCGTGCTCAGGAACGGTTTGGGAACACACTATGGTCTGGGCGTTTCGGTGGGGGAGCAGTTCGGACGAAGAGTGATCGAACACGGCGGCGAGGTCTCGGGCTTCACCGCCCATAACCTGGTTTTTCCGGATGCGCGTCTGGCGGTGGTCGTGCTGGTTAACGAAGACTCGGTCGGAGCTTCGTCCGACATTGCCCGCCAGATCTCGAGTCTGCTTTTTCGCGAGGCCGACATCGGCAAGTCCGAGGATCAGTCTCGCGAAATTTTCAGGGCGCTGCAACAGGGGAAGATCAATCGGTCTCTGTTCACCGATAATTGCAACAGTTATTTTACCGAGCAGGCGCTCAGGGATTTCGCCAGCAGCCTTGGCCCCTTGGGAGCGCCGACAGAATTCAGTCAAAGCTCCAGGCAAGATCGTGGAGGAATGACGTTCCGCTCCTTCGTTGTGCATTTTCCGCAAAGAACCGTCGCCCTGTGGGAACGAATTATGCCCGACGGCAAGATCGAACAGTACCAGGTGGGGGCGAAAGAATGAGAAGAATCGATGAAACGTGAGTACCCGGAAGCTCCGCTGGTAGGTGTGGGCGCGATCATCGTCGATGATCATCATGACCCTCCTCGCGTTCTGCTGATCCGGCGCGGAACGGCGCCGTTGCTCGGCGAATGGTCGTTGCCGGGTGGCGTTCTCGAATGCGGCGAGACCCTGCGTGAAGCCGTGGCACGCGAAGCCCTCGAAGAAACGGGACTGGCGGTCGAAACCGGCGAAATGCTGGGCGTCTATGAACGGGTGATGCGAAACGACGAGGGGCGCGTACGCTATCACTACGTGCTGCTTGATTTTCTGTGTTGCGCGCGTGGGGGTGATCTCAGAGCCGGGAGCGACGCAGCTGCTGTTCGCTGGTTCACTGGCGACGAACTGGCTGCGCTCAACCTCGCCTGTGATACGGAGGACGTTGTGCGCAAGGGATTAGCGCGTCGCACCGGGCAACGAAACTCTCCCCTGCCGTCCTAATCGGCCATTTTGGCCAGATGCACCGTGAAGCCCGTCTTGGGCAGCAGGGATGTCAGTTCGAACACCTTGAAGCCATCCCCCGTGATTTCCTTCTGGCGATAGACGCCGGGCTCGGTTTCGGCGGTTTCGTGACGGCCCTCAAGGAGGTCAAGAAATTTCTCGGCGTCCTTCAGATCCACCTCTCTGCTTTTGGCGCGCGTGACGACCGCCTCAGTGGCATAAGAACGAATCAGTTTCGGCCAATATTTATCGAGCAACTGCGTACTGGCGAAAAGATCCGCCCAGACAAGTTCCCCGTTCACGGCAACCACCACGCCCACCGCATTCTTGTCGCGCAGCTGGCGGATAACACTCTGGTAGTTCCGCTGCACCGGCTCGGCCACCGAATCGACCTGCTTCTGAACTTCTTTGTTGTCCATGACTCCCGCATAAGAAGTGGTCGCATTCACCGCGGGAGCAGCGCCGGCAACCTGTACCGCTTGGGAAAGGGCGCGCTGCGAACTGCGTACGCTCTCCCACACCTGCTGTTGATCTTTCGCGTCCATCGCCTTGCCGCGCACCACAGGAGAAGCAAGCAGGCCGCCAGCGACGCCTCCCGCGCTGCCGAACTCGTACTTACCGTTTGCCGGCACCCAGCGTCCCGGCTCGACACAGAAGACGCTCAGGTCAATCGGATCGCTCTCGGCAGGCACGATGCGGTCTTTTCCGATGATGCGGTCCTGCTTGCCGCCGGTAACGATCTCACCGGCCAAAAGCAACAACGGCCGCTTCGAATTATTGACCAACACTAACTTGTTGACCTCGGCGTCGCGAACGGGATGAATGACCGACGGCACACCGGGACGGCGAATCAGCCCATGCGCCTGCCCCGCCTCGGTCACAATCACATCTCCGCTGCGCAGGCCCTCGTCGAGAGTGAGAAATTCCGCCGTCTCATAGGACTTACGGGTGACCACAGGAAAAACGGTCAGGTTACCGCTGCGAATCGGGCTGAGCAGCGAATAACTCGACAGGGGCGACATTTCTCCCGCTTGCAGGAAGCAGGGAAGCACGACCGCCGCCACCATCAGCAGAACCATTCCACTTACGACCACGGCCAGCCGCATACTTGGGCCTCCCCCGAGCAGGGACACCGTTAAAGACACTCATCGTTTCGCGTTCTGGGCGATTCTCCGCCGCCGCCGCCCCGGCACGCCAAGACGGAGCGTGCCGGGGATCACAACCGCGAGTCTTCCAGGAGTGTTGAACTCAACTCGCTGATCGAAGAACGTACGATTTATTCATCCTTGCGTCTAAAAAATTGCTAGCATCATCTGGGATCTTCCTGTCTGATGTCGAAATCCGCCCAACGCGGGCAATGCAAACCTTTTGTTGCGGCTCTCTACGAACGCAGCGGGGCAACAGCTTATGACCTGAGCGCGGAACAGTTTGCGGCCATTCTCGATGAAATCCTGCACAAGTATCTTTCTTCCGGATCGGCGGAACAGAAAGCCGCGTTCTGTTCCGCCCTGCGTGTCGAAGAGCTGGCGCTGGCGCGCGCCTGTGCGGATGGAAACGAGCGCGCTTGGCAGGACTTCATCTCCCGTTATCGGCAGAAGCTGCAAAGCATGGCGCTGCACATCACGCGCGACGCGGCCAGCGCTCGGGAGCTGGCCGATTCGCTGTTCGCCGACTTGTATGGCGTCAATGCTCGCGGCAGCGTGCGGAGTTCGAAGCTCGTTTTCTATACTGGACGTGGTTCGCTTGAAGGTTGGCTCCGAACGGTGATGGCGCAGGAATTTATCAATCGTTATCGCAAGCAGAAGCGCACCGTCAGTTTGGAAGAACAGACCGAAGCAGGAGTCCAGTTTGCAGCGCCCGTTCCCGAGGGGCCGAGCTATTCGGACCGACGGCTGGAGGTGGCTACCGACGAGGCACTAGCGGAGCTGTCCGCCGAGGACCGATTTACGCTGGTTTCTTATTATTTAGACGGGCGAACGCTGGCCGAGATTGCGCGAACGCTGGGGCTGCACGAATCGAGCGTCAGCCGAAGGCTCGACCGCCTCTCCACCGGCCTGCGAAAGCGCATCCTGGCCGGTTTACGGACTCAAGGCATGAGTCATGCCCAGGCTACCGAGGCACTGGAGTCCGACGTGCGGGATCTGCAGCTCAGTTTGCGCTCCCGCCTGACGCAAGATTCCGGGGGAAAAACGTTCCCTGGTGGAAAGGTCCCTGCCCGAGGCGCGGGTGATGGAACCGACTGATCGATAACGGAAGATGACTGAAGTGCCCAAAATCGTGGTCAACCGTCTGCGGATGGGCCGGTCGCAGCCCGCTTTGTCCGAGCAAGCCAAGCCTGCAGGGGCGCACCCGGACGCGGATCTGCTGACGGCTTTTGCAGAGCAGAGGCTTTCCGCCACCGAGCGCGACGGCGTACTCGATCATCTGGCGCTCTGCGAAGACTGCCGTGAGGTGGTCGTGCTAACGGTATTGCCCGCCGATGGTGTGGCCCTTCCGCTGGCGACTGAGGCGGAGACGGCCCAGTCGATGCCGGTTTCGAGGCAATCGCAAAAGCGCTGGGGTTCAGCATTTGTTTGGCCAAATCTGGGTTGGGTCGCCGTGGCAGCGGCGGTCGCGGTGGCTGCTGCTGTGCTTCTGAAGCACCCAGAACAACGGGATGAGGCCAGGCTGGGTTCGGCAACTCCGCCATCCGTGACGATTGCGCCCCAGGCGGCAACACCGAATCCGCCGTCAGAGCGGCAACCGGCAGGCTGGGCTACTGTCCAAAAGGCGCAGCCGGCCCTGCAATTAGGCTTGTCTAAAAAAGAAGGGGCGGGTATTTCTGCGACGCCCCAGGGGGACGGCGGCGGGTTGCTCGCCAAGCGAAGGAATTTAGGCGAAGCCGATAGGCCTCTGGCGTCGGACACGAGGCAGGCGTTTGAAAGCGTCGCATCGACCCCGCAGGTAACCAACGAGCAAGTCGCAGTTTCCGGCGCCGAAGTGTCGCCACAAACCGCGCCTGCCGGAGATGGCAATCTGGTGGCGAAGAACGACGCTCCGGCGATTGAAAAGGCAAAGGCGCCGCCGCAAGAGATCTCGAGCAGTGACTCGGAGGGAGCCGCGATCGCGGCAACCGCCACACAACTCCAGATCCAGGGCAGGCTGACATCGGCTGCGCAAGCGGCGCCCGCCCACAATGCGACTTGGGCGATTGCGGCGGGAGCGCTGCAGCGCTCGCTCGATGCCGGTCAGACTTGGCAAAGCGCCGTGCACACAGATCATCCCTTTTTGTGCTATGCAGCCCGCGATGAACATGTCTGGGCCGGGGGCGAGGCGGGCACGCTTTTCCATTCCCCGGATGGCGGGATAACATGGATCCAGATGAAGGCTACTTTCAAGGGCCAAGCTCTTAGCTCCGACGTAACTCGCATCGACATCCGAGACCCGGCCGCGATTGTCATCTTCACCCGTACCGACGGAACCTGGAACAGCCGGGATGGTGGGAAAACCTGGGAGAAGAACTAAACCGTGCCTGACGTATCCTGCCTTTGCGGCTGACCCAAGCGGTTTCCGGTCTACTGAGGAGCAATCCCCTTACCTTTCATGCTATCTTCCACTTTTCTTCTTCCTATAAGAGCGATCGCCAGGCAGAAGTAACGTTACTTCTGCCGATAACCCCTGAGGTACTTATTTGCGGAAGTCGTATTACGTTGGTGGTATTTACGGCATGCCCAAGTGGACATAGGATGGTCACGTGGTTTGGCAGTTCTGGGGGAGGGCTGCCCTGCCAGAGACGCCCGGGGCCGAAACGCTCGGGGCGTTTTTCATTGCCGTCATCGCCGCCGCCAGCGGAAACAACCAATCCTCACACCGATTGTGAGACATCGTCGCTGATGGCATCCACCACCGTGTTCTCGGCCATCGGGACCGTGCCGTTCGTCTTGCTGCCGCGCCGCATGGCTACAATTCCGGTGCGCACCATCTCCAAAATGCCGTACGGACGGACCAACTCGAGCAGTCCGTCGATCTTGTCTTCCGCGCCCGTGATTTCGATCGTCAGGGATTCGGGCGCAACATCGACCACTCGCGCGCGAAACACGCTGGCGAGTTCCAGCACATGGGAGCGAGCCTCGTGAGCGGCCGCCACCCGGATCATTGCCAGGTCGCGAACAATCGCCGGCTCGTTCGTGATGTTCTCAACCAGCAGCACGTTCACCAGTTTATATAGATTCGCTTCGATGCGACGGGCCTGGTCGAGATCCGCCTCGACGGTAATGGTCATGCGCGAAACTTCCGGTTTCTCGGTGCGCCCAACCGTCAGCGAATCAATATTGAAGGCGCGGCGGCGAAACAAGGAGGCCACGCGGGTGAGCACACCCGGTTTGTTTTCGACATACACCATGAAGGTATTCAGCATATCGTTGACCCGTCTTCCATTCACCGCGCCTGCCAAGGATCCACAACCGAGAGCGTCGTTACTCGTCCTCGGCAGTCTCCACAATCGGACTGGGACGGCGGATCATGTCATGCAGCGCCGATCCCGCCGCGACCATCGGATAAACCGTGTCTTCTTGCTCCACTTTGAAATCGATCAGCACCGGGCCATCGTGCCTCCGCGCCGCTTGCACGGCGGGCACCACCTGCGAGCGCTCTGAAACCGTCATACTCCGGACGCCATAAGCCTCGGCCAACTTCGCGAAATCCGGATTCAACAACGGCGTCGCGGCATAGTTGCGGTCGTAGAAAAATTCCTGCCACTGCCGCACCATGCCGAGAAATCCGTTATTGATGATGGCGACGTGAATTTTCAGCTTTTCCTGCATCAGCGTTGCCAGTTCGCACAGCGTCATCTGGAATCCGCCATCGCCCACCACCACCCAGACCTCGGCATCGGGACAAGCGACTTTGGCGCCGATGGCGGCCGGCAAGGCGAACCCCATGGTGCCCAGTCCCCCGGAAGTGATCAGCGAGCGCGGCCGCTCGTGCTTGTAGTACTGCGCCTCCCACATCTGGTGTTGACCGACGTCGGTCACGACAATGGTGTTGCCATCGCGCGTCTGGTGCCAGAGATCATTGATGACATGCGCCGCGTAGAGATGTCCGCTATCCGGCAGGTTCTGGATATCACGGACGGCGGAGTCGCCTTTGAGCTTATCGATCGAATCCAGCCACTCGCTGCGGTCAACGGACTCGACCTGCGGCATCAATTCCAGCAGCACTTCCCGCAAATCGCCTACCAAGGGCACATCGACCTTGACGTTTTTGTTGATCTCCGCCGGATCGATCTCGATGTGAATTTTCTTGGCGGCGGGGGCGTAGGTTTTCAGGTTGCCGGTGACGCGATCGTCAAAGCGCATGCCGAAGGCCAGCAGCAGATCGGCTTCCTGAATCGCATGGTTCACCCAGGATTCCCCGTGCATGCCCATCATGCCAAGATTGAGCGGATGCGACGCGGGAAACGCACCGATACCGAGCAGGGTAAGCGCCACTGGGATGCCGGCACGCTCGGCGAAATCACGCACTTCGCGCATCGCCCCAGAAACGATAACGCCGTGCCCGGCAAGAATGACGGGCCGTTTCGAATGGTGGATCAACTCCACCGCCTGCGCATACTCTTTTGCAGCAGGCGAGAGATCCGGGCGGTAGCCCGGCAATTGCGGCTTGGCGGCGTCCCAATCGAATTCGCACGTGCCCTGCTGGGCATCCTTGGTGATGTCGACCAGCACCGGACCAGGACGTCCGGAGCGGGCGACATAAAAGGCTTCCCGAATGGTTCGCGCCACTTCGTTCGGGTGCGTCACCAGATAGTTGTGCTTGGTAATCGGCAGCGTCACTCCGGTAATGTCGGTTTCCTGAAACGCGTCCGAACCGATCAGCTTGCTGCCCACCTGACCCGTGATGCAGACGATTGGAATCGAATCCAGCATGGCGGTGGCAATACCCGTAACCATGTTGGTCGCGCCCGGACCTGAGGTCGCGACCGCAACTCCCACCTCCCCGCTGGCCCGTGCGTAGCCATCGGCCATGTGGGTTGCGCCTTGTTCGTGGCGCACCAGCACGTGGTGGATCTTGCTATGCTTCAGCGCGTCATAGGCGGGGAGAATCGCGCCTCCGGGATAACCAAAAACGACCCGTACGCCTTCGCGTTCCAGACATTCCCAGAGGATCCCGGCCCCGGTCATGGTCTTGATCTTCGGCTGGTTCTTCGCATCGGCCTTCGCGCTGCCGCTGGCTTCCGTATTTTTCGAGACCGAGGTCTTCTGACCTGTCATGCGTACCTCCCTCAACGACTCCGCGTTCGGCGTGCAAAAGACAAAACCCACCAGGCCAGGATTTCTGGCGGGTGGGATTCGCGAGCATTCACGGTTTCCAGTTGCTCAGCTCACGCTTCCCCCCGCAACGAGACCGAAGGGCACACCCGTAGGCCGGGAATTTCGAAACTAAGTCGTCGCAGACTCCGCCCATTTGCCACGTCGTCGATCCAAGAGTTGACGTGATACTATCCGACCGACCGTCCGGTTGGCAAGCGGAAACTCGCCCCTCGATCAACCTTCCCGGCTCACCGCACACCCCGTAAACCGGGCAACTGACGACGCAGATGTAACTCCTCCATTGGGGTGAGCGATTTCATAGTCTTACCACAATCGGGGCGTTTGCCGCTTCGTAATTGATCAGAAATTCGATTGGCCGTGGACTCATCTCCTCCGTGACAGATGGCGTGCCCCAGTTCGTGGCTCAGAGCAACCGCGAGCAACTGCTCAAAGGGAACGTGAAAATCCCGCACCAGCTCACTGGTTCTCGTGGGCAGTGGCGAGAACAGAGCCTCTTCGAGGAAAGTCTCGCGTTCGTCGATGGCGGTAAACGCCGGGCTGCGCCGATCGAGGTGCAGCTTCCGCGTCAATGGTGACCAATCCTCCGATCTTACAATCACCCAACTCCAGTGCGCTGGCACGGCGGTGGGATAATGCATGAGCTCCATCCTTATCGCGGCGACCTCTTGACGGCATTGATTGCGGTCCGATCCGTCGTCGCAAATGAATCGCTGGGTCGCAAGAGGAGTCATTCCTTCTGACGGCGCGGCACTTTCGGCAATCGCAGACGGGCCTCTGCCAAAAAGCGCCACCATGCCGAGCACACAAGCTTGGACCGTCGGCATCCAGGAGCGGTCGAACCACGGGGAGGTTGTCATGGGCCGAATCTGTCAGACATCGGTCCAACGAACTATGCAGAACGGATGAACCGCCGGTTTTGTTTGGCAGAAGAACAGCTGGCGCGGGGGGAATCACCGGTCGCCGTTCGGGGCCGAGACCGTGCGCTCGATCTCGAGAAACGGCTCCCCCCGCCTACGGCAGGATTCGATTTCGCCGTCCCATGGATCTTCGCCACGGAAAACGGTGTGTTGGCCCAGTTCTTGTTGCCTTCGCCCCAAAATGGAGCCAAAATTGGCAAACATTGCCGGGAGGGCCCTGTGTCGGAACAATCTCTAGGAAACAGAAACAAGGGAGGATATTTTCTGGCCGCAGTGTGGCTGACTTGGACCTCGATCGCAATTCTGAGCTTCGCCCGCCACTACTTTGAGGATACCCATCTCTTCTCGTGGCCCAACGGATCTTGGCCCGACTTCCTCTCCTGGTTAGCCTGCTTCTATCCCTGGGCGCTACTGACGCCTGCTATTTTCCGGCTGGAGGCAAGATTGTCGCTGACCAGGAAGGAATGGAAACAAAACCTGGGAATTCTCCTGCTTGCCAGTTTGATATTTTCCTATCTCGGATCGAAAATCGGAACGGTTCTGGATTTCGGCGTCGATCGCGCATTCGGAAAGCCGGCGTCGCTCTCTGGCTTTCTCTGGCATCTGTCGCCGGTGGTATTTGTTTTCGATGAGTTTTCTTTCTGGTCCACATTGGGCGCCGGGTGCGCGATCCGGCATTTCGCTCAATTTCACAGTCAGGCGCGCCAGGCGGCCCATCTTGCACTGGAGAAATCCCGGCTGGAAATCAGCCTGCGGCAGGCGGAATTGGAAAATCTGCGAATGCGCCTCAATCCGCACTTCCTGTTCAATACCCTGCAGAATGTTTCGGTTCTCACCCAGCAGAACCCGAGACTTGCCAGTCAGATGCTCTCGCAATTGGGCGATCTTCTGCGCGCAGCCCTTCGTCGCAACGTTTCATCGGAGACCACCGTAGGCGAGGAAATTGCCTTAACCCGACGCTATTTGGCGGTGGAAAAAATCAGGTTCGGAGACCGCCTGACGGTCCTGGTGAGCGTCGAATCCGGATCGGATCAGGCCTTGATTCCAACTTTCCTGCTCCAGCCGATTGTCGAGAATGCCGTCATCCACGGCATTCAATGCGCGTCCCGCGCGGGCACGATCGCCATGCGGGCCGCCAAACAGGGAGACCGCCTCGTGCTGACCATCACCGACGACGGCGTCGGCTTGCCGGACGCGTGGCCGGGCGGACTCGACCCCGGCATCGGGCTCACCTCCACCACCGACAGGCTTTCCAGAATGTACCCGGGAGAGCACGAGTTCGTAATTCGAAGGCTGGACGAAGGCGGAACCGAGGTTCGCATTACCATCCCCTTTCGGCGGGGAGACCACTCCGAGGAGGTCGTTGAAAGTGAGCAGCCTGCGACTGTTGATTGTTGACGACGAACCGCTGATTCGACAGGGCATTCGCCATGGCCTCTCCGCGATCGCGGGCATCGAGGTCATAGGCGAATGCGACTCCGGCTCAATGGCCGCGGACGGGATCCTCACCGACCACCCTGATCTGGTCCTGCTCGACATTCAGTTGCCCGACTGCTCAGGGATTGATGTCGTGCGCCAGGTGGGACCCGAGCGCATGCCCGCGGTCGTCTTTGTTACCGCTTTCGATGAGTTTGCAGTCAAGGCATTCGAGTTGAATGCGGTTGACTACTTGCTGAAGCCGTTTGATGATGACCGACTGCGAGCCGCGATCGAACGGGCTCGTGACCGGATCTCGGTGCGGCAAGGCGCTTTACTGGCGCAACAGCTCCGGGCACTCCTCGATCGCGCGGGGCGCAAATGGCCGGAACGGCTCTCGTTCCGGAACGGCGACGGCTTCAGTTTGGTGCCGGTGGATACGGTCGACTGGATCGAGTCGGCCAATAACTATGTCGTGCTGCACTGCGGCCTCAAGCACCACCTGATGGGAGAAACCCTCACCAACTTGGAAGGCAGGCTTAACCCGGACAAGTTCATGCGAATCCACCGCTGCCGGATCGTGAATCGTTCCCGGGTTGCCGCCGTGCGCCCCTTTCTCAGTGGAACCTATCAACTGGAACTGCACAGCGGCACCCGATTGACGACTGGGAAGCAATATCACGAGGCGGTTCGAGGACTCATCAAGAGTTAGCGTCAGCTCCCTCCGCCAAGTCCGCGGCCGGAAAATAGTGCAACGGATTTGCGGTGTGTGTCCCATACGGTTTTATTGTCCATTTATATGGGCTTATATGCGACGTCAGGCGTTCTGGACGAAGCGGGTGAGTGCCGGAGGGTGTTGGCCCGATACTTCGTTGTCTGTAGGATTTGGTTCCGATGCCGAAGAACGGCAAATCTCGGCGGGACGCTGAGCAACGCCTGCACCTTCGGGATGACGTTTTGCAGCCCGGCATCAGCCCCCACCCGCACGCAGTAGATCTACAAAAGCGGGGTTTCGCAGTGTCCGAACGGCCGGTGGGCATCGGAGCATTCCCCGGTCTGAAGTCGACCGCCTGCTTTTCAGGACCGGGGGCGAAACAGAGAACGATCGCACCGGATGGGGCGGCAAGTCAGCAGACGCAATCAACTTCTCAGCCGCATTGATCCGGTGTCAGTGGCCTCAAGGCAGAGGTGAAGCTAGCAATTGGCGGCCAACAAATCATCCTCATCATCACGGCCACATCGGCGCGAGAGATGCAATTGAAAGCCGGACAAACCGCCGCTGATCTCATGCACGCTACAGAGGTAATGATCCTGAGGATGTGACAGAGACTGACCATGAGAAATCGCATTTTTATTGCTTCGCTGCTGTGTGCCCTGCTCCTGGGTGCTTCGGTTGCACGCTGTCAGCACCTCGCCATTCAAAATGAGACCGGAAAGCAGACCGTGCTGTCACGGGCTGAGGTCGAGAGCTTGCCGCATGTCACCATTACGACTCACACGGCGGTACTTCCAATACGTTCGAAGGCGTAGAACTGCGAGCCGTGCTCGAAAAAGCGGGCGTTGGCTTTGGCGATGCCATAAGCGGGCGTTGGCTTTGGCGATGCCATAAAAGGAAAACGTCTGGCGGCATCCCTCCTGGTCGAGGCGGCCGACGGGTATAGCGTGGTCATTGCGCTCCCCGAAATCGACCCCGCATTCGCTGACAAGCGGTTTGTTCTGGCCCTGTTGAAAGATGGAAAGCCGCTCGACGCCAACGAGGTCCCCTATCGACTTGTGATCCCGGATGAGAAAAGAATGGCACGATGGGTGCGGCAGGTAACCGCCCTGAGAATTTTGGATGCCCCTGAAGCGCATCCGCCTGCCTCGATCGTCGGTTCGCTGACATTGGTGCCGGCGGCGCGCTGGCGCAGGATCGCGTCCCGGATGGTTGCAGCCCCCACCGGCCTGCCGCCGCACGAATACAATTTCAGTCAGCCCGGGAGGCCGGCAATTCTGCCAGCCTCCCGGGGTTGGCCATGATGACCGGCAACCGCCTTTCGAAAGGCTTCTTCGGTCGCAACCGCTGTCCCGTACCGGGCCGGGCGGCAACCTGGTCAAAAGACCACCTCCGGCGGCAGATCACGGTTTTCGATCTGCCGTTGCCCGTCGAGTTATGACTGGAGAAATTCCGGTCAGCGTGCACCGTGCCGGACGCACCATCGTATGCGTCAGTCTAGGATAAAATCAAGAAACTGCAGATCCCGCTTTTTGATGGTGTCTGGAGACTGCGATTTTTTTGGAACGGAGTTGGTTCATCAGTGAAGGTCGGCATAGATTTTGGTACAACCCGCATTGTGGTGGCAGCTGTGGACCGTGGGAACTATCCCCTTGTCAACTTCGAAATCCCGGATGGCAACACGCGCGACTGGTTCCCGCCGCTCATCGCCGTGCGCGGCGAGACGCGAGTTTACGGGTGGGACGCCTGGCTGGTACAGGGGCAGCCCGGCTGGACGATCGTTCGCTCTCTGAAACGTTGTCTGAAGGACGCCGGTCCGGAGACTCGCGTCGAAATCGGAGGGCAAGCACTCGAAGTCAGGCAACTGTTGCGCGAGATGATGACGTCTTTGCACACGCAACTGTGCGAGCATTCGACGCTGCCCGACGCCGGCAAGAAGCCCTTGGAGGCGATGCTGGGAGTGCCGGCAAATGCCAACAGCAACCAGCGTTTTCTCACCACCGAAGCCGCTCGCGAGGCAGGGTTCGACGTTTTGGGACTGTTGAACGAGCCCTCGGCAGCAGCCGTGGAATTTGCCCATCGGGATCTTGTGAACCGCAAAAGCGGTTCTCCCGGCCGGCTCTTGGTTTACGATTTGGGAGGCGGAACCTTCGACGCTTCGCTCATCGAACTTGGCGACGGCGAGCGCTCCATCATCGCCTCCGACGGCATTCCAACCTTGGGCGGAGACGATTTCGACGAAATTCTGGCGGAGCTTGCGCTGGATGCCGGCGCCATCTCTCGCGATCAGCGAGACGCACTTTCGGCGGCTGAGTGGTTCGTCCTGGTCGATGAATGCCGCGAAAGAAAAGAGGCACTCAGTCCGAACACGCGCAAACTGACCGTCGACCTGGAGCGCGTGCGGCACAACTGGCCCGAAGTCTCGGTCAGCGCGAGCGTGTTTTACGACCGCTGCAGGCCGCTCATCGAGTCCACGCGCCGGGTTGTGGACGACTTACTGGAAGCGCACCCGGAGCGCCCGCTTGACTCGCTTTACGTTACCGGAGGCGGCTCGGAGTTGCCGCCGGTCGCGCGCATCCTGCGAGAAACATATGGTAAGCGTGTCCGACGCTCCGCTTACATGCGGTCGGCGACCGCCATTGGATTGGCGATCCGGGCGGATGCTCAATCCGGCTGCGTTCTGCGCGATCGCTTCACCCGGAATTTCGGATTATGGCGGGAGGCCAATGAAGGACAGGGTGTTGTCTTCGATCTTGTGTTCCCGCGCGGCGCACAGTTGCCCGGTCCGAAACAGCCGCCCCTGCGAAGCGTGCGTTCCTACCACCCGGCCCACAACATCGGCCACTTCCGTTTTCTGGAGTGCACGCGGCTCACCCAGGACGGTCGTCCGGTGGGAGAAATCACCGATTGGGACGACATTCGATTCCCCTTCGATCGGAGTTTGCAGGACCGGTCGGACCTAGCGAGCGTCGCGGTGATGCGAACCCCGGCCACGACCGACTTTGTGGTTGAGGAAACCTACACCTGCGACAGTAACGGCAGTCTCGCGGTCGCGATTTCGAACCGATCCACCGGGTTTGAGAAAAAATTCCGGCTGGGCCGATGGTCGCAAAGCCAACCGAAGACATTGTCCAGCCGGGCGGCAAAACGCGGCACCTGAGCGTTGTCGTTTGCCCCCTCGCTTGCCTGTTTTGTCAAAGGCGTGGGTAGCTTGTTTTTCAGAAACCGGGACCTTCCGGATAGGTCGGCAAATCCGGAGGCCGCGCCGGCAGCTTCTTGGGATTGGCTTTGATTTGCTCCATCAGCATCTCGACTGCTTTTTCCAGCTGCGGGTCCCGTTGCTTCAACACCAGGTCGGGAGGATTATCCACCACCACATCCGGCTGCACGCCTCGGTTCTCGATCAGCCATTTGCTGTCCAGAGAAGAGAGGGAGAATTCCGGCCGCGTGATGTAGCCGCCATCCATGAGGGGCATTTCCCCGCGAATGCCGCGCACTCCGCCCCACGTTCTCTCGCCGATGAGCGGCCCCAGCTTGTACTGCTTGAAGAAGTAGCTAAAAAAGTCACCATCCGAGGCAGCATAGTGATTGGTGACACACGCCATGTATCCGTAGAAAACATTTTGCGGGACCGTCGCCGACTCCCAGTTGCGAGCCGGCTGCATCGCCGCCAGCACCCGCCGCAATCGCTCAAAGATTAGTTCATCGACGAATCCTCCACCGTTGTAGCGGACATCGAAGATGATTCCTTCCTTGCGAATCTGCGGAAAGTACTGCTTGACGAACTCGTTGAGCCCTTCTTCGCCCATGTCGGGCAAGTACACATACCCGACGCGGCCGCCGCTGGCAGCGTCCACCTTTTTGCGATTGGTTGTGATCATGTTCAGCTGGCGCAAGCTGTATTCGTCGCCGATCGGCTTGACCACCACTTTGCGCGCGCCCTCGGTCGTGGGCTTGGAGTTCACCGTGAGCGTGACCACCTCATTGGCCATGTTGGTCAGCAATTCGTCGGGAGTCTGCGGTGCGCGAAGCGCACGCCCGTTGATCGCGAGCAGGTAATCTGCTTCCTTGACGTTGACCCCCGGCTCGGTTAAAGGAGAGCGGGTATGCGCATCCCAGTTCTCGCCGGGAAAAATCTTCTTGATCCGGTACATGCCGCTGGCCGAGTCGGCTTCATAGTCCGCCCCCAGCAATCCCACGTTGACCCCGTGCAAGTCCGGAGCATCGCCCCCGCCCACATAGGTGTGCGAATTCGACAACTCCCCGATCATCTCGCCCATGATGTAGGTCAGCGAATAGCGATCCGCCACGTAGGGGAGCAATGCCGCATATTGATCCTTAATTTTCTGCCAATCCACTCCGTTCATCGCAGGCTCGAAAAAGTAATCCCGCTCCTGCCGCCAGACCTCGTTGAACATTTGCTTCCATTCCTGCGGAGGATCGACTTCCACTCGCATGCCGTCCAATTTGAGGGCCCCGTCTCCAACTTTGTGGGGCGAATCCGGGGGCTTGGCCTCGATGATTCCGGTCGGTCCATTCCCTTCGGTACGGTAGAGCAATTTCGAGCCGTCATGCGACAGCGCGAACTGATCGGCACCGTCCAGGAGCACCTTGTCTTTGTGCTCCTTCAAATCGTAGGCATGGATCGCCGGACTTTCTCCCGCAAGCGGTCCTGACAGCCCACGAACCGGCGCGGTCGAGTAATAGATTGCATCCTTCGAAGCGTCCAGGGCGCGAATAACGGCCGGGGGAACGGCCAGCGCAACGATCCGATTCTGGATCCCGTCCAACTCGATTTTGAATTCCTTCGGAGGCTCCTTGGTTTCAGTCTGCGCCGCCTTTTCCTCCGTGGCCGGCTTTTCCTGCTTCTTGTTGGGTGGTTGCTTGGTGTTTTTCTTGCTTTCCGACTCAGGCCCCGCCTCGGTCGCCGGCTCTTCCCCCTTCACCTTCACCTCGTCGCTCAACGCCGGGAAGGGCGAAGGTTCATCCGCCGTCAACGTGACCACGTAGACCCTTGTCGTCTTCGGATTGGCAAATTCGAAATCGATGCTGCCCAGCACTTCGTTGAAGTCGCGGTCGGAAAGAAAATACAAGTAGCGCCGGTCAGGATCGAACACTGCGGAATAACTGTTATGGAGAGCTGAAGTGACGGCGGTAATCTTCTTGTCCCCTAAGGCGTACAGATAGACGACCGAAAAACCCGACTCCAAACTCTTGTCATATGCCAGCCACTTGCTGTCGGGCGACCAGCTGTAACTCTGAATTTCGGAATATTTTCCGCGGTCCACCTCGGTGGGTTTTTTCTCTTTGACATCGACGTACCAGAGTTTCAGGTCCTTATCGGCCCAGGCGATTTTTGAGCTGTCCGGAGACCAGACCGGCTGGAACATGAAACCTTGGTGTCCGCTCGTGATCTGCTCCGCCGCCGCAAGACCGTCCTGCGGGGCAATGAAGATTTCATCTTCGCCGGTGCGATCGGAAATGTAGGCGATCCATTGCCCGTTCGGCGACCATGCCACCTTTTGTTCGCGCACCCCCGGAGAACGCGTCAGATTGCGGACGCTTCCCTCTTTCGCCGGAACGGTGAAGACCTCTCCCCGCGCGCCAAACACGGCTCGCTTGCCGTCGGGAGCAAGGTCGAAATCGGTGATCTGCCGGCTCGCACTCACCCAATGCTTCATCGCCTGGTCGCGTTCGCCGTTTACATAGATCGTCAGCTTCTTCGCCTGCCGGGTCTGCAAATCCAACGTATACAGGTAGCCGCCATTCTCGAAAATAATCGCGTCCGGGCCCAGGCTCGGCCACATGACATCGAAGGTATCGAACTTGGTAAGTTGCTCAACCTGCTTACTGCTCTCATCGTAACCATAAAGATTAAGCCGGTGCTCAGGCCCGCGATCGGAAGTAAAGTAAATCGTGTTCCCGTGCCACATGGGAAATGTGTCGGTGTATTCGGTGTGGGGAAGGACCTCGTCCACGACATTATGCTTGAGGTCGTAAATCGTAATGTCCTGCGCCAGGCCGCCAGTGTAGCGTTTCCACTGACGGAAGTTGCGAAAAATGCGGTTGTAAGCGACTTTCGTTCCGTCTGCTGAAAACGAGAGCAAGCCGCCTTCATCCATGGGCATGGGCTGGGCCAGGCCGCCGTCAAGGCTGACGGTGTTAGGTCGCTTGGTCCATCCGTTGGAAGCGTCGCTACGCGAAAGGAAGACGATGTTCTTGCTGTCTGGCGTCCAGCCTATCACCTGGTTCAGCACGCCCATGCGATCGCTGAGGGGCTGTGCCGACCCCTGGTAAAACGTCAACTGCTTCGGCTGTCCGCCCTCGGAGGGCATAACGTAAACGTTGAAATTGCCGTCGTACTGACCGGTGAAGGCTAACCACTTGCCATCGGGAGAAAATTTGGGAAATAGTTCGCGCCCGGGATGGGCAGTAACACGGCGGGCCGTTCCTCCCGCACTCGACGCCAGCCAGAGGTCGCCGCCATACATGAATGCAACCTTGTCCTTATAAATATCCGGGAAACGCAGTAGTCGGCCTTCTTGAGTTTCCTGCGCCGCCATCAGGCATACACAACCGAGGACACAACTAGCGACAAGAAACGCGAAAACTCTTCGAATGGAAATCATCAGAAATCCTTTTGCGAGATTGATGCGGGACTGATCAGGCACCATGCGTCGGTTTTGACAAGCAAAATTGTACCAGCTGTGCGGGCCCGCTTGGCCTACGAATTGTCGTCACTTACCGGCGGTCGATGCCGCACGCACCGCCTCTTCACAGTGGGCAGCGGCGATCAACACATTGTCAAAGGCTGTATCTGTGCGGAGTTTCACGAGCATCGGATCGTGCAGCAAACTGTCGTGGGCGCAATAGTTCTGCCCCACCGCACTCTCGAGCAGGTGGAGGGCGGCTTGTTTCTTGCCGCAATACGCAAACAGCGCTCCTTCGTAATACCACGTCTCCGGATCGGGGTCGGTCGGCACGCTGGTTTCCGCCTCGTGCGCGATATGGTCCAGGCCGGCGGCGGGACTCAGTTGGAGACACGATTCGAGCAGGTCGCGGTGATAGCGCGGTGCCGATGGCATGCGCTTAACGGCCTCGCGGGCCTCGTCCAACTTCCCCTCGCGCAACAGAAGGGATGGCATCATGTACGCGGCCCACTCCGAACCAGCGTCGAGACGGATAAAATCAGCAGCGCGGACGGTGTTGCCCATCTCCAGAAATGCCCAGGCACAGGAACGGAACGTATAGTTGCCCGGGTCAAGCGCCAAGGCCGTGTTGCACTCACTGGTTGCTTCCTCCAGCATTCCCGCGTAGCGATAGACATAACCCATCACAAAATGGGCCTGGGCGCTATCCGGGCGGCGTTTGACCAGCGCCTGCGCTGCCTGGTATGCGCTGGCAGTTTCGCCTCGCTCGACGTGGTTGTTGATCAACTGCCCGGCGGCCAGCACCCGATTGGGATCGAGTTCGATGGCGCGTTCATAGGCCTTGTTGGAGCGCTGGAACATCGGCTCCCCGCCATCGGAATAGTCCGCGTCATAGTAACAACGCAAACCCAGTTGCTCCCACGCCGGCGCATAGGTTGGATCCAGATCAACGACATGCTCCAGCACCGCGATTGCATCCTTGTTCGGCGCAGGATCCCGAGGCAGCGCCAGGCTGTGCAAGTACAGATCGTAGGCCTCCGCGTTTTTGGGACGGCTACCAGTCTCCAGAAAACCGCCGGTGGCGCCCAGCGCGGGCAGCAGTTCCTGGCGGATCTTCGCGGCCATCTGCGATTGCAGTGCAACCAGGTCCTGAGCGGGCGCGGTCAAATTGGTCTGCCATAATAGCCGGTTCCCCGTCACCTGAATGGCTTCGAGCGTGATCAGCAGGTGGTCAGCTTCTTTTTGGAAGTGTCCCGTGAGAATGGTGGCAACGTGCAATTCCTTGCCCGCCTGTTGCGGATCCACATCGTTGCCGACAAACTTTCTCGTGATCGCCGAGGGACGAACGTCGAGCGTCCGCGTGTACGTCAAGGTGTTGGCAATTTCGTCGGCGAGCGCGAAGCGGAGAAATTCCACGCTGATGTCGCCATTCATGTTCTGCAGCGGCAGCACCGCAATGGTGTTTTTGGCCGCGCCCGCGCCGGCCATTCGGCGCTGCTTGAACCACCACGCCCCGACCGCAACCAAAACCGTAAGCAGCAGCAAGCAAAGGCCCAGCAGAATATAGGTTGAAATCTTGCTCGTGGCCTGAAACGTAGTCGTGGCGATGCGATACGGCAAAACCGCCCGCCGCGCGTTGCTCCTGGTCAATCCCGATTCGGTCTCTCTCCGCAGCGACTGCAGATCTCCCTTCATCGCCAGCGCGTTCGGATAGCGGTGGCCGCGGTCCTTTTCCATCGCCCGGCCGATGATGCCCTCAAGATCGATCGGCAGCGACGGATTGAGACTGCGGGGAGAGACCGGCTTCTGGTTCAGCACCGCATCCAGCGTGCTGATCACGTTGCCGGTGGCAAAAGGCTTTTTGCCGGTTGCCATTTCGTAAATCACCACCCCGAGCGAGAAAAGGTCACTGCGCGGGTCCAGTTCCTCACCCCGCGCCTGCTCGGGAGACATGTAAACCGCGGTTCCCGGAATCACGCCGATCGCAGTCAGCGAATCGTCCAATGCCGCTTCGCTCGACCCCGGCTCGGGGACCGACTTCGCCAACCCGAAGTCGAGGATCTTCGCCTGCCCCGTCTGTGACACAAAAATATTGGCCGGCTTAATGTCCCGATGAATAATTCCCTTGGCGTGCGACGCCGCCAACGCATCCGCCACCTGCACACCCACGTCGAGGATCTCGTCAACCGGCATCGGCTTGCCGCGGATCCGCTCCTTCAAGCTCACCCCTTCCAGCTTCTCCATCACAATGAACGGATGTCCGGCGTTGTCGTCGATGTCGTGGATGGTGCAGATACCGGGATGGTTTAGCTGGGAAGCGGCGCGTGCCTCACGCACGAAGCGGTCAAGCGACTTCTTGTCATGGACCATCTCCGCCGGAATAAACTTGAGCGCGACATGACGCGCGAGACGTGTATCCTCGGCCTCATAGACCACGCCCATGCCTCCACCACCTAGCTTTCCAATAATGTGATAGTGGGAGATTGTCTGGCCGATCATTCCGGAGGCCTCGGTGCCGTCCGCCGCTATGTTAGGCCGCTGGCAGAGCGCGGGTCAACCGAAAGGTGGGGGAAACGCCTGACATTGTTCCGCCTGGCGCCGGTCGACCGGGCGCTCCGGGGCGGACTATGGTGCCTAAAGTACGGCCTTGCGCTAGGGCCCTCTGCCCACTGAAGCTTCTGGCGGCATTTGCCGATTCTCCAAAAAGTACCTCGGAATGCACGACCGAGGCCAATCGTCCGCTCCCTTCGGCCACCTCTCGGTCTTATGATAGAGGGTCCAGCCCCAGGGCTCTGATCCTCCAGGGAGGTGTGAATGAGCGGCCGTTCATTGTTGAGTGCAGCGGGGGTCGGAGGTTCCGCGTTCATGCAGGCCCTGGTGGTTGATGATTCCGCGGTCTACCGCAAGCTGATCGGCGATCATCTGCGGGGCTGGGAATTTGGCGTCACGCTCGCGGCGAGCGGCTCCGAGGCCTGGCAAATTCTCCAGCAGCCCGATGCCCCCAAGCTGGTTCTGCTCGATTGGGTGCTGCCCGATCTGGATGGCATTGAGCTTTGCCAGCGCATCCGTCAGGCCGGCGTGACGGGCCCTTACGTTTACGTCATTCTGCTGACCAGCAAAGAGGGTCGCCAGAACATGCTCGATGCCATGCGGGCGGGGGTAGACGACTATCTGGTCAAACCTTTTGACGAGATGGAATTAAAAGCCCGCCTTCTGGTCGGCAAGCGCATTCTCGACCTGCAGGAAGAACTGGTCGGCGCCCGCGAATCTATGCGCCACGCCGCCACCCACGACAGCCTGACCGGGCTGATGAATCGCGGAGAAATTCTTGCCATGCTCGAGCGTGAGTTGGAGCGCGCGCGCCGCGAACATAAGCCAGTGGGAGTGATCCTCGGCGACATCGACCTATTCAAGAGCGTCAACGACACTCTCGGCCATCTTTTTGGCGATGAGGCGTTGCGGGAAGTTGGCCGCCGGTTGCGCGCGCAACTTCGCGTCTACGACGGAGTCGGGCGCTATGGCGGAGAAGAGTTCCTGCTGGTTCTGCCCAACTGCGATTTGTCCAACACCCTGCTGCGCGCCAATGAACTTCGCGAAATCATAGCCGCAACCCCAGTGGTTCATTCTGGCACGGAGAGACTTGTCACCATGAGCATGGGAGTAGCCGTCTGCTCGTGCACCGGCAAAAGCGAAGTGCAAGAGCTGTTGCACCAGGCCGACAGCGGCCTCTACGCGGCCAAGAAAAATGGACGCAATCGCATCGAACACTTCGCGCCCATCGCCAGAAAAGCCGCGGCCAACCGCACGCGCAAGAGCTAACCGCTTCGTCGGCTGCTAGGGTGGTATCTCATTGGCGCTTGGTGCCGCAGAATTCGAGATCCGCCTCCAAAGTGGTAGCCTTTTGTAGGATGCCTCTGCATCCCGCGGCGAACCGGCCGCCAGCAAAATTATCCACCCTTGTTGACCGACCTCTCAACTCGCCTCAAGCAGTACGCCCGCGAGGCTGGATTTGATCTCTGCGGCGTTGCACCGATCGGCGACTTCGCCGAGTTACGCGTCTTTCCCTCCTGGATCGCAGCTGGCAAGCACGGTGAAATGGGGTATCTGGAAGCGCGCGATGACTCCGGAGAACTCAAGCGCTCCTCGCTCGCCCGCGTCGCGCCGTGGGCGCGCAGCGTAATCGTCTGTGCCATCAATTACAACAGCGCCCATCCGTATTCAACCGAAGCACGGACCGAAAATAAGAGCCAAGGCTGGATCTCCCGCTACGCATGGGCCCAAGAGGACTACCACGACGCCGTCCTGCGGCGCTTGAAGCGAGTCGAGGATCAGTTGCGCCGGCTGCTCGAAGGCGATGGCAACGGCCCGCGACCGACCGGCAGCTTGTACTTCCGTTCCTACGTCGACACCGGCCCGCTAATCGAGCGCGTCTACGCCAAATATGCTGGCATCGGGTGGATCGGCAAGAACACTTGCATCATCAACCAGCAGCTCGGCTCGTGGCTGTTTCTGGGCGTGATTCTAACTTCGCTGGAAATTACGGAAAAAGATTCCACCGGCAGCCAACTCACCGCCGACCTGTTTGCGCCCGACCGTTGCGGAACCTGTACGCGCTGCATCGCCGCCTGCCCCACGCAGGCGATCATCGCCCCGGGCGAATTGGATGCCCGGCTGTGCATCTCCTATCTGACGATTGAAAAGCGCGGCGAGATTCCGGAACAGCTCCGCGCCGCCATGGGCCGCCACGTCTTCGGATGCGACATCTGTCAAGACGTTTGCCCCTGGAACCGCAAAGCGGCCACGACTTCCGCCCCGGAGTTCGAGCCCCGGGAAGGCTTGGTCAACCCGGCGCTCGACTGGCTGGTAGCGATGCAGCCGGAGCAATTTCGAGAGGTATTCCGCGGATCACCCGTCCGCCGCGCCAAGCTCTCCGGCCTGCGACGGAACGCCGTCATCGCTATGGCAAACAGCGGCAACCAGAAATTCATTCCCACACTCAAGAAACTCTGCGAAGATGCGGACGCGGTGGTCGCCGAGCATGCCCGCTGGGCGCTGGCGACCCTGGACCAACGATCGGCTCCCCGGTAGCGTCGCCCGCGCGGTTTCCCGGCGCCCCAAATTAGACCCGGGAAGCCTCGCCCCGGGCTCGCTCTTGTATCCGTTTACAATCGTCCTTTCATTCCAGCGGAGGGCTCCCACCATGTTCCAGAAGGACCTGCTCCAATCCAAGCGAATCCTGATCACCGGCGGCGGAACCGGCCTAGGCAAAGCGACCGCCCAACGCTTTCTCGAACTGGGCGCGGAAGTGTACATCTGCGGTCGCCGCCAGGAAGTTCTCACCGCCGCCGAGCGTGAACTGCAGGCAGGCACCGGCGGGAGCGACGACAATACCAAGAAGAAGATTCACTCCCGTCCGTGCGACGTACGCGACGCCGCAGCCGTCGAAGACATGATCGACCACATTTGGCACGAGGGCCCGCTGGACGTGTTGATGAACAACGCCGCGGGGAATTTTCTGGCGCGCACCGAAGATCTTTCGCTGGGAGCATTTCAGTCCGTGATTGGCATCGTCCTGATGGGCACGCTGCACACAACGATGGCCTGTGGACGCCGCTGGCTGGCCACCGGCCATAAGGCCGCAGTGCTCAACATAACCACAACCTACACCACCACAGGCTCGGCATATGTGGTCCCGTCGGCCGTGGCCAAAGCGGGCGTACAGGCACTAACCCGCAGCCTGGCGGTCGAGTGGGGCAACCGGGGAATTCGTATGAACGCCATCGCACCCGGACCCATTCCAACCGAGGGTGCGTTCTCACGTCTTCTGCCCCGACCCGAACTAGAGGTGGACGCAAAGAAGCGCAATCCCCTGGGCCGTTTTGGCACAACCGACGAGTTTGCCAACCTGGCTGCATTCCTCGTCAGCGATGGCTCCGGCTATGTGAATGGCGAAGTCGTGACCATGGACGGCGGAGAGTGGCTGCAGGGGGCGGGTGAGTTCACTGCCCTCGGCCGCGAACTATCCCAGAAAGACTGGGAAATGATGAGACCGAAGAAACCCCCACGAAACGCGTAACAATGGGCATGAAACACGGGGAAACAGCCCAAAAACCACGGAAAAAACGAAAGCGCCCGGACTCGTTAGAGTCATCGGACGCCCGTTTGAACAGCCCTCCCCCGAAGTCTGCTCAAGGACTACTCTACGTTTAGTTCGCCGGGGTGGGAATGGCACGAATGGGGGACAATCTAGGACAATGGTGTGGGTCGGCCAGAAACGCCAAAACCTGTACCGGGCAAGGGTTTTGCCGATCCGCGGTCGCTAGACGGCGGTCCCTGGCCTGCTCCCGGACGCTGGGCGCGAAATGAGCGCATGCTGCGGCTGCAAGGGAGGCGAAATCGACCTTCCGCGCGTGACAAAAATCACCGACAGCCAGGGCAAGAGGGTATAGAAATGGTGTGGAGGAACAAACAACTGAATACCGCAAATTAGGCCCGGCCATGCGAAAGAGCGGGGACACTCACTCAGCCGCCGCTAGGCGGTCAATGGCCGGGCCTTCTCGATTCTTGAGCCCACCGAATGGCCGCTCTAAATCATCTGGGCGAAAGCTTCATCTGCCACCTCAACCGGGCCGCTTCGTTCCGTGATCTTGAACCCTCGCCTCCTGGCTTCCACGACAAAAGCCCTGCCGGGCACCGCTAATTCCAAAGGTACGGCGCCCAATGGGATCTCCTGCCGTGCCATCATGGCGGCAACGATCGAAGCGTGCCAACCCGTCATCCGTTGCATCGCGGTGAATCCGGTACGTTCGTCGTAGTAGTCGATGGCTTCGACGACCGCCTCCATTGGCTGCCCGTTGCTGTTCCCCTTGGAGTGCACCCGAACGATACCGACGTCCCGTACGTCGTCTTCGGTGCGGACCTGCGGCTCGAACAAAGCATGGAAGAGTTCGCGCGGCACGACTTCGCTTCCTTTCACTCGAACCGGTGTGAGATCGAACAGCCCAAGGTCAGAGAAAGCCTTCAACTGTGCGAAGGTTCCCGGATACCGCAGCACCTTGAGTTCGTAGGTGCGCAGCCTGCCCTGGAACGTCCACGGACTCGTCGAAGCACCGCCGGCGATCAGAAAAGACTCCAACTTGCCAATCGGCGGAACCTCCATCATTTCGAACTCAGTAAAGCACGGCGCATGGAACAGTTTGCCCTCCCGCAGAACCGTCATCCCCCCGTAGTATTCGTTCGTCAGGCCTTCAATGTTGAAAGTCAGTGCATAGTTCCACGGTGGCTGCGGTTTCTGCGGCAAACCTCCGTCGTAGATATATACGTCCTCCGGAGTGCCCACCAATTCCATGGCATACACCGCGAGCGTGTTACCCATGCCCGGTCCCATGCCACAATCCGGGATCACGCTAATGCCCGCCCGGCGCGCATCGCAATCAAGGGCATGCTGCTGTCGCACCGTTTCGGTGTGCCCGCCCATATCGCAGAACGAGACACCCGTGGCAATCGCGGCCCGCGTCAGAGCGAGGTTATAGAAGTACGGCACCGCACTGAGGGCGACGTCATAGCCCTGCAAGGCGCGACGCGCAGCACTTTCATCCCGAACGTCCAACCCGATCGCATCGGAGATTTGATTGTCCACCAGGTGGTTGACTTTGTCCGCCGCAGCCCGCGCTCGTTTCTGATCGACATCGGCGAGTGTAACTCGCGAAGCTCCGCCGAAGCGCGCCAGATCGTAGGCTGCAGCGAGGCCCTGCCGTCCGGCGCCCAAAACCAGATATGAATAAGCCATAGTTCCTCCCTAAGAGTCTGAAGTTGCGGATGCTTACTCGGCTCGGGATTTTCCGCGCACGGTGTAGCCGACAATCAGCAGGACCAGACCGAGCACTCCCAGCGCGACAATGACGTCGAGGAATGTGGCCCGTTGCCCGTGAGTAATCGCCGACGGCAGGAAAAAAGCCGCGAGCAAGTCCATCATCCAAACCCCGAACCCAACCACGATCAGGCTGGAACCCGTCTCCCGTTTCTCCTCAATGTCCATCCTGACGACACCTTTGTGAAGTCGGAAGCCACCGCATCCGATCCAGCTTTAATTCTGACCCTCGACGGTCGAACCTACTGTGATCTCCATCACCCTGGACGGTGAACACCAGCGCAAACCCCATCCGGGAGCCAGCTGAGGTCGAGCTGTACACTATTAACAGGCGGCGCCTGAAACGGAAAACGGCCCTCCACCATCGATTCGAAACCGGCGCAGCGCGTGACGCTCGACGGGGATCTCCATCCGCTGTTTGGCAGATGTCGGAAGCAGTTCCGGGCACGAGGAGAGGTCGCACCCATGCCGACGCGGCTGTTGACCATTCTCGGATGAGGAGCCGACGGCGACTGGAGCGTCGTGATGGTGCAAGCAGGCGGGCGATTTCCTGGGAGCAGCGAAGTGCAAATTTCATCCGAGAAACCTTGGACGTTCGAAAATCGGGTCGGATTCCTGGTTGCGTCGACAAAAGGGGCGAATCGCTTGTGAGCACCGAACTGATAGAAAAATCCAAGCGCACTGATTACTTTGTGGAACTGGAGAACCTGTACGGAGCCCACAACTATCGTCCGCTCGACGTGGTGATCGAGCGCGCCGAAGGCGTGTGGG
>Ga0187847_10000495_pt1 | contig 43318 bp, 38 predicted proteins | sample June2016WEW_4_10_FD_132458 | JGI IMG/M metagenome (GOLD analysis project Ga0187847, IMG submission 132458) | Peatland microbial communities from SPRUCE experiment site at the Marcell Experimental Forest, Minnesota, USA - June2016WEW_4_10 | ecosystem: Environmental > Terrestrial > Soil >...
GCCGCCTTTGGCCTGTTCGATACCGAGTCCCAAGTGGTCAATTTTCATCGCACACCCTACAACCTGAAGTCCGCGCAAGACCGCATCTTCGCCGCCAACCTGCCCGCCCGCTTAGCGACTCGCCTCGCTGCCGGTCGCTGAGAAGGTTTGTCATCCTGAGCAAGCGAGATGATTCGCGAAAGTGGATCGTTCGGCGGAGTCGAAGCATCCCTTTCATCAGCGCCGCCTCGCCGCCGCGTGTCCGCCACCCCAACCCTGCACTCCGCCGTCGTTGTAAACTCGTCTCACATGCCCAACAGCCGAACTCGCCCTCTTTTTTCGCAGCGCGAGAATTTCTCCCGCGAGAATCCTCCCGAGCACTACCTGATCGCTCACAGCGACGGCGGCGCGCGCGGCAATCCCGGACCCGCCGGCTACGGAGTCGTAATCCAGGATCAGTCCGGCAAGAAAATCGCCCAGCTCAGCGAGTACCTCGGCCACCAGACCAACAATTTTGCCGAGTATCAAGGCCTCATCGCCGCCCTTGAATACGCTCTTCAGCACGGCCCCAAGGCCTTGAAGCTGATCAGCGATTCCGAATTGCTGGTCCGTCAGATCAAAGGCATCTACAAAGTCAAAAACACGACCCTGCAACATCTCCACGGCCGTGCCAAGGAGTTAATCGCGCAACTCGACTGGTTCTCCATCGGCCACGCTCTCCGCGAACAAAACACCGAAGCCGACCGCCTGGCCAACGAAGCCATGGACAAAGGCATGGGGCGAAGTGTGGCGCGGACGCCCACGCCCGCGAATGCCGGAAGCAACGAAGCCAGAGAACTGGAAGGCGTAATCCGCAACGGCGTCGTGGAACTAACGACCGGCGGGCTCCCGGAAGGGACGAGAGTACAAGTCCGCGCGAAGAGGTAAGCGCAAGCTAGAACCTTATAGAAGCAAGAAGCTATTCTGCCGAAGTTTGGTCGTGCACAATCTGCCATCCGTCAGGAAACTTGCGAAACACCAGCGTGAATAGCCCGTGCGGCGTCTTACCGTCGGACATCGTCAGCCGCCAGGCACCGCGCACGAAAGCCGCATCCGCACCCAGCATCTCGATGCGCAAACCGGAGAAGCCCAGATTTCCCATCTCGTGCCCCGGACTCGCATACGCCGAGCGATAGCGGCCCATCGCGGCCTGCCATCCGTCATTCTCTTTCGCGCCAGAAAAAAATGTAAGCTCCGGGGAGTTCCAGTAGCCCGCCATGAAGCCATCGAGATCGTGCCGATTCCACGCCTCCTGCTGCACGCGCAACACGTGCTCGATCTCAGCCTTCGCGCCGCCTGACGCGACCTGGGCTTGATCGGCGGTTGTGTGCAAAATGATTGGTAAGAAGAAAACGAAGCAGCAGACGAACGGCTTCCTCATGCAGACCTCAGATCTGGGCGAACCAGAGCGCCTCAGTTTCGCACAAGAAGTCAGATTTGATAGGAGGATTTCGAACCGAGTCGAAAGACTTACGCGCGGCCCTTCTTGGCCGCGGCCGCCTTGCTTGCTACCGCTTTCCCGGCAACTTCCCAAGGACGCTTGGGTCGATCCACAGGCGCTTTGTCGTCGTCCTTAAGGCGATCGTAGTGGTAAGAATCGCTCACCGTCCCCAGTGATTCGTTGTAAAGGCTCGGCAACCCAAGGCCAACTTTCAGCTCTTCGGCAAACAACTGCAGAGCTTTCAGATGGTCCGCAGTTGCCGGTACTTCCGTCTTCGAAGTTTTCAAGAACTGCTGGTACCCACGGTTCACCAGTTTCGAGATCTCGCTGCTGATCAGGTACCCGGGATACGCAAAAATCTTCACGCCATCGTCGTCCGTCTTCTGAATCGCGGCCGACACATTATATTTCCTGAGGAACACGCGCCCGTTCGTTCCCGGCGCTTCGGTCACATCGAACCCGTGGTCGCGCAGCCACGCCAACGCTTCGTCGTACGTTCGTGCCTCAATCGTTTTGGACATTATCGCTCGCTTCTTTCATTTAGATGCAGCCTCTCCGCAAAATGCGCGACACTTATTTACCGCTGCATCAGACTTGCAATCTGAATCATCTAAGCACACCATACTACATAGCGTGTTTCGCTAGTTCTTGCATATTACGATGGTCACCGAGAAATAGTTCGAATATGGGACAGAGCTCAATCAAGCTGGACGCAGCCGTTCCGGCGCAGCAAGCGCCCGGACGCGAGATGGCGCGCCCTGGCCAGAGTCTGCTCGACCGAATCGGCAACACTCCGCTGTTGCGCTTCGATCGGTTGACCGCCCCCTTACCCGGCGTCACCCTTTTGGGCAAGGCCGAATGGTACAACCCCGGAGGCTCTGTGAAAGACCGCGCCGCCGCCAACATCGTTGCCGAAGGGCGCCGCAGCGGTAAATTCGCTTCCGGCAAAATCCTTCTCGATGCTACCAGCGGAAACACCGGGATTGCCTATGCCATGCTGGGCGCGGCGGAGAAATTTCCAGTCACGCTGTGCATGCCGGCCAATGTCTCGGTAGAACGCAAGAAGATCTTGCAAGCCTATGGCGCCAATATTCTCTACACCGATCCCGGCGAAGGATCGGACGGCGCCATTCGCATGGCGCGCGAGCTTGCCGCAAAACATCCGGACTTATATTTCTACGCCGATCAATACTCCAACGACGCGAACTGGCAGGCGCATTACCAGGGAACGGCAAACGAAATCTGGCAACAGACGGAAGGGCGCATCACTCACTTTGTCGCTATGCTCGGAACCAGCGGCACTTTCATGGGCACAACTCGCCGCCTAAAGGAACTGAATCCCTTGGTCCGCTGCATCTCGCTCCAGCCCGATTCTTCGTTTCATGGCATCGAAGGCGCCAAGCACATGGCCACCGCCATTGTTCCCAAAATCTACGATCCCACACTAGCGGATGAAAATCTCGGGATCGCGACCGAAGACGCCTACGCCATGGCGCGCCGTATGAGCCGCGACTGCGGCCTCCTGATCGGGATCTCCGCCGCAGCCGGAATCGCAGGCAGCCTCAGAGTCTCTGAGCAACTCCAACTAAGAAAAGAACAGCAGGCCGTAATCGTTACCATCCTCTGCGACTCCGGCGAAAAATATTTGAGCGAGAGATTCTGGACGGAGGGATGAACCAAAGGGTCTCAAAGGCGAACAGTCAGAAGTAAGATTAGGGGGTGGTTACGATTAATTCTGCGTTTTGGCTTCTGACTTCTGCCATCCATTCATGTTGAAGATTCCGCGCAAAGATTACGAAGCCTTCCGCCGGCACGGCGAGGAAACCTACCCGCACGAATGCTGCGGCGTGCTGCTCGGCCGCGTGGACGACAACGGCACGCGTATCGTGACTTCGACCACGCGCTGCGGCAACACCCGCACCGATTCGCCGCAGAACCGCTACAACATCGATCCGCGCCAACTGGTGCGCATCCAGCGCGAGGGCCGCGAGCGTGGTGAGGACATCGTCGGCTTCTACCATTCCCATCCCGATCATCCCGCCCACTGGTCACCGACCGATCATGCCGAAGCTCACTGGATCGGATGCTCCTACGTCATCACGAGCGTGGACAAGGGGAAAGCTGCCATCACCAACTCGTTTGAACTCGCCGGCTCCGACGAGACTGATAAGCGACTCGTGGACGAACAAGTTGAAATCGCCTGAACGCCGTCGCGCCATCAGCCGCTGGAAATTGCTGGTCCGGCAAGGTTTGTGCGCGATTTTCACAAGCAGTGAAACATCGCTGGCAAACGCTGGGGCTTCCCCGCTCTCCTTTCCAGCTGTGAAAAGCCGCGTCTGGTGCGGCTTCTCCGCAAAGTTAATTGACCACCTGCACCAATTCCGGTCACCCGCCTGTGGACAGCCTGCACTCCGCTGAAAATACGCGAGTTACAAACGCCAACTTTTCATTGACTCAAAAAACAAAAGGAGTAGAAACATAATCGTTCTTTGACAGCTTCTAAAGTTTTTCCGGTTGGTGCGGCGTCCGGGACTCAAGCGCAGTCACCCTCTTCATGCAAATGAACAGGGAGGGCAGGCAAGGGTCTATAGCAATGCGCTGGGCGAGGAGAACAGGAAGAAACGTCGAAGGCAGGATAGAGTTCCGAGGCGTTGGGTAGGTTTTTCCGGTTGGCGGTAAGCCCGGAGCCCGAGCGAAGATCGCGCGCAGCATCCCGCAAGGGAAGCAGCGTAGCAGGTCAAGCAAGGGTCTAAAAGCGAGCTACTGGCCGAGACGAATGGACCCAACACCACCTCGGAACTCTTAATTGTTTTGTGCCCGCCCGTTACATTCTCCAAGACATTCAGCCAAATTTAAAGCGGGATATTCCCGTGCTTCTTGGGCGGATTCTTGTCGCGCTTGGTTTCCAGCATCGCTAGCGCCTGGATGACTTTCTTCCGCGTCTCCCTTGGCTGGATGATGGCGTCGACGAAGCCGCGGTCGGCGGCGACGTAGGGACTGGCGAAGCGGTCGCGGAATTCTTCGATCTTCTTTTGCCGAGCCGCCTCGCGATTTTCCGCGCCGTCGAGCTCGTGTTTGTAGACGATGTCCACCGCACCCTCAGGGCCCATGACCGCGATCTCCGCCGTCGGCCAGGCGTAGTTCACATCGGTGCGAATGTGCTTGGAAGCCATCACGCAATAAGCTCCACCGTAAGCCTTGCGCGTGATCACCGTGACCTTGGGCACCGTGGCTTCGGCGAAAGCATAGAGCAACTTCGCGCCGTGCTTGATGATGCCACCGTACTCCTGCGCAGTGCCGGGCAAGAATCCGGGGACATCTTCGAACGTGACCAGCGGAATGTTGAAGCAATCGCAGAAGCGGACGAAGCGCGCGCCTTTGACCGAGGCATTGATATCGAGCGTGCCGGCGAGCATTGCCGGCTGATTGGCGACGATGCCCACAGAGCGGCCGTCCAGCCGCGCGAAGCCGACGACGATGTTTTTGGCATAGTGCTCCTGCACTTCGAAGAAGTAGGCGTCGTCCGCAACAGCGTGAATCACAGCCTTCATGTCATAGGGCAAATTCGATTGCGCGGGCACGATCTTGTCGAGCGCGGCATCGGCACGGTCGACCGGATCATGGCAAGGTTTCCGCGGCGGCTCGTCCAGATTATTCGATGGCACGAAGCTCAGCAGCTCGCGCACCATCGACAAACATTCGGCATCGTCATGCGCCAGGAAGTGGGCCACGCCGGAGGTCTCGTTGTGCGTCATGGCGCCGCCAAGCTGGTCTTTGGTGACATCTTCGTGGGTAACGGTTTTGATCACGTCCGGCCCGGTGATGAACATGTAGGAAGTTTTGTCGACCATGAGAACGAAGTCAGTGATCGCCGGCGAATAAACGGCGCCACCGGCGCATGGGCCCATGATGGCGGAAATCTGCGGCACCACTCCGCTGTATAAAGTGTTGCGCAGAAAAATGTCCGCATACCCGGCGAGCGACATCACGCCTTCCTGAATGCGCGCGCCTCCGGAATCGTTCAACCCAATGACGGGCGCGCCCATCTTCGCGGCCAGATCCATGATCTTGACGATCTTCCCGGCATTCGTCTCTGAGAGCGATCCGCCGAACACAGTGAAGTCCTGCGCGAACACGTAGACTAGCCGCCCTTCGATGCGGCCATAGCCGGTGACAAATCCATCGCCGTAAGGCTTTTGCTCGGCCATACCGAAGTCGCTGCAGCGGTGCGTGACCAGCTTGTCGGTCTCTTCGAAGGTGCCTTCGTCGAGCAGGAACTCTATGCGCTCGCGCGCCGACATCTTGCCTTCCTGGTGCTGGCGCTCTCGCCGCTTCGCGCCTCCACCTTCTTCCGCAAGCTGGTTGCGTTTTTTGAGTTCTGCAATTTTTTCTTCGAGATTCATGGCGGGAGGATTATAGCGGGTAGATGGGCAGGTGGGTGTGAGGTAGTTCATTGCACGGGAGAGGCGGCTGGAAGCTTATGGGTGGAACTGACAACCAGATGGCGTTAACAGCTGGCAGACCGGTGCAGCTATCTTCGAGGGAGCTATTCTAAATCCGAGCCCAGCACCTGATACCGATACTTCTTCCCGTCCCAGAAGATGACCGAAGAAGTCGCCTCGCCTTCCCCTTGCTCTTCCATGTAAACCCCAAGGACGGTTTTCTTTTTCAGGGCCAGCCTTTTCACGGTAAGCGTTTTGAAGGGCAGATTGATCAGCAGGAACTTCGGTTTTGGTTTATCGGAACGCCAGGCTTCGGGACCCACGCCGTGCACAATCAGCAGACAAACACCCTTGCGATCTGGCACGTCCGAGGCGAAGGTAGATGTGACTTTGACATCGCCGAAGCCGAGAAAACTGTCGTAGGGGTCGGTCACGCGGAAGCCGTATTCAGCCTGGTCGGCCATGGGATTCTTGCAGCGGGCGGCAATGACCAGATCGTCCACGCCGTCGCCATCCAGATCACCGACAAACTGCGGAGGCCCTCCCAGCACCGAGCAGTTGTCCCCAAATTCTTTGTGCACATACTCATCGGTCACAGCAGGCACAGGGGACGTGGCACGCGCCGGGGGCGGAGGAGTAGGCTGCTTCTTCGCAGCAGAGAGAGGGGCTGACGCAGCAACCATCGCCAGCACGACAAGCAAAACTCGACGGGAGACCACTCGGGAGAACGACATGTCCCTACTCTAGTACCGTTTTGTGCGAGAGGATATATACACCCATGATGACCCGGTGACGAAGGTACCCACTACTTCCGGAAGTGTTCCCAGCCTCGCGGTTGCAGTTCGAGGCCCACGCCGCCCCGGATCATCAAAATTCTCTTCCGCAATTGTGTGACATGCCCAATCTGCGTTATAGGCACTCCGGCGATGTGGGATGGTAAGCGCAGGCTGCGGGGAGCAGTGAATAACAACTCGTAGTCTTCTCCGCCATGGAGGGCCAGTTCGAGATCGACTTCCCGTGAAGGCTTGCCAACGCTGGCCAGGGGAAGGGCTTCTGCCTGAATTTCAGCCCCAACTTCACTCTCTTCACAGATGTGGGCAAGATCGGTGGAAAGGCCATCGCTCGTATCAATCATCGCGGAAACCAGGTCTTTCTGGCAAAGCACTTGGCCGAGTTCGACGCGCGGCTGCGGGAAAAAATGGTGGGGATAATCACGCGGATTCAGCTTCCGCTTGGGCTTCTTTCGCATTTGCCAGACCGCAGCCGCCGACCCGCCGAGTTCCCCGCTCACATAGATACGATCTCCGGCGTGAGCTCCCGAGCGCAGCACCGCTTTACCCTTGGGCATCGTCCCCACGAGAACAATGTCCGCAAGAATTCCGTTCGGCGATTCGGCAGTGTCGCCGCCTGCGAGCGTGACGTGGTGTTTCTTCGCCAAGCTGATCAAACCCTGGACGAAGCGGGTCACCCACGCCGAAGGCAAAGCTCGCGGTAAAGCCAGAGAGAGAAATGCCGCAACCGGCTTCCCGCCCATAGCGGCGATATCGCTCAGCCCCCGCGTAAGGCACCGGTGGCCAACCGATTCGGGCGAGTGCCATTCCCGCCGGAAGTGCACTCCCTCGAGCGAGAAGTCTGTAGTGACTAGAGTATCCGGTCCCTTGCCCCCGGCCTGCAGGCGCAGAACGGCGCAGTCATCGCCAATTCCGGTCAATACCGCGGGGTTACCCTTGGACTTCGCCAGACGGCGGATTTGCGCAATCAGCGCTTTTTCGGCAATCATCAAGAGAACCAATATAAGGGAATTCGAAACGCTTCGGCGCTGGCCCTACCAGATGGCCCCTGGGCAGTAGTGTCCCTCGGGGCCTCGCCAGGTAATCCGTCCTTGGATGTCCTGCGATTACCCCCCTTAAGTAACGATGAATGCAGTCCGCTCCCGTTGACAGGGGGAACCCAGTTTGTTACCTTTTACCAGTCATTCATAAAGATCTCGGGTCGAGCTAAGTTCTGCATTCCTTAGGAATTGCAGATGAGAGTTTGATTTGAGGCTTTGGCCATCGGTTCCGGTAGGCGACGGGGCACGTTAGAAAGTCTCCATTCCCAAGATGGGAAACGCGTGGCCCGGGACGATCAGGTTGTCCGAACAGGCGCTCTGCAACCTCAGAACTTCGCTTGGAGTTCCGGCCCTGATCATTCAAATTGAAAGAAGGACGGCATTTGCAAAAACGCTTTTACATACTTTTCGTGGCCCGGGGAGACGACGGCCAATTACGCAAGATCTCCATTCCAGTCCATTACTTGTATGTATTCGTTGTCGGGGCCGCCATCGGATTCCTCAGCCTCACCGGCATCGCCAGTTCTTATACCCGCATGCTCCTGAAGGTATCCCGCTACAACCAACTGCGCACCGAGAAGGAACAGCTGAAAGATCGTTATTCAAAACTGGAAGAAGTCGCCAAAGAGCGCGACGTGCAGGTCGCATCCCTGGGCTCAATTGCCAGTGAGGTCTCAGCTCTTTACGGATTGAAATCGCAGCCCATCCTGGTGACGGCTACGCAGCAGCAAATTCACGACGCCGACGTCACTTCTTCGCTGGACCAACTTGGAGCTCTCCGGACTTCCGCTCTTACCGGCGACGCCACCGTGGGCATCAGCCTGGGAATGACTCGCAACGCCACCACCGCCGACTGGACTCGGGCCAACTCCCTTCCCAACCTTTGGCCGGTTGAAGGTCAAGTCACGGGAAGCTTCGGTGAGCGTATCGACCCATTCAACGGTGAAGGCGCATTCCACAGCGGCGTGGATATCAGCAGCAATTACGGCCACGCAGTCCTCGCTCCCGCTGACGGGGTAGTTACATTCGCAGATTTCATGGGCGGATACGGCAAAGCCATCATGATGGATCACGGCCATGGCATCTCCACCCGTTACGGTCATCTTTCCGGTTTCGCGGTGACACCCGGGCAGCACGTCCATCGCGGCGACACCATCGGCTACGTCGGCCTCAGCGGACGTTCCACTGGCCCCCACCTTCACTACGAGGTTCGCATCAACGACACTCCGGTCAATCCTTACAAATACCTACGTATTACCGTCGCCCACAGCGGCGTCTTCCAGACCGGCAGCTAGAGGAACCAGTTCTCAGTTCCAGTGTCTTCTCCCCCCACCTTGAGCCTTACTCTTGCACTCTTATCGTTGCTCAGCTAACGTTCCTTAGGACGAAAAAAGAGTTCTCATTCTGGGTGCTCAGCAAAACCGCATGGCGACCGGCAGAGTGCAACTGAGAAGCGAGAACTGAGAACTGCCCGATGATCAGCTTCTTCCACTCCGTGCGCGAGGATGTTGCCGCTGTTTTCGAGTCGGACCCCGCCGCTCGTTCCTACTTCGAGGTGCTCACATGCTATCCCGGTCTGCATGCGGTGTGGTTCCATCACTTGAGCCACTGGCTTTGGCGCCATGGCATGCGCTTGCTGGCAAGATTCGTCTCGCAGGTAGCCCGCTTCCTTACCGGGATCGAGATCCATCCTGGCGCGGAGATCGGGCGCCGTCTTTTCATCGATCACGGTATGGGCACGGTGATCGGTGAAACCGCAATAGTCGGCGACGATGTCACGCTCTATCAGGGAGTAACGCTAGGCGGCACCGGCAAGGAGAAGGGCAAACGCCATCCCACCCTCGGCAATAACATCTCAATCGGTTCCGGAGCGAAGCTGCTGGGCAATATCGTCATCGGAGACAACTGCCGCGTAGGTGCAGGCTCAGTTGTGCTGCGCAATGTACCGGCAAATTCGACGATCGTCGGGGTACCGGGACACATCGTCCTGCGCGACGGCAAACGCGTCGTCATCACCGACCCCAAAGATATCCGCGACCCGCTCTCCGATGTAATCATCAAGCTGGCCACGGAAGTCCACGAATTGCGCGAGCGCTTTCAGCAACACTCTCACGAGGTGCTGGGCGCCGAGCCTTGCCTCGCCATCGACGAAGAAACCTCGACCCCGAACATCTCTCCCCAAGAGCTTTTCCAGGATGACTACCAGGACTATCAGATCTGAGCGGCAGTTTGAATTGTCATTCCGAGCCAGCGCCTTTTGCGCAGCGAGGAATCCGGGCGAGTCGCGCGAGTCGCGTTCTTTGCGACGCAATACTCGCGGGTTGGGCTCGCCTCCTTCGTTCACTTGCCGCCGCTCACTGCCTTAACCCCATCCAGCTTTCCGACACCACCAGTGAATTGCCCGGATTATGCGGATCGTATTTCACCGAGGTAGGCAGCCCCAACCGGCAAGAATGCAGGTTGATCCACTGCCGAAGATAGGTAACATCCTGAGAACATTCGTAAGACACCCCGGCAACGTCATACTTGTAGATGAGAAACACGGCGGCGTGATTGCCGTCGTTCGGCACCAACTCCTGCACATCGATGACCGTGCCATCGGTTATGCGACCGACACCATCCAGCCAGGCGCGGCGTTCGCGTTCGAGATCAGCGGCGCTCTTGGGTTTGCGCCGCAAGAAAGTGTACGCGCCCAGAGCGATGGCGCTACCCACAACCACAGCTGAATAGAGACGAAATGAATCCATACTCAAGGTGAGGAAAGCGGCTGCTTTCCGTTATCAGAATATGCCGGAAGAGTCGCGGGTGGAAGTGGTTGTAGAGTTACCGAGGTGTTAGCCTGTGGAAATCCGAGACGGTGATGCTTGAGCTTTGCAGCGGCACCCGCATTTATTTCTGCCCGCAAACAAAGTCCCGAGCCATTTCCCGGAAGTTTCCCTCCGAGATCTGCCCGAACTGATCGTCGCGCCCCGACTTCTTGCTGACGACCAGTTTGCCACTATGATCGCGGGAGTAAAACCATTCCGAGTTCGACACAGCCGTGCCGCTGGCACAGTTGAAATGAACTCGCGCCCGCAATTCCACAAACGGACCACCCTGTAGCAGTTTCGTGGGCTCCTTATACTCCACCCGGACCCATGCAGTGCGCAATCCATTCTTATGAGCCGTGACCGAACTCACCAAAACCTGATCTCCGTCGGCAGTAGCCCCAACCGGCCGCCAGTCTTCCGCCGCAAACGCGGCCACCCCCACCAACCACACCGGTGCCAGTAGCACGGCGACAGCCACCAGCACGCCTTTTTTCATTGGGGACAGGGGTAAACCCATAAGCACCACACACTTTGGGGGAAAACTCGGCTTCTGTCAACTAGACTATCTGCAACCGGGAAGAGAGGCTAAGATGTCGGATCGTCTGATATCGTTGTTTGCTGCTGGAGGTTAGTTCTCATGGAAGCGCTTCACTACACAAATATGGATTCGATGATTGGGCCGTTGTTTCTTGCGGCTTCCCCGCAGGGACTTGTCGCCCTGGAATTCGACGCCCGGTTACCGGCACAGCAATCGATTCGCCCGAACCCGCGCGATCTTCGCAAAGAGAAAAGGGGCTTCCAGTTCGAGCAGTCCTCGCGTGCGCTGCGAGCTTATATCAGTGAGATCGAAGAATATTTCACCGGCAACCGCCGCCAGTTCACCTTCCCGCTCGATCTTCGCGGCACAGATTTTCAACTTGCCTGCTGGCGCGCACTGCTGGCAATTCCCTATGGGGAGACCCGCTCCTACGCCGACATTGCCCGCGCAGTCGGCAAGCCAAACGCATTTCGTGCCGTCGGCATGGCCAACAATCGCAACCCGGTGGCAATTGTCGTGCCCTGCCATCGCGTGATCGCCTCCGATGGAACGCTTTGCGGTTACGGCGGCGGTCTCGATGCAAAGCGAAGGCTGCTGGAACTGGAAGGCGCGCTCACCGGAGTACTGGCCGCATAGCCGTTACGAAAGCACGCCACTTTGACAGCCTCCGACAGCAACGCCTCCGCCCTTCGCAAGGCTGGCCTCTTCTATCTCGTCTGCGTAATGTTTTCCTACACGACTGGCGGACCCTTTGGACTCGAAGACATGGTCACTACTTCCGGTCCGGGAATGACGCTGATCTACCTGCTTGTGCTGCCGTTTCTCTGGTGCATCCCGGTTTCCCTGGTTTCCGCCGAACTCACCGCCGCGTTGCCCGTCGAAGGCGGTTTCTACCGCTGGACGCGCGCAGCCTTCGGTGATTTCTGGGGATTTCTCGCCGGCTGGTGGAATTGGTCCGCGTCGTTCTTGCTGGGCGGAGCTTATGCCGTTCTCTTCACCGACTATCTGTTTCCGGGAGCGACAGGATGGAAGCACTACATCATCTCCGTGGCGCTGATTGCCGTGATCACCTGGGTCAACGTGCGCGGCATCCAGATGGTGGGAAAGGTCGCGACTGCGCTCGAGATTTTCATCTTTGTTCCGGTCATGACGATGATCGTGATGGCGCTGATGAAGTGGCATCACAACCCATTTGTCCCGCTGATTCCACCGCACCAGCCCACATTCAGAATCTTCGGCGTGGGATTGGCGTTGGGCCTGTGGCTGTATTCCGGGTACGAACAGCTCTCGACCGTGGCCGAGGAAGTCGAGAACCCGCAACGCGCCTATCCGCGAGCCCTCGCGCTGGTCGTTCCGCTATCGATTGCAGCCTACTTTCTGCCCACGCTCGCGGGTCTGGCTTCCGCGGGAGAGTGGCAGAACTGGCACACCGGTTTCTTCTCGGACGCGGCAAGAATAATCGGCGGTCCCTGGCTGGGCACGTGGATGATGCTAGCCGCGATGGTGGGCAACGTTGCGCTCCTGAACAGCACCGTGCTCACGACTACGCGTATGCCCTTTGCCATGGCGGAGGATGGATATCTCCCCGCGGCGCTCACGCGCAAGCATTCGCGGTACGGCACACCCTGGTTGGCGATTGTAGTCTCGGCGATCATCTACGCAGCGCTGGCGTGGCAAAGTCTCGGCCAACTCATATCGGTCTACATCTGGCTACGCTCGGCAACAACCGTCCTGACCGTACTGTCTGCCTGGAGGTTACGCCGCACGCGGCCGGAGATGCCGCGCTCATTCATGATTCCAGGCGGACAGATGGGATTGCTCTACGTGGTGGCCGCGCCGGTTCTGATGGCGTTGGTGGCGCTTTTGGGTAGTGACCGCTTCGCAGTAATTGGCGGCGCAATCGCGATGGTATTGGGACCCGCAGTCTACTTCGCCCTGCGACAGCCGCGGGGTCTGAAAGATCGATCAGCAAGGTGAAGATGAGCCGCGCGGGTGGCGAGACGCGTGCCCCACAATCTAGCTCACCCAATCCAGAAACTTGTACCACACTCCCGCGAACGGCAGAAACCACGGCTTGCCGTTGTACAGGCCGAGCGGCACTCCGGGGAACGGAATCCCGACGAATGGATTCTCGGGTTTGTCGCCTGCGATCAACTCCGCCATCTTCTGCCCTTGATAGGTCGCCATGGCGACGCCGTGTCCGGCGTAACCAACGGCGTAGTACATGCCGTCGATCTGGCCGGCGTGGGGCATGATGTCGAAAGCGAAATCGAGCGTGCCGCCCCAGACGTATTCGACTTTGATCTCGCCCAGTTGAGGATAGACGTCAATCATGCCCCGGCGCAGAATTTCTGCACTCCGACGAACGGTCTGGTCGTTCTCAGGGAAGAATGCGGCGCGTCCTCCGAACAGCATTCGGCTATCCGGGGAGAGCCGGTAATAGTAAAGATAATTCTTCGAATCGTAGATCATGCGCTTGCGCGGGCTGAGTTCGTGTGCCAACGCTTGGGGCAGAACTTCGGTGGTGATGATGAACGAGCCGATGGGGATAATTCTCTTCTGTAGGGCGGGAGTGGCTTTGCCGGTGTAACCGCTGGTAGCGACGAAGACTTCGCGCGCCCACAACGCCCCTCGCGAGGTCGTGATCTTCCAGCCGGATGCGCCTTGTCTAGATTCGCGCTGCAGAGCATCCACTCGCGCACGTTCGAAGATGGCCGCACCTGCCTTCAATGCAGCCCGCGCACATCCTGCAACATAGCGCGCCGGGTTCACTCCCGCGCTGACTTCATCCACCATACCGCCGTAGTAGATGGTCGATCCGATTTCAGTGCTCAACTCTTGCCGCTGCACTACGCGCAGTTGATGATTGAACTCACGCGCGATCACTTCCGCCTGCCGCGCGTAATCATCGAAGTGCTTCTGCTTGCAGGCGACCTCCAGATGGCCGCATCGTGAAAAATCGCAGTCGATTGCTTCCTGGCGGACAATCCGCTCGACACAATCGATGGTCTCCAGCGAAGCGGCATACATGCGCTGCGTGAGCTCGCGTCCATACCTCGAGATCAGCTTATTCACGCCCAACTTCATCCCGCTCAGCACCATGCCGCCGTTGCGGGAACTAGCGCCCCAGCCAATGGTTTCACTCTCGAGTACCACGACCGAGGCGCCACGCTTCGCCAGCGTGCGCGCCGCCGAGAGCCCGGTAAATCCCGCGCCGATCACGGCGACATCCACCCGCTCGGGCAGCGGTTGACCTGTGTTCGTTTTGGGGAATTCTGCGGTGGTGAGCCAGTAGTTTTGTTCCTGCAGCGCCATGTCTCCCTTGTGGTGAACGACTTCTTCTAATTTCTTGGTTTGGCTCTCACAATACTGCGGTTTCGTGAATCAAACGGTTTTCGGTGAAGCGCGAAAGGCTTAGCAAAGATGGGTCGATCAATTCCGTCTTCCCGGTGAGAATTAGATCGCTAAGAATCTTTCCCGTTGCCGGGGCGTGCATCACGCCATGCCCGCTGAATCCGTTGGCGAGTAAAAAACCGGGCACTCCGGGCGCTTCACCCAAAATTGGATGATGGTCCGGCGTCATCTCGTACAGGCCGGCCCACGCGCGCTTGGGATTCACTGCAAGATTCGCAAAGCAAGGCACGCGGTCTGCGGCCCGCGTCAAGATCTTCTCCACAAAGGCCGGGTCGAAATCCATTTTGAAGCCGGGAGTCTCTTCCGGATCGTTCCAGGCGAGGAGAAATCCGCGAGCCTCGGGACGAAAGTGAAATCCATTGGACATGTCGACAATCATGGGCGCGGTGTGAGGAAATTCGTCAAACGGCTCACTTGGGACAAGCATGCGCCGCAGCGGCTGCACGGGTAAATCCACGCCAGCCAGGCGGGCTACGTCCGCGGCCCACGCACCGGCACAATTCACCACCTTGCGCGTCGACACCGAGCCGCGCGTCGTCTCGACGGAAGTAACGCCGTTTGCGTCGCGGCTTACCGCGGTAACGACTGTGTTCTTCCACAATGTTGCGCCCTGAGCGGCCGAACGGGTTATGAATCCTGTCATCGCGCTGTAAGGATCGACAAACCCGTCGGTGGAGCAAAAACTTCCGCCGACGATGTCGTCCGCGCGCAGCTGCGAAAACATGCTCGAGATTTCGTGGCCCTGCACCAGCCGAACGTTCTTCAATCCCATTTTCACCTGTTGCGTGTAGTTCGTCCGCAGATACGCCATCTGTTTATCCGATGTGGCGCAAAACAGGTAGCCTTGCGGCCGATAGTCACAGGGATAGCCCAAACGCTCTTCAAATTCGGCGTAGAAAGGAATCGAGTAGAGTGACATCTGAATGCTGACCGGCGTAGAAAATTGAGCGCGCACTCCGCCCATGCTCTTGCCCGTAGATCCTTTGCCCTGAAAGGATTCGCGCTCGATGACCAGGACGTTGCGGCAGTCATTCGCCGTGAGGTGATAGGCAATACTGGAGCCAACGATTCCTCCTCCAACAATGACAACATCCGCGGTCTGCATATGGTGTCGTTCACACGACCCAGCATTCTAGCGCATGGCAGGCGTGGCCATCCTCCATCCCGTCGGACAGACAGCTCCGAGCGCTTTGGGCCACCGGATGGACATGTACTGCGGAGGAAAGCCTTGAGGTTCCCTGCCCACCTCGGTAACTTGCTGCGGTTACTGCGGCTGCCTACTCTGGATTAGTATGCCCTTACGCTGCCTCTTGTTTTCCTCCGATGAGGAGATGGTCAAACCCATCTGGCCGGTGCTTGCGGACCTTGGGATCGAGGGAGAGTACTGTGGCAGCGCCGTCGACGCCGTAGAAAAGGTCACCACCCAGCTGTTTCAGATCGTGATCACCGATTGGGAGGACCAGCCCGAGGCGGCATTCTTGCTGAAGACGGCCAGGGATCAAAGAGCAGCGCAGCGTCCCCTGACCTTGGCGATCGTCAAGGATGAGGCCAAGCTACCCGAGGCGTTGCGGGCGGGAGCCAATTCCGTTCTGCTAAATCCCATTCGTCCCGAACAAGTCCGCGACACCATGAGTACGGCCTGCGAGCTGCTGCGTTCCAAGCAGCCATCGTCGGCGCCATCTCAAGCCCCGGCCCAGAAATCGCGAGTGCTGGGAACGCCTGCTAGGACCGCCGTCGCGAGCGCGGCGGCGGCGGCAGCGCCCGCGCCGCTGACCCGGGCACCGGAAAAAGCCTTTCGGGCAGGAGAATTCCTGCAATCGTCAAGTTCGGCGCCCGGCGCACAATTCGACACGGAATCCGATGTGCAGAAGTCGCTGGACCAAGCCGCAGCCGCTCAGGTGGACGCACTCACCGAACTGGAGCCGATGGCCGCCGCGGTAGCGGAGGAGCCGACCGCCGGGCCGGCCGAATCCACCGAGGCACTAACCGGCTGGGCATCTCTGCAGGCCCGGCTGACCAAATCAGTGCCTCAGACGCTGGTAGAAGCCTCGACAAAGAACGAGTTGTTGTCCTACGGCGAAACCCTATCTTATGGAGCACAGGCGCCTCCCCAGGCACAAAATAGCGAGCCCCCGACAAAGCGCTCGTCGGAGGAAACGCAATCTGAAGCTGCTCTTTTCTCCTACATGGCAGGAGAAACCAAAAAAGAAGACGCACAGCCAGCAAAAGCGTCGGGACCGAGGCACGGCAAAATTTTCCTGGTAGGTTCATTGGCCGTTGCTTGTTTGGTTCTGGTGGCGGTGCCCAGAACGCGCCAGAGTTTGCAGCACTCCTATCGGAGTGCCGCGCGTGCGGGAAGGAACTGGTTGAATCCGCCGCCTGTCTCGGTGCCGCCAACAGTTGCGCAGCATGAGACCTTCGGCCAGGAAGGCGACGAGTACAAGCTGCCGGTCGCGGCAAATATTCCGGACGCTACAACGGATCCCTCGCAGATTCGCGTGCTGCCTGTAATCGATCCGACGGCGAAGCCGGCAAAAGGAACGGACGCAAGCGGGGCGCAAGGGACCTCAGGCGACAACGGTCCGGGGGATCAAAGCCAGAGCGGGTCCGGCGGAAACGAGCAGCCACAAACGGCAGGGAGTCCAGTCCTGGACCAGACCACGACCGCTGGAAATGCGACGCCAAATGTGGCCACAGCCTTACCCGCCGCAGGTTCTTCCGCCGTGTCGACACAACCAAATCTCCCTGCGGCACCTACTATTTCTCAACAAAAACCGCAGCCCATTCCGCAAGCGGCACAAATTTCTGCGCCGCTCCATACCGTTTCGGCGGGAAGTAGTTCGGCCATCCCTTCCAGCCTGAGGACTCAAACTGCTTCGATGACTCCGGACGCGAGCGGAGCCAAGCCCGTTGAGGCGGCCATGTCATCGATTGAGCCGGTGAATTTGCCGGAATCGACAACGTGGGATCTGCTGCTACAGAGGGTAGATCCCGCCTACCCAGACGCGGCAAAAGCAGCTGGGCAGCACGGCAGCGTGGTTTTGCAAGTACTGATCGGCCGCGACGGCACAGTGCAGGACGCAAAGTTCATGCAAGGTTCGTTGGTGTTCGCCCGCTCTGCCATCGATGCCGTGAAACAATGGCATTTCAAGCCTTATTCCTTAAACGGTCGCGCCGTATCGGTTCAGAGTCCGATCACCCTCAATTTCAAACCCCCGGCTTGATCAGCGGATAGCGAAGCTGTACCTGGATCGTCTTAACTCTGGGTCTGAGGCACGAATGCGTTGACGTTACCCTCGGGGCGCGAACAAAAGCAGCCGGCAGACCATAAGCAGCATCTACCAGATATAATGTTGGTACGTTGGTCGGCAAGTAACTCCTTTTTCCGGAAGCGAAGAATTTGATGTCCATGAAAACTAAAGCTGTGATTCTGGTTACGTCTTTTGCCGTCTTGTTGTTTGTAGTGGTGGGCTCGCTTGGCGGCGTGCACGCCTCGTCAAACGACGGCTCCTACCGGCAGATGCAGGTCTATAGCGAGGTCTTGTCGCGCGTACAGAGCGAGTACGTGGAAGATCCCAACATTCCCAAGGTAACCGATGGAGCGCTGCACGGCTTGGTGGAATCGCTGGACGCCAACTCCAGCTACCTGACGCCGGACGCCTACAAGGCCTTGAAGGCTCACAAGTCGGATACCAAGGGCGAGATTGGTGCGACGGTCTCGAAGCGCTTTGGATACGCGGACGTGGTATCTGTGCTGCCCGGGTCGCCGGCCGATAAGGCGGGGATCGAGGATACGGACATCTTCGAATCGATTGAAGGGCAAAGCACGCGAGACATGTCTCTGCCGGAGATTCGCGATGCCCTGGCCGGGCCGCCGGGATCGACGGTAAATATTTCGGTGGTGCGGGCGCGCAAGGCTGAGCCGCAGAAGATGGTAATCGCCCGCGATCTGGTGACCATTCCGCCGGTCTCCGACAAGATGCTGGAAGACGGCATCGGCTACATAAAAGTGGACACTCTGACGAAGGGCAAGACGCAGGAAATTGCCGCGAAGATCAAGTCCTTGGAAAAATCAGGCGCGAAAAAACTTGTTCTGGATTTGCGCAACACCTCCGAAGGAGAAGAAGGTGAAGGTATTGCCACCGCCAATCTTTTCCTGAACCATGGCACCATCACCTATCTGCAGGGTCAGAAGTTTCCCAAGGAAGCTTTCAACGCGGATCCATCCAAAGCCATAACTTCCCTTCCCATCGCCGTTCTGGTGAACAAGGGTACCGCCGGAGCGGCGGAGATTGTAGCAGCTGCGATTCTGGAGAACGCCCGGGGCGACCTGGTTGGCGACAAGACGTTCGGTGACGGATCGGTGCAGAAAACCATCGATCTGCCGGACGGCGGAGCGCTGATTCTCTCGGTGGCGAAATACTATTCGCCCAGCGGAAAAGCGATTCAGGAAAACGCTGTGACCCCCAACGTCCTGGTGGCCGACGATACCGACAACGCAATCTCCGACGACGAAGATCAGGAACCTACGACTCCCGAACCAGAAGCCAAGCCCAAGAGCACGCAGGACGATCAATTGCACAAAGCCGTCGAAGTGCTGAAGAGCCGGACGAGCTAAGCGCAGCCATTGGTTTCATCTTTTCGATCGCGCACCCTCAAGGTGCGCGATTTTGTCTCTTCGCTGCTGTCGAAGCCATGGACTCCCTGCTATTCTGAACGCATCTCCTCATGAAGTCGATCTATGAAGATCTTCCCCCGGTAGAGATCGCCGGACGGAAGTTCGTGGGACGCGTGCTGTTTGGTCTGCTGGTGCTGGTTTCCGCCCTGGTGGGAGCCACCGCCGGTCTCTTGCTGGTTTACACCACAGACTTGCCCCAGGTCGAAGCCCTCGAAGCCTACCGGCCGAGTTCGATCACGGAGTTATATGACGATCACAATCGCGTGATCGGCTCGTTTGCCCTGCAACGCCGCGTAGTGGCGGGTTACGATGATTTTGCCCCCGTTTTGCGTGACGCTCTGGTCTCGATCGAAGACAAGGATTTCTACCGTCATTCCGGAATCAACTTTTGGCGCATCATCGGAGCGGCCTACCGCGACATCGAATCCGGGGGCAAGGTGCAGGGCGCGTCCACCTTGACTATGCAACTCGCGCGCAACCTTTTTCTTTCGCCCGACCGTTCCTTCCATCGCAAAGTGCAAGAGACGATGCTCGCCATCCAGATCGAGCGCCGCTTCACCAAGCCGCAAATTTTCACTTTATACGCCAACCAGATTTTCCTCGGTCACGGCGTATACGGTTTCGAGGCGGCTTCGGAGTTCTACTTCAGCAAGCCCGCCAGAAATCTTACCCTCACCGAGGCTGCGCTCCTCGCTGGTCTGCCCAAAGGTCCCGGAGTTTATTCGCCCATAAATCATCCCGATCGCACAATGAAGCGCCGCAATCTCGTAATCAATGCCATGCTCGAGGATGGAAAAATTACGGCGATTGAAGCCGCCGATGCCCGTTCGGCGCCCGTGGTTTTGCATCTGCAGCACGATCCTAACTCGCTCGCTCCTTATTTCGTCGAAGAAATCCGCCGCTATCTTGAAACCAAATATGGCGCCGACCAGGTTCACGAAGGCGGATTGAAGGTCTACACCTCCCTCGACGTCGACATGCAAAAGTCAGCAACGCAAGCGGTACTCGACGGTTTAGCGGCCTACGAACGCCGCCACGGATGGAAAGGTCACCTTGAGAATGTCGTAGCGGAAGGGACTGCGATCGACAAATACGAACATCCCGATTGGGATGACGAACCGGAAGCGAGCGCTTACGTTCACGCTTTAGTGACTTCATCGCAGATTGGCGTAGCCACCTTGAAGTTCGGGCGCTACTCCGCTGCCATCGGGCAAGCGGACGTGGCGTGGACTCAGGACAAGATCCAGAATCTGCTGCGCACCGGTGATATTTGTTACGTAAAAATCCTGGCGCTCAGCCCCAACGGCGCCGCTCGCGTGAGCTTGGAGCAGGATTCCGGCGCACAGGGCGCCCTCGTGGCGATCGATAACACGACCGGTGGAATCAAGGCAATGGTCGGCGGACGCGACTTCAGCGAATCGAAATTCGACCGTGCCACCCAGGCTTTGCGGCAAGTCGGATCGTCCTTCAAACCCTACGTCTACACAACCGTGATCGACAAGGGCGGAAGTCCCGACGATACAATCCTCGATGAGCCCGTCACATTCGAGACCGGCTCCGGTCCTTACTCGCCGCACAATTATGACGAAAAGTTTGAAGGCATCATTACGCTGCGCCGCGCTCTCGCCCAGTCTAGAAATATTCCCGCGTTGAAGCTTGCCAGCAAAGTCGGCATCAAGAACGTGATCGACTACGCAGAACGCTTCGGAATCACCGCCAAGCTTCCGCCCTATCTACCGGTCGCCCTGGGCTCGGCCGAAATCACGCTGATGGAACAGACTTCGGCCTACAGCGTCTTTCCGAATGACGGTGTGCGCGTCACCCCCCGCTACATCACCAAGGTGACCGACTACGAGGGGCGCGTGCTCGAAGAGGACTATCCCGATGTGAAGGACGTGATCAGCGCTCGCACCGCGCGCATCATGACCGCAATGCTGCGCGAGGTTGTCCTGCACGGAACCGGAGCAGCCGCCGCCAAGATGCCTTTCCCCGTCGCTGGAAAAACTGGCACGACCAACGACTTCACCGACGCCTGGTTTGTAGGATTCTCGCCCACGATGACCTGCGGTGTCTGGGTAGGGTTCGACGAGAAGAAAACGCTAGGCGCCAAAGAAACCGGCGCGCATGCCGCGCTTCCGATCTGGATGAATTTCATGAGCGCAGCCATGGCCGGGAAAGATGCCGGCCAGTTCCAGCCCCCGCCCGAGATGCCCCCACCCATGGCACAAAAAGTAGACACGCCAGATCTAACCGCAGGGGCGGCGGACGAAACCCACTAGGCCCGGCACCTCGAGCCAGATGGTGGGGGTCCTTCAATTGCGCCGAACAGAGGACTGTCATGCTGAGCGGGGCCGGAGGAGCGCGAAGCGGTCCCGCCGGCGCAGTCGAAGCATGACAGCCGCCTTTCGTCTCGCACTATAATCTCAGTCATCCCATGAAGCCTTTTTTCCGCTTCGCGATTCTGGCGCTGACTTTGGTGGTCGTAGCGCTGGTGTCGGCATTGACGGCCATGCGCTTCGCCATCCACGGGCAGGAAGTGGAAGTGCCCGCGATCGTTGGTCTTTCACCGTCCGATGCGGGACGTTTGGTGGCCGGGCTTGGACTGCAGCTCGACGTGGAGCGGCAGTATTACAGTCCGCAGATTCCCGAGGGACGGATCATGTCGCAGCTGCCGCTGCCGGGTGCGAAAGTGCGCAGAGGATGGCAGGTGCGAGCGGCGCAGAGCCTGGGGCCGCAGCGGGTTGCCATTCCCGATGTCACAAAAGAAAGCGAGCGCGCCGCCGAGTGGAATATCCGGCGCCGTGGCCTGGACCTGGCTTCGACGGCGGAGATGCAGTTACCGGGAACGCCTGCGGACCAGGTGCTGGCACAAAGTCCTGCGGCGAACGCGAGTCAGGTAGCAGCTCCGAAAACCAGCTTGCTGGTTACGGTGGCATCCGATCCGCCGGCCTTTGTGATGCCAAGTTTTTTGGCGCAACCGCTAGGCAGTGCGAGCCGAGCGCTCCAGGACGCAGGCTTCAGGCTGGGAAGCGTAAGCATGGCGGCGCCTCCGCCAGCGCCGACCACGACTGTGGCGGGTAACGCTCCTGCCCCGCCGGCCCCGCCCGCTCAACCTTCGCCGGCCAGCATCATCTTCTCGCAAACACCGCCAGCAGGCCAGAAAGTGCTGGCCGGGGCGGTGGTGAACTTCGAAGTGAAGTGAATTTTGACTAAGACACACGCTCCAGGATTGCAGCGAAGAATCCGTCACAGGGGTGAACCCCAGGCAGCGTACGCAAGTAAGGGCCGCGCGTGAGCGAAGAAAAATCGCTCCAAATTGGTTCTGCTTGTTGTTGAAGACTGCGAAGCTCAGTTCCGCAATCGATCAAACGGAACGCTGAATTTCCCGCCAGAGCACCTTCGACGACATCTTCGTTTTCCTCGTGTTCCAGCGAACAGGTGGAATAGATCACGCGTCCTCCGAGCGCAAGCTGAGCAAGAGCCGAATGCAGGATCGCGACTTGGCGCGCCTGCAAGTCAGGAAGATCTTCGGGCGAGAGCCGCCACTTGATCTCCGGATTGCGAGAGAGAGTGCCTGTACCGGAACAAGGCACGTCGGCGAGAACGCGGTCGAAGCTTCCCGCGAAGGGCAGATTTCGCGCATCGGCAACGACCACGGTTATGCTAGCGGCCACCTCGGTCGACGGCTCCTGAGAACTCACCAAGCTTCGCAATAGGCGGGCACGATGCGGATGAAGTTCGACGGCTGCAATGGCCGCGTGGAGATTATGATCGGCGATGGCGCGAGTCTTTCCGCCAGGCGCCGCGCAACAGTCGAGCACGCGCGCGCCGCGTCCCACGAGAGCAGCAACGAGTTGCGAGGCTTCGTCCTGAATGACACAGAGTGCTGCGCGCACCGCAGACGTCTTCGTAATGTCGCCGTGCCGAACCTGTCGAGCGAATGCAAGGAAAGCGCCGGGAGCCAGTTCGATACCTTCGGCGCGGAGCCGCTCCTCCGCTAGGGGATGACGGAGACGGATTGCTGTCAGGGGAACAGATTGATTGTGACGGCAAATGTATGCCGCTGCTTCGAGGCCGTAGGCCTGAGCCCAGCGTTCGACGAGCCACAGCGGATGCGCACTGCTGGTGGCGAGCGTCTCGGCTGAAGCGACACTCATCGCTGGAGGTGCATTCATACCGGGCGCGGCAACAGCGGCAAGTTTGCGCAGCACGGCATTGACGAACGGTGCGGCGGAACGTTTGCGTGCGCGTTTGACCAGCTCCACGCTCTCATTAATGGCAGCACGTGCGGGAATGCGAGTGAGCCAGCGGAGTTGATAAACGGCGAGTCGAAGAGCGGTAAGAACCTCGAGATCGAGTTTGGAGATTGACTGCGCAGAGCTTTCGCAGATTTGGGCATCAAGCACAGATCGCCAGCGCAGGACACCCATGACCAATTCTGTGGCCAGCGAATGATCTACGGAAGTGAGTGTGGAGTGGGTTCGCGAATGAAGCAATTCCGAGGCATAAGAAGATTCTCGCTCGACGCGGAGCAAGATATCGAAGGCGGTGGCGCGAGCAGAGGAAACTGCAGGTCGCGTATTTTTGATGTCTGGTTTCACTGTGGCCAGTATGACGGAAGCGGGACCCCGAGAGAAATCCTCTCGACTTCAGGAGCCAAGCCTCTCGCCCGGGGGGGGACGATAACCACGAATGAAATCAGCGGCGGAAGACCGCTTCTTGCCTTCCAGCTGCAGGGCGAGGATTTCGATTGCGGAGCTCCCGCCGCAGCCAACCAAAAGATGATTGCCTTCCACTTTCAGTTTGGACTCGGGCAACGCACAATCGAAAGCGGACGCTTGCCAGAGTTGTAGATTCTTACCGCGAAATTTCGAATACGCGCCGGGCCATGGTTGAAAGCCTCGCAAGCGGTTCAGGATTTCGACGGCGGGGCGGGAGAAATCGATCAGTCCGTCTTCCTTCTTCAGGATGGGGGCGAGCGTGGCCTGGGAGTGATCTTGTTGCTTGGCATGGATGGTTCCGTCGTGCAAACCGCGCAGCGTTGTGACCATGAGATCCGCTCCCACTGCCGCCAACTTCGGGGCGAGAGTCTCTGCCGTGTCATTGGGGCCAAGGGGGACTTCCTGCTGCAGCAGAATGTCACCGGTGTCCAGGCCGGCGTCGATTTTCATCGTGGTCACTCCGGTAACGGTTTCTCCGCGGGCGATGGCCCACTGGATCGGCGCCGCACCACGATATTTGGGTAAGAGCGAGGCGTGCAGGTTGATGTTGCCGAGAGCGGGGAGATCAAGCATCCACCCTGGAATGATGCGCCCGTAGCCGACCACGATGATGGCATCGAGTTTGAGATCCGTGAGTTGAGCGCGGAAGTCCCTGTTGTTCTTGATGCTCTCCGGTTGCGCGATCGGCAGTCCGTGCTGCAGCGCGCGCTGCTTGACGGGCGAGGCGACGAGTTCCAGGCCGCGTCCTTTGGGACGATCAGGCTGCGTCACTACCAGGGGCACGCGGAATCCAGCCTCGACCAGCCGGTCGAGTGTTGGCACGGCGAAGCGAGGCGTGCCGCAAAAGACGAGATTCAGGGATGGAGACATCGGGCAAGTGAGTAATCGGGCGTTTGAGCAATTGGGCGTTTGCCAGGGGCATCGATGACCCAATTACAAAACTGCACAATTACGAATTTCTACCATTCTCCCGCTTTGACCAGCTTGCGAATTTTACGCTTGATCAGGTCGCGCTTGAGGGCGCTGATATGGCTGATGTAGAGCTTGCCATTCAGGTGATCGGTCTCATGCTGCAAGGCGCGAGCCAGCAAGTCGTCCCCGGTCTTCTCGAAAATCTCTCCAGATAAATCCTGGGCGCGGACGGTGACCACCTGGGGGCGGTTCACGTTCTCGCGAAAATCGGGGATACTTAAGCAGCCTTCGCTTTGCGTATGGCGGCCTTCTTTATGGATGATCTCAGGGTTAATGAGTACCAGTTTCGCTTCCGGATCCTCCTTGAAGGTAACGTCCACGACAGCGATACGGCGCGAGATTCCGATCTGCGGCGCTGCCAGCCCTACACCACGGGCGGCGTACATCGACTCGAACATGTCGTCGATCAGCTTCTTCAATTCTTCGTCAAAGACCGTGACTTTCTCGGCCGGCTTCTCGAGGACGGGATTTCCAAACTTAACGATGGGATAAATCATCAATAGCTTTCCAGTTGCTTGCGGTATCCCTGAAAATTGCGCAAGGTCTCACCCATAGAGTCGCCGCCGACCTTTTCGAGGGCGCAGCGAGCCAGAGTGAGGGCGACCATAGCCTCGGCGGCGACTCCAGCTGCCGGCACGACACAAACGTCCGAGCGCTCGTAGGCAGCCCGCACCGGCTCGCGAGTGGCGAAATCGACGGACTGGAGTGGACGTCGCAAAGTGGAGATCGGCTTCAGATAGCCGCGCACTCGGATCTCCTCTCCGTTGGAAACGCCGCCTTCAATTCCGCCAGCGTTGTTGTGGGTGCGAGTGAACGCGGTAAAATTCGCCCGCTCACCGTACCCAATCTCATCGTGCACGGCGGACCCTGGTGAAGCGGCGGCCGCAACGCCGGAGCCGATCTCGACTGCCTTCACAGCTTGCAACGACATAACCGCAGCGGCCAGCAAGCCATCCAGACGTTCGTCCCACTGCGCGTAAGTTCCAAGCCCAGGTGGAACACCGTGGGCGACTACCTCGAAGACTCCTCCCAACGAATCCCCGGTCTTAAGTATTTTGTCGACTTCTTCTTTCATGCGTTGCTGAATATCCGGGTCGGCACAATTCAGCAAGATTTGCTCCTGGTTGTAAAGAGCGATAATTTGCTCCCAAGGAACGTTTTCTTGCATAGTCACATTGCCGACGGCAACAACATGGCTAAGGACCTCGATGCCAAGCTGGCGGAGGAAGGCTTTGGCGATCGCTCCGATCGCCACTCGAGCCGCCGACTCTCGGGCAGACGCGCGCTCGAGAACATAGCGAGCTTCCGGAAAGTTGTATTTCAGGGCTCCTGCCAAATCAGCATGCCCGGGGCGGGGTGACGCTACTGGCTTATGACGCGCGGAATCGCCTTCGCCCACCGGCAAAGAGTCCTGCCAGTTTTTCCAGTCTTTGTTTTCGAGTTGGACTGAAATCGGCGAGCCGATGGTCATCCCATGACGCACGCCGGAAAGAATGTGGGCTGTGTCGCGCTCGATTTTCATGCGACCGCCGCGACCGTAACCCTGCTGGCGGCGCCAGAGTTCACGGTCGAGAACCGCCTGTTCCACCTTCAGCCCGGCAGGCACACCCGAGAGGAAAGCAACCAGGGCTTCGCCGTGAGATTCTCCGGCCGTAAAATAACGCAGCATAAGTGCTCGATTTTACCTGATGTGGTGCCCTTGGAGTGAGCGCGGATGAAGGAGGTTGGATCGCTCGGGATTTTTCACGCTCACAGAGGGATGAATGATTGCTACAATAAGGGAGCAGCTTGGTTTTCATCACAGAAGTCTTTTTAGCGTCTGCGTCATTTCGCAAAATCACTGACCAAGCAAGGAGGAGGAACTGTGTGTCCCCACGCACAGATGCAAATGGAAATGCCGCGCAGAAAAGTTCGCTGCGTCCTCGTGCATGATTACGTTCTCTGGCGCCAAGGCCTGAGACGTTTGTTGGAGGATGAGCCCGATCTCGAGGTGGTAAGCGAGGCCGTGGATGCGGCCGAGTGCCTGCGCAAGGTTTTTGAGTTTCGTCCGGATGTTGTAATTGTTGACGCCGGCGCTTTCGGATTGTCTGCACCCGAAGCCGAGCAGCTGGTCGCGCGGCAATCGCCCTATACCAAGGTGGTTTTCTTGAGCGAGCAGGAGCTGTCCGGCTCCGGATTCGATGGTTCGCAAGCCTTTACTGAGTATTCTGCTGCGCGCCAAACCTCCGTGGAACAGCTGGTCAAGATGGTTCGCAGCGTCTGCGGCCGGGTGCATCCGGCGGAGGAACTGCCGCCTGCGGGCGAACCGGCATCTGAGTTGGGACACACTCTGACGTCCCGGGAACGGGAAGTCTTGAAATTGCTGGCGGAAGGGAAAACTGTGCGCAGGGCGGCGACGGATTTGGGTTTGAGCAGCAAGACCGTGGACGCGCACAAGTTCAATCTGATGCGGAAGCTTGGCATTCACAACAAAGCCGAACTGGTGATGTGGGCGATTCAGAAGAGAGTCTTAAAGATTCCTGCCTAGCCGCCAGTGGATCCTCGCCTGCGAACAAGCCTGGGCAAGCTCCAGGAGATTGTGAACCTGCAAGTCTGGACTTGCCTCGGCCGCTTTGACGGCCCCGAGGTTCTTTCTCGGCGACGGTCGATTCACCCAAACCGTGGCTAGACCGAGAGATTGCGCTGGGATAACGTCGTGGTAAATGCTCTGCCCGACGTGCAAGACCCGTTTTGCCGGGACACCAATACGGCCCAGCGCAAGTTCGAAGATCTTCAATGCTGGTTTGTAAGCTCGCGCTTGCTGCGCCGTGACGACGTGGCTGAACTCCACGCCCAGTTGAGGTCGCGTGTCCGCGAAAAGATCGTCGTCCACGTTTGAGATGATAGACAGCCGAAAGCGCTTCTGCAGTTCGCGGAGCGCTTCGACTGTGTCCGGCCAGGGCTTCCACTCCTTCAGGAACTCCGCCAGAGAGCTGGCTTCCTCATCTGTGGGCTTGAATGCAAGTTTTTCTCCGAAGTGCCGGACGACGGACCGAAGAACGTCCCGATAGCTGCGATATTCGCCCCGCTCCGCCCGAGCTTCAAAATCCCCGTAAAACCTTAGGATGGTGGCATCGTCTATTTCCTTACCGTGGAAAGAAAGGATACGACGCATGCAGCGAAGAATTCCCTCTTCCCAGTTGATGAGGGTGCCATAGCAATCGAAGGTGAGAACTTCAAATCGGCTGAAGTCGAGCATGACGGCAAACTCTAAAGCTGACCCTACGATTCAAAACCGGGCAGCGTCGGAGCTTTTTCGCGGGATTCACTCGCAGGTTCCGCGGTCGCTTCGGTGGCAGAAGACTCTTCGCCAGGCGGAGCAACCTTCGACGCAAGAAACTTCGCGCTGTTCAGCAGCGGGCGTCCGAGTGAGGCGTTGTAACCGGTCCATGGGCTTTCCAGGTCGGCCTCGCGTTCGAAGTGAGCGCGCATGGCTTCCATCTTGGAATCCAGGTCATCCATATAGTGCAAGAGCAAGGCTTCCGGGAACATGGGGAGCTTGGGTGAGCCGAATTCGTACTCGCCGTGGTGACTAATGATGAGATGCTCCACCAAAGTCTTGAGCGTGTCCGGAAACCCCGGAACCAGCGCGAGCTTGGCCTGCAGCATTTCCAGTTCAATCACCATGTGCCCGAGCAACTGGCCGCGAGTGGTGTAGGTAAACGAGCGATTGTAGGCAAGCTCGTGAATCTTGCCGATGTCATGCAGAAAAACACCTGTCAGCAAGAGGTCGCGGTTGACCTGCGGATAGTTGCGGCAGACCAGGTCGCACGAACGAAAAAGCGAGACCACATGGTCGAGCAAGCCACCGATATAGGCGTGATGCAGGGTTTTGGCGGCGGGAGCATTGCGATAGGCAGCAGCGATCTCCGGATCGGACATGAAAGCCTGCACCAAGGCCTTGAGATGGGGATTCTGAAACGAACCCACGAAATCCGTGAGGGTCTGCCAGAGTTCGTCAATATTTCTGGGAGTCTTGGGAAGATAGTCAGAGAATTCAATCTCCGATTCGCCTAGCTTTCTCAGCTTGTGGATGGTCAGTTGAAACCGGCTTTTGTACTTGTTGACTAAGCCTTTGATTTTGAGGAAGTCATCCTGCTCGAAGACATTGAGCACTTCCGCCACGTTGTCCCACATCTTGGCTTCGAGCTGTCCGCTGCGGTCGCCAAGGGTTAAAGCGAGGTATGGCTCGCCGGTTTTCTTGGGCTTGATCTGCTTGGAGACCACCACAAAGTTAGAAGTAATGATCTTGTTTTCGTGGCGAACACACTCGCTGATGTAGAAATCCTTCATGCTCTCCAATGAGTGTAAACCAGAGGCTTCGGCGGAGCTGAATATGGTGCGGAAGAACCGCGCCGTTCTCCCCTAGAGTATTCCCAGCACCTTCTTTTTCTTCTTCTTCAGATTCTTCGCTTCGGCCTCCTTGGCCGCGGTGGTCTCAATCGGCTTGGTCTGATTCGGGCTAGCACCCGAATCCGCGTACCCCTCCTTGATATCGATGTAAGCCTCCTCACGCAGCTTAGTCAGATAGGCGCGCAGCGCGGGCTGTAGCTTCTCGTAGTAAAGAGCGTCCTGAATCTTAGGCTCAACTTCTTTCAACGGAGGGATGCCCGCCACTTGATGACCGGTAACCTTCAAGATTACGTAACCCTGCTTGGTACGGATCACGTCAGTGACTTCGCCGGCCTTCATGGCGAAGGTTCTGTCTTCAAGTTCCTTGGCCAGAGTTCCACGCTTGAACACGCCGAGATCTCCGCCTTGCGCCGCCGAAGGGCCAGCGGAATTCTTTTTGGCTACGTCTTCAAAGCTTGCTCCGGCGCGGATTTGTTTGAGCAGATCGTTAGTCTTGGCTTCCGTGGCGGTCAAAGCTGCGGTCTCCTCCGCCTGTTTAGCAGCTTCGTCGGCCTGACTCTTCGCACTATCGCTGGCGGCGGCGTTGGGGCCACCTGTGCCGTTCTCCGCCGGCTTGGAAGGCTTATCCGCGGGTTTCTGCGATGCGATCAATATCTCGCTTAGCCGGATCGATTCCGGCTGCTCCATTTCAGCCTTATGCTCGTCATAGAATTTCTGTTGCTCGTCGGTGGTGATAGAGAGATGGGATCCGACCTCCTCGCCGATCACCTTTTGCGTAATGATCTGGTTACGCATGTTTTGTTTGAAATCTTCGTAGGAAATGCCCTGCGAGGTGGCGGCCTTTTCAAGCTCTTCCATGGTTTCGAGCTTCATGTCCTTACGCATCTGGTCCAGACGCTTGACCAGGTCGGTGTCGCCGGTGATACCAAGATCCTTGCCCTTTTCTAGCAGCAACTGCTGGTCGATGAGGTCGCGAAGAATGTCCTTTTCGCGCTCGCTAAAAAGCTTGTCGGCATTGCTTGGATCCTGCTGCCTGACGTCGTCCTTAAGCTGATCCTTGCTGCGGAGGAACTCCGAGTGGGTAATGATTTGGCTGTTCACACGCGCCACAATTTCTTCGACAACTTGCCCGGCAGCGAAAGCCGGCATCAGCGACATGCCAATGACCATCAGAAGCATTGTTTTCATAAGATTTCCGGTGGGCCACCACGCTGCCTGAGCTTGCGGGCGAAAGTGGGCTACGGCCGTTGGGCTATTTTACTACTTCAGGACGGCTCGATACCGCCTGAAATCAATGTTTCTGATGCGTTGTCGATTTCGCGAGGTTGCAGCGACCGGATTAAGCGAGCCGCACGAATGCGAGGGCGGTCATATCATCCAAAACCATGGGCTCGCATGTAAATTCGCCAACCGCACTCAAAATAGACATGGAGACGGCTTGCGCACTCTGCGGAGCTTGGGCCTGAAGGCGTTCTTTCACGCGTTCCAAACCGAACTCCAGATCTTCGGCTTTGTCGTCTTTGCAGTGGCCCTCCACCACTCCGCGGGAAACCAGAAGAAGAACCGCGCCTTTCCCCAGGCCAACGGTGGGAGCCTCGCAGGTGGCATGGGAGAACAGGCCGAGCGGCAAACCCGTGGAGCCGAGTTCGACGATACCGGTGCTGTCGCGCAGCAGCGCGGGTGTATGCCCGGCATTGGTGTAGCAGAGAGTGCCGAACTTCTCGTGGTAGCAACCAATAAATGCGGGGCAGGAACAAATGCCGTGAGCGGCTTCCATCACGCCGCGGTTGAGGCGAAGACAGAGTTCGGTCATGGCGTCCGCTTCGTTGAAGTCAGGACGCGAAAAAAGTTCGGTTCCCAGACTACGAAACATCTTCTGGGCGGCGGACAGGACAATCTGATTGGTCTCGCGGCGCCCGGCAACGTCGAGCAGACCAAATAAAACCCGCTCCGGGCTGACGCGCACGGAATCGTAAAAATCTCCGGCAACTCGTTTGCCGTAAGTAGTGGCGGCGATTTCCGCGCCCTGAATCTTCGGAAACTCGCCCGCGGCGGGCTCCGGGGACGACGGAGGATCGGGCGCGCGGGACTGGAATAGGGCGCACATTCAAGGCGGAGACTAGCAACCGAAACTAGCACAAGCGCTGCTGACGGGCAAATGAGTTGTGCGCCGTCCTAAGAAACTTTGGATTTACTCGCCGTACTTGTCGCTGAGGTACTTAGCAAGATCAGATTCGAGCTGGCCGTAATCGGAATGAATCGTCGCTCGCAGGGCGGCTTCGGTGGAGCTGCCCTCGCTGAGGCGGTGCAGAATTCGCTGGATGTCGCCCATACCGTAAGAATCATTGATGTAGGAAACGGCTGCCAATGATTCCGCATATGCCAGGTAGGCTTGTGGGCCGGAGAAGCGCATGAAACTCCCTTCCAGCACGTTCAGCGGGATGTTGCTTTGCGCCTTGAAAAGGAGAGCCAATTGGTGTCCATCGCTGCCCAGATATTTCGGTTCGAGAAGCTGGGCAATTCCTTCGTGCAGCCAAGGCGGACAGCGGCCGGCGGAGATCTGATTGATAAACGAGTGCGCAAGTTCGTGCTTCAGAACTCGGGCCAACTCCGGGGTCACTGAACTAAGCCCGTTGATAGGAATTCGGAGCTTGCCATCGTTGAGCGCCCCCGACCATGAGGGAGCGCGGGTAACATCAAAGAAAGCTTGTTCGGTGTAAAGCGTGACCAGAATGTTGTCGTGCGGCGGCATGCCAAGATCGCGCACCAGATCGTCATAGTCAGACTCCAGCGCAGCCAGGATTTGTTCACGGAATGCTTCCGAAGTCTGCTTACCCTCGTAATGCAGAACGAAATGGCTGCTTTCGCGCTGAGCGAAGTCAGTTTCTGCGTTTTGTTCGCGCTGCGCTTTCGCCAGATATTGTTGGACGGTGGGATCAGGACGCAATTCTAGGGAACGCTTCCATGAAGCTACCGCGTCTTTGGTATGGTCGGACGCCTGCTGCGCATAGCCGAGCACCGTGTACGCATCGGGCGAATCAGGAGCCGCGCTCACCGCACGCTGGGCGTAGGGCAGTGCCTGCGAGGGGTTGCCCGTGCGAACCAGCAGGGCGGCATAGTAAATAAGGACAGTAGAATTCTCCGACTGAAAGCGCAGAGCACTATCGAAATAGCGGCGGGCCTGATCGATGTTACCGTGATCGAATTCAAACTTGCCGGCGATGAAGTCGGCGGTAGCACTCAACTCGGCGTTTCCTTTGCCTTCAAGTTTCGCCAAAGCGTCGGGGTCGACCTTGCCATCCTTAACTATTGTCTTGGGCAAGTCACCCTGGTTGGCGAGGCTATCGGCTGGGACGAAGGCGGGGAGCTCACCCACGCTCCGGGCCACGGAGGACCGAGCGCTGGCAGGCGCCCCGCCGGCCTCGACTCGTTCCACCGTGCTCTTGGGGATGGCATAACTGTCGTCCCCAAGCTCATATTCGTAGTGGCTGCCCTTTTCCTGGACGTGATCGGCAAGGATGGTGCGGCCGTTCTTCAAGTAGATCGTGTCAGCCGATGCCGCGGAGGCTAACGCCACCCATATCATTGCGAAAGTAGTGACACGAAGCCCCATTGAAGCGCATTCTAGCAACCGTGAGCGTTAACCCCTACGTAACGAAGGTACTGGCTTTCCGGTGCCGGATTGGCATGATGCTGGCGCTGGGCATGGCACTTTTCCCCTGTGACCGCGCATACGCGGCTCAGTCGCCGCCACAGACGCGCCCGCCCGGACCCGCCGAATCGCTCTACCTGCAACTGAGCAGTGTCGGCCTCGATCCGGCGCGAGTCTTTAAGGTCCGCGACAGTTCGCTGGATCGTGCCACGATTCATATCAGCCTCGAAGACGGCACCCTAGCTTTCACGCAAGACGTGATGGGCAGGATCACCGGCGCGTTTTTTGAGGGCGATGGAGAAGTGCTCCTGATCCCTGCGAACGAAGTGGAACGCAAGTCGATGAGCCTGTTCACTGGAATGGCAATTCTTGAAGAGCGCTTTTCGAGCGCTTACTTTCGCTTCAACGACAACACTGCGGCTGAACTTCGGCCCCGCCTCCGAGCACCGCACGACGCGGCGGGATTCGTCGCTCAGTGGAATGAAACCGCGCGCAACCTGGCACAAGGGGATGCCATGAGATTGCTCGTGGATTTTAGCGAGATGTTACCCAACTCGGATGGAACAGCTCCCCAGGATTCGCCTCCTGTGAGCACGGCGGATCCGGCAGGTCGCATGCTACATGCCCGGCTGCAAGGAACGAAGCTCGGCGTCTTTGACGTCATTTTCGACGCCAACGCGGGAGAACAAGTCGAAGCCGGACAGGCCAAAGCCGCGGCGGACGGAACTGTGTATTACGATGTTTGGACCTCGTTTTCGACCGATGATGCTGGACCAGCACGAGCGGCGCTCAGTCCGACTCAACAGGCTTTGTCGCCAGCGACAGAAACTCGTGAAGATCGGATTTTCGTGCGCAATTACATCATTGACGCTGAGGTTCGGCCACCCAAGGAACTCGATGCAAAAGTTGAGCTAGATCTCGACGTGCGGCACGATGGATCTCGTTTTCTAGCGTTCGAATTGTCCCGGTACCTGAAAATTCAAAGCGTAGAAGCAGACGGGCGAGCCGTCGAATTTGTTCAGAATCCAGCGGTGGAGGGCACGCGGTTGGCTCGCAGTGGCAACGACATCGTCGCATTGGTTCTGCCCCAACCCGTACGAAAGGGACAAAAGATCAAACTGCGCTTTGTCTACGGAGGAGAAGTGTTGGCCGAAGCAGGGAAAGGATTACTCTACGTGGGGGCGCGTGGAAATTGGTATCCCAACCGTGGGCTGGTTATGTCCGATTTCGATCTTACCTTTCGTTACCCTCCGGGGTGGACGCTGCTCGCGACCGGGAAGCCGGAGCCAGCGACAAGAGCTTCAACCAAAGAGGCGGAGGACGGCACGAAAAGCGCCGAAGACTACCAGGTCGCGCATTGGGTTTCAGAACGGCCTATTCCGGTGGCCGGATTCGATCTGGGCAAGTATGTTCGAGCCACAGCGCAGGCTGGAAATGTCAATGTGGACACCTACGCGACCATCGGTGTGGAACGAAATTTTCCCACTCCCCGAGAAGAAATCAACCCTGAACCGGGACGCTCACGGAACAAACCTTCGGTGCCCTCGATTGCCTCGGTGGCTCCATCCCCTGCGAGAAACGCATCGGCAGTCGCAGACTTGACGGCTCAGGCTATCCGTTACTATGCCGCGCGCTTCGGGCCGTTTCCCTACAGCAAGCTGGCTCTTACGCAGTTGCCGGGGCGGGAAAGTCAAGGTTGGCCAGGGTTGATTTTCCTTTCTTCCTACGCCTTTCTGACGCCAGAAGAACGCCGCGAACTCCATATGGGTACGGTGTTGGAATTAATGGATCAGCAAGTTCCCGCTCATGAAGCGGCCCACCAGTGGTGGGGCGACTTGGTCACGTGGAGGACGTACCGTGACCAATGGCTTTCCGAGGGACTGGCCAACTATTCGGCGCTAATGATTTTGCAGGAGAAGAATCCGACAGCGTTCCGGCAAATCATGGACAAATATCGGGAAGACCTGGTCCAGGAAAACAAAGACGGCAATGTGCGCAAAGATGCGGGACCCGTCACTCTGGGCAGCCGGCTGCTGTCATCGCATTTCCCGCAGGGCTATGAATCTATCAGCTACGGTCGAGGCACTTGGCTTTTCCATATGTTGCGGTCGACGCTGGAAGACGCGGCGACCGAGGCGGCTCGCAAAGACTCGGCGCAACCTGCGAAAGAGGAGCCTTTTGTGCGGTCCCTGCGCAAAGTTCGGGAGCGCTATGAAGGGAAAGCGATCACCACTCGCGAACTTCTGGACGTGTTCGCCGAAGACCTGCCGCTATCGTTGCGATATGAAGGCAAGGCTTCCCTCGACTGGTTCCTGGACGGTTGGGTAAACGGCACGTCCGTGCCCAAGCTGGAATTACAGGGCGTCAAGTTCACGGAGACGCCAAAGGGCGTCTCCGTGACAGGGGTCATTCGACAAGAAGACGCCGAAGAGAATCTGGTTACGTCCGTCCCGATATACGCAGTCGTATCCGGAAGGGCCCCAGTGCTGCTCGGCCGCGTGTTTGCGGACGGCGCCGAGAGTCGGTTTCACTTGTCTGCCCCGCCAGGAACCCACAAGCTCTTACTGGATCCCAACGGAACCATCCTTAGCGCTCCTAAGTAGGCTCAGCGAGCAGTTGGCACGCCTCCCAAATCAGAACCAGAACGAGTCCGGGTTCCGGGAAACGGCAACCTACTTTTGACTGGCCAACCTGCAGCCTCTCCTCCTTGGCGCTAAGTCACTGGTTTTCTGGCGGATGCACCCGGGCGTGTCATCAAAACGGGAAGCAACAACAAAGAGCAAAACCGTTTTGACCACGTCGAGTCATCACCGCGAGAGAAACCCATCAGGCGGACATTGCTCCCCTCGATGGTGGGACTTCGCATATCATCAATACTTTGGACGGAATCTCAGAATCATTTGGTCAAGCTCGACAAAACAACCGTTGCGGCCATGCTGGCCGGCATGTGCACGTTTCTCAACGTCTACTGCACGCAGCCGTTACTGCCGCTGTTACGAGAAACTTTTCATGCTTCCGAGTTGCAAGTTAGTCTTACCGTAAGTGCGACGATTTTTGCCACCGCTCTCACCGCGCCGTTTATCGGCATGATCGCCGAGCGCCGGGGACGCAAGAAGGTGATCGTTCCCTCGTTGTTCTTACTGGCGGTTCCTACCGCCCTGGCGGCGACGTCCGGCAGTTTGCGCGCGCTGATCTTCTGGCGCTTCGCTCAGGGCGTGTTCGTGCCGGGCGTCATCGCTGTCATGCTCGCTTACGTGAATGAGGAATGGGCGGGGCGGGGCGTGGGGAAGGCCATGTCCTCTTATGTGACGGGAACGGTGATCGGAGGATTTCTGGGGCGATTCATCGCCGGAGTCATCGCCACGCACTGGCATTGGCGCTCAACATTTCTGGTGCTCGCCGCTCTCGACCTGATCGGTGCCTTTATGGTCCACGCCTGGCTTCCTCTGGCCAAGAACTTTGTGCGCGCCGATGATCTGCGGCAGGTTTTGAATCATGCCAAGGAGCATCTGCGCAATCCGCGGCTGCTGGCCAACTTTGGCATGGGCGGCACCATTCTCTTTGCCCTGGTGGGATGCTTTACCTACGCGAACTTCTACCTTGCCGCTGCACCTTTTCATCTGAACTCGGCGCAGCTCGGCAGCGTCTTCTTTGTCTATCTGCTGGGAGCGATGATTACGCCACAGGCAGGACGATTCCTCGATCACTTTGGTTTCCGCCGAACGTCGGTCGTCTATTGCGTCATGATGATCGTGGGACTTCTCCTCACGTTAATCAAATCGCTACCCGTGGTGATCGTTGGCCTTGCCATCTTTTCTTCTGGAGTTTTCGTAGCGCAGGCTGCGGCCACTGTGGAAACCGGCGCGATAGCGGGGCGCGCACGATCCTCTGCCGCCGGACTCTACGTAACGTTTTATTATCTCGGCGGAAGTCTTGGCGCAACCTTGACCGATTGGTTCTGGCGCTCGGCGGCATGGCCGGGTTGCGTTGCCCTCTTAGGAGCGGTTTCTCTGGCGAGCGTGTGTCTGGCACGAATCAGCAGCCGGTCTACGGATCAACTCGACTCTTCGGAAATCGAATTGGTTGGCGATTGAGTAGAAGCGATTTCATTCAGGAGTACCGCAGGCTCCTCAGGGGCTGCCCTTGCGCTTTGCTAACCCTTCGTCTCCATCAGACTGGGTAGAGGACTTTCACTTCCAAGCTGTCGCGCATGCTCGGAGTACGAAGAAAAGGCGCAGCCCATGGGGGCTGCGCTCAGTTTTTCTTAAAGTTTTATCTTGTATTTACATTATATCAAGTCGGGAAGAGTAGATGGGACATTTGTTCAGGAACATTTGCGAAATCATCACCTTCCCAAACCCACGCCAATCAGAGGAACTGGAAATATCCCCAACAGCACTGCAAAGAAATAAAGTCATGCATTAGCTACTAGATAATGTTGTCCTAACATGGGGACTGGAAGCACGTCCTTCCGGGAGAACAGTGGACCGGCCTTGAATGGCCTGAGGCCCTTCTTGCTTGCGCTAGATTCTCAAGGAAATCGGGCGCCGGAATCTCAAACCGTTCCGGAATTTGTCGAAGAAAGATGGGACTCACCATCGGACCTCTACCGTGCGTCACTCCCTGAACAGTGCCTTCCGTATCAAGCGGTGCAATCGCGCGCAATACGGCTTGTTCTCGACAAGCTCAAGGAAGACATCGTGGTCTCCCAGGACTCACGACAGGGAGTTCTAACTTGACTCGACACTTCCTTCATGGGGCGACCCTAATTGGCATGTCGGGATTAAGGAAGCAATATGAGTAAACCATGCACAAGACCGACAAACAAGCCTGCCGGCTATATCTTCCGAGCGTGTCGATCACCTTAAACGGTGAAAAACGCTGGGCCAAAGACTATGGCCTCAAGGCGTGGCGAATTCCGCTACACCGCTAGCATAGGGTAGGACGGCATAAACCTGCTTGCCTGCTGCCGTGATCTCCTTTCGTCTCCGGTTTGACCGATCTTGGGAAGCCGCGCTACGTCAAAATGGAAGCGTGGGACAGAAGAATCTGAATAGTCGTCGATTTGGATTCTCCAATTTGAGAAAAAGGCCAGGTCTCCATGAGTGGCCTTTTTTAGCTTGGTGACAGGGTTTGTGAAGGTGATAATTTCGAATATTTGTTCAATGCTGTCAGTAGCTTAAGTGCGATCATGAGGTTTTTGCCTATGGCAAGATTTTGGCGCTCGATGGAAGCGCGGACCTTCCCCTGGGGGAGGCGAGTGGGCGATTGAAGCGTGCTGAAGCCGAAGATTACGCCGCTGTAAAGCCCGTTTCTCGCAAAAGGCCGCGAGAAACGGGGCACCCAGACCTTACGGATGCCGAACCTGATCGGTCATTACTCTGATCGCGCTCATCCAGAGATAATCGGTAGGACGGTCGCCTGCAGCCATTTTGCGAGCCAAAGGAGCTCCCATTAGCATCGCCCGGACCAAACTTCGATGAAGTCGCTGCTTACGCCGGTCTCCGTGATGGTGGCGGTTGCGATTCTGCTGCACACGGGGCTGTTGACGCCCAGTGCCGCGTTCATCACTTTTGCCCTGTACGCGGCATTCATCGCGGGACTTCTGATCGCCTGGAGATTCCACTCCAGCCGCATCTTCTTCGCCTTGCTGGTTCTATTCCTCGCGGAACGCGCCATCTCTTATTTTTCTTCCGGTCACGTGGCCAGCGGCGGACCGGGAAGCACGGCTCTGGCAGCGGTGGGAGTGGTGTTGCCGCTGAATTTTGTTCTGCTGTCACTCGAGCAAGAAAAAGGATTCACCTTCTCCAACATCGCGCCTCCGGCTTTGTTGCTGTTCGTCGAGTCGGTGGTTGTTGCCGTGCTCTGCCGGCCGGATTCGCTGGCGACGACTGCGAGACATGCGTCGCACCATTCGCTAGCTCCGCAGCCCTTGCCTTTTGCCGCGCTGATCACCTTCACACTAGCTGCGGTTGTGCTCCTTACCCGATTTCTGCTTTTCCGCAAGCCAGCCGAGAGTGGACTTTTCTGGGCCATGGCCGCTGCATTCCTGGCACTCCGCTTCGGTGGCGCTGGACGCATTCCCTCCGCATATTTCGCCACAGCCGCGTTCATTCTGGCAGCGTCCATGGTCGAAACTTCCTACCTGCTTGCGTATCACGATGAGCTGACGACGCTGCCTTCACGCCGCGCCTTTCACGAGGCCCTGCTTCGCCTGCAACCACCCTATTCCATTGCGATGGTCGATATCGATCACTTCAAACGGTGCAACGATACTTATGGCCATGACAGGGGAGATGAGGTGCTGTGTATGGTCGCATCCAGACTGGCGCGGGTAACGGGAGGAGGGCAAGCGTACCGTTGCGGCGGCGAGGAATTCGCCCTCATCTTCTCCGGCAAGACCACCAAAGACGTGTTGGATCATTTGGAAAAATTGCGGGGCGACATTGAAGCCAGCAGCTTTCGGCTGCGCGGCAAAGATCGCCGGCAAGAGACGCGGGGGCCGGACCGACGCAATGCGCGCGCGCGTGCTGGTTCGAAGACCGGCCACGCCATTCGTCAACTCTCACGCCTAGCATCGGCCACGGAACTCTCGGTGACGGCTAGCATCGGAGTGGCAAGTTCCAGCCAGGAGAACGCATCCGCCGACGAGGTCATTCAGGCGGCCGATAAAGCGCTCTACCGCGCGAAGGCTGCGGGACGCAACCGGGTGGAAATTGCTTCATCAGCCAGGCGCCGGACGCGCAGTAAAGCTGCCGGAATCGCCTAGCGATCTTTGAAATTCAAGGTGAGCTGCGAGCCAGATGCCTGTCCGACGACCGAGGAACGTCGAGCCCGGGTGTCATCTTTGGGCGGAAAACCATGACCACTCCGGGCTCGTACGTTTTCGCAAGCACCACAGGCCGTGCGGTCAGCCCGCGGTTTTCGGTGGGGTCGAGTTTTTCCGTCCGCTGCCCGCGCAGGCAGGACACTTCACTCGGATAAACGCGATGCCTTCGGACTTCCCACTGATGTCCACAGGCCTGGCAACATATCCGGTACCGCCGCAACGCGGACAGTCCTTCGGATCCACTCATCCCCCTCAGTTGCGATGAGTTTTTCACCGAATTTCATTCTCGACGCCAAAAAATGAATTGCGTTACGAAACGCGAACACGTACTCGAGGGTGAACCTGCCGGCGGGCGAGTCCCGGCAGCGAGGGGGGAGCTTTCGATATTACTTCGTGCGCGAGGATAAAGGTCCTTACTGGAGCGCCACTTTCCCCGTGAGTTTAGTTTCTGCAGCGGAATGGGCGACATAAATATCGAAATCGCCGGGAGCGACCGTCCACTGATGGCTTTTGACGTCGTAATAAGCGAATGCTCGCCGATCCAGCGTGACCTTTACCTGTTTGGTCTCGCCTGGATTGAGGTCGACTTTGGCGAAGCCCTTCAGTTCCTTCACCGGGCGCGGAACACTCGCGTGTTGATCGCCGATATAAACTTGTGCAACTTCTGCTCCGGGGCGAGCGCCCGTGTTCGTGACGTCGAAAGTCAACGTGACGGGCTGATCCGATGGCCCCGACTGGGGTGAAACCCTAAGATTCTTGTACGCGAAAGTGGTATAGGAAAGCCCGAAGCCGAATGGAAACAGTGGCTTGAGTCCGGATTTATCGAAGTGGCGATAGCCTACGAACACACCCTCTTTATATTCAACTTTCTTCTCGCCGGGTTTCGGGTAGTAGCTGTCGTGTACGGCATTGTCTTCCCAGCGCCGCTCGATCGAGATCGGCAGCCTGCCCGAAGGGCTGAAGTCGCCAAATAATAACTGCGCAAGCGCCGTGCCACCTTGCTGCCCGGGAAACCAAGCTTCGAAGAGGGCCGGGACCCGGTCAACCCATGCATGCATGTCCACGCCACCGCCGGAGGTCATGACCACGGTTGCGTTTTTGTTTACGGCGGCGATCTGGCTGATCAGTTCGTCCTGTCCGGGAGGAAGGCGGAATTCGCGGTCGCTGCTTTCGCCTTCACTGGAAGCGTCGAAGCCGACGGCCAGGACCACGGCATCGGCGTGTGAGGCGAGCGCCTTCGCCTGGGAAGAGACTAAAGTATCCGGACGAACAATCCCGAGAGCCGCCTGGGTCTTGCCCCAGCCGCTGTGGGCGTAGTAATCCATTTCAATTTCGTGCGGGCCGGATGCGAGCGTGATCGCGGATTCACCGATGAACGCATACCAGGTCTTCCAGTTATCGAGCACCAACTTCTTATCTACGTAGAGGCGGTAGCCACCGTTTTCGCCCGGGCCCTGCACGAAGACGAGATAGCTTCCCGGCGCGCTGGGAGTGAAGTAGCCCTTCCAACGGAGCGATACGTCGCTATAGGCGCCCTCGCCTCCTTGCGCGGGGTTGTAGTCAACGTACTTCTCGGTGCGACTCAGGGCGGGTGTTCCGCTCAGAGTGGCGTTGGCGAAGAATTCTTCCTTGAGACCCGGCTGACCACCGTTGGCTTCAGTGGTGAATTCGGTATGCTTTGCGATTTCCTCAAGCGTGGGTATGCCGGGTTCGTAATAGACTTTTGCGCTGCTACCCAGGTAATTAGCGAGCCCTTCCACATAACTGACCGCGGCAAAGGGCTTCGCTTCGGCGCTGCCTCCGCCTCCGGGCACGGCCGGATAGGCATCCGGACCAATCACCGCGATGGCGTGGACCTTTCCCTTCTCAAGCGGTAAAAGGTTGGCGTCATTCTTGAGTAGCACCATGCCGGCTCGAGCCGCCTCTAACACGACCTCGTTGCCTTCCAGATTGAACTTGGGAATTGATCGATCCGTCTGCTCGCGATCGAGCCAGCCAAATTGAATTGCCGTACGCAGAATGCGGCGAACCTTATTATTGATCGTCGCTTCGCTGACTTTCCCTGCCTGAATGGCGGGCAACAGGGTCGCACGGTTCATGAATTTTCCGGAGGGCATCTCCAGATCAAGGCCGCCATTGGCCGCTGCCACGCCGTCATAGGTGGCGTCCCAATCGGACATGATGATTCCGGTGAAACCCCAATCCTTTTTGGCCAGGTCGGTGTTGAGGTAGCCATTTTGAGTCATGTGCACGCCGTTGGTGAAGTTGTAGGAATCCATGATCGCGCCCACGTGGGCTTCCTTCACCGCGGCTTCAAACGCCGGCAGATAGATCTCGCGCATAGTGCGCTCGTCGATGATGGAGTCTCCGTTGTGCCGGTCGTATTCCTGGTTGTTCCCTATGTAGTGCTTGATCGTCGCGCTCACTCCCTGGCTCTGCATGCCCTTGATATATGCCACAGCGGTGCGGGCCGAGAGAAAAGGATCCTCTCCGAAGTATTCGAAGTTTCTGCCATTCATGGGAGCACGATAGATATTCACGCCGGGGCCGAGCATGAAGTGCACTCCACGGGCGCGTGCATCCTGTCCAATTGTGGCTCCCACTTTTTGTGCGAGTTCAGGATCCCAAGTCGCTGCCAGCCCGATGCCGCCAAACACCGTGGACGCTCCGTAGTTTCGAACTCCGACGGGCCCATCCGCCATCTTCAACCGAGGCAACCCAATCTTTGGGATAGCGCGTATGTAAAAATCATCCACGCCACCGATAAGATCGATCTTTTCTTCGAGAGTGAGTTGCTTCAGCATCGACTCCACACGGGCATCGGTGGCTGTTAAAGACGGAGATTCGGTTTGGCACACGCTGGGAAGAAAGAATAAAGATAGGAATAAATAAAGGAAGCAGACTTTGCGCAGCATCGCAACCCTCCAATTTGCCTGATTTACCCGCGAGGAACTGTGGCTTGCGCTCAGAAGGAGTTCTCGCATCGGCGATTGAAATCACGAATCCATAGATCTTATGCGCCTACGATCAATTCCGCGCCCAGCGTGGCCAGAGCGATGTCTTCATTCGATGACAAGCCACTCACCGCGACTGCTCCAACTACCTCACCATTTTTCCAGACCGGAATCCCGCCGCCCCAGCCCACATATTGCGGATCGCCGTAGTAAGCAATGTCGTGGCCTTTTTCCGGATGCTTGACCTTCTCTCCGATTTCCCTGGTCGCCTTGCGCTCGCGCGCGGCGGTCCAAGCTTTATTCGTGGCGACGCGGATGGAGGAGACAGGGGCACCGTCCATTCGTGCGAGATAGATGAGATCGCCGTGGGAGTCGGCCACTGCCACAACCACGGCTTTCTGCATTTGCGAAGCTTTGTCGACGATCAGATCGACAGCTCGCTTCGCGTCGGAGTAGTCAATGGTTTGGAGGGTTCTCATGTTACGAAGAAAGAATATGACAGGCTGAGGCGATGAACTCGACAAAATAAATGCCGGCCATCACTGGCCAGCATACAGAGCTTAGAAACGAAATTGTCTCCGGGCCAGGAGGAACTTCCTAGCCCGGAGAATTTTCTAGAACACAAA
>Ga0187847_10000496_pt1 | contig 43314 bp, 39 predicted proteins | sample June2016WEW_4_10_FD_132458 | JGI IMG/M metagenome (GOLD analysis project Ga0187847, IMG submission 132458) | Peatland microbial communities from SPRUCE experiment site at the Marcell Experimental Forest, Minnesota, USA - June2016WEW_4_10 | ecosystem: Environmental > Terrestrial > Soil >...
CACCGCAATTGCTCCCAATCCAACCAGCCGCCTTGGAACCATGCCGCTTGCTTTCAATCTTGGCGTGAAGGGCCTGCCGCCAGGAGAGTACAACTGCCAGGTCACTATTCTCGACCCGACAACCGGGAAGGCAAACTTCTGGCGCGCCCCCATCCTGCTTGTCCCCTGAGTGATGTAGTTATCTGGGTAATAGCCTGATACCACCGTAATAGTTATAGTAGGCGCTTCATGCCGCGTCTCTAACGCCGAACTCCATCTCGTCAAACCGACGCCATTTATAAATAGCAATCGACAAAATCCAGCTCACGGCAAACAACGCAACAATACAATAGCCAAGCATGCCGAAGTTATCGTTGAGCTTGCCCACCAGGTTCCACAATCCGCCCGTCAGATGGAACTGTCCAGCCAGCAATCCCAATGCTTCGATTCCGCCCACCGCCAGCGCGACAACAACGGAAACAGAAGTAATCGTGATGTTGTAATACAGCTTCCTGATCGGCTTCACAAATGCCCAGCCGTACGCTCCCAGCATGAGAATATTGTCGGTCGAATCCACCAGCGACATCCCTGCCGCAAACAAGACCGGAAACACCAGGATCGACGAGAGCGACAGCCCCTTCGAAGCTTCCGCAGCGGAGAGGCCCAGCAGCCCGATCTCAGTTGCAGTGTCGAATCCCAGCCCGAACAGCACGCCCAGCGGATACATGTGCCAACTTCTATGAATCAGATTGAACATGGGCCGGAATAGCCGCGAAAGAAATCCGCGGTTTCCCAGCAGCAAGTCAAAATCCTCATCCACATAAGGCTCGCCGCGCCGCACTCGTACAAAGCTGCGAATCACCGAATGCAGCACAATCAGATTCACAATCGCAATTGCGAAAAGAAAGAGTGACGACACTAGAGTGCCGATCACTCCACCAATCTCTCTCACCGAGTCAATGCGATGTTGCAGCGCCAGCGCAGTCGCCGCAATCGCAATCGCTCCGACCACGACCACCGTCGAATGTCCGAGCGAGAACATCAGTCCAACGGCTACTGGTCGCTTTCCTTGCTGCATCAGCTTGCGCGTGACGTTGTCGATCGCGGCAATGTGATCTGCGTCCACTGCGTGGCGGAGTCCAAAGCTGTAAGCCAGAAAGGCCGTTCCCAACAGCACTGGAAATCGGTGAAACGCGACGAACGCCCAGCACCAGGCGGCCAGGTTGAAACCCAGCAACAGGCCATACAAAGCGATTACCTTGGCCTTGGTGCTGCCAGGCTCGTCATTCGCCAGACTCCGCAGGAGGGAGATCATCATGGTCCTTAGATTGCTGACACGGATAGTAGCTCGCTCTGAATATGACCGGAATAAATCATTGCAACAATGCCATTCGTCACATCAGACGCGGGATTCCCCGGAATGAGATTCCAAGTCCAAGCGTAACACGATTTTGCAAACCTTGCGAAGACGGCCTTCACTGCGGACTGTCTCAAAGGTCGGAGGTTCGAGGTCAGATATTTAATGTGAGTGCGTTGCGGTTTTCAGGTTGGCCCCTGAGTTAGTCAACACCAGCTTTCCCAGTTCCACCCCACGCAACGCCAGCATCCCGTCGGCAATATTCTGGAGATCCTTGCCCCGGCCCTTCATGATGATCACTTCCAGGCAGTAATGGTGGTCTAGGTGCACATGTGTAGCCGCCAGAATCATCGCTCCGGCAACGTGTTGCACCTCGGTCAGCTTTTGCGCCAAGTTTGGAACATGATGGTCGTAAACCAGCGTCAGTGTACCCACCACCGGCTTGTTTGACTCGACAGTCTCCTCAAGAAGCGCTTCGCGGATCAGGTCGCGGAAAGCCTCGGAGCGGTTCGCGTAGCCGCGCTTGGCGATCAGCCGGTCAAACTCTTTCAGCAGGGCGTCATCCAGAGAAACGCCCGTCCTGCTCAACTGGGCCATTCTATCGCTCCATTTTCTCCATCCCGATTGTAGTGGCTCCAAGATGACGGCCCGCGCAGCGCGCAGGCTCTTACAAATTCTCTCGCACAGTCGCTCTCAGTACGGTGCCCGTCGCGGGCTTTGCAGCCGCCAAAGCCGGACGCTGCAGCGGTGGCATCACCGAGGGCGCTTGGTGCATGGTCACAATAATTGCCCCTGCTGGCTTTTTCCCCGCGCACTGGTAGCTATGTGGCGTGCTCGCGTCAAAATAGACCGCATCGCCCGCCTCCAGCTTGCACTCATGATCACCGTGCCGCAGTTCCAGTTCGCCATCCAGCAGATATAGGAACTCGAACCCAGGATGCATGTGCCCTTTCGGCTCCATCTCTTTGGTCAGCGGAATGAACTCGGCAAAGTAGGGGTCCATGTGCCGGTCTGGCACCATGTATCCCAGGCTTTCGAAGAAGTACGTCGGGTTCTCTACCCCTGTCTGTGGCAGCCGCACGCGTTCCTTGCGCCGGTGAATGCGGAATAATGAGCTTGGCTCCGACTCAAAAAAATAAGAAAGGTCCTTCGAGAACACCATCGCAATCCGCGCCAGGTTCCTCAGCGTCGGCACCACTCGCCCCGTTTCAAGCTGGGAAAGAAAGCTCGCCGAGAGGCCCGTGTGCTTGCCCAACTCAACCAGACCCATCGACTTCTTCAGCCGTAGGCGCTTGATCCGCTCCCCAATCCTCTTCTCCGCAATGAAGCGTTCCGCGGTCTCGGGATCCACTTGAGTTTTCTGCGTTTCTTCGCTTTTCATCACCGCCAGCTCGCTCATCGGTCCCCCAAGGGCCACCCACTTGGTAGGATGCGCTATCAATGGATTTGTTGTCTAGATCAAAAACAATTCTCGCCCCATTAAATCAATCTGACTCAAAACCTATTATCGTTTCATCCTAGGTAAAGGAATGTTTACCTCGTCCATATGAGCGGCTCGCAACCCAAAATACTTCTCTCCGGAGCTTCGGGGATAGTCGGCTCAGCACTCCGCCAAGCGCTCGCCGAGCATGGTACATCCGTCCTCCAACTCGTTCGACGTCCAACCGGCTCACCTCTTGAGATCAAGTGGGATCCGCATGCAGCATGCCCCCTCGCGAACGCGGGACCCCTCGAAGGTCTCACCGCCGCGATCCATCTGTCCGGAGCCAACCTTGCAGCTCATCGCTGGACTCCGGCCTATAAACGCGAACTCGTTGATAGCCGTGTGGGTTCCACGCGCGCCCTTGTCAGGACACTTGCCAGCCTCCGCAATCCACCCCTGGCAGTCCTTGTTGCTTCCGCCACTGGAATCTATGGCAACCGTGCCGATCAGTTGCTCGATGAATCATCCACACCGGGCTCCGGCTTCATCGCCGATCTTTGCCAACAATGGGAAGCCGCCGCGCATGACAATGCAGCTGCCGGGGCCCGTATCGTTCACCTCCGCTTCGCGGTGGCACTCGGACCAGGCCCCGGTGCTCTCGCGCGTATGCTTCCCATCTTCCGGCTCGGTCTTGGCGGACCGTTCGGCTCCGGCACTCAATGGATGAGCTGGATCAGCCTCTACGACGTCGTTGCTGCCATTCTCTTTCTTCTCGAAGCCCCTGCACTCACCGGCCCCGTGAATCTCACCGCCCCTACCCCCGTCACCAACTCCCAATTCACCAGCGCACTCGCTCGCGCCCTCCATCGACCCGCGCTTCTCCCCGTTCCAGCATTCGCACTCCGCCTCGCGCTAGGTGAAATCGCCGATGAAGTGCTCCTCTCAAGCGCTCGCGTCTATCCAGGGAAACTCATTACTGCCGGCTTCCGCTTTACCCACCCTAAAGTCGATCAGGCCTTGGCCATTGCCCTCGGACTGCCCCAGCCCGTCACACCCGCGTTATCCTAAGAGGTCCGGTCACCCGGCTCAACTGAGGAGCTGGGGCTTCCATCCTTGCAGCGCTACTTGCTTCAAGAGTGGGAAACGAAACCGCCCAGAGAGCCGACAACCCAATGCCTGAAGAGATTACTCGCACTACTGAAACCTCTGAATCGTCCCCGCCCACCCCTGGCGCACAAACGCCGTCATCCGCACCTCAGGTGCCGACGTCTGCTCTACCGCAGGTGCAGGTGGCCACCATCGATACCCTCGGCCGGCATGAAGGTCAATCCGTGATCCTCCGCGGATGGCTTTATAACCTCCGCGAAAGCGGGAAGCTCCTTTTTCCCATTTTTCGCGACGGCACCGGTACCATCCAGGGCGTAGCCCATGTCAAGAGCGTGCCACCCGCGGTCTTCGAAGCTCTCAAGGGCTTGACCCAGGAATCCAGTGTGATCGTCACCGGCAAGGTTCGAGCCGACAAGCGGGCGCCCGGCGGTTTCGAACTCGACGTCGAAGACCTCGAAGTCGTGCAGCGCGTCCCCGAGTCTGATCCCTACCCAATCACCCTCAAGGAGCACGGCGTCGACTTCCTCATGGAGCACCGCCATCTCTGGGTCCGCTCTCCACGCCAGTCGGCTATTCTGCGCATCCGGGCCGAAATCATGCGTGCCGCTGCGGAGTACTTCGACACCAACGGCTTCATCCGCACCGATCCGCCCATCCTCACACCGGCGGCCTGTGAAGGCACTTCCACTCTTTTCCCCGTCGATTACTTCGGCGACCCGGCCTTCCTCACGCAGTCCGGCCAGCTTTACATCGAGTCAACCGCACTTGCTTTGGGAAAGGTCTACAGCTTCGGTCCCACCTTCCGAGCTGAAAAGTCCAAGACGCGCCGCCACTTGACCGAGTTCTGGATGATCGAGCCGGAGGTGGCCTACTGCGACCTCGATGGTCTCCTCAAGATCGCAGAAAACTTCCTGTCTCACATCGTCCAATCTGTCCTGAAAAACCGCGCTTCAGAGCTAGCTGTCATTGGCCGTGACCCAGCCAAGCTCCAGTCCATCATTCCCCCGTTTCCCCGCATCACCTACGACGATGCCGCAGCCCTTCTCAACGCCGCCCATAAAACCGGAGCGCTTGAGCAGCCCTTCGAGTATGGCAACGACTTCGGCTCCCCCGACGAAACCTGGCTCAGCAGCCAGTTCGACCGCCCCGTCATGGTGCACCGCTACCCGGCCAACGTGAAGGCTTTTTACATGGAGCCAGATCCCGCGAATCCCAGCCTGGCTCTCTGCGTAGACGTCCTGGCTCCAGAGGGTTACGGTGAAATCATCGGCGGCTCTCAGCGCGTCTCAAGTTATGAGCTGCTAAGCAGCCGCATTGACCAGCATCAGCTTCCCCGCGAAGCTTTTGAGTGGTACTTGGACCTCCGCCGCTACGGCAGCGTCCCACACAGCGGATTCGGAATGGGTATCGAGCGCGCGGTGGCCTGGATCTGCGGCCTCGATCACGTTCGCGAAACCATCCCCTTCGCCCGCACCCTTCATCGCATCTATCCTTGAAGCTATCGCGGTTCCGTCTGGCCCGGCGCAGCGCTCATCTCCTTTGTTTCGTGCCCGGGTCGTCGGGATTTGGAAAGTAAGACAGAATGCAATCCGGTTCTCGTACCACCAAATAATTCCCCATGCCACTAAAGTGGTCGTCACATTTCGTCCAGCAGCGGATTACGATGACGGTATGTTTCCCCTGAGGCTACTTTGTGCGCTGCTGGCGTTGAGCCAGCTCTTTGTCTTGCACGGAATCGCGCAGCAGTATGCCTTTCAAGAAGACAGTGACAATCAGGGCCTGAATAGCCTCACCATCAACTGCCTCCTGCAGGACCGTTCCGGAGTTGTGTGGGCTTGCACTGAGAACGGCCTTTACCAATTTGATGGATCCACTTACACCCGTTTAGGAGCCGAGCAAGGGCTCCTCGATAGCTATATCCTGTCCATCCACCAGGATGCTGCTGGCGAACTCTGGGTCTGGACCAGTACTGGCCTTTATCACGGAGATGGCCATCATTTCAGTGCAATCGTCGTCGGCCTCGGCGGCATGCCCGGAAGCTCAGGCCAGCAGCTCACCTCGACCGCCTCCGGACAAGTCCTCGCGGTCAGTAAGCGCCATCTCTTCCAAATCACTCGCACCAATTCCGGCGGAACCTGGAGCGTCTCTCCTTTCATTTCGCCGGAAATGCTCAGCGCGCACCCGGAATTGGCAACCATCTACAGCGTCTACGTCCGTCACGACGGATCGGTGTTGACCGGGTGCGGCGATGCAATCTGTCAAATCTCAGGCAGTAATGTGAGAGTCTTTGGGCCTGCTGACGGGGTCGTATCCGATACATGGGCTTGGTTCCTTGAGGATTCCGCCGGGCGGCTCTGGATGCGCGGCTACCACCACATTCTTCAACTCGGATCGCACGCCTCCACGTTCATGAATCAGGACATTCCCTCTACACCGGTAACTTTCTCCACCCCGCTTGTTCCCATAATCGAGGACACACAGCGCCGCATTCTCACCCGAACAGACCGTGGTTTGGCTATATGGAGTCAGGGTCGCTGGCAGACGCTCGGCGCAGTGAACGGCCTCGATGTTCCCGGCATCCTCTCGCTCATGGTCGACCGCGATGGCACCCTCTGGCTCGGCACGTACGGAAAGGGTGTTGAACGTTGGCTTGGCAATGGAAACTGGGAAACCTGGGCTTCCGGCCAGGGGCTCGAAGGGAATCTGGTCTGGTCCCTGGTTCGCGACCACAAGGGAACATTGTGGGGCGCTTCCGAGCATGGCATCGTCAAATTCGACCAGGCCGGCAACACCTTCGTTCCCTGGAATCCGAACTCCGACGTGCCGCACGGGCAAGTCATTTCTGTAGTCGAAGGGGCCGACCGCAACCTTTGGTTCTCGTCCTCCGCCGGCCCGCTGCTACGTTACTCGCCGGATACAGGCACTTCCCGCAACTGGAATATGCGGCAAGGCCTGCGTTGGATCTGGAGAGCCTCATCTACCAACGTGTGGGGCATGACAAACTCTGGCCTTTACACCTTCGACCAAGCTTCAAACGACATCGTCAAGGTGCACAATCCCGCCGTGCAGGACCAAGCGTTCTATGACGTCTGCGAAGATGCCCATCATGGGCTGTGGTTCGCCTCCAATACCGGCATTATCCATCTCGTAGATGGCCAGTGGAGCAAGATCGTAGTGCAGGGCATCGTGGCAAGCGACCGTTTCGGCAATGTGGCTTGTGCCGCTGACGGCTCGCTCTGGATCGGTGGCGCTTCCACGGGCGTTGAGCACCTTCGCGTTCAGGGAAACATCGCTACGGCGGCGGATCCTTCGCCACCCCCTGGCTTCAAGTCCATTGAACCGATGTTTCTTGAACACGATCGCCGCGGCTGGCTCTGGATCGGCAGCGGTTCCGGCGTTTACGTCTTCAATGGCAATCGCTGGCGGCACCTCACCAAGAACGACGGGCTCGTCTGGAATGACTGCAACGAGGGCTCCTATCTTCAGGACACTGACGGCTCCATCTGGATTGGCACCTCGAACGGGCTCTCCCATCTGCTCCATCCTGAAGCCATCTTCGACCAGAAGCCCCTCCAGGTACTCATCACCGGCGCGAGTCTTGGAAACACTCGCATCTCTGTCGACGATGCTCCCTCCCTCCCGTGGACACGGGAGCCGCTACGAGTCCACGTCGTTTCCTCTCCTTTGGAGGACCAACCCTCCACCGTATACCGCTATCGTCTCGTCGGCCTCGAACAGGACTGGAACACCACGCGCGACCACGACCTGAGCTATTCGTCCCTTCCCGACGGAGCATTCCGGCTCGAAATCTACGCTGAGGACACGGAGAGCGACATTCGTTCTCCTCTCACGGTTGTTTCCTTCACCATGCGCCCACCGTGGTGGAAAAGCCTTCCATTTGAAATCATTCTGGGCGCGCTTCTTATTCTGATGATTCACATCATCCTCCGCCATCGCGAGCGCGGGCTGCTTGAAAGCCAGGCAAAGTTGGAAGCCCTGGTGCGCGAAAGGACCGGCCAGCTTGAAAAAGAGAAGGAGCAGCTCACTGAGGCCCGTGAAGCCCTTCGCGAACTCGCCAGCCGCGATCCCATGACCGGGCTGCTCAATCGCCGCGCCATCTACGACGTCCTCACCAAAGAAATGGCGCGCATCAGACGGGACGGAAGCGCACTCACCGCGGTTATGGTAGATCTCGACCACTTCAAATCAGTGAACGACACCTACGGCCACATCGTGGGAGACGATGTTCTGCGCGAAATCGCCGTCCGCCTTACCGATTCCGTACGCCCATATGACTCAGTCAGCCGGTATGGCGGCGAAGAGTTCCTCCTTGTCATGCCGCAGATGGAGGTCCCCGATATGCGTGAGCGTCTGACCGCGGTGCACAATGCCATCTGCCTTGAACCCATTCAATTTGCCAGCGGCCAGATCAAGCTAACATGCAGCTTCGGCGTATGCACACTTTTCGGTGGCCAGAAGCTGACCGTCGAGCAGTTTCTCGACCGCGCGGACCGCGCTTTGTACGACGCCAAGCACTCAGGAAGGAACCGCATTGTCTACTGCACCCCCGTCGTCGTGGACTGACGCTGTGGACCCACTCGCCAAACGCCTAAGTGATTTATCCTGAGCGATTTCCGCTATTGAGCCACGGTAATCTAAGCTTTACGATCTTCCCACTCCGATCGGGCACCACTCGCTGGCATGCAGCAGATCTCAAAGCCGCAAGTTGGCAGTGGGCTTCGTGGCCGCCATTAATTATCCGTTGCAACAACTTTCTTGCCCGATTGCCGAATCTTCCCGCTCCGTTCCCCAATCAAAAGAGCTGCTGTTGACGCATATCTCGCAAGCCCTCAAGGAGCCACAGTCATGACCTTGTCTGCCAATGAAGTTCATAGATCGAAGCAAGCCCCTCTCGTTGATGGCGTCTTGCCCATCCTCCACCAGCGCTGGAGCCCGCGCGCTTTCGCTGATCGCGAAGTCAGCCCAGCCGACCTGACCAAGGTCTTTGAAGCCGCCCGCTGGGCCGCCTCTTCTAACAACGAGCAGCCTTGGCGCTTTCTTGTCGGCCACCGCAACTCCTTGACTTATAAGAAAATATTTGACTCCCTCGTGCCTTTCAACCAGACTTGGGCCGGCCATGCTCCGGTGCTTATTCTCGGCGTAGCCAATACCAGATTCAGCCGCAATGGTTCCTCGAATCGAGTCGCTCTTTACGACTTGGGAGCGGCAACATCGTATCTCACGCTTCAGGCTACCGCCCTTGGCCTTGCCACCCACCAGATGGGAGGCTTCGACCCGGAAGCCGCGCGGAAATCCTTTGAAATTCCTGAAGATTACGCCATCGGCGCAGTCATTGCCCTGGGGTATCAAGGAGAACCAGAAACTCTCGCCAACGAGCAGCTCATCGCGCAGGAAATCGCGCCCCGGCAGCGTAAGCCACTGAAGGAGTTCGTTTTCTCTGCCTGGGATTCCCCGGCGAACCTGGCCTGACCGCAACATTTGCCGACAGGTTGGCCTCCCGACCAGCACCTCCCGCGCAAGTTAAATTGGAAGCAGGAGGGATTCTGATTTTGACCCCCACCCCGTCACGCAGTCATCGGTATCCGTCTCCCGCTCGCAGACCCAGACACCTGCGGTTCAGCCGCCCTGCACCTAATTGGCCCTTGCGTGGTGCGCTCGCCGGCGCAGCCTTCTGCGTGGCGCTGCTGGCCTGGGCTGCGATTGCCCGCCAATTGGCGCCGGAATCCAACACCTCCCTCACTCGCTTTGACGCCATCATCGTTCTCGGTACGCCGGCCGATTCCGACGGCAACCCCACTCCCTCACAGTTGGCCCGCGTCACCGAAGCTGTACACGAGTACGAGCGTGGTATTGCCCCGCGCCTCATCCTTACTGGCGGACCGGTCTTCAATCACTTTGTCGAAGCACGCGTCATGGCGCAGGCAGCGCATGCGCAGGGTATACCGGACTCCGCCATCTTTGTCGAACCTGAAGCCCGCAACACCATCCAGAACGCTTGTTACTCCGAGCGCATTATGAAATCCCACGGCTGGCGTTCAGCTGAGATCGTCGCCAGCTCCGCCCATCTTCCCCGCGCGACTCTTATCTTCAATCGCCTTCCTATCGAGTGGCGCGCCCACGCCGCTCCTTCCTTGTCACCCAATTCAGCGGCTAACAATATCGCCTCTGCATCCGTCGAAACCCTGAAAACCATGCGCTACCTTATCTGGGCTCGTTTCGCCGATCGCTGCGAGCCATAATTGCGAGCTACAACCCAATGCAAGTCGAGCCGGATCCGCGTTGTCCCTCGTCGCCGCGGTCCTGTAAGCTGGATGGTGATGCGTCTTCAAGTTAGTTGTTTCGTCTCTCTCGTAGCTGTTGCTGCCGTGGCTCTCCATACGGGCCCCCCTGCCCTGGCCCAATCCACTGCCCAGCCCGCCGCACCCGCCACCACCACCAACGGCACTTACATCGCCGTAGATCCATTGGCCCTTGTCCGCTATGACAACCGCTACGACATTTCGCTGGGCATGGCCTATGCCCGCGTTATGGCTGGCCCTACTCTTAACCAGGGCTCCAATCTCGGCGGACTCGATCTCGCTGGGTCCTATTGGTTATCGAAGCACTGGGGAATCGAGGGCACCGGACGAGGCTACCTGGGCACCAGCGGCGCTGGCCTCGGAGATAACGTCTCCACCCAACTGATCAAAGGCCCTTTTGTCGCCCAATACATCTTTGCCGGCGGCCCTGAGTGGCTCGGACCCCACAACAAGCACGGCGCTCTCATCGCCCATGTTCTTGTTGGCGGCGCATACGGCGAATTCGAGAAAGACTTGCGCGGCTTGCCACCCTCTGCTGTCGATTTCTACAACGATCAGGTTGCGCCTGCTGCGGTCTTCGGTGGCCACTTGGACTTGAATCGCTCCGCCCGCTGGGTCTTCCGCATTACGCCTGACGCCTTGTACACCCGCTACAGCACGAACTACGCAACTCCCACCACCGGAACCGGCGGTCACGACAACTGGAACTTCGCTCTCTCCGTCGGTGTTCAGTACAAGTTCAAGAAGAAGAGATAATCCACCCACATTCCCGCTCCTACCCCCTATCGCCGAATTCATGACTTCTTAGCCCGGCAGGCCAGTCGCACGCCTGCCTTCGGGTAACCATCCTCGATCCAACGGCGTCGATATAAAATCACGGGCTGCTAACAGCAATCTGTCTGTGGTATTCTCCACCGTTCGGTGACGCCTCTGAATAAGTGCCGCCGGGAAATATGTCGTACCGGATTGCGGTGCTTCCTCACGTGCGCCGCGGAGCTCTTCTAACCAGGGAACCGAAGACAGGATCAAACGGCTATGAGAGACACACTTGGAGTTTTGCTTGCAGGGGGAGCCGGGGAGAGGCTCTTTCCGCTTACCCGCGATCGCGCCAAACCGGCCGTGCCCTTTGGCGGGCATTACCGCATCATCGACATCACTCTCTCCAACTGCATCAACTCCGGCCTGCGCAAGGTCTATATCCTCACCCAGTACAAAGCTCTCTCGCTTAATCGGCACATTCGTGAAGGTTGGACCGGCATCGTTGCCCAGGAACTCGGTGAGTTCTTTGAGCTCCTCCCGCCCATGCAGCGCACCGGCTCCAACTGGTATATGGGCACCGCCGACGCAGTCTACCAGAACATTTACTCCATCGGCAGCGAGCAGCCGACCTACATGATCATCCTCTCAGGCGATCACATCTACAAAATGGATTACAGCCGCATGCTCGAGCACCACAAAGAGACAAAAGCCGAGGTAACTCTGGCCACGCTGCCCATTCCGCCCGACGAAGTCTCCCGCTATGGCGTCGTCGAAGTTGGTTCCACCGGGGAGGTCCTCGGCTTCCAGGAAAAGCCCGCGTCCACCAGCTTCCGTTCGCCCTTCAACCCCAATGCGGTCGACGCTTCCATGGGCATCTACATCTTCAACACCGAAGTCCTGCTCAAAGCCCTCATCGCCGATGCCGAAGACCCCAACTCCAAGCATGACTTCGGCCACAACATCCTGCCTAATCTGCTCGGTAAGAAAAAGATGATGGCTTACAGCTTCGTCGACGAAAACAAGCAACAGGCGCTTTACTGGCGAGATGTGGGCACCCTCGATGCCTATTACGACGCCAATATGGACCTCTGCTCCGTCTCTCCGACTTTCAACCTCTACGACAAGAACTGGCCCATCCGCACCCGCGTCCGCCAATACCCTCCCGCCAAGTTCGTCTTCGGCGAGCCGGGCCGCACCGGCTCCGCTATCAATTCCGTCATCACCGCCGGCGTCATCATCTCGGGTGCTTCGGTCTCCAACTCCGTCCTCTCGCAGGATGTCCGCGTCAACTCCTACTCCGATGTCGACGCCAGTATTATCTTTTCCCACGTCAACATCGGCCGCCACTGCCGCATCCGCCGCGCCATCATCGATCGCGATGTCCACATTCCCGAAGGCACAGTCATCGGCTACGATCCCGTCGAAGACAAGCGCCGCTACTTCGTCACGCCGTCCGGCCTCACGATCGTCACCCGCGATGCCTCGCTTTTCGAGAACCCAGTCGACCCCGAATTCCTGCAGCGCTACTAGCGTATCTTCGCCCTTGAGGTGAAGGCGCCAGGTGCCCCATCCGTCCCGCGCACTTTGCGGAATGGATGGGGAAGGATGAGTTCGCAGATTTGTTTCTCCCATGCCCCAGGGAGGGAGATTCGGTAACCTTCCCGTCTCTCATGCATCTCACTGTGGGGTCGAGCCATGAGCCACAAAATCCTCACAACTCAGTCTGAGCCGGAGCTACGCCACTTTGGTCGCCGCGCCTTCATCCTTTCCGCCGCAGGCGCAGTCAGCGCGGCGGCATTCTGGGGTCTGCGCCGTAGCACCGTCGCCGCAGCGAAGCCGCTCGATCCAAACGAAGGACCGAAGACTGTCACCATCGTTGAGTTTGGTCCCGACGGCAAACGCACTCGCACGGCCACCCTTCCTCGCGTCATCAAGACCGATGCGGAATGGCAGCGCCAGCTCTCAAAAACTTCCTATTGGGTGACTCGCCACGCTGACACAGAGCGCCCCTTCACCGGCGACCTGCTCAACGAGCACGAGCGCGGCATCTTCCGCTGCATCTGCTGCGACCTGGCGCTCTTCAGCTCCGACACCAAGTTCGACTCCGGCACCGGCTGGCCAAGCTTCTGGCAACCCATCGCGAAGGAGAACGTAGTGGATGAGACCGACAACAGCCTCATGATGGTCCGCACCGCTGTTTCCTGCCGCCTCTGCGATGCACACTTGGGCCACGTCTTCAACGACGGCCCCGCCCCCACCGGCCTGCGATACTGCATGAATTCAGCTGCACTGCGGTTTGCGAAGCTGGCCTGAGCTGAAGGCGTCGCTTGGTTGCTGGATCGGCAACGATACAACCGAAACCCCAAACCGGCCATGTCAGGTCCGGCAGGCGAACAGGTTTATGCCTTAGGATTGGAGCCGTCTCGTATTTCGAGGTGGAATCGTGTCTGTTCGCTGCGCGTGGCTCATCCCATTTCTTGCGATCCTGATATCCCCAAACCTACTTCCGCAAGACGATCGCCGCCAATCGGTGACTGTGGACGAATCGAAGATTCAGTTCCATCTTTTCCCCGATTTGGGAGTCGACTTTCCCCTCACCAACCAAGCGGATCATCCTCTTCAGGGTGCCCTTGTTATCGAGATACTTGATGAGGATTCGAATTCGGTCGTCGACCAGGCGGACAAGGATTTTCAGATTGCTCCGGGCACAGTCACCGAGTCACTGAGCCTGGCCCAAAAACCGGTGTACCAGAGCCCTCTTGGCTTGGGTGGCCATCGCCTTCGCTACACCATCACGCTGCAGGCAAGCGGCGAACTTGTGCCGATTCAAGGAATCATCCAGCTTGGTCCGCACATCGTCGACGGATTTGGCATTCAAGGGTATCCGAGGTCACATTTTCACTGCGGCTTGGACTGCGGCTTCCTTGTGCGAGTGGCGGACCCCAACAGCGGCCGCGGCCTTGCGGACTACGAAGTGGAAGCCGAGTTCTATCAGGGCAGCAAAACGGTGATCCATGCGACCACTGATAAAGACGGCTATGCGGAGATTCGCTACAATCTGCCGATCGATCGCGTCGACCAGGACGGTAGCTTCGAAGTTACAGTCTCCCGTGGGTACTATAAAACGGCCTGGGGCGGCCTGTTTTTTCGGCGTGCGCCTCCGCATCTCACACTGACCACAGATAAGACCGCCTATCACCCTGGTGAAACCGTTCATGCTCACCTGCTGCTGCTCGGGACCGACAGAAAGCCGTGGGCCAGCAGTAATGTGACTCTCAAATTCACGAACGTTTTCAAAGAACAGGAACTCCTCCAAAAGAAGATCGTGACTTCCCCAACCGGCGAGGCTTCCGAGGATTGGACGATTCCGGAGGATACCAGGGACGGCACCATTTCAATTCTGGTGACATCAAACGACGAACCGCAAGGAAACTGGACGGCGCAAAGCAAAGTAAAGATTCGGGTAGAGAAAGAAGTCAAGCCGACATTCGTCTTGAACGCCGTCCTCGATCACCAGTACTATCTGCCGGGTCAGATCGCGAAACTGACAGTGACGGGGCTCGATCTTTTCGGCAAGCCGATCCATGATGGCAAGGTCATGACGAAGACGGGGTGGTACCCCGAGGTGGAATCGCAGGGAAAGCTGGACGACTCGGGAGAGTTTGTTGCTCAAATCGACCTGAACAAAATGTCGGACCAGTTTAAGGAACTGCTCGAGCAGGGACGCCCGGGGCCGCACTTCTATGAGTTCCCAGTCTATGTTTCGCTAACGGAAAGTTCAACCGGAAGTACCGAATCGCGCCATGTTGCATTGCGCCTCACGCCTCAGGAGATTCATCTCCGCACGGGCGAGGGCGGATCTGAAGGATCAAAGAAGACCTTTAGCATTGTCAGCTCGTACGTCGACAAATTGCCTGCTTCAGTCGATGGAGTGGTGGAGGCGGCGATACCGGCCGCGAATGAGAGATGCCCCGCCCAGCCCGAGAAGGCGCAGCGAATCAGCCTGGGAAGCTTCCATACCAATAGCTATGGCGTTGCGCAATTCACTTTGCCCCAAAGCTGGATTCACTATGCCTATCCGCAGCGCGAGGACGGACCCTATAGCTGGTACGCGCGAACTCATAAATGGGACGCACCCAACGAGCGGGCGTCCAAATATGCCTGCATCCTGCTAAGGGCATCGGATGGAAAGGGCAAAACCGGAAGTCTTTATCAGGAAGTGTGGGTCGTACGCGAGACGCACTTCGGAACGCGCTTCTCTACGGATCACTCAATTTATCGTCCCGGCGATCCAATCCATGTCTCGATTGAAAGCGATGAGGGACTGGCAGAAACCTTGGTCGAGATACGCACCCCAGAAGGAGAACTGCTTGGAGCTCAACACCTTCAGCTATCGAATGGCAGCGCGCACATGACCTTTCCGTACAACGCAAAGTTCCAGGGGCTGTTATTTGTGCATGTTTATGCCATAACAGGAAAAGATGATCCGAATCCCGTCGATTCATGGAGCCGAGAGGTGATTTACCCTACGGGCGCGGGACAAAAGGATGGCGAGAGGTGGCCAACCGAGATGTGGGATCCAGACCGCGTCGAACCGGACAATCCACGCTTCGCGGTAACTTCAGGAGAGGATGATCGCGGACGGATCGCGGGATTCGAAAAAACTGACCTGCTCCGTCTTGATCCGGCCCGTCCATTTCCTGAAGGGCTCGACCTTGTAGCCTGGGCATTGCTTGATAGCCAGCAATCGTGGGGAGGATGGTGGGTGGGTTACTACACCTTCCGTCATGAGAAGTTCGATAAGGAGAACCTGGCCACCATGGAACGAGCGTTGCGGAAACTCTATACACAGAATCCGCAGACAGCTCGATATCCGAAGACCGAAGGGGATCTTCGTGAGGACCTGAAAAAGGGGGGCGTCGACTTTTCTTCTGAATGCGATGGTTGGGGAATGCCGTATCGGGTTGTGTTCGATCCGAAAACAAGAACGCTTGAATTTGTGAGCAGCGGCCCCGATAAACTCGCGAATACGAGTGACGATTACCTTGCCGGAAAGATCAACTGGCCCTGAACTGGATGGGGAAGAGCTGCCCCTCACTTCGCCTGCCTTTCCACAAACAGCTCGGGAAACTGCGCCTTCAGCGCCTCAATCTTAGGCCGGTCGCAAACCAGAATGTAGGGATTGTTCGGGTTGTTATCGGCATAATGCTGGTGATACGACTCCGCGTCGTAAAACCCTTTCAGCGGCACAAGCTGCGTCACAATCCGCCCCGGAAACACATGCGCCGCATCCAGTTGCGCAATGTACTCCGCGCTGATCTTCCTCTGCTCCTCATTGCTATAGAAGATCGCCGAGCGGTACGACGTGCCCACATCCGGCCCCTGCCGATTAAGCTGCGTAGGATCGTGCGCCACCGAAAAGAAAATCCGCAGCAACTGCCCGTAGGTAATCTTCGACGGATCGTAGACCACCTTGATTGACTCGGCGTGTCCGGTGGTTTCGGTTGTGACCTGGTCATAGGTCGCGGTGGAGGCTGAACCGCCAGCGTAGCCGACCGTGGTGGCTACCACGCCCTTCACACGTTCGAAGACCGATTGCGTGCCCCAGAAGCAGCCGCCGGCGAACACCGCGGTCTGCTTACCGGGTGCCTGTGTGAGCGCGACATCGTCGGTGGCGGCGGGAATGGGCGACCGACCCGCTCCCTTTGCTTTGGTGTAGACGCCTGCAACAGCGATAACAACGACAAATAGGGCAATCAGGGAAAACGGACGAGACATGGAACCTCCAGCACAGGGGAAGCGGACGCGGTGAGCGCCACCATACAGATGCTCGACAGGGTGAAAGGTTACGGTTCGGCCGGCGCCCGGCTATTTGCTTTTGCCTTCCACCAGATTTGGAAACTGCTGTTTGAGCGCTTCGACTTTGGGCCGGGAGCAAATCTGGATGTAGGGATTGTCGGGGTTTTGGTCGGCATAGTGCTGGTGGTAGGGCTCAGCGTTGTAAAAGCCTTTCAGGGGGACTACCTCAGTGACGATCGGCCGACTAAATGCGTGGGCGGCGTCGAGCTGCTTGATATATGCATTACTCAGGTCACGCTGCTCGTCGCTGCTATAGAAGATGACTGACCGGTACGAGGAGCCGCGGTCTGATCCCTGCTGGTTCACCTGCGTGGGATCGTGGGCGACCGAAAAGAAGATGCGCAGAAGCTGTCCGTAGGTGATCTTCGAGGGATCGTAGACGACCTTGACCGATTCGGCATGACCGGTGCTCTCAGAGCTGACCTGCTCGTAGGTTGCTGTATCGGCGGAGCCGCCGGAGTAGCCGACGGTAGTGGAGACCACGCCTTTGACCCGCTCGAATACCGACTGCGTACCCCAGAAGCAGCCTCCGGCAAAGACGGCAGTTTCCTGGCCCGGCGACTGCTGAAGTGGAACGTCGCTCGCAGGCGCGGGGATGGGGGAGATTTCGGCACCTTCCGCTCTGGCGCTTAAGCCCGCCACGGCATTCAACGCGAAAAACAGAACGGTCAACGACAACGATTTGAGCATGGAACCTCCGGCACCCGCAACCGAACAACAGACCCCCCATGTTCTTCAGATGCTTACTTCTGTTAGAAGGACTACGGCGGAAATGGTTACTAGGCCGCAGGCATGACCACAAGGTCCTGACAAAGTCAAATTGCGTTGGTCCGCTGGGGAACTAACTGTGCAAATCCCGCGTATTAGCAAAATATGCAATGCGTGGGTACATTAAGCTGGAGCGTGATCGGGTTGGCTTCGCCAGCCGCCCCCTCACGGCGTACTCTGGAAGGTCCCCGGGCTGGCGCACACAGGGTGCCCGCTGCGGGCCATGCCCAGGGGGTAAAGGCAGTTACGCCAGCATTCCGCCAGGCACGCGTGGAGGGTAATCCGCTGGAAGCCGACTGGTCCCAAGTCGTCCGTCTTTGCATGAACGGCGATTCAGGCGCATGGGCCGAGTTGGTCCGCACCCACCACCGTCGCGTCTACGGACTCTGCTATCGCTTTACCGGCAACCCCGCCGACGCTGAAGATCTGACTCAGGACGTTTTTCTGAAGATCTATTCCAACCTCGCCAGTTTCGATACCAACCGCGGCAGCCTCCAAGTGTGGATCACCACCATGACCCGCAACCTGCTGGTCGACAACTTCCGCCGCACCCGCAACCTGCGCGCCACCGGATCTCTGGACGACGGTTGGGAATCTACTGAGGAACTGAAGCCGATTGACCGACTCACTTCCAGCGGCCCTTCACCCCATGAATCGGCGGCTCAGAAGGAATTGGCAAAAATGGTGCAGAATGCCCTCGCGCGTGTCTCCGTCGAGCTGCGTGAAGCCGTCATTCTTAGAGACTTGCAGGATATGGACTACAAAGAGATCGCTCAGGTTTTGGGCATACCCGAGGGGACGGTTAAGTCCCGCATCAGCAGGGGCCGGGCGGAACTGGCACGTCTGCTGGAACGTAATAAACGGGAGGTGATGTAATCGTGGCAGATCGCGGAAACATTCCGAGCTCTCCGGCCTGTGGCCAGTGGGAGACACTTCTCGCCGACGCACTGGACGGGCTCCTGAAGCCTGAGGACGAAGCTACTTTTACCGCGCACATGGCTGTCTGCCCAGCCTGCACGGCGCTCTTCGATGAAGCCCGCAAGGGACGTGAATGGTTGGAGTTCCTCTCATCGGAGCCCGAAGTCCCCGCCGGGCTCCTCGACAAAATCCTGGCCCAGACGGGTCCCGGACAAATTGAAGGTTACGGCCTGATTGCCGCCAGCAGCAACGCGGTGCCTATGCCTCCCGCTTGGCAGCGTCCCGGCTTCGTAGGTCGCGTTCGCCGCTTTGCCGAACCTCGCCTACTGATGACAGCGGCCATGGCCTTCTTTTCCATCTCTCTTACCCTCTACCTCACAGGCTTCCGGCTCAGTGATATGCGCCTTTCCAGCCTGCGGCCCACCGCGGTACGGTCTTTCATGGAGCGCCGGCTCACCATGGCCTCCACCCCGATCATCCGTTATTACGACCACCTCAGGTTTGTATACGAGGTTCAGTCCAGAATGAGGGAACTGCGCAACTCTACCCAGAACGAAAGCCAGGGCGGAGAATACGACAATCAGCAGCAACAGAAGCAGGCGCCACCTGCGGCGCCGGGAGAATCCAAACAGACTCCCGGTCACAAGGACGGTGGCTCGCGCGTGGACCCTCCGCAGCAGTCAGGCACACCGGCGCGCAATGATTCGATTGATTTCTTTGATGCTTCCCTGACCTCGCCTTCCCCGGCATTTCAGGCTCGGTCCGTGCATTCCGGCGGTTCCGCAATTGAAGTACTTGAAAGGGGCACACAATGGACTGCGTAAACCATACCGGTACAAACGCAACTGCCTTTTGCCAGAATTGCGGCAAGGCCCTCTGCGCCTCCTGCGTGCGCAACGCTGGCGGAGGGCAGATCCTCTGCGAACCCTGCTGGACCTCCTGGCAGACTCTTCAACAGCCCTTTGTCCCCGCAAACGCCGGTGGCCCAAACCCCTCAGCTGCCGCGGTGCTCGGTCTGATTCCCGGTGTGGGCGCCATGTACAACGGCCAATTCTTCAAGGGCCTTATCCACGTGGTCATCTTCGCCGTGCTGGTCAGCATCACGGAGTATCATGGCATCTTCGGCCTTTTCATTGCCGCTTGGATTCTCTACCAGTCCTTTGAGGCATTCCACACCGCCCGTGCTCTGCGCGACGGCCAGCCGCCGCCTGATCCCCTGGGCCTCAATGAAGTCGGTAATTGGCTGAATCTCGGTGCGCGGCCTCGGATTCCCGGCCAGCCTGGCCCTTATCAGCCCTGGTCTAGTCCGCCAAACCCAGGCCCAATGAACCCCGGCTCAGCAAATCCAGGATTCTCGAGTTCCGGCTTCGTGAGTCCAGGTTTCGTAGATCCTGCCACGGCAAATCCAGGCGTAGATCCGGCGACCGCGGGTTATCAACCGCCGCCAGCCGCCGGCCAATATCATGCCCCGTACCAAGGCGCATGGCAGGCCCCATTCACCCCTCCTGTGGCCGGTTTCAATGATCCCAATGCTCCTCCGCTCGATCCGCCGCCGATGTATTGGCGGCGCAAGGAACCCATAGGCGCAATCGTGCTCATTGCCCTGGGGCTGTTATTTCTGCTCAACCAGTTGAATATCTTCAATGGTCGCCTGGTTGAAATCACATGGCCGTTGGCGCTCATCGGGTTGGGGGTCTGGCTGGTCGTCCGTCGTATCGGCGATCCGCGTGGAGGTACAAAATGAACCGTTACATCTTGATTCACCGCCTGCGTGTTCCGGCATTTCTTCTGCTGATCGGTGTGCTTGCACTGCTCCACCAGTTGGGTGTGCTCGATCATTTCTGGCGCCTGTTTTGGCCGCTGGCGTTCATCCTGGCCGGTTCCATCCTGCTTGCGGAGCGTTTCGCCTTGAACATCGACGGATTTCCTCCCATGCCGTATCCGGGTGCGCCTGTCACCGGCGCCACCAACTATGGCGCCTCCAATTATCAGGGGCAAGCCGCTGCGCCTAACCCCGCGCAGACCACAGCTATTGTTCCAGCCGAATCGCATGGCTTGGATAAGAATCCAGACGGAGGTCAATCATGAGCAGCGTACCTCCCGGCTATCCTCCTGGCGGCGGCCAACCGCCGTATCCTCCATACGATCCAAAGACCCAGTGGCGCGTTTACCGCGAGCAACAGAAGGCCGCATGGCGTGCCCAGCGCGATGCCTGGAAGGCCCAGCGCTACGCCGCAAGGAGTGGCTATGTCGGCGCTTATGGTCCTCGCGTTCCCTCCGTCGTTGGCCCCATCATCCTGATCGGCATCGGTGTCATCGCCCTGTTCGTCGTAACCGGCCACATCGCTGCCGTAGATTTTTGGGAATGGTATGGCCGCTGGTGGCCGCTCCTTCTCATCGGCGCGGGATTGGCTCTGCTCGGCGAGTGGGCGCTCGATCTGCGACGGAAGGTCCCTGTCCGTCGTGGTGGAAGCTTTGTCGGCATCCTCGTCTTCCTCGCTATTCTCGGATGCACTGCAGCCGCGTGGACTCATTCGCGCCCCTGGTTTCACCACATGGGCGATGACAACGACTTCGGCATGGACGACAACTTCTTCAATATATTCGGCATGCCTGAGCACGACAACGACGCCCAAGCGCTGACCGCGCAGATCCCATCCAACGCTGCGGTTGAGATTCAGAATCCTCAGGGGGACACTACCGTCACTGCGGGCGATGTCTCCAACATCGAAGTACAGGCCCACGAAATCGCCTATGCCGACTCAGATTCCAACGCCAAAAGTATCTTCGCCGCCGAAGCCCCGCATCTGACCGTCAGTGGTAGCGCCGTTCTGGTCAAACCCGGCAGCGACAACTCCAAAGGCCATGTGAACCTCACCGTCACCGTTCCCAAGTCCGCAAGTGTTACCGTCAAGGTGGGCAAGGGAGACGTAACGGCTGCTGGATTGGGCGCCGGTATCAACGTCTACTCCCCGCATGGCGATGTGCATCTCAACTCCATCACCGGCTCAGTCCAGTTGCACTTTTCCAACGGAAAGCACGATTTTTCCGCTCACCAGGTCAACGGAGACCTCACCACCGACGGCAACCTGAACGACTTGACGCTCTCCGATATCAAGGGAAAAATCGACCAGAACGGCGAAATCCTTGGCGATGTGCACTTGGAGAACGTCACCGGTCCGATCCACCTGCACACCTCGGTCACAGACCTCCAACTCGCGCAGTTGGCCGGCGATCTCACCCTCGACTCCGATGATCTTCGCGTCACTGAGACCAAGGGAAATGTCCGCGTCGTCACCCACGCCAAGGATGTCGATCTGAGCCAGGTCTCCGGGGATACCTACGTGGAAGACCGCGACGGCCGCATCTCCATCGAGCCGGTTGGGAACCATAACGTCGAAGCCAAGAATGACAAGGGCGATGTGGAAGTGACTCTGCAGCCCAACGCCTCAGCCACCGTCGAAGGCCGTACCCGCAACGGAGACATTGTTTCCGACTTTGCCCTGACCATCAGCGGTGACGAAAGCAAGTCGGTCAGCGGCCGAATCGGTTCCGGCAGTTCGAAAATCAACATCACGACAGACAACGGCGACCTTCGCATCAAGAAGGGAACGGGCTTCGCCGCCGATGAGAGTACAAGCACCTCATCGACCGAACCGTCTTCTCCCAAAGCACCCCACCTGAAGGCCCCCAAGGCCGCCCCTCAACAGCCCGTAACGCAATAAGAAACTGCCGCGCTAAAAACCCCAGGTCTTGTGGACGAGACCTGGGGTTTTACGGTCGTCTGCAACCTGCCTCTTTACTCCATCCGCAGTGCCTGCATCGGGTCAAGTCTTGAAGCCCGCCACGCTGGAATCATGCACGCCAGAGTCGCAACCACCAGTAGCGTGAGCGTGACTGCGACGTAAACAGCAAGGTCGAGCGGCTTGGTGTTGTACAGCATTGATTGGATCAACTGCGTGACTCCGGCGCTTGTCGCCGATCCCAACGCCAATCCAAAGATCGCCGGTCGCAATCCATCCAGCAGCATCAGCCGCAGCACCTGGTCCCTCTGTGCGCCCAGAGCCATGCGAACGCCAAGCTCCGTGGTCCGTTGCGTCATCAGATAGGAGAGAACACCGTACAAGCCCACCGAAGCCAGCACCAGCGACAACACGGCAAAGCCCAACACCAACGTCGCGCTGAACCGGGCATTGCCCAGCGAATCCCCAATCGCCTGCTGCATGGTCTGCACATTGGAAACTGGTAGTTCGGGATCGAGCGAGGCAATCTGCTTTTGCACTTGAACGGATACGGCCAGCGGATCAGAGACAGTATGAATGGCGAGAGCCTGGCCGTTGTGAATACCTCCATCGAGGATTGGAAAATACATGGCTGGCAGCACTGGTTGACCCACCCGCCAAAGCGTATCCCCGACCACACCCACGATTTCGTAATCTGAGTTGTTGTACGCGGTCACGTGAATTGACTGGCCAATTGGATCTTCACCCGGGAAGTATTGCCGTGCAAGCTGGCTGCTGACAATGACTTTTCTGGAGCGGTCCACTCGATCATCTTTGGTAAAGAAACGTCCTTTGAGCAGCGGAATCTGCAACGCGTTGAAATACCCAGGGTCGGCCCAGCGGGTGAGAGCGTCGGGCATCACATCGCCGGGTTTCAGCGCAGGATGTTCCTTGATGGTGAAGCTGTCATCTCCTCCATTTCCTTCTCCAGGAAGAGTCGTACCGAGGGCAACGCCACGCACACCGGGGAGGCCACGCAGTCTTTCGAGAATGCTTTCGTAAAACGCATTCGCCTTCTCCGGGGTGCCATATTTTTGCTCTGGAAGGCTCAAGTCCAAAGTCAGCACATTGTCGGTCACGCATCCCACGTCTGTGGTGCTCAAACGCTCAAAGCTCCTGAGCAGCAGACCTGCGCCAACAAGCAACACCACCGTGACCGCGATCTCCACAGTCAAGAGCGTCTTGCGCAGCATGGCGCGGGAGAGGCTGCCGCTCGTGGTACGCGATGAAGCCTGAAGCGCGGCAAAAGCCGCCTTCCCCGTGGACGAAATGGCTGGCAGCAGACCAGCTAGAAGCGCGGCCAAAATGACCACTACACTGGCGAATCCCAGCACAACTGCGTCGACGTGGATCCCCGCCGCGCTCGGCAGGTTCTTCCACGCGCTGCCTATCCATTTTGTGGCCGCCAATGACAACAGCATCCCGCCCACGCCGCCGGCCACGCAGATCAGCAGGCTCTCGGTCATCTGTGCACGGATGAGCGTCGACCGCCGTGCGCCCAACGCGCCCCGGATCGCGATTTCCCTTTGCCGCGCCCCCCCGCGTGCCACCAGCAGGTTGGCGACGTTCAGGCATCCGATCAACAGCATGCAGCCCACGGCGCAAAGCAAAATCAGCAGCGGTTTCTTCACACTCCACGACAGGTCTTCATTCATTGTCCGGGTTGCGACATCCTCAGCTACCGGCGCGTGCAAATTGTCCATATGCAGCCGATACTGCACTGCCCCAACTTGGCCCAGGGCGCTTGCCAGGCTGACACCCGGTCTCAGCCGTGCCACCACGCGGGCCCAGTGGTAGTCATGATGTTGAAGCAGATCCGGCGGCAGCCCGGACGCAAAAGTAACCCACAACTGTACCTTCGCATCGGGATAGATGAAACCCTTGGGAAGCACGCCTACTACTGTGTATGGCTTCCCATCGAGATGGATTTGCTTGCCCACAATCGACGGATCTCCGGCGAACCGTCGCTCAAAGAGATTCCAGGAGAGCATAACGACAGTTCCGTCCGGACGATCTTCGCTCTCGGCAAAGGTGCGCCCAATGGCCGCCTGCACTCCCAGTAGCGGAAACAGGTTCCAGCTCCCACCGCGCGCTCTCACCAGCTCCGGCAGCTCTCCGCGCTCGCCGGTCAAGTTGAATTGCGAATAGCGTGTCGCAGCCATGTCTTCGAAACCGTGCGTCTGCGCGCGCCAGTCATAGAAGTCGCCCGGAGCGACAGGGTTGTAGTTGAACCCCTCCTGATTGCTGCGCCCATCGCGGAAATGCTCATAGATCATTACGAGCCGGTCAGGATCGCGAAAAGGGAGTGGTCGCAGCAACACCGAGCGCACAATCGTGAACATCGAAGTTGTGGCGCCGATGCACAAGGCCATCACAACAATTGCAATCAGTGAGAACCCAGGTGTGCGCATGAGTGTCCGCACGCCATACCGCACATCGCGCGCCATCAGCTCCAGCCAATTCCAATTCCAGGTAGCGCGGGCCTGATCCCGCACCAGCGCTGGATTCCCGAATGCCTGCAGCGCCGCATACCGGGCCTCTTCCGCGCTCATCCCCGCAGCCACGTTCTCCGCAATCTGCCGCTCCAGATGATCCCGCAACTCCGCATCCAGGCTCTTCGCCGCGTTCCCACGCGTGAACAGCATTTCAATCCGCATTCGCAACTGTGCAAGCCACCGCATCGGAGCACCTCATTGTTCACTACCCACTGATCACCGCTCTTACGCTTCCGTCACAATTAAATCGATTGCCGCAGAGAGCCGGTTCCAGCTCGCCGTTTCCGCTTCAAGCTGTTTGCGTCCCGCAGCCGTCAGCGAGTAGAACTTCGCCTGCCGGCCGGTTTCGCTCTCAGCCCATTTCGCTTTGATCCACCCCTGCTGCTCCAGCCGATGCAGCGCAGGGTAAAGCGAGCCCTGCTGCACCTGCAGAACTTCGTTCGAAACCTGTTGTATGCGCTTGCCGATCGCCCACCCGTGCATTGCTTCCAGCGTGAGCGTCTTCAGGATCAGAAGGTCGAGCGTGCCCTGTACCAGATCGTTTGGCTTTCCCATACTATGATTATCTACAATAGAGTTGTGTAGACCGTCAAGGTATCATCCAAATATATTTGCCCTGTCACCGCCCTCACCAGACAAATGGAATTAGATGGGACCTTGTCTGATGGCAATACTGGTCGTAGCCTGGCAACTCCGCCAGCAACACCTTCTCCTCGTTGAGCAGACGGAGTACATAGAACGGGATCATCAGTGCGAATACCGGCAGCGCCACCCAAGAACCGAGTGCCAGCGGTGTAAACATCCACAGCACCACTGAACCCGTGTACATCGGGTGCCGAACCCATGCATATGGCCCCGTCGAAATCACCGTCTGTCCCGCGTCTACTTGAATCGTGCGCCCCGCGTAGCTGTTGACCGCGGCCACCCAGAAGACGAACAGGAATCCGCCAGCCACCATCGCAAGAGAAAGCAGGGTCAGCCACACCGGAACATTGCCTAGAAAACTCCGTGTCCACCCAAGCCTGTGATCGAATCCTGGAATTAGAGACGCCGCTATAAACAGCAGGATGAACGCGCGAATTAACAATTTCTGTTCCTGGACCCGCTCCCGCGTCCGCAGCCTGCGCTCCAGCACTGCTTTGTCGTGGAAGAACAGGTAGACGAACCCAAACAGGCACGGAACAAATACTGCGGCCAGAAACGCCCATCCCTGCCAGAACCCCAACGTTCCTGCAGGCAAGAACACAATCCCCGTCGCAACCAGGAACATCAGAACCATGCGAACCATCAACCTCCAGCCCAAGCTCATCTTCCGCACCCTCCTTCACCGCATTCCTCAACCGCCCGCCATCTTACCCTTGTTCTTGACCCATTCGCTGTGATCTCCACGTCGTTCTCGCGACCCCTCTACGACATCTACTGAAGACTGTCATCTGTAACCTGTCATTCTGGAGTCTCCTCCAATCTGGTGTTCCGCCTCGACACGTTTTCGTTGTATCCTCCATTCGCAAGGGGTCTCGCCAATGTCTCAAACTCCCATCCGTGTTATCACCGTAGAGCGTGAGTACGGCTCGCACGGCGGTGAATTCGCCCACGACCTGGCCACACGACTCGGCTGGCGCCTGCTCGACTCTGAATTGCCCTGCGCCGCTGCGCGTATCGCCGGGGTCCCACCTGAGTTGGCAGCCAAGTACGACGAGCGGCTCGACCCCTGGTATTACCGGTACGGAAAGATCTTCTGGCAAGACCAGGTGTATTCCATGCCCGGCTTGGCCGCCGATCAGGTCTTCGACTCCGACCGCATGTTGAAGCTCATCCGCCAGGAAATCCTGAATGCCGCCCAGAAAGGCAATTGCGTGATCGTCGGTCGCGGCGCTGCCTGCGCGCTCGCCGGCCAGCCAGGCTGTTTTCATGTCTTTGTCTATGCCACGGCCTCAGCAAAACGCGATTGGTTTATCCACGCCTTCCCCAAGCAGGCCCCGCAAGCCGATCACCTTCTCGCCGCCTTCGACAAACGCCGCGCCGCCGTTATCCGCAAACTCTACCAGCAGGAGTGGTGCTCCCGCAGCCTCTATCACATGCTTCTCAATTCGTGCATGGGCACTGAAGCCATGATCGCCGCCGTCCAGAACGCCGCCAGCGTGGCCTCGTTCTGCCCCGGGGAAACCGCCAACGCAGCACAATGAACTGTCATCTGTAGCCTGTAATCTAAACCTCTACCCGCTTAACCCGCACCCCAATCCTCGTAAACACCTCCCACGGAATCGTCCCTGCAGCCTCCGCGTGGTCGAACGCAGTAATCATCTCGTCCTGTTGGGTTCCCAGAATCACGACTTCATCCCCGGCCGTCACCTCAGGAATCTCCGTCACGTCCAGCACTGCCTGATCCATACTTATCCGTCCCACCAGCGGTGCTTTTTCTCCCCGCACAAGCAGGCTGAATCTGTTTCCCAACCGACGATCCAACCCGTCTGCGTATCCCACCGCCACCAGCGCCAGACGCATTGGTTCGCTCGCGACAAACGTCCCGTTATACCCCACCACGGCACCTGCGGGAACCGTGCGCACACCTACCACCGCGCTCTTCCAGCTCAACACGGGCCGCAAACGGGTCCGCGCCGCGGCCAGGGTCGGCGGCTCTTGCCCGTCAAATCCCGGATCGTATTCAGGAACCAATCCGTAAAACGCGAATCCCGGCCGCAGCAGCGCCTTCATCCCGAAACGACTGGCCAGATTCACAATCTCGCCCGTCCTGCCCGCCAGCAGCGCGGCGGAGTTCCCTACGTTCAGCCACTTCGGCCTCAGCCCGGCGGCCTTCACCATCTCCAGCGATGCGTCGAGCCGAGCGAACTGCTCGTCGGTGACAATTCCATCCGCTTCATCCGCGGCAAACAGGTGCGTCATGATGCCCTCAAGCCGCAGCGGCGACTCCGCACCAAACCGCGCCAGCAGGTTCTTGAGTCCATCCAGGCCCACCCCTTGCCGGCTCATCCCTGTATCGATCTCCAGGTGCACTGACACTGATCCGGCCTCAACACCCGCCACTTGCCCTGCAGCTTCCAGTTCGTCCAGATGCCAGCTTTCCCACACCACGGTGGTCAGCCCGTGACGCACCACCTCCGCACCCTGCCCCGGAAACGCGCCACCAATCACCAGCACGCGAGCCTCTGGACATAGCGATCGGGTCGCGACCCCCTCTTCCACAGAAGTCACCCCCAGCCATCGTGCGCCTGCCCGCACCGCTACCGGCGCGCACAGTCCCAGCGAATGCCCGTAGGCATCCGCCTTCACAATGGCCAGCAACTCCGCATGCGGAGCGGCAAGGCCCGCTAAAAATCGATAGTTTTCTTCCAGGAAACGGGTCCGAATCTCAACCCAGCAAGGGCGCATTGGCATCAGGTTTTCCAACATCCAGTCTATCGCGCGGAGCGGCGTCCCTGACTCCACGGGAATCAGTGGCCCGACTCACCCCACCGCAGATTTGCTCATTTGCCGCCCCGTTAACTTGCCTTCATCACTCCGCAACACCGCAAACGCCACCACGGTCTCTCTGCCAACCCCAATCTCGTCCACCAACCCTGCCTCCAGTTCATTGGGAACCGGCATCTCGCAGGCTGCAACCTCATCCTGGCTCGCACCCACAAAGCAAAGCTCGCAGTGGCCCAGCGCTGCTCCGTCTCCCATGCGCACAGGCGGTCCGAACACCCGGCAAGTCATAGGTCTCCATGCATACACATCGCACCGCCCGGTCGCCGGATCCAGCGCCGGACAAGCTGCCTCATTCGCAAACTCCTCAAATCGTTCTCGTTCGTCATCGGATCGGCCGAGTACCCCGGTCTTCGAATCCCCGGGGAATTTCTCCCCATGCTCCGCAATCCATCCCCGTGCGCGGCGTGCAATTTCCGTCGCCAGTTCGGGCTCAGTCCGGCGCAGTATCTTCATACCCTCATGCAATCGCAGTGCATCCAGCTCATTGATCGCGAATGCCCCATAGCAACACTGCGTGCATCCCTCCCGGCACACAAGCCATTTCCCCGCCCGCCGCGCGGCGTCAGCCAGCGCTGCGTCGACAATCTGCACAAGTTCGGAATCGCCGGCGGGTAGTCTCATGTCGCCAAGCATAACCCAAAGCTTCTCCGCGCTGTTCTCTATGCAGTTTTAAATCTCTCTTTCTGCCAGTTAAGCCCCGTGTTATATGGGCAACGAGGGCCCATCAGGTTTACCTCGAGCACACTCCGGTCGCCCCGCTCGATCGCTGCATTCGTATGCTCTGGTATGCCCGAGTCCAGCATTCGTCTCACCGTCGTGAGCGGGTTCTGCCCACCGGTCGCGTCCAGGTTATCCTCAACCTGGCGTGCGACTTACTCCACTATTGTCCCGACGGCAAGACCGCCTGCGCGAGTTCACGTCGCCCGAGGCAAGGCTCCGCACGCTTGAGCAGTTTTTTGCTTCAGAATTTTGCCGCACGTATTTCCCGGCACGGCATTGGCGACTTCGCCATTGACAGGTTTCAGCGCACACCCAGCGTTTCCACTGTCCATGAAGTCGCCCGGTCCGCCGGCTGGAGCGAGCGCCGCTGTTCCCATGTTTTTCAGGAGCAAGTGGGTCTCTCTCCAAAGGCATGGACCCGTATTCAGCGCATTCAGCGAGCAGTTGCATGCCGGCATCGACATTCCCTGGTCGGAAATGGCGCTCGAGTGCGGCTACTACGATCAGTCCCACTTCGCCAACGAATCCCGCGCATTTTCAGGAATAGACACAACGACCTATTCGGCCCGCCGCGCCCTCTGGACGAATCACATCCCAGTCGATTAGTTCCGAATATTTAGTTCCGCAGATTTCCGATTTTTCCAAGAAACCCTTCGCATCTCAATGGCATGCTCAACCTGTAGCTTTTTCCCGCTGCCAAGGAGATCCCAATGTCGAATCCCACTGCCCACTCCAAATCAACCATCATGCCGACGTTGCGCTACCGCAACGCCCCGGTTGCGATCGATTGGTTCTGCAATGTCTTAGGGTTTGCGCGCCACGCGGTCTATGAAGGTGAAAACGGAACCATCGGCCACGCCGAACTCACCCTCAACGGTGGAATGATCATGCTCGGCTCCGTTAAGGACGACGAATACGCCAACAAGTTCAAGTCTCCTGACGAACTTGGCGGCAAAGAAACCGGTAGCACCTACGTCGTCGTCCCCGACTCCGACGCCACCCATGCCCGCGCCGTCGCCGCAGGAGCGGAGATCATTCGCCCGCTGCAGGACACTTCCTACGGCAGCCGCGAGTTCACCGTCAGAGATCCCGAAGGCCATTCCTGGTCCGTCGGCACCTACGACCCGTGGGCCGCCCACGGATAGGTGTGCTCAGGTTCCAGCTACTGGGCCTGCTGTACCACCAGGTCCTCGGCCAGCTTGAAGTGCACAATCGACTCTGCGGGGATGTCCAGATCCCGGTTCCCCGTCATTCCCGCAGCCGCCGTTCCCGCACCACCGCCCGCTAGGCCGCCAACCAATAGGCCAACACCACCCGTGGCCACGCCGCCCACCAGCATTCCCAGCCCCGCTCCGCCGCCAATCATGGCCGCCGAGCGCTTTCCCTTGCCCTTTTTTGTCTCCGTAAGATCCCGAGTCGCAAGCTTATATTTTGTCCCGTTCAGAGTCAGCGAAGTCAATCGTAGCTCCAGCTCTGATCTGCCTTTGAAGTGTCCTCGCCGATGCGCCTCCACCACCACGCCACCCACCGGTGCACCCCTCGGCACCACCGCACTTCCATCCGCAGGATTCAATACCGGTTCCACAACCTCGCCGGTGAATCTGTCCCCTGAGTGACTCGTCTTTACGCTGATGCGCTGGTCCACGCGGATCGCCAGGTTGGTGCCCGCTGTAATGGTCAGACTGACCGGCGCAGGGGGTGGTGGTGGCTGCGGCACCGCTGAAACCGTCGGTCCCGAAGCCGCCGGCACGGGCACCCCTGGCGGAGGGGGTGTCTGCGTCGTAGTGACCGGGCCGCTTGCCTGTCCGCTCGCTGGCGGCTGCACCACCGTCGTCGTCGTGGTCCCGGTCTTGTCCACGGTCACCACCTGTTGCGGCTGCCCCGTCTTGGCCGCCTGCTGCTTGGCCTGGTCCAGCGCCTTATCCTGCTTCGATTCGCATCCAGTAAGCACCCCTGCCGTCAAAACCACCGCCAGCAGGACACTCCAGCCACTCCATTTCAAAGAACCTGAATTCACCATGGCCGATCTCCTTTCGCGTACGTGCCAATCGCCGCCAAATACTGGCCATCAGCCGAATCGTGACGGTCCCAAAATCGTGATCAAGATGCAGTTGATTTAGATGCGCCTTTATCAGTCTGAGCTATCCCACGAGAGTTATCCCAGTCAGCCGCGCGCATTTCTCCATCTAGTTGCAAGGCAATGAAACGAAAACAAATAAGTAGGACTATCTTAATCCAAATCCACAACTTTTCCTGGATTCATCCGGTTCTCCGGGTCCAGCGCCCGCTTCAGCGTCCGCATGACCTCCAGTGCCTCGCCGTGCTCCGCTTTGAGGTACTTTTTCTTTCCGTATCCCACCCCATGCTCGCCGGTGCATGTCCCGCCCATTCCCTGCGCCCGCTCCACCAGCCGCTCCGCAAATGCATTCGCCTCTGCGACTTGCTCCGGATCCAGCATGCATTGCACATGGAAGTTCCCATCTCCCACGTGCCCTACCATCGTCGCCGGAAAACTCACCCGATCCAAATCCGCCCGTGTCGCCACAATGCACTCCGCCAGCCGCGAAATCGGTACGCATACATCCGTGGTCAGCACCTCTGACCCTGGCTTGATCGCCCGCGAAGCATAGTACACATCATGCCGCGCTTTCCAAAGCCGCGCCCGACCAGCGGCCGTCGTTTGCCAGTCGAATCCCAATCCCCCGTGTTCCGCCCCTAGCCCCTCAGCCAGTTTTGCCGTCTCCCCTACGCTCGCTTGGCTCATCCCGTGAAACTCAATCAGCAATGTCGGTCGCACGGCCAGTTCCAGCTTCGAATACCGGTTGATCGCCTCCACTTGGGCAGAATCCATAAACTCGATCCGCGCCGGATTCAGTCCCAGTTGAATCGCCTCGATCACCGTCTTCACCGCGCCTTCAACCGTCTCAAACGGGCAAATCGCCACGCCCACTGCCTCAGGCAACACGTGCAGCCGCAGCGTCACTTCGGTCATCACGCCCAGCGTTCCCTCCGCTCCCACAAACAGCCGCGTCAGATCGTACCCCGCGCTCGACTTCTTCGCCCTCGTCCCGGTGTGAATCACTCTCCCGTCCGCCAACACTACCGTTAGGCCCAGAACGTTCTCCCGCATCGTCCCGTAGCGGACTGCCGTCGTCCCTGAAGCCCGCGTCGACGCCATCCCGCCAATCGTCGCGTCCGCTCCCGGATCGACAAAGAATGTCAGCCCCGTGTTCTCCAACGCCTTCTGCAGTTGCAGCCGTCCAACTCCCGCCTCTACAGTCGCATCCAGGTCGTCCACGCTTACCCGCAGCACCCGGTTCATCTGCCGCATGTCAATGCAGATTCCGCCTCTCAGCGCATGAACATGTCCCTCCAGCGAAGTTCCTGCGCCAAACGGCACCACCGCCAGCCCATGCCCCGCGCTCACCTTCACAATTCCGCTAACCTCTTCGGTGCTCTGCGGAAAACACACTAGGTCCGGCAGTCCCGGAGCGTGCGTACTCTCTCCATGGCTGTGTTGTTCTCGCGTTGCGTCCGCCGCCGTCACGCGCTCGCCCAGCAACGCGCGCAACTCCCCCAGTGCCGCCTCAATTACAGTTTGGTTTTGCAGGCCAGCGATCATAAGTCCCTTCGGAGCGGAAAGAATCGTCCGAAGAGACAGAATACTCGCAGAATAGATAGACCAGGATTGTCTTTATCTCTGGCAATCGTTTGCCGTAGGACGAGAGCGATGCCGTTGTGAGCCAGCGCCTCGGACGCGCTCGCTATCTCATTCCCAATTGCGCGCTTTGTGTGCAGCGTTCAACAATCTCAGAACGTTGGCTTACACAATTAAGCTTGCTGGAATACCCATCAGAACCGCAGAGCGCAGAGAGAGCGAGTCCGGCATCCGTGCTCTTCGCGCCCTGACCCTTGGCGGAATCCTTCTTCCCAAATCGATCGAGATCGCGCCTCTCATTTACACCCACGAAACCCGCCCCGGAATCCACTGCGGCCATGGAACCACCGCCATCAGGAACATATTGCCCAAAGAAAAAATGCTGAAAGCCGATCCCAGTCAGACCAAGCGCAACAAAGATCCACCCAGCTGCGACGATCCCGTTCGTTGATCCGCTGTTCGTTGAGTCAAGTCTCGCCTTCATATAGCCCCAACCTGACTTTCGCGTCTACGATCAATCGAATGGACAGCAGGAACCCCTGCTTCCCTCCGCTTTTGAGCGCCGGCAACAAGCAAAGCCGCACCGCTCATGCCCAGGGCCTGTGCCAACTGATCCAATTCCCCGCTGATCTCGAAGGACGGATGAACAATCTCCATCGGCAGGTAAATGCCGATCACGAGCACAAAGAAGCCAATCCCGGCCACGGACGCCGCCAGCCGTGTTCTCCAATTCAGGAGCATGGCGACGCTGCAGGCAACTAGAACTGTCCCAGTCAAGTAAGCCCACGCCATATGTCCGGGCATCCACGCTGGCATCAACAATTCAGGTTCCGGCACAACCGGCGCAAAATCTGGATGCAGAAAGTTCTCCACGCCAAAGTCTCCAATTGCAACGGCGAAGAAGTAGCGTCCCAGTGTCGCAATCCAACCGAATCTGCGCACTCGACCCTTTTCTGCCAACGTTCCTGCCAGAGCCAGTGCCCCTCCGCTCAACGACAGATCCCGCAGCGACATCGTCACCGCGAGGTGACCCGGGTTCTCAACCACGTTCGGCACATAGATCAGCAACACGAAGACGAACAACATCACGCCGACCATTAAGGCGGCCAGCTCGGCCTTGATTCCGGTAATAATGCTCAACGAGGCCGCGACCAGGGCGATCCCGACTACCACTGCCCAGAACATATGTCCCGGCATCCACGCCGGCACGGCTCCCATTACCTCATGCAGAAATACGGGATGCTGCATCCCAAAAACCGCCAGCGGCCACGCAAAGAACAGAGGCCCAAACGCGATCACCCTCTCCAATCCGCGTGATCGCAACGCTCCTCTCCTGTCAATCAGGAACATCCCGAATGCAAAGAGGCCGCCGGCGACACAATGCAGCCAGAACGAACTTCCCAGGATCCAGGAAGAGCCTGTCCCCTCCGCGAGATATCGATAGGTAAATGCTGCGGAAATGAAGTTCACCTCCCGGCAAAATCGCGAATTTGCGTCACCTGTCCAACTTATCTTTCCTCCACCCGCCAGCATTCACCATATCCACTCCAACATGTGCTCCCATAGCCGCTGACTCGCGCTCCTGCGGGGCATGCCCTTACCGCCTGCCCCGTCCGAGCGTGAGCCCGGGCTTCGACCTGTGGGATATATTCGTTTCGTGGTTCGGAGGTCTTTTTGAGATCCATCCAACGCGCTCTTCCTCTACTTCTCGTCTGCTCCGCTCTTCCCGCAACACTCGCCCAACAACCCCGCCTCCTCGTCGCCCAAAAGGGCGAGCAGAGCCTTGCCATCGTCGATCCCGTATCCGGCACAATCCTCGCTTCGGTCCCTGAAGGTGGCACCACCGGCCACGAAGTTGTCGCCTCATCCGACGGACGTCTCGCCTACGTCCCTATCTACGGCAATTCCGGTGTCGGCAAACCAGGCACCGACGGCAGCAACCTCGCCGTCATCGATATCGCCAGGCAAAAAATCATCGGTAACGTCGACTTCGGCCACGGCGTCCGCCCCCACATGCCGATCTTCGGGCCCAAAGACGGCCTCCTCTACGTCACCACCGAGCTCGACCAGTCCATCACCCTGATAGATCCCAAAAACCTCAAAATCGTTGGCTCCATACCGACTGGCCAGCCCCAGTCGCACATGCTCGCGCTATCCCACGATGGCCTCCGAGGTTACACCGCCAACGTTGGCCCCGGCACCGTTTCTGTCCTCGACATCCCCAACCGCAAGGTCCTAAAGATCATCCCCGTCTCTGGCGATACCCAGCGCATCTCCATCACGCCGGACGACCATTGGGTCTTCACCTCCGACCAGGTCAAGCCCCAGTTGGCCGTCATTGACACCACCAGCGGCCAGGTCGCCTACTGGATCCCACTCGAAGGCCTCGGCTACGGCACCGCAGCCACCCTCGACGGCCGCTTTCTCCTCGTCACCATCCCGTCGAAGAACAAAGTCGCCGTCGTAGATCTTCAGTCCATGAAGGTAGTCCGCTCCATCGACACGCCATCCGACCCCGAAGAGCTCCTCATGCAACCCGGCGGCAAACTGGCCTGGATCTCCAGCGTTGCCTCGCACACGGAGTCTGAGCTAGACCTGACCACCTGGCAAATCACTAGAAAGATCGAAACAGGAAAAGGCACCGACGGCATAGCCTGGGCCGCCGGTCACTGACCATCAAGGTTCCTCGACTTAACACCCGCTTCATCTATGATTTACATTGGCATACTATTTGAGAGATTTATGGTAGGATAAGAGGTATGACAATTCAGGCGACAACACGGAAGATGAAGCGGAGCTTCACACTTACACCGGAGGCCGTGGCTTTCGTCGGAGAAGCCAGGCAAAAGCGAGGAGCGGGATCAGATTCCGAAGCACTCGATTTGCTGCTCCGGGAGCTGATGTTGGAGACGAAACGGCAAGCAATTGACGCGGCCTACAAGGAGTACTACGACACAGCTTCTGAAGAGGACTTGGCCGAGCAACGCGAGTGGGCCGAGATGACAGGTCCGAACATGTTTAGCGACATCGATGCATCCGAGAATCAGCTGTGACTCAACCCTCGGTGCGGTACCCGCTGCGGGGCGAGATTTGGTGGACGCATTTCCCGACAGACCCACCCGACAAGGGCCGCCGTCCAGTTGTGATTGTCTCGGCGGACGGCCGCAACTCCCAGCCACGGGCGAATACCGTTCTGGTCGTCCCGCTCTCCACATCCATCCACAAGTCCCGCCCTGCCGACCTGTTTTTGCGGTCGGGAGAGACAGGCCTCCGCGCAGATTCAGTAGCGCAGGCTGACAACATCAGCACCGTCAGAAAGGACCAACTCATCGAGCCCATATCCGGCCAACGGGCCCTCACCAACACGCAGATTTGCCGGCTCGCACAACTGGTTTGCATTGCGATGGGCTGCGTTGAGTAGAGTTGCAAGGCGGGCAGAGAATTCACGAACGGAATATGAACCGATTCGCCAAAGAAGCAAAGGATGGGCTGTGCCATGCAGATGCTCTGGTGTTGGCGATGCAAATGCGAAATGCCGATGCTAGACGAAGCCGAGTACGCCCGAATCAGGCTCCTCTACTCGGAGTCCATGAGAGGAACAAAGGAGTTCCGCGAGCGCCACGGAGTTCCTATCGAGCATGCCTCAATCTACCAGCGATTCCAACCCGTCCGCGACGCATACGAGCGCATGACAGGGGTGAAGGAGAGCAATGAGAACGCCATCATGCATCACAGGCTCTCGCTCTACGGCCCACCATGCAAACACTGTCTGCGACCATTACGAACGCCGAAGGCAAAACTTTGCGGAAGCTGCATGTTTCCAGTCGAGGATAACTAACGGTGCGGGGCCATCCGCCCCTACCCGATCTCCCGGTCCCACCCCTCCAACACCTTCTTGAACGCGCTCATGAACTTGCCGCCATCGGCCCCATCAATCGTCCGATGGTCGAACCCCAGGCAGTAGCTCTGCATCGCGCGGACTCCAATGGTGTCGTTGCCTTCCGCATCTGTCAGCACCACGGCCTCTTTTTTCAGGCCGCCAATCGCCAAAATCGCTGACTCCGGCTGGTTGATGATCGGCGTCCCAAACTCCCCGCCAAATACCCCCGAGTTGGTCAGCGTAAAGGTCGATCCTGACGCCTCTTCCGGCTTCAGCTTCTTGGTCCGTGCCCGCTCCGCCAAGTCCGCCATGGTTCGCGCCAGTTCCACAAAGCTCAGCGTCTCGGCCTGCTTCACCACCGGCACAATCAGCCCCCACTCCAGCGCTACCGCAATCCCCAGGTCCACATGCGGGTGGTAGTGAATTGACCCATCCTTCAGCGACGAATTCACGATCGGGTATCGGCGCAGAGCCTCTGTAGCCGCCGCAGCAATAAATGGCATATACGTCAGCTTCACGCCATGCTTCTGCTCAAACCGGCCTTTCTCGCGCTCCCGGAGGCGCGCAATCCGCGTCATGTCGACCTTGTAGACGCTGTAGACGTGCGGACTGATCGCCACACTCTCCACCATCCGCTCGGCAATAATCGCCCGCATCCGGCTCAGCGGAACCACCGTTCCAGGCAGCGTGGAAGCTTGCGCCGCAGCAGCTCGTTCGCTCACCTGCGCAGCCGTCGCACTCCGGGTAGGAGCCGCAACCGAAGTCGTGCCCGGCCCATACGCACTCAGGTGCTGCAGCACATCTTCCTTCGTGATTCGTCCCTCAGACCCAGTCCCAGGAACCCGTCGCAAATCGAGCTTGTTTTCTTCCGCAATCTTCCGCACCAGAGGCGACGACCGAATCCGCTCGCGCCCATTCACCACGGGCGGCGGTGCTGCCAACGCGGCACTCGCAGGCGCGAGAGGTGCGACCTCAGCCTTCGCCGGGGCAGGCGTCCGCTCACTGCTGATTGAGGACGGCACACTACCAGCCGAGCCGCTGCCCCCAATCACCGCGACAACAGTATTGATCTGGACCGTCGCCCCCTCCGGCACCTTGATCTCGCACAATACCCCGGCCACAGGCGACGGAATCTCCGCGTCGACCTTGTCAGTCGAAATCTCAAACAGTGGCTCGTCCTTCAACACCGTATCGCCAGTCTTCTTCAGCCACTTGGTAATCGTGCCTTCAAAGATCGACTCGCCCATCTGCGGCATAATCACGTCCACGCCGCCGGCCGTCGCACCAGATGGCCCGACCGTTCCACTGTCAATCCCTATTCCCTCAGTCGCCGATCCCTGTTCCGTCACCACGGCAACCACCGTATTGATCTGGACCGTAGCTCCCTCGTTAACCTTGATTTCGCTTAACGTCCCGGCAACAGGCGACGGAATCTCCGCGTCTACTTTGTCAGTCGAAATCTCAAAAAGTGGCTCGTCTTTCAGCACCGCATCGCCGGCCTTCTTCAGCCACTTGGTAATGGTCCCCTCAAAGATCGACTCGCCCATCTGCGGCATGATCACGTCGGTTGGCATGCTTACCTCTCTCCGCCATACGGGACACGATCGCGCGCCCTGCCCCAGCCGGATTATAAATCTCAACCCATATCGCCATGCCGGGTACCAGCAAAAGCTGTGTGCCCTATCCATCGCGCAGTTTTATCTTGCAATGGGTGGAAAACCACAATCCTCGCGTGTAGGAGGCGCGCACATTGGGCGTCGTCTCACCGTGCCTGAAGTGGGATGGGCTCATCCATCCAAGGTTTTCTGTAGTTCTCTATCTCTCCACAGCTATTGATCGAACCCTTCACGCCTGAACCGGCCGCTCCACCCCACCCCGCAGCCGTTCTACCTCTTCCGGAATCCGCACCGGCGTGTCCCCGGCTGGAAACTCCCGTGCTGCCTCGCCCGCTATCTTGCGCAGCGCCTTTAGACTCTCAATGGCCATTACATGCTCTTCAAACACCATCCCAAACTGCCGCGCCGCCCCATGCGCCACAGTCTCCAGCTCTGGCAACTTCACACCCGGCGCGACCTCCCGCTCCAGGCTCGTCACCGCATGGTCCCGGATGCCGCACGGAACAATCAGTTCAAAATCCCTCAGGTCAGTAGTGACATTGAACGCAAACCCATGCGACGTGATCCCCTTAGCCACATGAATCCCAATCGCCCCGATCTTCCGTTCGGCTCCTGTCTCACTGCCCCCGTCCAAAGCCTCGCAGCCCACAAGGCCGCACCACACCCCTGTCAACCCCGCCACCCGGCCCGCCTTCACGCCAAACCCGCCGCAAACCCGGATCAGCGCTTCTTCCATCCCGCGCACAAAGTCCACCGGCCCCATCCGTCCACCGCTCGGCCCCCGCAGCGTCCGAAGATCGAAAATCGGATACCCCACCAGTTGCCCCGGTCCATGATAGGTCACGTCTCCACCGCGATTGATCTCATGCAGAGTCACGCCACGCGCCGCCAGCAGTTCATCGCTGGCCAGTACATTCGCACGGTCCCCATTCCGGCCCAGCGTCAGCACCGCCGGATGCTCCAGCAGTAGCAGCACGTTTTTCAGCCGTCCCTCGGCCACCAGCGCGGCGATCTCCTCCTGCAGCCGCAACCCCTCGTCGTACGCCACCCGCCCGAGATAGACGTATTGAATCATCACTCCCCTAATCCTAGTCGGGGTCCTAGTCAAGACCGCGGCCAGCCACCCCGCCCGATGATTATGCAGCCTTTACTCCTCAAGGCGCGCCGCAAACAGCCTCTCGAACACGATCCGATGCTCCCAGGCAACCAGCGCCCATAGTAGAGTCGCAAACGCACCCATCCCAATACCGCTCGGGTTCATCAGCGCGTGATACGCGAGGATGTTGAACAACACCGGACCCAGCAGCGTTAAACCGAGCCCAACAAACCGGTTCACCAGCAGCAGAATCGATGAAATCAACATTACTACGCCCACCACATAGAAGTAGTGCGCTTCGAACAGAACCCCCGCAAACTTACCTGCCAGCCCAGTCGGCATCGGCCCCATGGGAATGAAATTCAGAAAGTTATTGGACCCGAAAATCAGGAACATAAGTCCTAGCAAATACCTCGCAATCATCGTCACAATCTTCATCGCTCTCTCCTTCAATTAGCTGATCTGGATTCGGGAATCTTACCCGCGAGCCATCCGGCCAAACGCGGTCAAAAGAGGGAGTACCCGTAGCCAATGGATCGTTCCACAGGGTCATTCGATTCAGGGAATTACGCGATCGCACCACCCTACCCGATTCGACTGCCATTTTGGTAAGACCTTGCTGCCTTGAGCCCCTCTAACCCTCCCTGAGGAATCCGATCCGTTGAGCGTTCGCGAGCTCACTCTATCCATCCGCGACTCCAAGAGCGCGGCTTTTCCGGGGAAGGCTAATCTACTTCAAAGTGGGGACAGGGAAAAATCGCATCAAACACGGGTCTCCAGGAATCCACATGGGTATCCTGGACAGGAGGAGGTTCTGATGGTTGCGGTAGAGTTCGGTTTCCTGCAGGGTCAACTGGAGGAACGCAAACGCCGATTGGAAACGGCCGTTGCTTCCGCGCCGGGCAACTCCGGCTTGGCCGACCTCCTGCGCGAAGTCGATTCGGCGCTCGACCGCATGGCCGAAGGCACCTTCGGTCTGTGCCTGGAGTGCCACGACACAGTGGAGCGGGACCGTTTGCTCGCGGATCCTCTGGTACGCTACTGTCTCGATCATCTCACCCATCGGGAACGAGCCGACCTTCAGCGAGACCTCGACCTGGCTTCCCAGGTGCAGCGCAACCTATTGCCACAGAATGACTTATGCGTGGCAGGCTGGGAGACGAGCTATCATTTCGAGCCCCTCGGCCCTGTCAGCGGCGACTACTGCGACCTGATCCCGTCCGATGGCCAGCTCTTGTTCCTATTGGGCGATGTCTCCGGCAAGGGCGTGGCCGCTTCCATGTTGATGGCGCAGCTTCACGCCTTGTTCCGCAGCCTGACCCAGATGTCTCTCCCACTCGGCCAGATTGTGACGCACGTCAACCGATTCTTCTGCGAAAGTGCCCTCGCCGGACAGTACGCTACCCTGGTTTGCGGGCTGGCCAAGTCAACCGGAGAGGTGGAAATTCATAACGCCGGCCACTGCCCCGCAATCGTGGTTGGGCGTAACGGCGCATCTCGAATTGACTCCACTGGTATGCCGTTGGGCATGTTCCGGGAGACGGAGTTTTCTCCCACGCTCATTCAACTGGAAGCCGGTGACACGCTCTTTCTGTACACAGACGGTCTTTCTGAAGCTGCCAGCGAGAGCGACGAGTACGGCGTCGACCGCGTCATGACATTGGTTCACCAGCAGTCCGCCAGCCAACCCGCGGAACTGATAGCCGCATGCCTTCACGATGTGCGGGCATTCACCAACGGCGTGCGGAGTTTCGATGACATGACCATGTTGGCCGTCCGCCGCTCCAACTAAAGCATTTCCCTGACGTTGAGTATCAATCTCGCTTGGCGGCCGGACGTGGCGTCAGAGCTTCATGGAGATTGGCGGATACCTGAGACACAAGGCCCGTGAACCCAAACATGCGGTAAACTAACCACTGGCAGGAGGACCGGGCGGTCGCTGCCGGCGAGCTTGCGTAAGTAAGCGAAGCCGGGGGAGGAAAGTCCGAACTCCGCAGGGCAGTGTGCCGGATAACGTCCGGGATGTTGGTTTCAAAGCCAGCAGACGGCCAGTGCCACAGAAAAGATACCGCCTCGGCTACCCCTCTTTCGGGAGGGCCTCCGGAAGGGCTCTCCAGGTACGCCTGGACGGCCAGTCCCGCCGGGGTAAGGGTGAAATGGTGCGGTAAGAGCGCACCGCTCGGCCCGTAAGGGTCGGGGCAGGGTAAACCCCACACGGAGCAAGACCAAATAGGGAGGGAAGCGCCCGCAAAGAGCCATGCGGCGCTGCGCATCTGCCCGATGCGCCCAGCCGGCTCTTTACACGGCGCAGTGCTTTCTTAGGCTGCTCCATGCAATGGCGAAACCTCCGGGTAGGTCGCTGATGAACGTCCGCGGCAACGCGGCGTCTAGAGGAATGACCGCACACGACAGAATTCGGCTTACAGGTCCTTTTGCCGAATACTGAGTTCCCCGACGACAGGTCTTCGTCGTTGGGGCAACAAATGACAGCCCCGGCCGGGAAACTCCCAGCCGGGGCTGACCACTTTACCCGGCTCCCGTTCCCACCTCACCAGCCAATCTTGCTGATAGCCATCCATCATGCCATCCTGTGAGTCAGGGGATATCTGCATGTCCGCAATAAGTCGTCGAGCTCTGATGCGCAACAGCGCTCTAGCCGCTTCAGCCACACTCATGCCTGCCGGACTGGCGGCTGACCCAGCCCAGAATGTCTTCCACATCTTCGCATTCCAGTGGAAGCCCGGCACCACGGATGAGCAGAAAGAGCGAGCGGCAAGAGATATCCGCGCCTTTCAGGGAACCATCCCCGGCCTTCTTGAGACCCATGTCGGTCCTAACATTTCACCGCGTGGCAAAGGCTACACCTTCGGCGGAATCATGCGTTTCACAAACCAGGCGGCGCTCGATGCGTACGTCCGGCACCCAGCGCATCAGGCGCTTCTCGTCTGGCTGGTGCCCCTCATCGACGCAATTGAGCTCGATCTCCCAGCCTGAAATTCATCGATAAAGCTATCTCCGCAATGCATTGCAAACCGAGCGCAATGTGAACTCCAGCGATTCGCGCGGAACGCTCTCCACAAACGGCCCAATCACCCAACCCAGGCCAGTCGGAATGGACCGGGTGAGCGAAACCGACTCGATCTGCATATACAGGCCACCGTCCCGTTCCTCGTAGCTCCAATAGTTATTCAGCCTCCACAGAAATCCGTGCTCTTCGCTCGGGCTCAGCGCACGCTCGCCGCTCGTCCCGGCCGCCTCAATTTCCGCAATCCGCGTGCTGCGAGAGATGCTGTATCCGTGCTGCGCGTCGAGCCGCCCAAAGACAATGTCGTACGTCGTATCCATCACTACTGTAATCACGTGCTTTTGGCGCACCCGGATCGTCGCCTCGAAGCGATCACCCTGTTGCGAGATCACCTTTGCCTGCACAACCTGTGGGGAGAAGTTCCGCGGATAAGCGCTGAAGTCCCGCATCAACCGTTCAAAATCCGCAGCCTTGGCCCCAGACACAAAAGCGGTGCCCCGCCAGTGGTAGAGCATTGCTCCGGGTAAATCTACTCCCGAAGCCGGCGTCACCTTCTCCACAATCAACTCACCCCGGAGCAGCCGCGGCTCGATCTGACCGGCAGGACCCGCAAGAACGAGGAAGCGACTCGGTGACCGATGCTGCTCAGTCAATCGCATTTCCAGCCCAGCAACATAGGCGTTATAAGCTGCAACAGCCGCAGTCCCAGGCTCCGCAGCAACACACCAGGGAGTGGGCGTAAGTGCCAACAGCAACCAGAATCCGCAAACTAACAAGCTTCCCCGAAAATCTGGCAATGCTACGAAACCTGGCGTCGAGATCCGCGTCATGAACACTATTTGCTTCACCCACTTCTGCAAGTTACACATTCCAGATGATCTCTGGATCGAACTCATCAAAGAATACACTCGACCGTTAGAAGCCGTTAGATACGGAGCCATGCTCGACGTTAGCCCTGCCATTGGCCAGTCATGCTCTACGATAAAGGGATGCTGCGTGTAAAGTTGCTCGATCCGGCCGCCCGCACCCCCGTGGTCGCTCACCCCGGCGAAGACCTGGGCTA
>Ga0187847_10000497_pt1 | contig 43302 bp, 37 predicted proteins | sample June2016WEW_4_10_FD_132458 | JGI IMG/M metagenome (GOLD analysis project Ga0187847, IMG submission 132458) | Peatland microbial communities from SPRUCE experiment site at the Marcell Experimental Forest, Minnesota, USA - June2016WEW_4_10 | ecosystem: Environmental > Terrestrial > Soil >...
AAGAGGCGTTGCCGTGGTAAAGCTGGATGTAGTCTGCGGAAGCGGTGCCAACTTCCAAACCAACCGCCTTCGCGACCACAAACGCGATAGCCTCCGCCTCGGTCTCGCGCACGGTCTGCGTGGTGACAGTGCGGCGGTCGGCCTTGTGCAACATCTCGTGCGCCAGTTCATGCACCAAGGTGGAGAACTCCTCGGCCTTCGTCTGGCCGGGAAGCAAAATGATCTTGCCGCCGTAGCTCACACCCATTGCGGGGGCAATGCGCTCATTGAACTCAAGCGCGATTCCCTGCACATTGACGAAATCGACGAGGCGGTCGCGGAACTCTCCCACTTCGCCTTGAACTCCCAAGACGGACGGAAGCTCTGTGCCATCGGTCTGCGAAACATCGAAGACGTAGACGGCCCGAAAACCTACCAGCACCGGGGTGTTCGGATTGGCCGTCTCTTCGTCGGCGTCGGCGTTCTTCCTGCGCCTGACGCCGATCATGGGGGCGAGAATCTGGATTCCCTTCTCGCCCTTTTTCACCCTGCGTCCAAGCTGGTTCCACGCATAGATACCAGCAACGTGGGTTGCGGTCGGCTTCTGCCGCGCGATCTGGAGAATGTTCCCGAAGCTGTAGTTGTGAAAGTGGCTCATGGCCGTCAAATAGGCCGTCAGTGCATCGCTCTTTCCCGCCTCCAACTGCTGGATGAGAAAGTTGACGTTCTCGCGGATGAGCCTCTGCGTCGCGTTTTCACTGCGCGACGTGCCGTTGTTGCTGCTGTTGCGGTTGTTGTTGCTTTGATATTCCATTGTTTTTGCCTCTGTCTGCCCTGGGGGGCGTTTTTTTCTTTCACCCGAGAGCGAAGCGAAGGAAAAAACGTACCCACAGGCAGACGGAGCAGAACGAGAGCGGCGCTGGTGGGAGGCCGGAGTGGTGGGCGCGCCAAGTGCCAAACACGCATGATCGTTTGGCGCGCGGGCGGCACTTGCCCGAACGGACGGAAAAGGCCCGATCTCTGGGCCGTCCACCGGAGTGGCTCGAAGTGGGACAAGGTCGCGCGTTAGCGCCTCCTTGCTTTAGCTCCTGGCCTTTGTCGATGGAATCATTTCCAATTCGCGGGTAACCACTGCATTTGATGAGGACATATTTACAGGTTCGGCGCCGCGGCTATGGCGAACCATTCCGACCGGCATATCAAGAAGCTCTATGATCAACGGAAGGGTCTCGCGACGCCGGTTGAGATCGAACGGCGAATTGCCTTTTGGAAGACCGTTGGCTGTATGCTTGCTGAAACGGCAAATTGAAAGGTGATTTCTCTTGGAACCTACCCACGTTTACATTGTCGGGGCCGGCTTCTCGCTCTATGCCGGACTGCCGTTGCAGGCTGAGTTCACGAAAGCATTGCTGGAGAAACCTAAGAACGCGGCTCACGAGGCTACTCGACTGACTACCTATCTAGGGAAATTTGTACACGACGTGTTTGATCACAATAGGACAGCGACAGCGAAGTTTTGGCCGGAACTCGAAGATGTTTTTACCAACATCGATCTCGCTGCCAACACGGGGCACCACCTGGGACGACATCACGCGCCCTCGGACCTGCGAATGACGCGCCGTGTGCTCCTGTCACGAATGATGTCGATGTTGGATGAGCGGTACACCGCGGCGGATGCAACCAAAGACGCCCAGTGGGCAAAACTCGATAAATTCTTCGCAAAGCTAGATGTCGGTCGGAGTGCGTTCATCTCGATGAACTGGGACACCGTCATCGAACGTAGGCTCTCCGTGTTGCGCGGCGTAAACGACTTTGACTATAAATGCGAAGCTATTCCGGCCGATTTCCCTCTAAAGGGGCAGACTGTCGTCGAGCGCGATATTCCCCACGGCGCGCAGAAAGTCTCGCTGGTGAAGATGCACGGGTCGGTTAATTGGCTGTACTGTGATAATTGCCGCAAGCTCTTCTGGTTTCCTGCAGCGGAGGCTCTCACCGTTGCGAAACAACTCATAACGAGAACCGAGGCAGAGACGCTGCGGCTGGCACCGCCCGGCGACTTCGCAAAGTGGAACTGCAAGCGGTGCATCAAGGTGCCGCTTACGACCCGTATCGCGACATTCAGTTACTTGAAGGCACTCGACTTTCCAATGTTTGAACGATCCTGGCTTTCAGCTGAACAACTCCTCAGGCACGCCAAGAAGTGGATCTTCATTGGCTATTCGCTCCCTGCAGCGGATTATGAATTCAAGCATTTGCTCAAGCGTGTCCAGTTGTCCCGTAAATACCCTCCGGAGTTTGTAGTCGTTACCGGAGGAAGAAAGATCAACACGGACACTACATACCGAAACTATCAGGGCTTCTTTGGCCGGGGCATTAGGCGAAAGAATAACGGCGAGCAGAACTTCTTTGCGCGCGGACTCACCGCTAAGGCATTGGCGGCTATTTGTGAATAGTGGCGACACCCTCCATTTACGTGTGCCGCTCCTGGCCAGCAACCGGCCGCATTAGGATTTTCCTATGGATTTGCTTCACGGATTGCGCGAAAAACTGCGGTTTATAGAGCCAATGCACCAGCAAGCCACGGCCAGCTTTGTAGAGAAAAAGCGACAAATCGAGAACTCAGAAGGTGACTTCGACTATTCGGGGCTGGACCCTGATTCCTGGGATGGTACACCGCCGTTTCTTGAAGACTGGCAGGAGGCTGTTGAAGCCATCAATCTGTTGGGGCAGGCATGTCTCTGCCTGGTCCAAAGCGCCCTCAAAGAATACCTTGAGGGCTGTGTGGCACTTACGAATGGAAAGCACAGCGGAAGGGAAACGATAGTTGGTTCGACGCGTACCGGCGCTTCTTTCAAGCGGAACTTGGAATTGATTGGAACAAGTCGCCGGTGTCTCTCGATTCTCTCGAAGAGATCAACCTGGCCCGCAACGATGCACAGCACGCCGGAAGAGAGCTTGGAATGACCCGCTACCGGAATGCGCGGCATCAGGAGCGGTTTCCGAATTGAATTTTTGCGGATGGCATGTTTACAAAGATGGCCGAGCGGCTTCCCTTGTTCCCGGTGCCTCTGAAGGTTAAGACGGAGTGCTTGCACGAAGCGATCAGGCGGGTGGCTGATTTTTGCGCATTCATTGATGAGCGGCGACCCGCTTGATTCGGCTGTGTCCTTTTCGGGACCCTTGACTTCGCACTCGTCCAGGCCACGCATTGTCGACCAAATACCGAGTAGTTTCCTCTGGGGGCAAATAGTGGGTCAATGGTGGGAGTGAATCAAGAGACCACGCCCAAACGGGGGGACTCAATACCGAGCCGATTGTTTCGCCTGTGCCGGAATACCGCGACATAGTAATGAAGTACGCAACCGAGACGGGTATCACGGCCGAAGCGGTGCGCGTTTGCGTATACTCGATGCGGGCGACGGCGGCGACAAATGCGCTCTCAAATGAGGCCGATATTGCCAAAGTATAGCAGTGACTGAGGCATGCTAACGCTTCCACTACTCGTCTTTACGACCGGCGAAAGACTCGTCCGGAGGACAGTCCGACATTTCATGTGAAACATTGAGAGCAGCTGAGTTATAGGAATACAATTAGCCATCCCAACACTCCGATCTTCCGTGAGGTGGCTGTGACTCGGAAAGTCAAAGGGCAGCTTCGCTTTTCTGACCATTTTGGAATCAGAAAAACTCAATCGCAACTTGATTTCGTTGACGTCCCGCTCGATACCGACATTGAGTTGTATGTCGATCCCTATGCGCTACACGTGTCGCCCGTTGACTGGCTCAGAACCTGCGGGGATCTCGTCACTAACTATTTCGAGCTTCTCCTCCAAACCCTACGGGACAAAGATGAAGCCAAGGCATTTGCCTTACTCTCAAATCTTCGTGAACCTAACGAGACAAGGTTGGGACAGTCCAAAGGGAGCCCCTCCGGACGAGGTTGGGGAAAGCTCCAGGCAAAGCAGCTCTATGATCGCTTGAGCAAGAGCAAGGCAGTATCCAGTGGAAGACTCAAGGATTTAAGCGACTTTGAGTTGTTGATGCCTGGGATCGGCAGCGACAAAATATCCGATCTCACCATCAACGTGATTCGCGGGGAGCTCGTCGCCTATACGCAGGAACAATGCGATCTTTATGGCGTGGCGACGGAACAGGTACCGGCAGGTGTTTTTTGGAACCCGGACGATCAAAGATGGGAGGCGCATTATGCTCACCTACCCGTTTACGAAGATGTTGGAGTGCTCCTCGTTCCCAAAGTGGCAGTACGACGGCAATTGGTCCCAGACTACGAGGAATTCTACACGCACTACGTCCTGCGTTTCCTCGAAGCAGAACACCTGAATGCTGGCAGCGCGCTCGTGCACACGCTAAAGAATGGAAATCCTAGAATCTATAAAGAAGATCTGAGGGCAAGATATCGATTATCAAAGGATTTTCTCTTTGATTTCTCAGATAAACATCCCGCCGTCCTTAATGACTATAAAAAGATTTTGCCAGAGAAGGCCGCAGAGATGATCGCGGACGAGAGCATTGAAGGCAAGCAAATATTTAGCCGCCTGATTGACCGTCGGCTCGGCGCGAAAACCCTCAAGGAAATCCAACCGGGTCAGGCGGACGCAAGCAAATATCAGAAATTCATTTTGGGAGCTTTGACCGAAATCTTTTACCCAGTGCTTACGCGCGCGGCAAAAGAACAAGCTGTCGATGACGGACGGAAGCGGATCGACATTTTCTTTCACAACTCAGCCAGCAAAGGCTTCTTCTCCTGGTTGGTCAATGTTCATCACTACCATGCACCGTACATCTCCATAGAATGCAAAAACTATTCCAGTGATCCTGTGAATCCAGAATTTGATCAGTTAATCGGGCGATTGAACCGCAAGCGCGGCTTTGTTGGAATCATGGGTTGTCGCACGATTGAGGACAGAGCGCTGATGCTGAAACGTTGTCGGGATGTTGTGAATAACAACGACAAACAGCTAATCCTGGTCCTCGATGATAATGACATCATCAAGCTGTTGGATTTTGCTGCTGCCAGAGAACAGAAAAAGATCGACGAATATATGGAGGACCGACTGAAAGAAATTCTGACTTAAGAAACGGGTGCGATAAGAAACAAGCGGACTTTCCAACGAGTCCGAGGGAGCAACCCAGTCGTCTCGTTAGTCAGACTTTGGATCGAGTTAGAGAGCCACGATGGCAGAGATTGACGGTTATACAATCCGAATTGACGGCGATTGGTCCCTGAAGGATTTCTATGAGCTTCCGCATGTATTCGCACAGGTTTACGGGTTCCATTGTGCATTCCTTCTTGCTGACAAGGCGCTCGATCATGAGCGACTAGCACTGGCATTTAGTTCATACCCTTGGCAAGGCGGATATAGCGCGGTAAATTCTTACACAAGCCTCTCCAGTCAGATCCCCAGGAATCTTCGGCCTAGAGTCAGGGCAATTCACTATGCCTCGCCGGGATATATGGAACTCGGACTTTGGGTTGCCGCAGCGACTGCAGCCGCTACAATCATCAAAAAGACAGTTGATACGGCAAGTAGTATCCATCAACTTTATAGCGACATCTATAAGGGTCTTCAGGAGTGACGGCTTGTTGGGATTGAGATCAAGCGTAAGACGCTTGAACTTCAAACCGAAGAGATCAATTTTCTGGCGAACTCATCTCGGCAGTTGGCCGAAGCTCTCGGCTTCAGCGATTTGGCAAGATTAAATGAACTCACCGGCAATCCTGTTGCAACAATGAAAATTTTTCTCTCCTACTACAGACGAATACGAACATTGGCCGAACACGAGCAGAAGGGAAAGGCCGATTTTCCGGAAGAAGAGCCCCACAAGCGATTGGAGAAGTAAGGTCTTCAGCGACCTAAGCGCTCTTAACGCGCGATAAACCGGACCATCACGCACTAAGGAGGTCAACGCTGGCGACAAATGCACTATTACAGAGCGCGGATATTGCCAAGTGAGCGGATGTCATGACCATGCTCATGTTTTAAAGACGCGCCTCTATACGGCTCTTCGCGAAGGCTTCTGCGCTCGGCCAATCCGGTGAGACATAAAGGCTTCTCGATCTGGGGCCGTTTGCTTCGCTTACTACAAAAAAAGAAAGCAAATTGCTTTCCTCGCGAGCGGCTTCAAGCAACTCCTCCCACAAAAAGTCCTTGCTGCCGGCGTCTTCGCGTGACGGAACGTCGGCCGCGTCGTAGGTCTCGTTTATCCCTAGTGAGTTCCAGAGAAAACCCTGAGCGGCGTTGTCCATGTCGCTGAAAGCTTCGCGGGCATAGCTCCGGTCGTAGGTCTTGAGAATCTCAACCCGCCTATCACCTGCCACTTGCTCGAAAAACATCTCCTGCTGGGGCATACGGCACTCTCCGGTGATCCATTATCCCGCTGATCCGCGAAGGAGTCCAGCCCAGGTACACTTTTTTGTCGCGTCAGAGATTCCTGCATACTCCAGGCAACATAGAATCGCGCAGGCAGGGAAGCTTCGCACAGATCAAAAGCACGCCCTCCATGTTTGCGCCGTGAGCTTAACGGCATTCTCTATCGGCTGGGCGATGATCCCTAATACTGAAGGATTGCTCAAGAATTCGCCTTGACGATGAACAACAGCTGACCGAGAATGCCTACAGGATGGAGAAAGTGTGCCAAAGTCATTAAGTGCTCTCTCAGAGAAGAAGATCGAACTCGTCGAAGTAAAGAATCTTCGCTTTGACCCCGAGAATCCTCGGTTGCCATCGAACCTTGATGGAAACGACGAAAAGGAAGTTCTCAGCTGGATGCTCGCTGAAGGAAACATTCCAGAACTCATGGCGAGCATCGGCACTGCTGGATACTTTCCCGGAGAACCGCTGCTGGTCGTTCCAGCGACAGCAAAAGAGTCGTTCTACGTTATTGAAGGCAACCGCCGGTTGTGTGCGGTGAAGTTGCTACTCTCTCCAAAATCAGCTCCAACTAGAGCTAAGGCGGTTCAGCAGATAAGCGATGAGGCCATTTTTCGGCCAAACCTGATTCCGGTCATAAAGTACGCGTCTCGCCATGAGTTGATAGATTTTCTTGCGTACCGCCACATTACGGGAGTCAAGGCGTGGGAACCTCTCGCAAAAGCCCGCTATCTTGGACTCATGTTCGATAACCTCTCGAAATCCACTCGATTGGGGATGGAAGCTAAGTTCAAGAGGTTAGCAAAACAGATCGGCAGCCGCGCTGACTATGTTCAGCGTCTACTTGTCGGCTTGTGGCTATTTGACATAATTGCGGAAAATGCATTCTTTCGTATCAAGGATCTGGACGAGGACACGATTGATTTCGGCATCCTAACGACGGCTCTCACTTACGGCAATATTGCCCGCTTTCTTCAAATCCCGACTGCGGTGACGCCGGAACTGAAAGGCTTGAATAAGGACCATTTGCACCAGCTTACCTCATGGCTGTTTGATCGGGACTCAGAAGGACAGACGCGTCTTGGGGAGTCGCGCAATCTCAAGAGCCTGAATACGGTGCTTGGCAACGAGGCGGCACTAGCTGCTTTCCGTGGCGGAAAATCCCTTCTGGATGCCCTGCGGCTAACTGAACAGCCTACCCAAGTGTTTAGGGGATCGCTCCTCAGTGCCCGCTCGTCGCTCCAGCTCGCGCGCGACTACATGCATTTAATTAAGAAGCCGACAACCGTGGAATTCGACCTGTTAGACGAAATCGAGCGCATAAGCCAAGGAGTCAAGGCTGCGATAAAAGCGTACGCAGAGAAGGGGAAGACGTCCAAGTGAGCAACACAAGAGCGAAACCGGTCACGTCTCTCGAAAGACTTCCTCGGGTTGGCGTACGACATACTTGGGCAGACTACGTGGAGCTTCTATGTTTATTTAATCTCGATCGTGAGATCTCGAAAGACGTCTTAATTGACCGTTTTCGGGAGGGCAAAGATACCGGAGAAACCATCGACGACGAAACCGAGGACGATACTGGCGCAGCCGAGGATGAGGAGACTGCCGCCAGCGAAGAGAATTTGCCAATTGATGAAAGACTTAGTACTAGGGCGGAGGATTTGTTCCGCCATCTGAAGTACCGAGAGAGTGCCTTCGGAAAGTCCTACCCTTTTGCAGTAGATATGGCCCATAGGCGTATGGTGCTCCGCCGAACCACTGGTGTAAGCCGCTTGTACCTGTTTCTACTGATTGCATCCAACCTTCGGTATTTCACTACTCTTACGCCGCAGATAACGAAAGATTTCGAATCACTGTCCAAACTGGCGTTACAGAAGCTTCTTCCAGCCAGTGGGTTAGTGCATTTGTTTCATGGCGCCGGCCAGTCAGGCCGCTATAAAGGGAAGCTTTTCGACAAACTGTCCGCCCTGGCATCCGATCTCTTCGAGTCGATGACCGTACGGGCTGATGATTTTGATGAACACGATGTCGGCGACGGTGGACTTGATCTGGTCGCATGGGTGCCGATGAATGATGGCTCCCCCGGTGTGCTTCTCTGCTTCGCGCAGTGTGCCTGCACAGACAAATGGGTGAAAAAACAACGTGAAACTATGGCGGTTAAGGAGGTTATGACATTAAAGGCACATCCCGTATACCTGACATTTATACCGTTTTGCTTCCGTAGGCCGACTGGCAGCTGGTTCTATGCGCACAGCGTAGCGACGGTTCTATTGGACCGCCTGCGCTTAATTGATCTTCTTGTTGGGCTGAGAAAATACAAGGAGTTTGACTCCTTCAAGCGAATCGACAGTTTGATAAAGGGCGTTGAGCCTTTGATCTGAAAATGGCCAACCGGTTCGCTGGTCCCAACAGGAAATCGACCGGATCGGCGTGATGCTCACACGACCATATTCGATGATCACCTCTACGGTTGCCTTCCGCGATTGAACCGGTGCGCTTAATTGACCCCTATATCCAAGCCAGCTCGAAGGGTTTGCACTAACTAGCCAGACGCGGCCAGTGCAAAAAGAGTCTCATGCAGCCGGACCATAGCAAGCGTGTCCAGCTTGCAGTAGTCAAGCAGTTCTTGGCGAGTGACGCCAATATCGGAAGGAGGCACCTCGCCTCTAGCCATTCTTGCGAAACGAGTGATCGCCGTGTCGCCGTCTGCAACATCAAGCTTTGCATACGACAGGTCAGGAACCAATGCAGGCAACACCTTCTTAATCGAGAAGCTGCCTCTGAAATCGGGGTGATAAACGTAATCCGCAACAAGGGGGTGAAGATCAACCAACCGCGCAACAATCAAATCGAGCGCATCTGCTAAATCCGCAAATGCGTTGCGAAGAGCCGTGAGGCGCGTCTTCTCAAAGCTGCTGTATACCATTATCGATCCGTGCAGTGCCAATTTGTCGATCAGTGCTTCAGCAAGCTCTCTCTCACAGTCCTTCGTGGCGTCGGCGAGATATTCGCTATGGCTCACTGGACCCGCGGGAAAGTCGCGATGGTGGATGCTGAATTGAGTGAGCACTTGCTGATGGCATCCATGCCCGATGTAGAGTGGAAGCACGGTTGCCACCGTCTCGAAATCCAAGTAATGGCAGGGCCATTCGACGGACTCCAGAGCCTTGCCAAGTCCCGAATCGACGAGAGCTTTAGCGGAAAAGGCCCCGAGTTGAGCCCGCTGCTGACGGTCATTAAGCTTAATATCTTTGGGGAGCTGTGATAGGTCAATGACGCCCGCAATTGACAGTTGCTTGAGCTTGGTATGGTGAAGCCCTGGTAGCTCCAATACTGTGTGCGCGATTCCTGCCCCAAGGCAGTCGTCACCAAAGAACTGGCAACTGCGGCAAGTGGATACCAATGCTGGGGTCGGCGATGTATTGCCGAGCAATGCCTGGCTGATGAATTCCGACGCACTTTGAAACTCGGCCGTCCGCGCGTTCACCGGATCAGTCTGCTCGACGAAATCGAAGAGGATTTCTGGACCATCTCCGAAACGGTATACTCGCGACAATAAAGCTAATGAAGATTTGGCCACTTTCAAACCAGCCAGTTTGAGCACCATGACGGTATAAGCGAGATCATCAATCAATTCGCCGATCCTGCTTGTATCCGAAAAACTCGATTTCACTTCAATTACATGCCAGTGCGCACCGTCGCGCTTGAGTATGTCTGCTTTGGCAATAAAGGGACCTACGGCAAACGTTGCCTCAAACAGAGTGTGAACGTCTGCGTTGCTGATCAGATCCTGGGTTACGACGGCGGCAGTTTTATCGTCCATCCCTGAGACGAAGACGCCGTCAGGGTATAGGGATCGCGCGAGCGCACCTATCTCCTGACCCTGTTGCATCCTGAAAAGCTCTGCTTCACTCGGTGGCGTGGCGTCAGTACGTAAGAGCCTCCACGCCATCGCAGGGCATTGCACAGCTGCGAGCCATTCGGACTTTGTAATCGATGTCTTCATGAACAATCACCACGTATATGGTCAATTCCACCCGTTGCGGGTTCCACCGTCATAAAAAGTGCCCGTCAGTGGTTTATCACCCCGTACGGGAGAATGCGTACTGATTCTTGATATAGGTGTTAAGGAACTGCCCCTTGGATGGCGCGCTCATCAGTTGCTGATACATGTTCTCAGGGACACCATAATACTGGTATATGCCCCCGTTTAAGAATTCAACCTCAAGGGTCGAAGTCTGTGGGTCATAACCTATGGAGCTGATATTTGATGAGGCTACATTATTCCGTTCCATCGTCTCTCCTCAATCTCCGGCTCACTCATCTTTAACTGGCTTACGGGTTATCTTCAAATCTTTCACGACGGCCCGTGGTTTCTGTGCACGCCAGGAGGCAATTACCCGATCATAACCTTCAGGTCTCCGATCCAAGGCCCATTTCGTGCTGACCTCAGGATCTTCACTGCGGGGACGAAATTCCTTCGCAGGCAGCGTTATGCGGCATCGCATAGGAAGTTTAGCTGCCTCGCCTGTGATGATGGCCTCACCCGTCCGAAGGACAGGTAGCACATCCAGGAGACTGACCAACCCATCGGGCAAAGTTCCTTGCACGCGCGTGCGGTCCGACGGATTGGAGAGCCGGAGAGCAAAAAAGGTGCCGCACTGGGAAAGGATAGTTTCATCAACTTCCGAAGGACGCTGGCTGATGATCATGGCGCCAACACCGTATTTGCGCCCTTCCTTCGCGATCTTCTGCGCCGTTTCTAAGGCAAGACTATCTGATCCCTCCGACAGATAGCGGTGCGCTTCCTCCATCACGACCAGCAAGGGACGTTCTATGCCACCTTCTGTTTTTTCTCGGCTCCAAAACAGCGATTCGTAAACAATTTTGAGAATGGAGCCGACGAGTTGCCGCAGAACTCCACTTGGCACGCCGGAAAGATCTAGGATGGTGACCGGCTTCTTTCCACCCAACCATCCGCCGATAAGGGCGTCCAGATCCTTATCTACCTTGCCGCTCAAGTCCGGTTCCCACGGGCCTGGATGCAACAGGAAATCGTAACGGCGGTCGAGCAATCGCGACCGAAGCAGATTGAGTTGTCTCTGGATTCCGAATGCTTGGCTATTAAGAAATGGCCCTGCAGCACCCATCGCATGGGGCTTGTATTTTGGTGGCTTGAGTACTGCGGCGTCGCCGGCATCCTGAAGGGTGGGCTGATCCCGCTGCGGGCCATCGAAGGTTGCAACCTCGAAGTTGATCAGGTCGTACCAGAGTTTTTTGAGGCTGAACGGAACAGGTGTATCAACGGTAATGGAGTCAGCATCGAGCCCCGGAAATTTCTGCGCGATATGCGAGGCAAGCTTGAGCGAAAATATCTTGTCGGTAAATGCAGTTTCGTGGTTGTCCTTTAGTCCCCCCGTCAAGAATTTCAGCAAGTCTCCGGTATCGAGCGCCCAATATGGAATGAGCAGCCGCTCCTCACCTTTCTGCGGGTCAACACTAAATACTTGGGACACGTCAGCCAGAGCAGCGGAGTATTCCCCGTGGATGTCCAACATCAGCACCCTCGCATTGGGGTAACGCTGCTCCTCCTCAGACGGGGAAGTAATTGACCTGAGCAAACTCGCGATTGTTGTCGATTTGCCCGATCCTGTAGATCCGAGGACTGCAGAATGTCTCGTTATCAGCTCGTTCAACGCTATCCGGGCGGGGATGCTTTCGGCGCTGGAAAGCGTGCCAACCGTCACATGCCCTTGGCCTTTGGTGTCATAGATTCGGCGCAGATGGGATTCCACCGCGAGATGAACTGCGTCCCCGATGTTGGGATACTGGCTGATGCCTCGCTCGAAAGCGCCACCCACGGCTTCCCCGACAAGCTGGACTTTCATCCATCTTCCCGTGTCAGGGTCCAAGCCAACTGCGCTCTCAGGAACCGCATTGGCACCGACCTCAGACACAACGCCAAACAAGTCTTGATAGCCTTGAGGGATTCGGACAAAACTGCCGACCTGTCCGACGCGGTAGGTCTGCCCATTGATAACGGAGAGTCCCGAGGCCACGGACATGGCAAGATGGACACTTATGGAGGAGCCCGTTACTGCGGCCACAGCACCCAGAAAGGTGGGATCACGGCTTAGCATTGCCCGCCTCGCTAACCACCGGCATGTCCTTCGTCGTTGCTGGAGGCATCGCCGGCACCGGAGCAGCCATTTGCTTCGCCTGCGCCAGAGCAAAGAATCGAGCGAGTTTTGCAAAATCACCGAGCAGGAACTCCTCAGCCGTATCCTTTGAGGAGCCTTGCCAAAATGTCCGCCGGATCTCATTCCACTCATCGTTGGGAAGTTGCCCAGGCAGCCACTTACCTGGAATGCCGCTGATCACCGCGCCGTCTCGGGCATAAATACTGAGATTGGGACGGTTAACGGCAAGGCGCGTAGCCAAGCGCTCCTGATCCAGAGCGTGGTATTGAAAAGCAAAGATCGCAGTGTTAGAGTTCGCGGCCAGCGCTTCGTCAAGAACCGCACATATGTGGGCGTCACCGAAAGAAAATCCAGAGCAGATAAGCAGGCTGTCCGGTGTTGTAAGGAATTCCCGGAGCCGCTCGAAGAGGGCGGAATAAGGCAACCGGGTAATCTCATCGTATTTGAGGTGGTCAGGATAAATCAGCTTAGTTGCGTTTCTCTGACCCGTTCGCACGACTGTATCGCCACTTACATCCCAGCCAAGCGACCCATGTAGCTTCCAAAGCCTGGACCAGCGGGCCGGAAGTTGATCCTCAGATATGCTAACCGGGTCAAAGAATGGCAAATGGACTCCGGTGAAACCATCAAAAAATGGCAGCCGGGCGCGCTCGAACGCTTCCTCGATCAGCAGGTCGTAGTTCGGAGTGAAGATTTCGACTGGATGATCGCGGTGTGTACCGCCAATCCATGAAACAAGCTCAGTATAAGGTCCGACTTCCTGCGGAAGCTTCGCACTCACTTGCGAACCAATCTGCGCACATATTCGCTCACCAAGAGTGCCGTATGCGGCACCGTCGAGGCCATGCACCTTTGCTTGGCCGATTGCCTGAGCCAAGCGGCGGACACGCGTCAGGAACGCCTCAATGTTCGGCTCGCCTCCGATCTCTGTCTTCAAGATTTGAAGTATCTTGGCATCGTCCGCGCCCAGAGAACTTACAACAGCGGTAGTCAGCCGAGCTACATCCGGGATGAGCGGCTTTCCATCAATGAGGATTGCCATCGGCGCCCCAGCACCGATGAGGAGTCCTATGCGCTTGCGGCCTTGAGATAGGATCTGCCGTAAATCGACCATATATCGGTCCGGATTATGTACGGTCATGCTCGACATTTGCCCCTCCGGCCCGCCATGGAACCCGTGTACACCGTCCCCGCCTCTGATCCAATCAGCCGCGCGTTTCGCGTCATTTGCCGAACGGGCTCAGTATGAGGTTCGCCAAGAAACTTCTCCAGGCAATTCTGGAGATCGTCTTCGGACTTGGTTTCACACTCCCAGATTACGAGCGATTTCCAGCCAGCTGCCTTCAGCTCATCAATGTTCTTCTTATCACGAAGCCGGTTTCGTTCCAGCTTTGGTCCCCAGTAGCCGGCATTAGACCTCGGTATGTGCGAGATTTTGCACCTATGCGTATGCCAGAAGCACCCGTGGACAAAAATCACCTTCCGCCGCGATGGAAAAACGAGATCCGGTTTTCCGGGAAGGTCTTTCCTGTGCAGGCGGAAGCGGTAGCCGAGCTTATGCGCAAGACTGCGCACCGCCAGCTCGGGACGCGTGTCCTTGCTGCGTATGGCGCGCATATTGGCACTGCGGTCCACTTCTCATAGCTCCGCGATAATCGCCTGTTCGTAGACTTTCGCCGGGGGCAGGTTGCTGGGGGCCGTGAAGGCGAGCGCAACCTGGTCGATGGTGGTGGTGGACTGGCCGCCGAGTTCAAGCGCGCGGATCTGTCCATCCTGCACGGGCGCCCCGACGTCATACCACATGATTGTGAGAGAGCCCGCCTGCTGATGTATCTCTGTCAGGGTGCCACCGAGCCGTTCGGCTATCTTGTGGTACACGGGGGCGGGGCAGATGAAGAAAAGCCCCTTGTGGCACAGGGGCTCACGCCGGAGCACGTGGCCCTTGTAGATAATCTGCGGAAGGATGCGCTTGTTGACGTTCTCCCAATTCAGCCCCGCGGTTGTCTTACCGGTAAAATCCTTCTCCGCGAGATAGGCTTCGCGTTCCGCCTGGTAGTTTCCGGTCGTATCGATGGACTGTACTTCAATTGCGACGAAACTGAGCAGTTTGCCTGCAGGATCAATGTGCGCCAGAATCCAGTCAACAAAATAGGCGCCGCGGCTACCACCAGTTTGGTGTACGCGGCTCGGCAGACGCAGCTCTTTACCCCACCGTTTTCCAAAGACCGCCACGCAGTGCTTTCCAGGGTTGGCCGCCTTGAAGCCTGCGATTTCGCTTCCGATGACGAGATCAATCCCTCCGCCGAACGCCTGTTTGGCAACGTCTTTCAGGATTTGATAATCACCGGCATAGAGGCGGATAGGGCAACAAATCACAGGCCCGCCCTTCTTCGGTTTCAATGTACACATGCCACTAATTGCGCCGCCCCTGAGCGTTTTCGTGCAGGTCTGCCCGAGAAAAGGGCACTCCAGAGTCTGACGGGCCTTATGGGCTGCGGGCGACGGGTCGCGCGGGCTGTAGCCGAAGAATTCAAGGATATTGCTAGCCATGCGCGGCTTCAGTCTCGGCGGCAGGAACAGCACCGTGCGCTTCAAGGTGGGAGCGGATCTGCTGCGCAATGGCCTTCGCCATCAGCACGGGAACGGCATTGCCGACCTGCTCGTACTGCGAGACGCGCGGGCCGAGGAAACGGTATGTGTCGGGAAACGACTGGAACCGCGCCGCTTCGCGTACGGTCAGGGAGCGTTCCTGATCGGGAAGGAAGACGGTGCCCCAATGCGGATCGCATTTGGTCATCACGGTCCCCGCGAGGCCGTCGTTGCGCAGCCGGCCATAACGCTTTGTGTGATCAGACTTGCGTGCACGCTGCATCCCCTTTGGCAGCAGGTGATGCGGAATGTCCCGCCAGGAACCACCCGGCTTGACGTGTTTCATGCGCTCGAAATTTTGTTTGGAGAGCCTCGCCGCGAAATGGTTAAATGTCACGCCTTCCGGATTGCGCATGAAGTGGGCGTATTCACTCACCTTCTCACAGGTATAGCCGATCGTTTCCGCTCCCTCCCCCATCGCCAGGCGCGGCAGATCGCCGATGGCCTTGCCGACCGTGACGGCCGGCAGCAGCCGGCGCTTGTCGGATTCGGTGAGCTGGAAGGTGAGCACACCGCCGCCGCCCCGGAAGTTTGCGCGGCCGGCGGCATAGTGGGTCGGCTCGGGCGGAGCGATTTCACCGTATTTTGAACCGAGCAGAATGAGGCGCCAGCGCTCCTGCGGCACGCCGTAATGCGCAGCGAACAGGATCTTGGCCGTGACGTGGTAGTCCAGGCGCGCGAACTCGCTGAGGATACGGTCGAGCACCTTTCCGTCACCCAGCGAGAGCAAGCCGGGCACGTTCTCAAACAGAAACGTCTTGGGCTCGAACTCCTCCAGGAACCGGACATAGTCCTTGAAGAGCTTGTTCCGCGGATCGGACAGGAAGCGCTCCGGCGCATTGATGGAAAAGCCTTGGCACGGAGGGCCGCCGACCAGCACATCCAGTGCGCCCTTGCGGATTTTGAGCTTGGCGCGGATCTCCGCCGGGTTTACCCGTTCGACATTCTCGCAGTCCGCCCAGGTGCCGGGATGGTTCTCTTGAAACGTCTCGATGGCCTCCGGCACGCAGTCATTGGCATAAAGGCACCGGTACTGCGCCTCACGGAAGCCCTCGGTAATGCCCCCTGCCCCGCAGAACAAGTCGATGGTCGAGAGCAGTGGCTTGCCGTCATCGGCTTCGCGGGGATTCTTATCGTCGGGATAGACCAGCTTGAGGTTTGACGTGCGCTTTTTCATTCCTTACCCCGCCGGTTCTGGTTAAACAGCGGCCATTTGGCCGCGATATATTGTTCTGCCGCATCCCGCATCACCCAGGCAACCGATACTTTCTTCTCCTGCGCGATTTGCTCCAGCGTCGCGTGCACGTCGGGAGATAAAGAAACGGAGACGCGCGGCATAGCGGACTTCCGTCCCTTTTGCTTGCCCGTGGCCATCCGGATCTTCCCCTGAAGTCTATGTTGCATCACCCTACAGCACGGTGCTGCAACAAAGAAGCTCTCTCCATGCTAATCCGAACCTCTGAGGGAAACAGGGGGCGAAACTTATATTTTGAGGCTCTCGGTCCCTTAATGGGCTAATCGGCAAAGTCATTGCAGGTTTTCGAAAAGCAGAGAGACCCCTGACGCCCGTGTCCTTTCGGACCTCGAATTACCACCACGGGTGCGGATGGATAATGTACGCGAGAGCTCACGATGAGGGAATGCTAGTCTGTCTTCCCAGATGCCTTCGGCATTGCCATGGATCTAAGTTCAATCGTGAGAGCAGCATTGGCCAAAAAAAGATATCCAGTTACATCCGAGCAAAGATGGTGTATTCTTTTCGCGAAGTTCGCTTCTTTCACATTCTGCAACCGAACATTCGTTCTTATATTGTCTAAGGCTTGGCAATGAGAGCTGAGCCAACACGGTGATCAGGTTTAGGTTGCCTTTTTTAATGGAGTGCACTGTGACGGACCCAGTCTCAAGCAACGTCCCCGCAGATCACCCTCCCAGCGCAGAGTTGGTGGGAACAACCACCGCAGCTGATCATCGTCCTGGCGCCGAGTGGGTGCTCAAGGATATCGACCGGTCGGTCGACTATCGGAAGAAGTTTTATGAATATTCAATCACCATAGCCACTGCACTGCTTGCCTTTAGTATTTCGTTCCCGCCAACATTAACAGCGGTTGACTTCGTCTTCCTTGTAAGGATCGCATGGGTTGCGCTTGGAATTTCAATCCTCTGTGGCGTCACGATTCATTTTGCGTGGTCTAAGTTCTTTATTTCTTTTCGAGATTTTGACAACCGCAATCATTCCAAGGAGGGCAAGCTCAACCGTAAGAAGTGGACCTTTTTCCGCAGGACGATGGAGTTGGTCCAGTTCATTGCCCTGCTCATCGGCGTAATGGGGATGTCTATCTTTGCCGGAGTTAATTATCAACACATTGCGCAACATCCTAACGACAACAATCCGCCGACTAAAGCAGTTTCGCCTCAGCGCTAGGAGTTCAACGATGGCTGGCACGAGTGGTTGGTTGGATCGACGCAAGAAAATGCTGTCCAAAATCGATGACAGCAGCATTCAGTCCTATCGTAGTGCGGATGCGGAACTCGTCAGCAGCGTGATGAACGGCTTCCGCCCCGATTCGAGAGAAAAAGTTCCTCAATCCGGGATGCGGGTTGTTTGTAACATCTCATCTGCTCACATTGCGGCTGTTCTTACGGGAGAGTCCCGCAAAGATCCAAAGCCCTATAAGAATCGGTACGATCTGGCATCTCAGCGCAAGGATCCTCAAGCGGTCGGCGCTCGTGTACCGACCCCTCAGAGCTTAAGAGAAAAGATTGATAGTGTCCTCGCAAGCCTTACGTCCACCAGCGACGGGAAGGAGTTCTACTACGCTGCCATCGAATTGAATGGCAGTGGAATTCGGTATTTTGGCGACCTTTGCATGGTGTTGAAACCAGAAGAGACGGACCCGAACACTCTAGTACTCTTCAAGAACTCGTACGACCTTTCTCGGAGTCCTATTCGCGAAGAGGTATTCGTGAATGGTTCTATCGACATGGCCAAGGCGATCGACAAGGCGAAGGAATTACAGGGAGTCTGGCCAGACGACGTAATTGAGATGGCGGCCTGCAAGCTCCTCGATGGTGCGAACCCTACCGAACGGAGAATCACGTCGGGCACAGTCTCGGCGGGCGTGCTCTTCGACGAAGACTATCTTGAAGTGATCCGGCTTGAATCGTTCGGAGCATCGAGTCTCGAAGAGATACGGCTTTCAGCCCAGGATGTTGCGGTTGAAGGGCGAGTTGCCGAACGGCTTCGGAGTGGCCCCGCCCCGTCGTTCGCTGAGCTTCAATGGCGGCATCGGCGACGCGGAGCGGAGAGGATCGCTACCCAAGTTAGGGTTTCGACGCGGGTTGTGGCCACAGCTGGGAGGACACGCTGATGGCGCACTGGTATATCGATGCACTCGATGCGCGGGCGGGAATGGGACTGGCAACATATCGCGATGCGGACCTTAATGATGCCACAGTCGATCTGGGGAAACCAGCTGTGTTCATCGGCCCACCATTCTTTCAGGCAGAATCTGTTGCGAGCCGTGCTATCGGTTTTGCGGCTACGCGAGGGTCATTTCAGCTTGGACTATTCTCAGGTGGTGAGGAGAGAGGCGGTGAGGTTGCGTTTTCAACCCTCCAGGGTGTTTGTGAATTCATTCGGCGAGTGTATGTCTCCTCTGGTGGAGGCGATACTGACAGTGGAATTAGTCCTGCACCGGTGGTACCTAATCCAGAAACAGGTGGCGCAGAACCTCCGCAGCCACCAGTAAACGGAGGGTCAGTCGCTCGCGGAATGTTGAGTTTCGTCAGCCAGATGAGTGAGGATATCGCATCGATTTCCCAGTTAACTCTTTCAAGTTCCGAGCCGAAGCAATTAGACCGCCGGGAGGGCAAATATATGGAGTCGCTTCTCGTGACTCTCGGACCGCTCACTGACGTTGACGCTCTCCTGGCGTACGGAAGCGCGGTCCTCATAGAAGAATTGCTCCTGCGGATACCAAACAGTTCGGGAGATCGTGGAGCCTGGATGAAATCGGTGATGAGCCTAGGCCAAGTGCTTAGCCGGTTGGGGCTGTTAGAATCCGTGTTCCAAGGGCCCGAGTTTCATCGGCTAACGCAGTTGGCGACAGATATCGATAGGCGCTTCAACCTATTCAACCATTTCATTCGCGAGTTTGATACCGCGCTTCCGGTTCTGCTGGGCTTGGGCTCATACCCGTGGTGGCATCCTCGGTCTGTGCCCCTGTTTTGGTTCGCACAGCATGCCTGCTGGGGTGCAGGTGACCCACTGGATGGTCTTTCATCGTTTCCGATACCATCGGTTGCAGCGAAGCACGTCCGTCTGAACCCGGAGACCGCGAGTGTTCGGGATCTCCTTAGCGTGTTTCTAGCAAACCCAAGAGTGCTTGAAGGAGAAAAGGTTTCTCCTCCAGAGGCGCCCATGATCGTGGCATTTGTTCTTCTTGCCAGCATGCTGATTGTGTCGGCGGGTGGGGCTTCCCTAGCTCGGATCGATGGAACCCGCATCGGCGAGGATCTCCGAAAGGACCTTGTAAGAGACGCGATCGTGTGGATGGATTCTCAGATACCTGGCTACCTCTTTCACAGAGACATCGAAGAATATATCCGAAGCGCGTCGCAGTTGCGTTATGCGTAAGATCCAATCTGCGCTTTCGTCGCGTCTCGTTACTTGCCCAGCCGGTGGCATTCGCAGTCAAATGCCCGCCAGGTTTGTTGCTGATACGTAAATGCACTCGTCCGGCGTGGGGCATGCTAAACTCTGCGTGCCATGGATGACGCAACCGATCTTGTTCGCCGAAGAAGTAAGCGCTAGTTACTCAGCGCTTCAAAGCATGGGGCTGGACGATTTGGCCAGTCTGGCTGAGTCTCGAATTAGCCATGAAGTATTCGGCTCGGAGCTTCTTGCGGCTAGAACGCTCGAGCGGTTGTCGGGCTGGATTCGGCGAACGACCCCGCAATGATTGAACGATCTACGTATACAGGAGCGAAAGTCCGATGACTTATCCAACGCAAATGAACGGGGTGATGTGGATCGTGTGGCCGTCCTCGTGGTGTTCCTAACAAGGCAATCCCCTGCGCTTGGCGTCTCTTTGGACTCTGCCAGACCTCAAACTCAATTCCCTGGACTCGGCTTCAGGTTCGATCTCGTCACCGGACATACATCTCCATTCAATCATCTATATCCAAGATCTTCCGAGACGATTAGCTCTGCGGAACTGCCCACTTCTCTTAATAGCCGCGCGGCAAACTGCTGCAAACGGCGCGGAACAATGACACTTGAAATAAAATCCGCGATCGGAATCTCATCAATTGCTTCGAGAAGCCAGCAATGATCCAAATATGTTCTCTCGACGGGTTTGCCCATAATTCGCGCGAGCTCATTGCGAAGTTCAAGGATTTGCACCTGTCGATGAGGTGCGAACGGGTCTCTGAAACTCGGCTGAGCTCCGAGACTGTACCAAACCATTCCGTCGCGCATGTGGTGGACCAGACGCCATTCTCTTTGCTGATAAAAAGCGAACATTGATCCATCGATCGTAGAGTCCGTCTCCTGAAACAAGCTGAGCATTATATCTATGAAACTTATGAGATTGAGGGCGATATCCCGGTCGGTGTTAAAGAGATTAAATAGATCAGTTCGTTGTGTGCGTGTCATTCGATAGACTGCCGTCATAACCTCTTCTTGGAAGGGAAGATTCAAGTCCAGTGCTTTGAGGACATCGTCGCCCGGGAAGGTAAAGTCGCCGACCTTGAGGTCTCGTTCAATTGCAGCGATCACAATCATCAATTCCCGAATTTCCTTCAATCTCTGAATAACCTGAAGGTTAAGCCCAGGCACTCGAGATCGATCGAACTCAAATCGAGATCCGAACATGTCTGCCGGTGAATAGTACGCCGTAGGCAAAATCCCAATCTGCCTTGAACGAGCGGGATCGAACGAAACTGCACACGGCCCAAAAAGATCGGCATGGGATAGCAGTGCGCCAGCCGATCCGATGGGACCGGCTTTTCCTGGGATCATCCCCCGAATCTTCGGCTCGAACAATTCTCTCTCGGTACAAAGAGTCACGCAGAATCTGCTTTGAATGTGCGTGTATTCTGGCAGGCCCTGGTGTAGGAGATCTTGCTTCTTTCGATTGGTCGATAGCCGGTCTGGATAGATCTTCAGCTTCTCTGGCGTACAGAGCAGCCCTCTTTTTACTATTGACTGCAACACTGTAGTTGCGCTAGCATCCAAGGCCTCTGAATTCGCAGAAGAATTCCCCCTCTGTCTTTGTTGTCGCGGAAAGGAGTGAAATAGTCTCATGAGCCTCCGTCTGCCGTTGAAGATCATTCCGAGGTTGAACAGACTTTCTCTGATCGCCGTTCTGCTCACGCTCGTATCCGTAAGCTTTGGCCAAGTCCGTCAGTCTTTCACTTACTCGACATTTATCAGCTCCCGCTCCTCCCCAGTCACGATTTCAAACTTCCGAGCAGGGGGATTTTTCGCGATTGCAGGCGGAGTTGTGTTTCAAGGTCATAGCACATTCTATCTGGAGAATCCAACCGGCAAACACGCGATCTCAGCCGCAGACGTCCATCTGACTACCGACTCAAGAGGGAACGTGTTTCTAGTGGCCAATTCTGACGCCTACCGTCTGGAAATACACCGTGGACTTGCGTGCCCTCTCGGAAAATTCGTTGAACGCAACGGAAGCATTGTTTACACCGTTCCACCCGTCACTTTCGTCAAGCGATCTTTTACGGATGCAGAACTGTCACGGCAACAGAAACAATTCGACGAAGAAGGCGTGACGCTCGTCAAGGACCGCGAAACGGGTCAGATCATGGGACTGGCGAAAGAATTCTTCAAAACGCCATTCGAGAACCTGATCATGATGGCGGATTTCGCTAATAAAGTCTCACTTCCCCCCAACCTTAGTTCGACTCTCATAGCAAATGTCAATTCGGGGAGTAGTGTGGGTGAATCCCGATCGCGCGGGACTTATATAAATTCCGACTCACAAACGATATATCAGGTGTACTTGATGTCGACATCTCATCGAGTCGAGACGGCAGGGGTACCACTCCGATTCACATGGAATTACGCGGCCGGGGGTGCTCGCGTTATTCGGATTGAAGCTCTATCTCAATCTTGGCCCAGTGGAATGAAGTTAACGAACTTCAACGTCTCAGAAACGAAGCCTACGCAGTACGACATCATTAGTTTATTTCAGAATGCGGGGATATTCCGCCAACTGCAGCAGACCGACCCATCTGCGTTTGATGGATTTGTGAACTCGGCGTGCAAACAATAAAAGTGAATCAACGGGGACTGATCGTGGTTAAAGCAGGTTGACGTAGGCGCACTGCCGAGGATGTTGCGCGGTAACAAGGCGTGAGTAAGCAAACGATCTATGTTTGGACGGCGACGTACGGCGGCATGCATGAGAGCGAGGCTGAAGAGGTCAAGCATCCAATCAGGACGATCTTTCGAGTCGGGCGAACTGATCGAGTCACGTTGCGCATTGCTGCCAAGGTCGGAGTTCCAGCAGATTACCCCCAACAGGGCTAATTCGCATCAACCCTCCGTTGGCTTGGCGGTCTGGGCTGGGTCTGCCTCGGAACCCCACCAAAACAGCTGATCGGCGATGATCCTCTGCGCCCATCAACGTAGCGCAGACCACGATCACGACGGGGTGTTGTGCGTGGGCGAAGTGCTGATTCCGGTTGTCGATATGGTGTTGCGCGAGCCCCTTCCAGTGGTCCTTCTGTTCGGTGGATGTGACATATCCATCCACAAGGAGGAACAACGTACCTCGACGTTTTCGCTGATTGCACTCGCAGCGACCTGATGCAAAAGTACATTCGCAGGATCGGGAGCGGTCAGAAAACAGGGGCGCAAATCCGGGCGCACCTGGCAAGTCAATTCCGTATCTTACAGATTCTAAAAGGCGCTTGGTATCATCCGCGCCGCACTAAGTCTTTTAGGATCAGTTTGTAGCGGCCCTCATAACCCAAAGGTCGCTGGTTCAAATCCAGCCCCCGCAACCAAAATAAATCAATAACTTACGGTATTTGCCGCTCTCGGTAAGTCCCCGTTATCCCCCAATAGAAACAGGATGCAATTTACTGTACGGTCGCAGTGGCCGCATCTGCGGGCAAATCCTGCGAGTTTGGGCCGAACTCCGATCCCACAAGCCGTCCTGCAAATACGCAGATTTGAGCTCGCCGGCAGTGAGCAGGTTCAATCAGATTGCGAACTTCGATGAGGACAGCGATCCGGCCAATCCTCAGCTTGTTTATGCAGGCGAGCATGTTCCATCGAAGAACTGCCCACCTGGCTGGCATGGAGGTATCGAAATGACTGGCCATCGAGGCCTGCCGGGTTCTCGATCCAGCACAGTTACATCCGATGTCCGATGCGCTTGGGCTGCGCTTCGACAACGTGCGATGCCTTGGTTGATGTTCGAGATCGCAGACTCCAGATGCTTCCAGCGAGCCTTCTCGTTTGGGAATACGGCGACGAAGAACATTTTTTGGCGCATCGCGCCCTTGATGCGGTATCTCCACTCCCAAACATCGTTGTCCTGTCGGTTGATTCTTCGGATGGATCCCCATTGATACTCTCCGAGTGGTCCCATTCGGGTCGCTTTGGGGTTCGAGGGGTTTATCGTAACATCATCTTACCTATAAGTGCTTTAGAATCTGGAGCGGGAGACCGGGATCGAACCGGCGACATTCAGCTTGGGAAGCTGACGTTCTACCACTGAACTACTCCCGCTCATTAGAAGCGAACACCAAACAGTATCGCTCAGTGAATGCCAAATGGCAATTTGCCCCGTTGGTCAATTTCGTGGAGGCCTACCCAGATCGCAATTTGTCTGAATCGATTTCCGAATCGGAAACCTGGAAGTGCGGCAAGCGGACCGGAGATCTCTCTCCATGCCGGCGATACAATGAAGTGTGCGAAAAGTCTTTGTTCTTGTGGTTGCGATTGCGGTGCTTGTGCCGATTGTCCTGGTCCTGGCACGGTCGGCAACTCCCGTTCTGGACTTACCCGCACCCGTCACGTCGATCGGGCAAGCCACCCCCATCACCCTGCACGTGCACGACCTGCGCGGCGTCCGCAAAGCATCCGCCTCTATTGAGCAGAATGGCGCCCACTTTGCGGTCTGGGAGCTTTCGCAGCCTTCCAAGGCACCCGACAGCACATGGAGCTTTGTGGTGGGAATCAAAACCACCCCGCAACTGCGCGATGGACCCGCAAAGCTGATTCTCGAAGCGGCTTCGAACGATTTCCGAGGAAAAACGGCGCGTCTGGAACACGACGTTACAGTGGTTACCCAGCCCCCGACCGTCAGTGTCGATTCAGAGCAACACTACCTCTACCTGGGCATGGCCGATCTGGCAACCTTCGACGTCTCCGGTAACTGGTCTGCGGCGGGTGTGCGTGTGGGCGACCAATCATTCCGCGCATGGCCCATGCCCAGCGGCAAGCCAGGATTGTTTGCGCTGTATGCTTTCGCCTGGAATATGCCGGCCAACACCATCCCGCAGGTCTTTGCCGCCAACGGCGCAGGAAACGACGTCACCAGCCCGCTCACAGTCATATTCCCCAAAAAGGAGCAGCCGAAATATACCGTTCACGATTTGCAGGTGAGTGACGCCTTCATCCAGAAAGTGGTGGGCGAGCTCGATCCGAATGGCTCGGGCGATCCAGTCACGCGCTTCATTCGCATCAATAACGAAATGCGCCGAGCCAATAACAAGACGCTCTCCGACCTTCGCCTCAAGACCGCTGACAGGTTTCTGTTTTCTCAACCCTTTGCCCGCCAGTCGCACTCACAGGCTGAAGCCAGCTTCGCCGATGTGAGGAACTATATCTATCAGGGCAAGAAGATCGACCAGCAGGTTCACCTTGGCTACGATCTGGCGGTCACGCAACACGTAGGAGTCGAGGCCTCTAACGATGGCAGGGTTGTGTATGCAGCCCCTCTCGGCATCTATGGCAACTGCATCGTGGTCGATCACGGCTATGGGCTGCAGACCATCTACGGTCACCTCAGCCACATCAATGTGCACGAAGGCGATATGGTCAAGCGCGGCCAGCTGATGGGCCAGAGCGGTATGACCGGCATGGCCGGAGGAGACCACATTCACTTCGCCATGCAACTTGACGGCGTGCAAATCGATCCTAAGGAATGGTGGGACAGCCACTGGATCAAGGACCACATCGCCAGGCGTGTGGACTTGCCGGGATTCACAGACGACGTTGTGCCGCGTACCGACACCGCGGCTCACAAGCGCGCAAGACGACGCTGAATCATTTGTTGACCTGAAGCCGCGTTTACGTATTCGGCGTCGAGGGTTCAATCGCTTCCATGTCCACGCCGACATGCAGAACGTGCGCGCCGCCTCCCTGGATCACTCCATACAGCGGGCTGACATCGCCATAGTCTCTGCCCCAGGCCAGGGTCACATGGCCGTCGGAAGGCACAAGGTTGTTGGTCGGATCCACATCAATCCAACCAAGCCCTGGACAATAAGCGGAGAGCCATGCATGCGAAGCATCTGCCCCTATCAGCCTCGGCTGCCCTGGCGGAGGATCGGTTCGCAGGTATCCACTCACATAGCGAGCCGACAAATTGAGAGAGCGGAGACATGCAATCTGGAACTGCGCAAAATCCTGGCACACTCCCCTCCGCTTCCTGAAAACCTCCTCCGGCGTGGTGCGAACCGTGGTCACCTTCGAATCGAAGCTGAAGTCCTTGTGAATCCGCGCGGTCAAATCAAGTAGCGCCTCGCGCATGGGCCGTCCGGAGGTAAACGAAAGCAAAGCAAATGCGGCAAACTCAGGTCGCGTCTTGATGCGCGGGGAGTCAAATCGAAATTGGTATGCTTCGAGCCCGGCCGCACCCGGTTCCTTCGCGATCAATCGGACCGCCTCTTCCCATGGAATCGAATCCTGATCTGTCGCCGTTTCGCCTTCCACCTGCACTTCGCTGCGCGACTCAACCACCAGCTCTTTGTGCGGCTCCTGAATGGTGAAAAAGCTGTGCAGATTTCCGAAGTAATCAACCCTCTCCGTCAACGTCGCCGGGACCGGATCAATACGCAACTCGCACAGCGCCACCTGTTGGCCAGGCAGAATCCGCGGCTTTAAACACGCTACGTGTTTGCCCACCGAAACCGGGTACCTGTATTTGAAAGTAGTGCGATGCGTAACTTTGTAGTTCATAGGCCTATGGCAACCGGCAAGGTGCGCGCGTGGCTGAAGTATCTGCTCGATAAATTGTTTGACCACGATGGAAGCAGCGTTTCCAGGCCAGTTAGGAATTGCGCGAGCTGCGATAAGTCATCGGCGGTACTCGTCACCTCCGGCGCCCCCGGCAACGGATAACTCAATTTCCCAAGGTCAAGACCGCGCAACAGTGCCAGTGCGTTCTGCATTGCGCTTAGATCCTCGGGGACATGGCGAGGTAACTGGCGGTACATATGGACAAGGTGGGTCAGTTGAAAATCGAGGGACCGGGGGTTGGTGTCATCGGCCATCAACACGTCAAGCACTGCCAGCGGTTGCAGCGTTGTGTAATAGCGCGATCTGTAAGTCATCGAGCTGTCGGCAACTTCCAGCAGAGTTTCCAGCAGCGGCCAGTCTTGCTCCCCAAGCGGCTTGGCGATTTCGCGAAGCTGCCGGGTCAAATACATTGCGCGCTCCAGCCGTCGTCCGATGCTCATGAACAGCCAACCCAATCCCCGGTTGATGTTCTCGCGCTCCATTCCGGAAAACGCGGAGAGAAGCTCAAGACAACAGGTCAGCATCGCGGGGTATTCAAGAAACGTTGTCTGTGGATCCGCCTTGATCGAGTTTCGCAGTTGTCCGAGAAGAAACACCATGTCGGCCGAAAGCCGTTCCCGTACGGTGCCTCCTACGCGCGATACTTCCTGCAATATCGAAGCCAGGCTGTCTCCTCGGTTGGCGTCGGTAATCAGTGAAATCAGTTCCTGCTCAAACTGCGCGGCCGTGATCCGTTTTCTCCTGATTCTGGGCAGCTTGGTGTGCCGCGATTCCAGGCACGCGTGAAGCCGGAGAAGGCACCCAAGCTCCGCGTGGTCGGCACGGCGCGCACGCGACGCCATGGAGCGAACAATCCGCGCTGTGCACTCCGCGCGCTCCACGTAGCGGCCCAGCCAGAACACGTTGTCTGCCACACTGCTCGGTACTGCAGGCGAATCGCGGCGCAGTGCAACTGGTTCGTTGCGCGGATGCAGCATGCTGAACGTATCGATCGGGCTGTCCCAAAGAACCCATGCATCCTTGCTGTGTCCGCCGCGCTGCATTGACACCACGGCCCCCTCCAACTCGGCAACGCGAACCAGGCCTCCGGGAATCGCCATCCATCCAGTCCCCGTGTTTAGCACGTAGGCGCGCAGAACCACGCTCCGAGGGCACAAGTCTCCCTTGTCCCAAACCGGCGCGTTGGATAAAGCAATCTGTTCCTGTGCCACGTACTCGTGCGGCCGCGCTCGCAGTTGTTCGGCAAGCTTGCCTTTCGCGCGTTGCTCCAATTCGGCGCCGAACACCGGCTCCATTCCCAGCGATGGAAACGCCGGCTTCAGCACCACGGAATCAAGATGATTCAGCACCCAATCCAGCGCATACGGCTGTCCGCACCACCATGTGGCCACTGATGGCAATTCAAGCGTCTCACCGGTGAGATACCGGCAAAGCCCGGGAAGAAATGGCATGATCGCGGCCGTCTCAATCAGCCCGCTGCCCAGTGCGTTTGCAACCTTTACGTTCCCGGCAACAATGGCATCCACTAGGCCCGGCACACCGAGCAGTGAATCGTTGCGCAATTCCAGAGGATCGCAAAAGCTATCGTCCACGCGCCGCAGGATCACATTCACCTGCTCCAATCCGTTCACCGTCTTAAGAAAAACGCGGCGGTCGCGCACCGTCAGGTCAGCTCCCTCAACCAGTGTGAATCCAAGGTACCGAGCCAGATACGAGTGCTCGAAGTACGTCTCGTTGTAGGGACCGGGAGTCAGCAGCACGATGCGCGGATTGTCGCATTGCGCCAACTCCGTCAGCGCATCGCGCTGGGCACGGAAGAAAGGCGCAAGACGCAGAACATTCGAGCTGCGAAAAAGAGTTGGCAAAACATCGGAGACAATCGTCCGATTCTCTAGCGCGTATCCACTGCCTGACGGAGCCTGCGTGCGATCTGAAAGCACCCACCATTGCCCATCCGGCGAGCGTGCCAGGTCCACCGCCAGCATATGAAGATAACTGTGCGCGGGCACCTGCACTCCAACCATCGGCCTTAAAAACGCTGGGTTGGCATAGAGCAGCGCAGCAGGGAAGTGGCCGTTCTTGATCAAGCTTTGCGAGCCATACAGGTCTTCGAGGACAAGACTCAGCAGTCGCGCTCGCTGAATGATTCCCTTCTCAATCCGGCGCCATTCATCCGCCGCAATCAGGAATGGAATAATGTCGATCTTCCACGGCCGATTCGCACCAAGCGGATCGCTGTAGATGTTGTACGTGATGCCATTCTCGCGAATGCGCCTTTCAGCGCGCGACCAGCGACGCTCCAGTTCCTCCGGCCCAATCTCGGCAAGCCCCTCCAGCAACTGCGCCCAGTGCGGCCGCGGCGTAACACCGTCCGCCGACGACTCGTTGTAAGCATCCCCAAGGGGCAACTGAGTCTGATGGAGATCGACGGTCATAACACAAGCTCCGGCATCTCGGTTTCCGTTCCACGCTGCGGCGGCTGCCGCCGCAGGTCAAGAGTCAACGGGAACATCGGATTGATTTCCTCATCCGGTGCCGTCATGGACGCGGATGCAAGGCTCGTCACCTGAAACCGCTCTACGCGTCGCACTTCCGCTTCAGTGGCGCTGGCTGGACGCGCAGGATGGAGGCGGCCATGGGGGGGAAGAACATGATAACTACATTCTCCAATGGAGCTGTTCCGCCAGCAATCGATCAGGTTGAATACCAGCGGCGCATGCACCGGCACCGTGGGATGAAGCGTCGCATTCAGCTTCCGTGCACGATAGCGAACCCCCGCAACCGCAACCCCGTCTTCGCTTGTCGATTGAAGCGGCACACGCCGCCCGTTGCAGGCCACCGCGTAACGGCCTTCCTTTCCCAGACCAGATAACTTCACCTGGATGCGCTCCAGAGACGAGTCCACGCTGCGCACCGTTGAGCCCGAAACGCTCTCTTCCGCCAACACATTCCATGGCTCAAGCGCCTGGCGCAACTCCAACTCCACGCCACCCGCGGCAATCGATCCTATCTTCGGAAAGCGAAATTCGAAATGCGGGGCAAACCAATCCTCTTCGAAATCAAAACCCGATCGCCGCAAGCTGGCCAGCACTTCGAAAAGATCCGCCCTGATGAACTCCGGCAGCATAAACCGATCGTGCAGCGTGGTGCCCCAGCGAATCAGTCCACCTTCGAACGGAGTCTTCCAGAACATGCTCACCAGGCCGCGAACGAGCAGCATCTGCAATAAGTTCATGCGCACATGTGGCGGCATTTCGAAAGCCCGCAGTTCCAGTAACCCGAATTGCGATCCGCTTCCCTGTGGCGCAAACAGCTTGTCCACGCAGAACTCCGCGCGATGCGTGTTTCCCGTAATATCCGCAAGCAAATTACGGAACAATCCATCCACAACATAGGGTGGACAATCGCCAGTCGGCAGTTGACCGAACGCAACTTCCAACTCATAAAGCGTGTCCAGTCGTGCTTCATCCACGCGCGGGCATTGGCTCGTCGGCCCAACGTACATTCCGGAAAACAAGTACGAAAGTGCCGGATGATTCTGCCAGAAGGCCACCATACTGCGCAGCAACTCCGGCCGTCGCAAAATAGGACTATCGGCCAGGCTCGCTCCACCAATCACAATATGACTGCCGCCGCCCGTAGATAAGTGTCCTCCGTTGTATTCAAATTTCTCAGCAGTCAATCGGTTGCCGCGTGCTTCCTCATCCACCACCTTGTAGATTTCTTCGAGCTCATCCCAATCGCTCGCCGGCGGCAGGTTCACTTCAAGCACGCCAGGGTCCGGTGTCACGCTAAACATCTTCAGCCGCGGGTCGGAAGCGGGCGTGTAACCCTCAACCCAAACCGGCAAATCGAGATAGCTGGATGTATCTTCGACCGCGCCTACAAGGTCCAGATAGTCCGCAAGCACGGGCGTATACGGCAGAAACACATGCAGGCGGCCTTCCCGGGCCTGCACACAAAGCGATGACCGAATCAACAACTCCGCCGTTTCGGAGGGACGCAAAACCGCAGGCAGCGGATCGGGCTCAGGTTCAATCTCGAACAACTCCATGCTGCCAGACGAACGCGGCGGCAGTTTAATCCGATCCGCGAACGGTGCATCTTCAAACTCATACTCAATCTCATCCGGCGCAACCCAAGGCATCGCCTCAGTAGGAATCCGATAGCCGATCGGCGAGTCACCCGACGAAAGAATCAACGGCTCAGGGCGGGCAAACCACATCTGACTTGACCACCGTAGCTGTCCCTCCGGCTGTCTTCGCCGCAAAGGAAGAACGTATCCCGCCGGCTCACTCAAATCGGTACCCGTATTGAATCCCGGCAGAATGTTTTCCCCGCTCACCCGCAAACGGCGCGCAAGCGCCCCCATAAACCTCAGAGCTTCGGCCACACCGAATCCGTAGTCCTTGTCCTCCGTTGCGATCAGTTCGCTATTGCCCCACACCGGCACTCCGTCGGCACGCCAATAACAGCTCAGCGCCCACCGCGGCAGCGGCTCTCCGGGATACCATTTTCCCTGGCCGTAGTGCAGAAGCCCGCCCGGTGCAATCCGTTGGCGGAGACCCTGAATCAGCGCCATGCCGCGCGTTCGTTTCATGGCCCCGAGCGCTGCAATATTCCATTGCGGGCTCTCCGGATCGTCAATGCCGACGTAGGTCGGCTCTCCGCCCATGGTCAATCGGACGTCGTTGGCTTTCAAATCCGCGTCGATCCGGTACGCAACCTGCCTTACCCTGGCCCACTCCGTATCGGTAAATGGCTTCGTCAGCCGCCGCGGTTCATTCATCCGGCGAACTGAAATGGAGTAACTGAAGTGCGTCCCGCCAGCCTCCGTCGTCCCTGCAATCGGCGCCGCCTGCGCAGCTTGGGGAGTGCACGCCAGCGGGATGTGTCCTTCGCTCGCCAGCAGACCTGAAGTCGGATCCAATCCAATCCAACCCGCACCAGGAATAAATGCTTCGGCCCATGCATGTAGTTCAGCGAAGTCCTCTTTAGGCCCGTCCGGTGCACCCTCCACCGCTAGTTGAATCAGATACCCCGAAACAAATCGCGCCGCAATTCCAAGATTGCGTAGGCACTGCACCAGCAGCCAAGCCGAGTCGCGACACGATCCCGAACGTCTCTGCAAGGTCTCCTCACAGGTTTGCACGCCCGGTTCCAGCCTCGTCGTATAACCAACCGCGTCCCTCACCGCCCGATTCACATTCAGCAGCAGATCGACCGTTCCGCTCTTCCTGCCCACAAAACTCTGAAGAAACGCATGCAGTAGCGGCGTAGATGGTTCCGTTCGCCGATACGGCTCCAGATCGTCGGCAAGCGCCGGCGCATACGCAAACGGGTATTCCTCAACTTCGGGTTCAAGAAAAAATGCGAATGGATTGATGGGCGACAAATCCGCATCCAGGTTCACATCCACCACAAATTCGTCCGTCTTTCCCTGAAATAGAACGCGAGCCTGGCGATTATTGTGAGGGTCCAATTGCCAGTTCAGGATGTGGTCGGCCGGAGTGATATCGAGGCTATAGCTTAGAATCGGGGTGCGGCAGTGCAAAGCGGGGCGCAACTGGATGACCTGTGGGCCGAGGGAGATTGCTTTTTCATACCGGTAGCTGGTCCGGTGATTCAGCGCAACGTGTTTTCCCATCCGCCCTCTTGCGGTCCACACCTGGAATCAGGGGCCGCCATTCTCCGGCACTTCGGGGTGCGATCGAGATGCTGTCCGTGGAAGTCCGGGTATAGTGACAAGTTACCATAACCCTCGTGAGTTACAGGTCGAATCTCGCGGCGTATTTCCTCGGCCCGCTCGGTTCCAGACGGTGCGGACTCAACTCTAACTCGGTCGGCAGCACAAGAATGCTCAATCCGGCACAGTTGCCGGTTTCCGCGAGTATCGAATAACCTCTACCCGCGACATCGCCACCAGCCCTTCGTCCACCATGGCATCCAGATGGGGAATGATTCTTTCAACCTGCTCCGCAGTGTCCACGATGCTCAACATGATGGGAGCATCTTTCGAGAACTTCCAATGGCTTGCATGCCGAATTCGCGTGCTCGACCCGTAGCCCTCAATGCCTCGAAACACCATGCACCCGGCGATTCCCAACTCACTGCAGCGGGCGACAATCGCTTCATGCAAAGGAACGCCCTGCCACTTGTCGCTTTCACCAAAGTGCACCCGTAACATGCGTGCTTCAAAATGTTCCTTCATCTGTCTGCCCCCTTTCCGATCGCAGCATCTTTCGATCAGGCGTTCTGCTCCTGCCGTTCCGCTTCCTGTGCGCGATAGCTGTACTTGATAATGTCCACGTCCGATAGAACAACCAGCCCCTCCTCAACCATCAACTCCACCATCGGAAGAAACGATTGAAGCTTCTCTTCCGTATCAATCGCCGACAGCATGATTGAGCAATCGTGAGATAGATGCAGCGGCTTGTCCTTGTGCATCCGCCGATGCGCGCCGTAGCCCAGAATCCCGCGGTACACCGTGACGCCGGCGATGTCGTTGGCCCGCATCGCCTCCACCAACGCTGTGTGCAGAGGCTTGTCTTTCCACCGGTCAGAATCGCCGATGTAGATGCGCATCATCCTCGCTTTGCCCTCCATCTTCATGTGCGCAGGGGGCGTCGGCGCCTTTTTCCGCGAGGCCTGCGCCGGCTTTGCAATAGTTGTCTCCTGAATCTCGATCATTCCTGTGCCGGCCATCTCCTCCAGTTTCCCAAGCAGTTCATTCACCTTTGCGCGCGATTCAATGAACTCAATCTTGAGCGGCAAATGATCGGATATCTCAACAACACCGGCGGAGTGCATATGGTGATCCGCGCCAAAACCGGCTATTCCCTTCATCACTGTCGCCCCGGACACTCCCCGGTAAAACAGGAAGTCCAGGATGCTCGAGTAAACAGGGACACCGTGATGGGTTGCTCCGTCGCTCAGATAGATTGAAACCTTCACGGCATTTCCGGCACTCAACATTTGTCCTCCTCAGGAACTCCGCTCAAGGCGCTACGTTCAGGATGAAACCCATCCGCGTGCTTTAAGGCGTATTCCACTCCGGTCAGTCTCGCTTCTGCGGCAACTCCCGCTTCAACGGCAGCAGACAGTCCACGATCATAGACCCGATTTCGAGTGAATGAACAGCCCCGGCGACACGCTATCATTTGCGCCGTCGGGAAATGAATACACTGATCGGGACCTTGGAAAACGCGAGTCATTGGATCCAAAGGGGATAGGCGCCGGTCCGTTCATACGCCCAACCTGACTCGGTGCGCATACACTTTCTTTATGAGATCTTTACGGGGCCCTGTCTACGCTCTAGGAGACAAGCCCTTGAAGTCGAAAGAGCACGACGCAGGTCAAATGGTAAACAACTCGGTCTTGGGTCAGAGACATCCGCTGCCAGGACCCCTCGTAGTGGGGCAGTGCTTTGCAGCTTGCTCCATCCTGGCAGCGCTCACTTACTTCGGATTCGTTCTTCGTGCCGATCTTGCAACCATCGGCTTTATTTACCTGCTCCTTGTAGTTTCTACCGCTTTGTTTTGCGGATTCTGGTACGCTTCGCTGGTTTCGCTCCTTGCCGTTGCCTGTCTTGACTATTTCTTCACCCAGCCCCTATTCCGCTTCGCCATGGCAAATCCGCATGACTGGGTGGCGCTCGCAACGTTTCAAACCACGGCGCTCGTCATTGGAAGATTGTCCGGGAAGGAGTTGCGAAGTTCGAGAGAGGCTGCTGCCCACCGCAAAGAGATGGAGCAGCTCTATGAGTTGAGCCGGAGTTTTCTCCTTCTGGATTTGCATGAACCGCCCGGACCGCAGCTCGTAGTCCTGATTCATCGAATCTTCAGCACCCGCGCTGTGGCCTTGTTTGATGTGAGTATGGCGCGGCAAGACAGGATGGGCGATTGGAATTCGCATGAGGAGGATGTGGCAAAGGAGTGCTACTTGCAAGCCGCTCCGCATGACGATCCAAAGTCTGAAACCGTGCAGCGGATATTGAAGGCGGGATTTGGGCCAGTGGGCGCCCTGGTTGTCCGCGGCAAGCTCAGCACCCTGGTGGTCGATGCGCTCGCCTCGCTCGCAGCCATGGCCATGGATAGGCATCAGTCCTTCGAGAAGGAGGAGAGAGCAGAGACAGCCAGCAAAAGTGAACAGTTGCGCGCGGCGGTGATGGACGCTCTGGCCCATGAGTTCAAAACGCCGCTGACGGGGATCGTGGCTGCCAGTTCAGGGTTGCTGGAACTGGGAGGATTAGCCGGGCCCCAGCGCGATCTCGCCGCCCTCATCGACGACGAGGCGGTCCGTCTGAACGAGCTCTGCACGCGCCTGCTCCTCACCGCAAAGCTGGATGCGAAACAGGTAGGCCTCGAAAAAAACGAAGTCAGCCTCGACGAGCTGGTCGCCGAAGCACTAACCAGCCGGCCCGCACAGGATGTCGGGAATCGAATTGAAGTGCAAGTGGAGGATCCTGCCACGACAGTAGATGTTGACCGGGCCCTCGTGGCTATGATTCTCACGCAGTACATTGACAATGCCCGGAAGTATTCTCGAGCGGGCTCGCCCATTGTGGTTGCTGCGCGAACCAGCCATACCGAGGTGGTCATCTCCGTGCATAATTTTGGTTCGACCATTCAGATCGAAGATCGGGAAAGGATCTTCGACCGCTTCTACCGCGCAAAGGATTTAAAGGATTCCGTGCCCGGCACCGGAATTGGGCTTTCCGTTGTGAGGAAGGCCGCCGAAGCTCATCACGGGCATGTGTGGGTGATCAGTGACGATAAGGAAGGGACGACCTTTTTCCTCTCTCTTCCGATCGGTCCAAGGAGGACGCATTGAATACGGAAGAGTCGATTGCAGCGCAAGGCACAATCCTGGTGGTGGATGACGACGGTTCAACGCGGCGGGCTTTGCGCGTGACTCTGTCCGGCATGGGCTTTTCCGTTGTCGAAGCAGCACGCGGAGAAGAAGCGCTCTCCCTCGTCCGCGTTTCGTGGTTCGATGCCGTCCTGCTCGATATCGACATGCCGGGCATGGGCGGCGTGGAAACATGCCGCTGCATCCGTCGTGCCAATGCCCGCCTGCCCATCATTATGTTGACTGTGCTGGATAGCGAAGACGACAAGGTGCTGGCGCTCGATGCCGGCGCCGACGACTACATCACCAAGCCATTTCAACTGCGCGAACTCACCGCCCGGTTGCGTTCGGCCGTGCGTAGAAGGAACGCCCAGGATACCAACCGCGATGCCTTGATTCGTCACGGCGTCCTCGAACTAGACCCCGTAAAGTACAGGGTCATGAAGCGCGGGCGCTCCATTCATCTCACCCCTAAGGAATTCGAAGTGCTCCATTACCTCATGATGCACGCCGGAGAGCCTATTCCTCATGCCCGCCTGCTCAAGTCTGTCTGGGGACCGGAGTATGGAAGTGAACTCGAATACCTTCGCACCTTTATCCGGTTGCTGCGCAAAAAAATCGAAGACGATCCGCAGAATCCGCAATATCTGTTGACCGATGCCTACGTTGGTTATCGCTTCAACGAGCAGCAACCGGACCCCGAGCGTGCGCTCGAACAGAAATGAAGTCCAGCGGAATCTCCGCGTCCTGTAAGCTCGGATCCGCGTCTGGTCCCGCCTGCTTGCCTTCTCCGCCCGTCGCCGTCCCCTGCTCAAACGACTGCGCATCCGCAAACCGGTAACCGGCATATGCGTCCGTAAGCAGATACAAGGGATTGGCGGGGTCGTCCTCTATCTTCTTGCGCAACAGGTTCACATAGGTACGCAGATACTGCGTCTCATCGCTGTAGCCCGCCCCCCACACTGCGGTCAAAAGCTTGGCGTTCGTCACCACGCGGCCCGCCCTGACCATCAGGAAATGCAGAATGTCGAACTCCTTGCGCGTCAGGTGCACCGTCTTACCGCGCTTGGTCACGCTACGGCGAGCGGGTTCCAGGTGAATCTCCCCAATCACAATAGCCGGCTCTTCAGCGGGGACTGGTTCTTTCACGCGGCGAACCGACGCGCGAATGCGGGCAATCAATTCCCGCGTGCTGAATGGCTTGGTCACGTAGTCGTCGGCGCCCAGGTTCAGCGCCTCTACCTTTTCCTCTTCCGCATCGCGGACTGTGAGCATCAGAATCGGCAGCTTTTGCGCAAAACTTCGAATCCGGCGCAGCGTCTCCATGCCTCCTATCCCAGGCATATTAATGTCCAGTAGTACCGCATCCATGGCCGCTGTGCGCAGAATCTGAAGAGCCTCTTCCCCGCGCGTGGCCTCAGTCACTACGAACCCGAGTTCCACCAGCGGAGAGCGCAAAGCCCGGCGAATGGCCGGTTCGTCGTCGACCAGCAGTACGCGAATGGCTGTTTCGTTCATCAGGAATTCCTCACTGCAAATGAGATCCGGAACCCTTGCGCCGTGTTAGACGAGAACTTCGGCTGCGACCGGGTTCCGCGATCATCCCTCCCGGAACCTCCAGCATGGAATGAAAGATATATGATTTGTGCAAAGATTTCTTTGTGTGTCTTATAGTTTTCGTTGTTTTTGTCAGAATTGGAGAATCACACAACACGAGCCCGCAACCGGGGCGGCGCTTTCCCCGTCGGCATCGATCCGGTGCCATGTCGTAGAATGGCACCGCCCCGGAATACGCTTTCTGGCGCCGCCCAGTTTCGCGCCGCTAGGCGCAACCTCCGGAAAATTCAGTCGCATTCAATAAGGGATGGATTCAATGAAAATGCTCCTTCACGTACTTGCATTGCTCCCCTTTGCCTTGCCGATCCTCATGTTCGGTCCTTTCATGGTCATGAGCTACGCACAGACCGAGACCGAAATCGGCGGCCAGAAAGTTGTCACCCTGACTCGTAAGGCCACCAGCACCACCAAGCCGGAGTTCACCAGCGTCACCCTCGCGCCCGGGCGTGGAATGGAACTACTCCAGGTCACCGCTAACTTCCCCGGCAAGGGGAACATCAATGTCCTGGCCTCACCTGACATCGACACCATCAAGAAAATGTTCGACGAGCAGGACACGCCAAACGGCGATCTTGGCTACCGGCTCGGTTCAGCGTTTCTCGTTCCCTATCCCAACCGTATCCGCGGCAAGCTCTCGGCCGATGGCAAAACGCTCACCACTGAATGGGAAGGCCACACGCTCACCCTCCCTGCCAACAACATCGGCAGCAAGCCTACCGCCGAGCGCCACGCCATGCATGGCTTGATTCTCAAGGCCAAAACCGACGACGTCACCGTGAAGGACATCCCCGGTGGCCAGGAAGTCTCCGGCGTCATCCATGGGGGCAATTTCAGCGGTCACTGGCTCTCCAAAACCGATATTCACATCACCATCCGCCTCACCGCCGAGGGCGTTGACGCCATGGTCGAAGCCATCAATGTGGGCAGCGAATCAGAGCCCATGGCTATCGGCTGGCATCCCTATTTGAATCTCCCCTCGGGAGACAGAAGTCAGGTCAAGGTACGCATTCCCGCATCGAAATTGGCTGAGGTCGACGGCTATGACAACGTCTTCCCCACCGGCAAACTGCTGCCCGTTGAGGGAACACGTTATGACCTCCGCGCCGTCGGCGGAGTGCCGCTGGGAAACAACATGTTCGACGACAACTGGAGCCAGATCGACTGGCAGAATCACGCTGCAACCGTGCAGGTCATCGATCCAGCCGCTCACTATGGTGTTGAACTCATCGGCTTGTCCCCGCAAATCAAGACCATCCAGATGTACGCCCCGCCCAGCAAGCAATTCGTAGCCATTGAACACCAGGACAACTTCGCCGACCCATTCGGCAAGGAGTGGGGATCGATGGATACAGGCATGGTTACGCTGAAGCCCGGACAAACCACCAAGTGGCACGTCCGCCTTCATGTGTTTGTGCCGTAGGATCTACAGAAGTTTGCGGCCACCCAGGTTCTTGACCACGGAACCTGGGTACCCCGTGGGAATTAGACCTAATTCACGAAGGTCAATTGAACACGACGCGAATTCAAAAAATAAGGTATCCAAATCAGGCATATTAAAAAGCTTCTGATCACCTCGAACGGATTCGACGATGGGTTGAATCTCGCGGCCATTAGATGATCCGCCAGGAGCAGGACAAACTGGGTGACAAAGAACAGAATGATGTACGTCGGGAAAGCCTTCTTCTTCATATAGAACAGGAAGTTTAGCGAAATCAACGCCGTGAGAAACACCAAATTTGTAATCAATTCAAACAGGATGACCGCCTCGAGTCCCGGGCGGGCAGCGAGCACGGCCTGACCTTTGCTGCCAAAAAGGAGGCTACCGTCAACCACCATTCCAAACAAACTCAGGAATGGGGCGACAGCCAAGCCGATTACATGCAATATCAGCCATCCACCAATACCTGTGAGACCTCTGTCCGCTGAGTCATCCATTGCTGAGAACAACGGCGCAGAATGACCGATTCGACCGTCAGAGGGAGGTGTTGGAAGCGCCGAGCCCAGGGCCGGGGTCTCGGGAACGACAGGCATGCCCGCTGCGTGGCCGCACTGCGAGCAGACAACAGCTCCTTCGCCCAAAAGGGACCCACATTGTTCACACTCTGTCGTCAAGTTGGCCCTTGCTTGAATTCACTGGATCATCTCGTTAAGTCCTCAGGCTTGTCAACGGGCATGTAGGCATTGACGGCTACTCCTCCAGCCTCCTCAGCGTCACCGTCCGCCCCGTCCGCGCCGACTCTCGCGCCGCATCCAAAATCTGCATCACCACCACATTCGTATCCAGCGCCGTCAGGTCGCCCCTCGGCTCCAACTGCCCGCGCACCACCGCCGCCAGATAACTCAATGAGTTGTTATTCGGCGCGCTCAGAGCCGCCGCCGTGGTCACACGCTCCTGGTCCTCGTGCTCATGCCGAACCCGCAAATGGTCGGCCGCCACGGTAATCGCATAGCCCGTCGCGCCGTAAACCTCCATATCCTTGCGCCCAAACGGCCAGTTCCACGAAGCCTGAATCACCGCCTGCGCATGCGGATAGGCCAGCACCACCGTCGCATCGTCATCCACGTTGGGGTAAAGCTGCGGCTTGTCGTGGTTCAACACCGCGGTCACCGTGAGCGGCGCCTCGCCATGCATCAGCCAGGTCGTCAAATCGGCGCCATAGCAGCCAAAGTCATACAGCGCCCCTGCCCCGTTCAGCGCCGGATCAGTCAGAAAGCGCAGAAACTCCGGACCCACGCCAATCTCCGCCGGCCCATTGTGCCCGTCGTGGATCACCACCCGCCGAATCGGCCCCAGCCGTCCGCTCTCCGCCTCGTCGTAAGCAGCCTTGTTGCTCGCGTACCAGGTGGTCTCGTAATTCACCAGCACGTGCACCTTGTAGTGCTGGGCCGTGCGCCGTATAGCCAGCGCGTCCTCAAGTGAAATCGTCAGCGGCTTCTCCACCATCGACGAAACACCATACTGCGCCGCAATCTCAATCGCATGCCGGTGCTCCGCAATCGATGTGTACACCAGCACCGCCTGCGGATGGGTCTTCTCAATCATGTTGGCTTCGCTCTTGTAAATTAGCGTCTCCGCGAGCGAGAACTTCTTCTGATATTTCGCAAACAGCGCCGGGTCCTCATCCGCAATTCCCACCAGCTCCACATCCTTGTGTTGCGGCAATGAGGAAAGAAACCCGTCCACATGCCCATGCGCCAGCCCCACAATCGCTACCCGCAGCGGCGCAGACCCATTTTGGGCCAGCAACCCAACCGGCTTCGCGGCAAGTATTCCCAGCAGCAACACGCAGCTCCCGTAATGTGTGAAACGAAAACTGAAATTCAGCATTTTCTCAACCCGGCCCCCGCGCGAAATTCTACTCCCGCAGCGCCTCCCGCCGCCTTTCAGCTTCACAGCCCGTTCCATCTCCCAAGGCGCAGACAACGGGACCAGCGGCCTTCCGCAGCCCTCACCGCGTAAACTTCACGCCCCAACGCGCCGTCTATTCTTTTGTGGAGACTGTGGTGCAGGCTCGTTTTCGCTGCCCGTGTTGCGGGTACAAGACGCTGGACGCGCCTGACGCCATGGGGTTGTGCCCCGTCTGCTGGTGGGAAGACGATGGCCAGGAAGACGCCGATGCCGGCGACGTTCGCTTGACCGTGAACGGCTCCCTTAGCCTAAATGAGGCTCGCGAGCATTTTGCACACTGCGGCGCTTCCCACCCCAGGTTCCTCCCGCACGTTCGTAAGCCCTATGACACTGAGGAGTAACGTACCTTTCGCGATCCCCCGTTCCCGCCATACCCCTTTCGTGGGTTTGACCCGCTAGCGCTTTCCCTCTTACCATGAAATAAGACAATCCCCGGCCGCGCGGTGCTCGATTCGCCCGTGTGACAGTCACGCAATGAGGTTTGTTGCTGTTGTTGCGGGTTTGAATCTTTGGTAGTTGGCTCGAATCATTAGAAGTCGGGCCGCTTCTACCCGCAGGGGTTTCTTTAGGCCGAGCCGGCAATCCGGCCCCGGAAGTTTGTTTGGCGCGGTGCGCCTGGAAGGCAAAACGTTGAGCCCTACCGACACCCTCGAAACGCCCCCTCAACCTGACTCGTCCGAGGGGACCTCTGAAACCGCACTCGAAGGCACACACACACACAATCATGACCACTCCCATGAGGGTCACGACCAGCAGCACGGTCCCGTGTTGAACCCGGAATGCACTCGTGAACTGGTGCTTGACATCCCTGCCGACGAGGTTTCCAAAGCTTACGGCAAAGTGGTTGCTAACTACCGCAGATACGCCAAGATTCCCGGATTCCGCGCCGGCAAAGTGCCGGAAACCGTTATCAAGCGGAAATTCGCCACTGAAATTCGCAAAGACGTCATCGACGGCCTCCTGCCGGAACGCTTCAACAAAGCTGTGCGCGACCTCGGCGTTGCGCCGGTGGGCCAGCCGCAGGTCACCGAACTGACCATTGACGATGGCGCGCCACTCCATGTGAAGGCGGTTTTCGAGTACATTCCGGCTTTCTCCATTGACGGCTACAAGGAAATAATTGTCCCCAAGCCACCCATTGAGATCACCGAGGAAGAGTTCGCTCACGAGATCGGTCATTTGCGCGATTCGCGCGCGACCATCGAGCCGGTTGAAGAAGACCGCGCGCTCGTCAATGGTGATTGGGCGCAAATCACCTACACCGGCCAGATTGAAGGCGAGGCCGATGCCGCTCCCGTTGCGGGTGAGGATACGCTTGTTGAAATCGGCGGCAAGGATACAGTCGAAGCTTTCTCGACCGCCCTGCGCGGCGCCAAGCCCGGGCAGGAGCTCAAGGCCGAGGTAATCTATCCCGCTGATTACGCAGAGGCAAAACTGGCCGGCAAGACCGTGGCCTACGACGTCGCGGTCAAGGGAATCAAGAAGCGGACCATGCCTGAACTCGACGACGACTTCGCCAGGGAACTCGGGAATTATGAGAGTTTTGCGGATCTTGAAGCGCGTGTTCGCGAGCACATGGCCACCCGCAAGCGGCGCAGTGTCGAAGGCGAAACCAAGGACCGGCTCCTGGCCGCCCTCACTGCGCGCTACCCGTTCCCGGTGCCGGAATCTCTGGTCCAGGAGCAGATCGACGCCCGTCTTGAGCGCGGCTTGCGCGCCCTCGCGGCCCAGGGCATGGAGACGGAGCAGATGCGCAAGCTCGACTTTGCACGCCTCCGCACCGCCCAGCGTGACAGCGCTATCAGTGAAGTGAAGGCCACAATCTTGCTTGACCGCATCGCAAATGAAGAAAACATTAATGTTAGCGATGAGGAATTGGACCGTGAAGTGCAACTAGCAGCTCTTCAATCCGGTGAGTCCGCGGAAGCCTTGCGCGCGCGGTTGACGGGAGAAGGTGGGCTGGCTAGAATCCGTGAACAACTGCGACGCGAGAAAACTGCGAGCTTGCTATACGAACGTCTGCCCGCTTAACGGCAGATCACAGGGGCAGTTACGACCGGCGGCTCGATCATTTGCCGCCCGGCCGTCACAAAACGGGGAGAAACAGTCCCCAACGGAGAGCGAGAAGAGTACTCAATGGCATTGGTTCCCATGGTGGTTGAGCAGACGAGCCGAGGCGAGCGCGCCTACGACATTTACTCCCGTCTGCTTCGCGATAACATCATCTTCCTTGGCACACCCATCGACGACCAGGTGGCCAACCTCATCGTGGCGCAGATGCTCTTCCTCTCCGGTGAAGACCCTGAAAAGGATGTGCAGCTCTACATCAACTCGCCGGGCGGCTCCATTACCGCCGGCCTCGCCATTTACGACACCATGCAGTTCATCAAGAACAACGTGGTCACGTACTGCATCGGGCAGGCCGCTAGCATGGGAGCGTTTCTGCTCCTTGCCGGCACCAAGGGCAAGCGGTTTGCGCTTCCCAACGCCAGAATTCTCATCCATCAGCCTTCAATGGGCGGATTAAGCGGCCAAGCCACGGACATTGATATTCACGCCCGCGAAATCCTCCGCATTCGTGAAATCACCAACACTTTAATGGCCAAGCACACCGGCCAACCCCTCGACCGCATCGAACGGGATGTGGAAAGGGACTTCATCATGAACTCGCAACAGGCAAAGGAATACGGCATCGTCGACGAAATCATCGACAGGCCGCGCACCTAGAAAACCGAGCGGAATTGGCCGATTAGTAACGTACACGGATTGCACTGCTGACGCCGCTCACAACTCAATCGACGCTAACTCGTTCTGAACGTCCAAAGGGAGCAGGAACATGAAAACGCGCACGGGACCTGAAGAAGCACTGCGCTGCTCGTTCTGCCACAAGTCGCAGGATGCGGTTGCCAAGTTGATCTCTTCGCCG
>Ga0187847_10000498_pt1 | contig 43271 bp, 55 predicted proteins | sample June2016WEW_4_10_FD_132458 | JGI IMG/M metagenome (GOLD analysis project Ga0187847, IMG submission 132458) | Peatland microbial communities from SPRUCE experiment site at the Marcell Experimental Forest, Minnesota, USA - June2016WEW_4_10 | ecosystem: Environmental > Terrestrial > Soil >...
AGGCTCAAGCAAAGCCAGCGTTGAAGCTGCGCACAAGGCAATGCCCTACGTCGAGGCCATCGCCTCGGATGCTGGTGACCCCAAGGCCGCCAAAGCACTGGTTGATCACATAAAGGAAAAGTACGGCCACCTCAACATCCTGTTCGTCAACGCCGGGATCGCCAAAGTTGCCCCGCTCTCCGCTGCTGATGAAGCGCACTTCGATGAACTCTTTCGTGTCAATGTTCGCGGCCCCTACTTCCTGCTCAAGTTTGCAGTTCCGGTGATATTGGATGGCGGGTCGATCATTCTCACCTCATCCATGGGTGCGGTTCAGGGTATGCCGGGGCTTAGCGTCTATAGTGCAACTAAAGCGGCCCTCCGCTCGTTCGGACTCACCTTGGCTGCGGAACTGGCTCCGCGCCGCATCCGCGTCAACACTATCACTCCCGGCCCCATCAACACTCCCATCGCCGGCAAGATGGGCTTAAGCCCGGAACAGATTGCGGGCTTCGGGCAGATGGTAGCGAATGGGCCGCTCGGCCGTCCGGGGGAGCCGGAAGAAATCGCGGCGGCTGCCCTCTATTACGCTTCCGACGAGTCAAAGTTTACGACCGGAACGGAACTGCGCATCGATGGCGGCATCTCGGCGGTGTGACTCAGGGCATGAAGAGGTTCTGCATTAGGGGGAACAGCCAAGGAATTGTCCGAAGTGCTATTACATCTGACGGTTTATTGCGGTTTCCCCGCTGTGTTCTCCAGGGAATTAAAGCCGAGATCAGTTCCGTGAAATAGCAAGGCAAGCAATCAACCTAATATAAGTTATAACGAGAAACTCTGATGAGCATAACGCAAGCGTTGGCAGAGCAGAAGGCAAGAGTCCAGGCGAGGCTGGGCGAGAAGTTCAATGTCATCTTCGGGGAAGTGGAACGCATCGGGGGTTGGGCTTTCTTGACCGCTCGTTGAAGGCCGGACAGGCTGCACCCGGATTTACGCTCCCGGATGCGTATGACAGGGAGGTCTCGCTCAAGACGCCGCTGGCCAAGGGGCCGGTCGTGGTCAGCTTCTATCGTGGCGAATGGTGTCCGTACTGCAACATCGAACTGCATGGCTTGCAGGAAGCGCTCCCGAAGATCCGGGAATTCGGCGCGACCCTGATCGCGATCGCTCCCGAGAAGCCGGACCACGGGATCGTTGCGACCGAGAAGAACAAGCTGAGCTTTCCGGTGCTAAGCGACTTTGGCAACAAGGTGGCGCGGCAGTTCGGAATCGTGTTTCAGCTTGGTGCGCGGCTGAAAGAGTTTTCGAAGAACGTTTTCAAGAACGACGTTGCCCTCCGCAATGGAGAGGATTCGTACGAGCTTCCGGTTCCGGCAACCTATGTCGTCGATACGAAAGGCATCATTCGCTTCGCGCATGCCGACGTGGACTATATGACAGGTCGCGCGGAACCCGAAGCGGTCGTCGCCGCGCTGGAGGCGATTGTGCGTCCGGTCGCTCAATAAGAGTTTCCCATGGCATGCGGGCAGTGCGCTTCCCCCAGGTCAGCCTGTCCGCTAGCTCAGGCTGGCGGATGGCAAAACTGCCCGCAGGAAGGGGCCGTTGTCTCTCGCAGAGACGAAGGCCCCTCCTTCCCAGTGGCGACGGCTAAATGCTTCGCAGGCTGAGAAAGTCGATAACTGCTATGCTATTACCATAAGAAATATGGCCAATCTGACAAATCAAGAACAGTGGATGGAACTCTGCGAACTGGTCTCCAATGAACAGGACCAAGACAAGCTTGGGGCGCTCTTTGAACGAATTCTCCACCTTCTGGAAGACGAACGGGCGCGGCTTAACACCGCTGTGGATGGCATGCCACAGGACACACCAGCGTTAACTTGATTGTCTGACCACCTCAGATTCCCATCTCGCTTGGCTGGAGAGTCCCTGAATACCTCACCACGCCAAACATCCGAATTGCCTTTCAAACCGCCCCGGTGTTGTTCAGCCGTTCCGCCAGGCGTCCGACTGCAAGGAGGATTCCATACAGAAGAGCTTGGGGGCGTGGTGGGCAGCCTGGAATATAAACATCTACCGGAAGTACTTTATCGACGCTGCCCAAAGACGCGTAGTTCTCGCCGAAGATGCCGCCACTAATGCCGCAAGCTCCTACCGCGACCACTACTTTGGGTTCCGCCATAGCCCGATGCGTCTTCAACAGCGCAAGTTCCATGTTGCGGGTGACGGGACCAGTGACTAGGAGCAGGTCGGCGTGACGAGGAGAGGCAACGAATTGGATTCCGAAGCGTTCGATGTCGTGGACGGGATTGTTCAGGGCGACAATCTCCAGTTCGCATCCGTTGCATGACCCCGCATCCACTTCACGGATGGCGAGAGACCGTCCCAGAACTTTCTGGATCGTTTCGCGTGCCTTCTGCCCAAGACTCTCGACGTCCGTTTCGGCAGCCACCAATCGGCGATCAACTTTATGCAAGCCGCGGTGCGTGCGGTCGGGATTGAGTGTGTACTCCGCAGTAAGAACCAAGTTGCGGCGGTCTAGCGTTGCCAGTTCAAATTCCTGTGTGATTCGCACCGCCTGCTCGAACGACGCTTCGGCGCACAAGCCGCAGAAGACGCAGAGACCGTAATCGACGGTGACTTTCCGGGAATCACTTTTGTCGGACAGGGAAATGGCCCCGGTTGGACACACCTCGGCAGCAGGTCGCGCGTCCTTCCATTTGTCGAAATCGAAGCTTGGACGTCCGCGAAAGCGCTCGGAGACCTTAGCGGGCTCGGCCGGATAGTTTGCGGTTACCGTTCCTGTGTTGATCGTCTTTTGAAGGATCTTAAACATCGTTTACCGGTCCGTCCCCGAGTAGGAAAGGTTGAAGCTCTTGTTGATCACCGGAAAATCCGCAATGATGTTTCCCTGGACCGCTTCCACCAGAGCTGGCCAGTTGTTGAGCGAGGGGTCTTTGATCTTGCAGCGCTGTAGATGATTATCAGGCCCGGTGCGAATCCAATGGATGATTTCTCCGCGCCATCCTTCAACGGCGCTCAGTGCACAGCGGTCGGATGGAATATCGGGCACGGGTACGCGAAATTCCCGCTGAAGGCCGTCCGTCATAGCGTTCCCCACGATGCCAATGGATTCGGTTACCTCGTCGATGCGAACCTGCATCCGGTGCCAAACGTCTCCGGGCTGGTAAACCGGGACACGGAATGGATAACGGGGATAGGCGGCATAAGGGTGATCGCGCCGCACGTCGAGATCGACTCCCGAAGCGCGTCCTCCCACACCCACGATCCCAAGGTCGCGCGCCTTGTCGGGCCGCAAGATTCCCGTCTGTTCTAGACGGTCGCGGGTGGATTCAGACCTATCAATCAGAGTGATCAGATCCTGAAATTCATGCGCGAAAGAGTCCAGCGTACTGCGGAGCAGGTCAAGCTGCGCCTGGTCCCAGCCCCGGCGTACTCCACCAACACAAACCATGCCTCGCAACAGGCGGCTGCCGGTCAATTGCTCGTGTAGAGTAACCACCGTTTCCTTCAGGCGGCTGGCATGGGCGTTCGCAATGGCGAAGCCGACGTCGGTTGCGATGGCACCGATGTCAGCGACATGATTGCAGATGCGCTCCAGTTCCAGCAGTATGGTCCGCATCACCAGGCCGCGGAGGGGCACTTCAATGCTGGCGGCGCGTTCGATGGCCTGACAGAATGCGGTGCCGTGGGAGAAACTCGAATCTCCCGAAATGCTCTCAGCCAAAAAGGCCGCTTTGTGGATGGGCAGATGCTCGAAGAGTTTTTCGGTGCCCTTATGCGTATAGAACATTCGAAGCTGCAGATAGAGTATGGGTTCGCCCGCCACCGCGAAATTGAAGTGGCCCGGCTCGATGATCCCAGCATGGACCGGCCCAACGGGCACCTGCAACACACCCTCACCGAAAGCCGGCCGGTAGATGTGGCGCTCTCCCTCGAAGGGCGGGAGCACGGTTTCGAGGGGAAAGTCCTTGCGCAAGGGATAAACGTCGGGCCAATTGTCGTGCAAGGCGACCCGGCGGGGATTCGGGTGACCAACGGCCTTCAGTCCAAACCAATCCTGAATTTCGCGCTCTTGCCAGTTCACTGCGGGTAGTTCGGCGGAGAGCGAGGGAAACTCAAGACTATCAGGACGCACAGGCGCCTGTACGATCAGATATTGAGCGCTACCCTTTTGTTCAAAGACATAGTAGTTGAAGAAAACTCCCTCCGCCGAGCGACGATCCTCGGCGAACACCGTAACCAGGCGGGCTCCGAATTCGCCTCGTAGGTGTTCTGCGATGGGCCGAACGTCGGCATCGCGGAGAAGAACATAGACTTCGTCCTCGCGGTCGGCACGCACGGATTGAACCTGCGGGCCAAGCTTCTGCCGAAAAGCTTCAAACATTGCGAACGTTGATTCCGTCATCATCCCCCCACCACGATGCCCACCGCGCCCTTGATCAACGTAAACAATGGAGCCGGAATCCAGAAGCCCATCACGACGATCAAAATGGCCAAACCCGCGACGGAGTATTTTTTCCAGCGGCAGGTGTCCGCCGCCGGAAGTCCTGGGTTCTCGCCGAGCACCAGGCCTGTGACGTGCACGAGGAAGCCGGAAAAAACGAGCACGAGAAAGGAGACGAAGAAAATCGCCAGCACAAAATGGTCTCGCGCGAACCCAGCCCGCAGAATGGTGAACTCACTCTGGAAGAAGCTAAAGGGAGGCGAGCCAGTGACCGCAAGCGTTACCAATAGAAATGCGGCTCCGGTCAGGGGCATCGAATGGATCAACCCGCCTTTCGCCTTCCGGAAAAGGTCGGTATTGAGATGTTGCTGGACATTTCCGGCACAAAAAAAGAGCAGGGGCTTGGTCACCGAATGAAACGTCATGTGCAGAAGCATGCCCAGGATACCCAGCGGGCCGCCGAAGCCCAGCGCCAGCAGCATAATTCCACTGTGGTCGATGCTCGAATAGGCCAACAGTCGTCGGAAGTTCTTCTGCACGAGGATGAAGGGGACCGCAACACCCATAGAGAGCAGCCCGAATAGAATCAGGATCCGCGAGCCGAACTGCGGCCCGAGGCATTTCGAAGTCAGGATGTAGAACCGGACCAGACCGTAGAGGGCGCAGTTGAGCACCCCAGTGGCCAGCATCGCTGCTCCCGGAATAGGCGCTTCACTATACGCGTCCGGCTTCCAGGTATGCATAGGAGCGATGCCGGCTTTGGTTCCGTATCCGAGAAGAATAAGGATAAAGGCCAGCCGCATGGTCGGCTTGTCAAACTGTGCGGCGTTCTCGGCAAGGACGGACCAGTTCAGACCCGCAAGTGTGTCCGTACCAAGGGCACCATAGGCGGAATAGTAGGTCAGAATCGTGCCGAACAGGGCCATCGAGAGACCAACACCGCCGATAATGGCATACTTCCATCCTGCCTCAAGAGAGGTATCGCGTCCATAAAACGTGACTAAAAACACCGACGCCAAGGTCGTTCCCTCAACCGCCACCCAGAGTATTCCCAGGTTGTTGGCGAGTGCGACCAGCGTCATAGCGAAAACCAGGAAGGGCATGAGAGCGTAGTACTCACGCAGCTTGTCGACGGCAAACCGGCCACCCACCTCCTTGGCCTCCTGCAAAACTCCGCTGCTCTCCTCGCGACGAAAATAGCCGACCGCATATATGGAACAGACCAGGGACACAAACGCTGACAAGAGCACGACTAGGGCACTGAGAGCGTCGGCGTAAAAAAATCCGTCCCACAGTGAAAACGGGCCGCTGCGAAGCACCCGAGCAACCAGCACGGCGGCAAGGCCGAGCAGGATTGCGAAGGCCGCAACATTGACCACTTCCATCCTGCCCCGTCTTCGGAGGAAGAAGGCCAAGGGACCGGCGGCCAAAGGAACAATGAGGAGTCCGAGCAAAATCATAAGTGTGCTTACTCTCTCAACTTCCGCAGCTTGCTGACGTCCATGGAGTCGAACGTTTCGCCGATCCGGAAGACAAGAATGCCGAGGACGAGTACCGCGACCAGAACATCAAAAAAGATGCCAATCTCAACCACCAATGGCATTCCATAGGTCAAGGAAATCGCGGCCAGGAAGAGGCCGTTTTCAAGCGAAAGCAGTCCCAGGACCTGGGTCAATGCCTTGCGGCGGTTTACCATCACAAAGAAGCCGATCAGGAAAAGTGCGATGGCAACGGCGAGCGTGTTATGTCCCAGCGCCGCCCGGGCAGAAGTCTCCTCCGGATGGTAGAAGGACTCTGCGACCACGTATCCCAACAGAGTCAGACCGCCTGAGATGAGGATCGACAGCGGGACGTTGATCAGCGGCTCAATCTCGCGCCGAATTCCGATTCTCTCCATCAGGCGCTCCAGCAACCGGGGAAGCAGTCCCGCTTTCAACAAGACCGTGAGCAGAGCGGCAATATAGATGTGGCTGGCCTGGTTGAAGTAGGCGATGACGGCTGCAATCGCTCCCAAGAGAAACGACTGCACCGCGAAGAGGCGAATGCTGGAAACGATCCCGCGTTGTCCGACCGCGGCGATCTGCAACACGAGGACCAGCGCAGCCATCAGGGTTATGATTCTGTTGCCAATCTCGGGGTTGGGGACAAAGGGCATATATAGCCTTAGAACAGGAATGTCGAAATGAGCGCGAGCGCTCCTAAAATGAAAGCAACCATGAGCAATTCCGGTACTCGAAACAGACGCAACTTCGCGTTGCTGGTTTCCACCAGGACAACAAGGCACGCGAGCACAAGCAACTTCGCAAGATAGAAAGTTAGCCCAACCCCGATGGTTTGGAGCGTCCAGTCAGAACTCAAACCGAACGGGAAGAACGTATTGACCAGCAGCGTCATGAGCACCAACTGCTTGATAGAAGCGCCCCATTCGATCAAAGCGAGATACGGTCCCGAATACTCGAGAATCATCGCTTCGTGAATCATGGTCAATTCAAGGTGGGTCGCTGGATTGTCAACTGGTATTCGTCCGGTCTCGGCGATCAGCACAATAAAGAGCGCCGCGAATGCCAGCATCTGCGACGGCGCCAGAAACCTCCAGCTCTGGCCTACAGCGACTTTCGCCATTTCGCTTAGATTCGTGGAGTTTGCGCCCAATGCCACGGTGAAAATCGCAAGCATCATGGCCGGTTCCGCTATCGCGGAAATCGTCATTTCCCGGCTGCTGCCCAAACCACCGAACGAGCTTCCGGTGTCGAGACCGCCAAGGGCAAGAAAGAAGCGACCAAGTGCCAAAAGATAAACCACTGCAAGCACGCCCCCGAACAGGCTGAAAGGGGCATGGGTCGTCGTCATGGGAATCATGAGGCCGACCATGGTCGCCGTCCCGAAAACCATGTAGGGAGCTGCAGAAAAAATCCATGACGCCGTCTCCGGAATCACCATCCCCTTCCGAAGCAGCTTCAGGATGTCCCGGTAGGACTGCAAAATGCCCGGCCCGCGGCGCATCTGAAGTCTCGCTTTCAGAGTCTTGATGGTGCCGCTAACTAGAGGAGCCACTAGCAGCAGCAACACTAGTTGCAGCGTCGAATTGATGAGGACTTCGATCACTTGCGCACCCCGAACAGCAAGAGCAGAACGAGGGTTACAAAGATGTAGGCCAGGTAGGCATGAATGCTTCCCGCCTGAATGGTCCTCATTCTGCTGGAAACCCGGAATAGGAACTCTTGCAGAGGAGCATACAGCCTCTTCTCGAACGTCGGCTCGATTTCACTCTCGAAACGGATCTCTTTCGGAAAATACGGCGAGACATCGAAGACTGCCTGAATCTCCCGGCGCGGCTTGTACAGGACGGCGAAAATCATCCGTAGCGCTTTTGAGAATGCGGTCGCCGTGTATTCATTTTCCTCCGAGAGACCAGGCAGTCCGCAGTCCCATACCGGTCCACGCTTGCGTCCGAAGCTTCTCACCCCTATCGCAACCAGGAGAGCCGCCGGAAGCATCAGAACCAGTAGTCCAACAGCGATGACCAAGGGTGATACCGTGCCACTGGTACGCACGCCTGCGGACAGTACCAGCCCATGACCACTCACCAGGTGGCTGGAAACTCGCTGTCCGAGCAATTGCTCAGTCATCGCGTCAAATACCGGAAGAAACCAGGTCACACCTAGGCCCAGGACGGCACAGGCCAGCGTCAGTCCGCCCATGCCGATCAGCATGGCGCGGGGTGCCTCGTGCACATTCCGAGATTCGGCCCCACGCGGCAGTGCCAAGAACGTGATCGCGAAAGCTTTCACAAAGCAAGCCGCTGCCAGTGCTCCAGTTAACGCCAGCATGGAACCAGCCAGCGGAAACAGAATTCGCGTCAACCCAGGGATGGCACCGAATCCGGCCAACAGAGCCTGGTAGGTCAACCACTCGCTAACAAATCCGTTCAGCGGCGGAAGGCCGGAGATGGCGACCGCGCCAATCAGAAAACAGAACGCTGTTACCGGCATCGGACGGATGAGGCCGCCCATTTCTTCCATGTTCCGCGTCCCTGTCGAATGCAGCACGGACCCAGCACCCAGGAACAGAAGGCACTTAAAGATCGCATGATTCAAGGTGTGGAACATCGCTGCGATCAGGGCCACGGCCGCAAGGGTCGGATGCCCGGCCACGCGGAAAATCAATGCCGCGCCCAGGCCCATAAGAATGATTCCGATATTCTCGATGCTGTGGTAGGCCAGGAGTCGTTTGAGGTCGTGCTCCATTAGGGCGTACAAGACGCCGAGAACGGCCGAGACGACACCGACGATGAGAACCAGCAAGCCAGCCCAGGATGGCACTCCTCCCAGCACGTCTAGGAAGATGCGTGCCATGCCGTAGATTCCTGTCTTGATCACAATGCCGGAAAGCAGCGCCGAGACATTGCTCGGTGCAACCGGATGGGCCGCCGGCAGCCAGATATGGAAGGGAATGACGCCGGCTTTAATGGTGAATCCCAGGAAAAACAGAACAAAGGCAGCGGTCTGCTGGCCGCCGTTTAGTTGGGCCGAAAGGGGACGGAAGCTGGCGAATTCAGCGCTGCCAGTAGAGTTGATCAACAGAGCAAAGCCAAGAAGCAGACACCCGGCGTCGATATGCGCCATGATGACATAGAGCAGACCCGCTCGTCTGGTCTCCCGGTCTTCGTGGTAAAAAATCACCAGCCCATACGCGGCCAGGGCCATCACTTCCCAAGCGATCAGAAACAGGAAAGCATTGGCGGCGGTGAAGACAACCGTCAGGCTGAGTAGTAAGAGATTGAACAAGAAGCCGAAGAGGCCGATGTTCCTCTTGCCCTCGAATTCTTTCAGGTAGCCGAAAGAATAAGTAGAGACTGCGGCCACGAGGATTGCGAGGGCCAAATTAAAGAAGCCAGCCAGAGCATCGTAGGAAAAGCTGTAGGCAAAGAGCGGAATTCCTGAAGGAACCGACCACGCGACCGGCGTGCCTCGAAGAATGGCGAGAACGGAGATCAATCCTCCCAGCACTGCACCAGTTAGAGCAAAATTGCAACAGATGCGTCGGGCCAGCGAGGGTTTTTGCCAGCATGCGAGCGAACCGAAAGCACCGACGGCATACGCCGCAACACTAAGCGCGAAGCCTGTATTCACCGAAAGAATATTCATCGGACCTGTTCGCCACATCTGGATGAAAGGACTCGTGAGTAGCTCAGCTCTACCCAGTTTGAGTGGCCATATTTCCCCTCATTGATCTGCAATGCCATCCCGTCTCTATTCCCCGTGCTAGGTGTGGGGACCCTCTGATGCCGTGACCCAATGCGATTCATCGGTATTTCTCCGGCCCCAGGTGGCCCCGGCTGGGATTTTGCTTTGCCACTTCAGGGTACAAGATCTTAGCCCGGTCGAGGGCGTCCGCCACACTGTGGCAGATGTTCTCCTCGCCCACATGTTCGTGAAATTCAGCCTCATGCATTCGCATCTCTGGCTGTTCTCGCGCTCCACATAGAATGAGTTGCCTTCCGGATTCGTGCACGCGGTCGGCAAAATTCTCCAGCGCCTGCAGACCTGTGGAATCGATGGCCGTCATGTTGCGGAGCCTGAGAATAATGATAGGCGGCAGATCGGGCAGACGATCGACCATCGCATCGATTTTGTCCGTTGCGCCAAACAGAAAGGGGCCGTGGATCCGGAAGATGCTGACGTAAGCCGGAATCTCTTTATGCTGCAGGATATGAACATGCCCCACACGGATATATTCGGCGGTCACTTCCGACACGGTGGTGGTCTGTGTAACCTTCCGAATGAAGACCAGCACCGCCAGTATCATCCCCGCTTCCACAGCCACCGTGAGGTCGGCAAAAACGGTGAGCAGAAATGTCACCAACCAAGCGGCAATCTCGAACCGCGACTGTTTGAAGAGTTCCGGGATCTCGCGCCACTCGCCCATGTTGTAGGAGACCACCAGCAAGATGGCCGCGAGCACGGATAGGGGAATAAACCGGGCCAGTGGTGCGGCAAAGAGAATGATCGCAAGCAGAGTGAGAGCGTGGATCATTCCGGCGACGGGCGTCTTGGCGCCAGAACGGATGTTGGTGGCGGTGCGGGCAATCGCTCCCGTGGCCGGGAGTCCCCCGAACAGCGGCGAGAGAATGTTGGCAACTCCCTGGCCTACCAGTTCGACGTTCGGGTTGTGTTTATCGCCACTCATGCGGTCGGAAACGACCGCGGACATCAGCGACTCGATCGCTCCAAGCATGGCGACCGTGATGGCTGGGGAGATGAGCGGCCGCAGCAGATCCACCCGAAAGTGCGGAATGATTAACTTGGGGAATCCAGAGGGGATACCGCCAAAGCGAGTGCCAATGGTTTCAACCGGGAGTTTGAAGATAACCACCGCCGCGGTCCCCGCAAACAGGGCAACGATGTAACCAGGGACTCTCTTCACAAAGATCATGAAGACGCCAATCACGACGAGCGCACCAACGGCCAGCGTTGTCTCCAGCGGCGAGAATGATGAAAAGTTATGCGCGTAGGTCAGAATCCGGGCAGAAAATTCACCTGGGACCTTGTCTATTTTCAACCCGAAGAAATCCTTGATTTGGGTGCTGGCGATGATGACCGCAATACCGTTCGTAAAACCGACGACCACGGGTCGCGGTATGAACTTAACTGCCGTTCCTAATCCCGTCGCGCCCAGGATCAGGAGGATCATCCCAGCCATCAGGGTGCACATGAAAAGCCCGTCAACCCCGTGTTTCGCGACAATGCCAAAAACCACGACGACGAATGCGCCCGTGGGACCGCCGATCTGCGTGGAAGATCCTCCCAGAGCTGAGATCGCAAAGCCGGCGACGATTGCGCAGTACAGACCCGTTTGAGGAGGCACGCCCGATGCAATGGCGAAGGCCATCGCTAAGGGAAGGGCGACGAGTCCGACGGTGATACCGGCAAGAAGGTCCGCCATGAACAGACGTGGTGTGTAGGACTTGAGACAGACCACAGATTTTGGTAGCCAATTGTTCAGAGTCATTTTTCTAATGTCGGTTGTCCCGAACACTCCCCCGTTTTAGCAGGTGGAAGGGAATGAGAATCTCCTGTATGAGGTTGGGGAAGGTTCATGGTCTGTAGTGTTGTGGCCAGTGGCAGAGGTGATTCAACATTTGGTCGAGCCGTGAACCCTATTGGCCAACCTTTTGGGCTTTATCCAACGGCGGTCTTTCTAGGCTACTCTCTCCAGAGCTTAGCATTTCGAAGACAGCTTGTTGGTCCGCCCGGATTCGGCTGGCTAGAGCGTTCCCATCCTTTTCGGGACTGTGGATGTCCTGAGCAATGGCCAAGGCACGCCCGTATAACGCATGAGCCACGACGTTATTGTGATTTTCGCGATGCCGATTCTCCAGCAAACATAGGACCTCTGCCATCGCTCGAAGCTGCCGGAGATGCATTGGGTCCACCCCAATGGAGTTACTCATCGAATGTTTCCTTTGAACGTCATATAGACTGCGGCGAGAATCAGGAAAACCCACACGGCCGCCCACAGAAACGTGAGTGGCAGGCGCAACTTCGCCCAAACAGTGATGCTTCGTCTGCGGACTCAACTTCTGTCGGGCCTTGCCCACCACCGGTCGAACCTGCAGGGGCAATCTGACCCCTGTCCCATGGTGCGGCGCTCGAAGCAACAGCGGGTTTGTGAACGCCTCGTTAGGCACCCTATTTGCATCGCCTTCTCGCGCACGACTTTAAGTACACCCGCGTCAATATCAAGCATCAGTTCGTAATCCGCGCAGTTTTTCAATGCCATCGCGATCAGTTCGGGTATGCGCCTATCTGGCCTCAATCGCCCCAAGCGTCGCCCCTCCTTGGCGAGTATTGTGCAGAGCAGAAAGCAATTGAGCGGCCGCTCGCGCTGTAATGTCATCCGCGACTGTGCTTGCATCGGAATCCCGTGCTCTTATCTGCAACTCTCAGCGGCAGACCTTTCCTCCACAGGGTGGTCAACTCGCCTTTGCGCCTCTTCGAGCGTCAAACCACGACTCATGAAGAGCAGGATTCCCTTGAGTCGGTACAAATCCCGTGACGAGTAAAAGACAAGCCCCGCCTTCGCCAGTCCTTTAACGATCCCCTTCTGCTCCAAGTCACTGAGCTCCTGGGCTGAGATTTGCAGCTTGTCGAGTAAGCGTTCCGCAGGAAAGTACATTTATGGCACTCCTTCCTCAACTAACTCGGTAACAGTCGCCGCAGCTGACGAATATGAATCGCCCGGACACGCTCCCAGCCTGTTAGCGTTTGGTCGAGCTCCGCATTGCAGGGTCAATCCGAACCTTCTCGTTCCGTTCCGTACCTTGGGACCGGTTGGGCCTGGATGGGGGTTCGACAGAAACGGGCGCCGTAAGTCTTCCAGATCGTTTTTGAGCGTTTCCTCATCGCGAGTGCCTCACCGGGGCGATTTGCGCTGGCAAGCAGTTCCGAGTAGCACTCCAGCACCTCAGCCATCATCGGATGTTGCTGTCCGAGGGTTTTCTCAACTAGATCCCGCGCCCTCTGATAGAGTCTCTCGGCGGCTTCATACCGTCCTTTCTTACGATTCTTCTCCGCCCAAATCAGAAAACTTCGCGCCGTAACTGCGGCCGTCTCTTCAGCAGCTCGGATGACCATATGCGCTCTCCGTCTACGAACCACTCGGCGCTGCCGGGCGTTGGCCGAAATCTTGCTGCAATCGCTTGACGTTTACAGCACACGGCCGCTCAAACCCGTACTGAAGTTCAAATTCCACCGAGTGACCTACCCTGAGCTCCTCCACTCTGCTGCCAGTTTCGGACCGCTCAAAGTACACTTCCTTCCCGTCTTCGGCCAAAATGCAGCCGGAACCGTCTTTTCGCGAGACTCGCGTGATTGAACCGTGCATCGGACAGGTTTTCCTTCAATGTGCAACAGAACCGGCCAAGAATATGCGGGCCGTGCGATTGAATTGCTGGCACTCGACATCGGAGGTCCGGCAGCTTTGATCAAGATTGTCCCAAGCTTTAACGCCAACGATCTGATCGGAGTCAATCCCCGAACCTTCCAGAAATTTCCGCACCGCAGCGCCGCGGCCTTCCGCCAATGCGTGTGTGCAAGTGTCTGATCCTCCCGAATCACACGAACCGACGATCAGAATTCGCGCTTCCCGGTGTTGTCGCAGCCAATCGGCTGCCCGTTTCAGCATGTTCCTCCCTGCATGGGTTAGTTCAAGGCTGTGCGAGTCGAACGGGATTGGGCGCCTGAGAAAAGGAGGATCGGAGATTGCCGCGGAAGACTGGGTGACGGAACCGGAGGCTGTGGAACGGTGGGATCCCGAAATTTGCTGCGGACTGATGAGAAATCCAGAAGGCACTGCACTCGAGCTCCTTTTTGCAGGAAGCCCGACCCGCAAAACAGGTGGCGCCAGAGAACAGTCTATTTGGGCGTGTGTCGGCACCAAGTCGCCGACGAGTAAAGCTGAAGTGCTTAATATTACGATATTTGAATATACGCTCACAAAAAATACGGCTCAGCCTCGGTTGGCAGATGTGACCGCCAACTGCGACAACAGATCTTTTACATCGATCAAGTGGTTGTTAAAAATCTTCTTGGCGACATCCAACAGCTTGAAGATTTCGGGATCGGGAACTGAATAGAAAACACTCTGTCCGTCTTTCCTGCCCACAACAATGCTGCGGGTCCTCAGAACGGCTAATTGTTGGGACAACGTGCTCTGTTCCACATCCAGGCGCAGGCAAAGATCATTCACGCCGACCTCGCCGCGGCGCAACTCGTCCAAGATTCTAATTCGTAAGGGGTGAGCTAATGCTTTGAAAAACTCTGCCTTGAATTGGCTGAGCTCGGGCATCGCATTAACATATTTGCATATCACAATGTAATGTGTCAAATTGAAATTTATTATTGATGTTTTTGTCGTCGGTCTTTTGCTTTTCCGGGAGTCCGATTCGCAACAGGAGTGTTTATCCGGATATGGTCGTCATCCGATACCCACTCGCTCCGAATCGTTGTGCAGCGTATCCGCGCACATCAGCGATCGTCTGTGTGCCTAACGGTCTAGGTTTCGAGCGTGTCCGTGAGATCCGCGTGGGAAAACTGGAGCGCCCGGCAAGTGCTCAGCCATGGTGTTGGAAGTGGTAGCACGAGCGTTGACTCTCGATTGTACGTGCGCCGTGGAGGCATACCCAAGTCTCTGTGCCACATCGGGCCGTGGAGCGGTAGTGGCGCAAAATGCTGAGCAGCCGGAGTTGGCACGGGCAGGTCTGATGGAAGCACTTTCTGCAGATCAAGGAGCGGTTTGCGTTAGTGCGGCCAAAGCTGTATCTCCCTTACTCGGAGCTGCAAGCTATCGCCACGCTGTGACGCACCTTCTGACGAGCGTAGCGCGGAAAATCTGCATGCTACGCTCTGTGGGAGCCGGGGAGCGGGCGACCGTCCCCGGCCACCCGGTGGTATCAGGTCATCGGGTAGCCGGACGGGATTGCTCCCGTCCAGCCCTCTAAGAACTGTGCATGAAAGTTTCCCCTCACACAGCTCAAGCCCTTCGAACGCCTCTTTCGGGGAGACGAGGTTTCGAGACAGGAATGCGCAGGCGGTGAACCCTGTCATGGCACTCAGGATGAAGTAGAACGCGGTTCTCGGCGCTTTGCGAACCACCCATCACACGGGGAACGCAGTGGTGAAGGCGCCAACCCGTGATCCGAGTGATTTTGGTATTGCACACAGTGCAGACCTGCTTCGCGTTTTTCGAAGTAGATCTCAAAGGCAGGGTCGTAGGGGTTCGCGTCAGCTTTGACTTTAACGTGTCGCTGGATGGGTGTGCGACGGACGGGCCGCAGCCAAACCTGAGTAGGGCGGCCTTGGTCATCCCACGTTTCACCGAAGAAGGACTAGTCACGACCACGACGCGACGCAAAGTACTTCTGTTCGCGCCAGCGTGTGTTCTTGTTCGGGTGTCTTCGTCGTGCCCATTGCCACAGACTAGAGAAGATATGGTAATCCACACGGTCAAAGGTGCGTGTACTCACCACGTGCCGATGTCAAAGGAGTGAGCCTGTAATCGACTGCAAGCACAAAATCTCGTAGATCGACTTCAGTACAGGCTACGTCACATCGCCGCCAGATCACCGGTTTACGGAAACCCGCCAGATCATATTTCCCGTGTCGTCGGCCACAAGCAGGGCTCCTACCATGTCCACGATTATCCCCACAGGTCGACCATAGGCGATGCCGTCTCTCTCTGGTGGCATGAATCCAGTGAGAAAATCCTCCGGCGGTCCGTCCGGAAGTCCGTCACGAAAGGGAATAAACACAACCTTGTAACCGGAGAAAGGTTTACGATTCCAAGAACCGTGCTCTCCAACAAAAACTCCTCCCCGATAATGGCTTGGAAACGAATCCGCTGAGTAGAATGTCAATCCAAGGGGAGCGACATGTGCTCCCAGCGAATAATCCGGGGCGATGGACGCAGCGACCAAATCCGGACGTTTGATTGTCGTAGCGGGATCAATATGCTGACCGAAGCTGTCCTGTACTCCTGGATCAGGATATTTTCCCCAATAGCTATAGGGCCAGCCATAAAGAGCGCCTTCGTGCACATGCGTTAAGTAATCCGGCACGAGGTCATTTCCCATCATGTCGCGCTCATTAACGACAGTCCAAAGGGTGTCGGTTGCGGGCGCCCAAGCCATGCCAACCGGATTCCGCATGCCGGAAGCAAACACTCGCAACCCCGATCCGTCAAGATTGGCTTCGAGGATATTGGCGCGATGAAATTCGTTGTCGATGCCGTGTTCGCCGTCATTACTTCCGGAGCCGACACTGATGTAGAGCTTCGTATGCTCAGGATTCACGACGATGTTGCGCGTCCAGTGGTTGTTATATCCTCCGATTGGCAGGTCTAGAATCTTTTCGCCTTTCCCTTCGACTGTGAGGTCGCCATCATGATAGGGGAATCGCCAGACCCCGCCCGTAGCTGCAATGTAGAGGGTGTTTCCGACCAGAACCATCCCAAATGGTTGGTCGAGACCCGTGCAAAAGGTACCGCGGTAGGTGACCACACCATCACCGGTTGGATCCCTCAGCAACGTGATGCGGTTCGCGCTCGGCTTGATTACGCCAGCTCGCCTTTGCAGCCAGAACCCTATGCGCTCGTTGAGCGAGGTTGGCTCTTTGCGGACTGTGCTTGACTCGGCGACGAGGATGTCTCCGTTCGGAAGCAGGTAGAGCCACCGGGGATGGTCAAGGTTGGTCGCAAACCGGGTTACCCTAAAATCAGCCGGAGCTTTCGGACCAGAGCTTTCAGGCCAAGGCTCGGCACGCGAGAAGTTCAGGGTAGGAGGCCAGCCGGAGTATGGCTTAGGAAGCTCAGGCGATGGGCCTGTACTCACCGGTCCCGCAGGATGCTCGCCAGCATGCGACACAGCCAGCCAAATGGCCGTGGCAATTGTCAAAAGAACGACGCCAACCAAGACTCGCCGTAAGGAAGGTTGTAGGCCCATACCGATGTTCCCTCTAAAAACCGTTTTTCTGTTGAATGACGAGGTGCCAGGAATTCCCACACTAGATTTCTCCCACACAGAATTAGAACCAGAATCTGGCCGTATGCCTAGGAAGGCTCGTGTTGCGCCGGGTAGCAAGTCATTCACCGCTCCGGAAAGAGCCCGCATCGGGGAAGAAATCGACGGCCAGGAGAGAATTGTGCGGCCACTTCTCGTTCTGGCGGCAAACGAAGAAGCAAGCGAGGCTGCGATTGGCAGGAAGACTCCCCTGAGTCGCTTCTGATACCCCACATCGTCGTGGGACAATCCGACGATTTCGACGGCGAGATGGTCAAACTGCGCCGAGATTTCCGCGAGCGTAGCAGCGCTTTGACTGTTACGGCGCGCGCTGCGAGAAGCCGCACCAGACTGTTTCCCAGCAGTCCCCTTGCGCCAGTTACGAAGGCGCAGGAAATGGGCTCGGGTACGTTCCGCATCGGATGCCTCCAGAGCTCCAGAGCAAGAGCATTGGCGTATTGGTTGGGGGAGGGGTAGAATACGAATAGACGCTCGCATTAGTAAATAATGCGAGTAACCGCTCGTACATGTCAAGTGAAAAGAAAAGCAGAACGACGAAAGAGGCGCCGCGGAGGCAGGCCCGGGGGCAGAAACGCATGGCCGAACTCTTACACGCAGCGGGCGAGGTGTTCGCAGAAGTCGGCTATGAGAACGCCAGCACCAATGCCATCGCGGCCAAGGCCGGCGTGTCTCCGGGCACGCTATACCAGTTTTTCCCCAACAAACAAGCTATGGCGGAGGCCTTGGCGAACGACTATGCAGAGAGAGACAAGGCACTGCATGAAAGTGTTTTTGAATTCGATCCACGCAATCTCAGCCTGCGGGAGATCGTCAGACGGACAGTGGCGCCATTCATGGAGTTCAAGCAGGACGCCGCCGCTTTTGATGCGCTGTTTACTGGTTCCGTCGTTTCCCGCGAACTGGCAGATCGTGTTCAGTCCCTACACCAGAGTCTCAAGCAAAGAATCGCGAGGCTGATAAGGATCCGCTGCTCGCACATGCCAGAGGATGCAGTTCTCATGTGCGCAGAGTTCTCCTGTCAAATCATGAAGGGCCTATTGCCGCTCACGCGGAACGGGAATGCGAAACAACGACAGGCTGCGTCCGGCGAGCTCCAGGTTGTTTTGGAGAGATACTTGACGGGCGCTCTCGAGGCATACGAGAACAAGGTTAAAGACGGGGGCAAGCGCTCCGCTCAACGTAAACTCTAACGAGTTCGGTACCATCCATCCACTTTTCGAGAATCCTCTCGGATGCGAAGGACATCATTGAATCTGCTGCGTTGAATGCAATGTCAGGTTGTAGGAGCCATGCCGGAATCCTTAATCGCGAACGTTTCAGACACCGCCTTTTGGGTCGCCCATTACCGAGCTGTTGAAACCGACAGGCCCGATGCGCTGTTCCGCGATCCGCTTGCCCGGGTTCTTGCAGGGGAACGAGGCAAGGAAATCGCCGAGGAGATGCCCTTGTCGTTTTTCACGCGATGGGCCATTGTGATTCGCACCTGCATCATCGACGAATATATCCACTTTGCCCTCAAGCAGGGAATCGACGCCGTTCTGAATCTGGGAGCGGGACTCGATACACGTCCCTACCGCATGAATCTCCCTTCGACTTTACTTTGGATCGAGGCGGATTATCCCAAGGTTATCGACTACAAACAACAGCGGCTCTTCGATCATTCGCCGCGCTGCCGACTGGAGCACGTGAGCGTGAATTTAGCCAATTTGGACGAACGGCGCGCGCTGTTGGAGAGCACGAAGTCGCGCACGACAAAGCTGCTGATCCTCAGTGAGGGAGTCATTCCGTACCTTAGTGTCGAGGAAGTTAGGTCGCTAGCGGAGGATTTGAAAGCGCTTGATCGGGTCTGCTACTGGATCGTGGACTACCACTCGCCCGAGATCGTGAAATTGCGCCGGCGTTTCGGGATCCAGCGCAGACTGCAAAACGCTCCTTTCCGATTCACGCCTGCCGACTGGTTCGCGTTCTTCCGCGAAAGGGGGTGGTACGCGACAGAAATTCGATATCTGGCAGAGGAAGGCGAGCGGCTGCAGCGTCCGCTTGAGGTGCCGCTGTTGTATCGAATATTCGTAAGAGCCCGCTCACTGTTCAGTTCAAAGGAGCGCAGGGAAGAACTCAGAAAGCTCTCGGGATACGTCCTGCTCGAGCCAGCGAAACATTGACCAATGAACTACAGGGAGACGCCCTACTATGAAATCCTTGGCCGCCTTATCGAATGTGAATGGTCGCTCTGTGCCAACCGGCCTGGGGCTTCACCCCGACGGATGCGCCGACCTGCTTTTCGACGAATCAGGAGAAATCTTTGTCTCCGGGATCGCCAGCAAGTCTCGCCCGCTAAACACCTCCTTCGGTGTAGCCCTTCGGGGGCTTCGTCTCAGGCCTGGCGCCATTCCATTATTCTTCGGAGTTCCAGCATTTGTGTACCTTCCCTGCAATCGACCTTTGGGTTGTCGAGCCGGGGTGGTTCCGCACAGGAGAAAAAACCATGCAACAGATTCAATCCGACGACCTCAAGGGCGTTTCGGAAACACTGCTCATCCCACTGCATGATCGCGTGGTGGCAAGCAAAAGCGGCTCCAGCGGTTTCAAAGACGAGTTCGCCGAGAGCTAGGCGATGGCAGGTTTAGCTTGACCCGCCTGTCGGCATAAAACACTACGGCAAGTTCTGGGATGACCGGTTGTATCCAGGTCGGTCTAAACAAGAATTAGTCCGCAGAGGGGGATCCGATGAAGCGTACGTGGACGATCATAGGAGTGGGCGACGTGCCGGGCAGCTTCAAATGGTACCAGGCACTGTTCGGTCAGCCGGCTACCCTCCCTGCCCATGATTACTTTGGGCAGATCCTCGATTCAGATGGAACTGTCTTGCTCTGCCTCCACGAGTGGGGCGCCCACGAGCATCCCTCATTGATGAGCCCCGATCACGGGACACCGGGCAATGGCCTCCTGTTGTTCTTTCGTGTCGATGATTTCGACCTGGTGCTTCAAAGGGCACGTTCTCTTGTCACTCGGCTCGAAGAGGGGCCACACGTAAATCCGAACACTCAAACCAAGGAGTTCTCGCTCCGAGATCCGGACGGATATTACGTTACAATCAGTGCGCTCTCTGCGGCCTGACAAGGCGCTGCAGCTACCGAGCGCTAGCCTGGGCTTCATGGGGCAGCTCCGCCCGACTTCGCTCCCCTCGCTGGGCGGCTCTGCGGTCAGAGTGCCCATTCCGTTACGGAGTGCATCGTGGAGTTTCGATTATTCTGATGGAGTCACGAGATAAACTGATTGCGGAATAGTTGCTGAACCTTCACCTCGGGGCGGTGCAACAGGAGGGCATTGCGTCACTCCAGTCGAATACCAGGTAGCGCTCTACGCGTATCTGCAGCGGCTGGCGGGGCGAAAAGGTCACAATGATCGGGTCCCTTTCGCGAGAACCGCTTCATGAGCTGTAGTCATGGAGCCGGACGTGCCATGTCACGCACGGAAGCGAAGCGCCGCTTCTCCCTTGACGACCACGCCAAGGCGACTGGCGGCGTCGAGTGCCGTAAGGATGCGGATGTCATCGACGAAACGCCGATGGCGTACAAGTCCATTGATGCAGTGATGGAAGCGCAGCGCGACTTGGTAGACGTGGTGCACACGTTGCGCCAGGTGGTCTGCGTGAAAGGGCTGCCAGGAGAGGCTGCAATCCTCTCCCATAATCCGGGTGTAGGGTAGCGGCCACCCACCTGTCTTGGGCACATGTCCGCGCAGGTTCAACTCCTGCCACCCGGACCATTTCTTTCACATAGCCTGCTCGTGCAACGACAGTTTGCGGATTGCGTTGTCGGGCACTCGAAGACTTGGGGGCGATTGATAGAGTGCCAAGATCTATTTGGAAAATTCGCAACTTTCATGTTGCAAATAGTTTGGAATCATGGCATCTTCTAACATTTTCTTCAAGAAAGGACGCCCAAAATTGTCGGATTTAACCAACAAAACGATACGTGGTCAACATCGGCCAATTACTTGGCTGAGTTGCTATAGGGCGTCGCTCCAGTCGCGCTAGTCGACCTTCAGCGCTCTTCCGCAAAATCAAAAACTTAGTTGGGTGGTGCAGGCCGCGGGTACTTCGACTGTTAATCGACCCACCGCTGCCACTTATTCCCCCAGCCTAACTCACAACGGTCAGTGGTGATTGGCTACGGATACTTCTCTGGGTGAAATAGCCTTCGGGCTGTGAGGTTCGAATCCTCATGGGCGAAAGCCCTGCCGTGGCCGCCCGTTCCCTGACCAAAGTGATCTTTGTGCAGAGAGTTGAAAAAGTTTCGCCGGTGGTGAAGAGGAGAAATACTTCGCGCCATTGAACGACGCGCAGGCGGCGGCCATGCCGGGGATCAGAGTTCCAGGGACGGGGGCGTAGTCGCGAAGCACAAGGTACCTGGAAAAATCGTGCCTCGAGTCGGCTCTTCTCGCTGGTTCCCCGGCGAGTTCTTGAAACGTTGGGTTTTGGCCGGTGGCGAAGACTATGGTTACTTCGCCTGAGGAGCGGGAGATGCAGGTTCGAATCCTGCCGCGGGAATTATACCCGCGTAGCTAAATTGGCAAAGCACCTAGTGTTCCGTGGTCGCAGATTCCCCGGCCAAAGGAATTTAGCGCATGCAGCTGTTCAACAAAAAATCGGCGGGGTGAGTGTATCGCTGCGGGCTGTTCCAGAAAGTCTCTGGCATTGGATCGTCAGCCAGACCACCATGATGATTACGGTGAAGGATGATGACGCCGCGCTCGTATGGGTGAAGGAATGGTTTCTGGAGCAGAAGTTTCTCAAACGAATTCGGCGGCTTGATCTCGACACGACGCTTCGCAATGAGCGGATCGCCATGATTCCAGCGCCAGGAAAACATTGGTTCTGGTACGGCGGCAGACCCTTTGAGGTCTGGTTCTCGCGCGCGAAAACACGCACGAACGGAGTGGCAGGCGAGTCGAGTCCCTCACGTTCCGAACGTTGGGTAGAAAACGGTTCTTCCTCCAACAGTTCGTGGACGAGTCTGTGCCTAACGCGAACCCGGCAGTCCATGAATGAAGAGTAGACCACGACGATCATACTAAACAATATTTGCTGAATTCGACTACCATACCAGGTATAGTATAGTGAAAGCCGACTATAAAACTATGAGTCACACAGTCAAAGAAAAGCAAAATCTGCTCCTCAGAGCGAAACGTATCCAAGGCCAGGTGGAGGCTCTGGTGCGCGTTCTCAGCGAAGAGCGCGATTGCTCCGAAGTTCTGCAAGTAATGAGCGCAGCCCGAGGCGCCATGAACAGCTTGATGGCAGAGCTTCTGGAAGGCCACATACGGAGCCATGTTCTCAACGGGAAACACAAACCGTCTTCACAGCAGGTAGTGGCAGCAGATGAAGTGATCGACATGGTCAAGTCGTATTTGAAATAAGTGCCTCCTGGGTCAGGGAAGGACATTTACATGAGTGCTCCTCATTTAATCGAAAGAAGCCCTGCAAACGGTCCTCAGCTTCACGAGAGCTCGCATTCTCAGGATATGAAAGGGTCCGAAGGCTCGCAACATTCCGAACACGAGCACGGACTCGAATGGTCTGAACTGGCTCGCATTGCCTTTGTTGCGTTGGCGGCGGCTGCGGTTTGGTTTCGACTTTGGGAGCCATTTCCCCACGTCAGTGTAATCGGCATCGCGGCTACCCTGATCGGCGGATATCCCATCTTCAAGGAAGCCTTCGAGAACATTGTTGAACGAAAGATGACGATGGAACTCTCGATGACCATCGCGCTGCTCTCCGCTTTGGCGATCACAGAGTTCTTCACCGCTCTGGTCATCACTGGCTTTGTGCTTGCCGCGGAGGTTTTGGAGGGGCTCACAGTAGGTAGAGGCCGGCGGGCGATCCAGAGTCTTCTCGACTTTCTGCCCAGAACCGTCGCAGTCCGCCGTGATGGCCAGGTGATTGAAGTACCGTCTGACCAGGTTCAAGTCGGTGAGACCGTCATCGTCAAACCAGGGGGTCACATCCCTGTCGACGGCGTTGTGCTTGGTGGCCGCTCATTTGTGGAACAAGCTGCCATCACCGGCGAGGCCATGCCGGTTGAGAAAGCACCCGGAGATCATGTCTACGCCGGAACCATCAATCAATCGGGGGCACTGGAAGTCGACGCCCAAAGACTGGGGCGCGATACCACGTTTGGAAGAATCATTGAGGCCGTCGAACGCGCAGAAAAGTCGCGCGCTCCTATTCAGAAGACTGCTGATCGTCTGGCTGGTTACCTCGTCTACTTTGCCCTGGGAGCGGCAGTTCTGACCTTCATCATCACTCACAATGTCAGGTCAACCATTTCGGTCGTGATCGTTGCCGGAGCCTGTGGCATTGCAGCTGGAACTCCGCTTGCCATCCTCGGAGCCATCGGCCGCGCAGCTCATCACGGCGCCATCATTAAAGGGGGCCTCTATCTGGAAGCACTCTCGGCCGTGGATACGGTGCTTTTAGACAAGACGGGTACGCTGACTTTCGGTACTCCGCAGATCCGGGAGGTCGTCTCCGCCAATGGCTTCAGTGAGCAGCAGATTATAGCCGCCGCCAGCATTGCGGAGCGCAAATCCGAACATCCTCTCGCCAAAGCCGTTGTGGCGCGAGCAACGGAACTCGCCGTTCCGCTCGTCGATCCTGACGAATTCTCGTATACGCCCGGAAGAGGAGTCAGCGTCAGCTACAAAGGCGAGCAGATTCTTGTCGGGAGCATGGCGCTCCTTGTGGAGCACGGCGTGACGAGGGGCTTGCCCGCAAGTGGTAATGGTGCAGACGGGGCGTCGGAAGTCTACGTCGGGCGCGCCGGACAAGTCCTCGGGAGCATCCGAATTGCCGATGTTTTACGTCCGGAAGCCAAGAATGCGATTGCGGCAATGCGGCAGATGGGGTTGAAAACTGTTCTATTAAGCGGAGACACACAGGCCGCAACTTCATCAGTGGGCCGCGGTCTCGGAGTGGACGAAGCGGTGGGAGGACTGCTGCCGGAGCAGAAGGCAAAGTGGGTGACCGAGCTGCGTAGCAAAGGGCGCAACGTCGCGATGGTCGGTGACGGAATCAACGACGCTCCCGCTCTGGTGGAAGCCAATGTTGGCATCGCCATGGGATCGGGAACGGATGTTGCACGTGAGAGCGCGGATGTGATCTTGATCGGAAGCGATCTCTCGAAATTGGTGGAAACCTTGCGGGTTGCTCGCCGCTGTCGCGGCATCATCATGCAGAACTTTGTGGGTACTTTGGTCGTGGACACCGTGGGAGTGGGAATGGCAGCGTTCGGCTTTCTCAATCCGCTCCTGGCTGCCTTTATTCACGTGACCTCCGAGTTGGCATTCATCCTCAATTCCACGAGGTTGTTGCCTCGGAGTTCCGAAGCCGGACAATGAAATCGATAAAGTTGCAGCAAAAAGCGTGAGCTGTGAGTATGCATTTTGCTCATATCATCCAGAATCGAAAAGGTCTGGCTTCGGTAATCTTCTTTGTCCTTATCGTGGGAATTTCGACTGCCGCTTTCGTTTTGTTGTCTGGCAAATTTCAGGGACCGTTTGATGTAAACGAACTCTACGGCATATTGGATTGAGTGGCTTTAGAAGGAAGAACGGATGGAGCACCGTGAACGAGGATAGAGATTGTCCGCTGAAGACCAAACGTCTCGTCGTCGGACAAATTACGATTTGCCGGGGCTGCTGCTGCGGCAATGTCGAGCGCGGGCTGCCCGAAGTTCCGGTGGAATGGCTGAAGAGTGAATGGCGGAAGCGAGGACTGCTGAAGCGAGTCCAATTGACCATCAGTGGTTGTGCTGGGCCTTGTGACGTGCCGAATGTGGTCGTGATCACAACCTCATCGGGCACGGAGTGGCTGGGGAATATTGTTAAGTTCGACCAGTACCGGAGCCTGCTTGAGTGGGCCGTCCGGTGTGGCGATGCCGGCGTAATGTTAACCCTGCCACGCGAGTTCCATGAATGCAGGGTCAGTCCCTTCTGTTCGTAGAACTGTTGGAGAACTGCCCTGACTCTGCTTTGTTGACCGAGCAGCACGCCCGCCGTCCAGCTGTCATCCATACAAACCTCAGCGCCGCTTTGCTCCAAGCCCGAATGTCCCCCCGGGTTGGTCCCAATATAGGAAGAACCCGCAAAAAGAAAACTGCGTCGGAGTTGCTGCCGCGCGTTCACCGAGTGGTCTCCTTGCTTAAACGTTGGCTGATCGGAACTCACCAGGGAGCGGTCAGCCATAAGTATCTGGATTACTATCTGGATGAGTTCACTGTTCGGTTCAACCGTCGCAGCTCCAGGAGTCGGGGTAAGCTCTTCTTTCGCCTGGCGGAGCAAGCTGTTGCCGTCGATCCCGTCCCTTATGAGCGAATCGTCCGTGCGAGCTCCGACAAATTTAAGGGCAAAGCACAATCTGTAGTGGCTACCTGAGTCAGGGGGACACCCATCTCGACCGATTTTCAACATCCACCACGTTCAACATGCGGGGAAACGACACCCGTGCTCCGGAATCATAAGGTGTTTACGAACTGACCCCGACTTCTTGACGCACTCGAATGTCCTACGGTCTCAACCGAACGACCCGAACCTGTTGTGCTTACGCATCCAAATCTCCCGCTGTAGCCTGTCGATCTCCTCCTGGTGGGCTTTTTTCCCGTTTTCATCGCTTCCCGGAACTGCCGTTCCATTTTCGCCATAAACCCGGGGATTTTCTCCGGATGTCGCTCCAGGTTCAGCTGCATGACTCGCATGTCCGTGGGGAAACCGACAAATTCGCGGTGAGCAGAGGGCCGTGGAGGCCCACCAGCTTGTCCGGCAGGAGGAATAGGCGAGGGCAGGCGAAAAGCGTACATGCCGCCGCCCGCCAGAACCTCGTGCGGATACTGCAAGAGCCAAGTGCAGTTGTGCGAATCGAGAATCATGTCGGCCGAGACGACCACCCATTGCCCGGCGTCGGCTGCGGTGGGCCGCTGGCAGTTCCATATGTCGGACCCGGGAACAGTGGCCGCGGAATCGTTGGCTCCATAGGTGTCAATTTGCAGATTCCAGATTCCGTGCTTCTCGGCAAACTGCCTGACTTCCGGCAGCGCCTCATTCCAATCGACGTTGGAATCGCTGGCGAGCACGTATGCGGGCCTTCCCATGCCCAGCGCATTGAAATAGGTGAAGTAATAAGGGTATGCCCGCACCGCTGCAAACAGGCAACTCACAACCGGCAGCGCGGCGACCACCGTTGCCAAACGTCCTGCCAAAGGGGCCGAGTGTCGCAACTCGCCCAACAAACGCGGCAAAGGCGCCAACAACAAAATTAGCAGAACTAGGGGAATCGTGAAGTGACGGTAGCTGACGTCGAAGTGACCCAATATCGAAGCGCCCACGAACACGACGAGAGCGACCCAGAGCGCCCGCCAACGCGACTGCAGGTCCCGGCGAACGACCGGAGGCTTGGCGCCACCCCACCGCCTTCGAGCCCAAGCCATCGCGGAGGCCGGTAGGAGCAATCCGAGAAATCCCAAAGCCGATTTCAGGAAAAATAGGACCGGGAAGTAGAACCAGACGCCGAAGGGATATCTGTGGCCCAGGATAAAAGTGGGCCGGACGTAGATGACCGCGAGCATGAGAATCCCTCGCACATACAGCCAGGGCGGCATCAGCAGACGCCGTAGCGGCACCCACGCCGAACCGTGCCCCAGCAGATAGAGCACATCGGTGGTTTGGTTCCAGGAAAAAACGAAGTAGAAGGCGTAAACGACTGCCGCAGCTACGAGGATACCTTTTATCGTCGCCCGCCAGCGCGGCCGGCGCCAAGCCCGGCCCTCCACCTTGGTCGTCGGGTGGCCAGGGATGGGGAGCCAGCGCATGCTTAACGCGAACAGTCCGAACGCAAAGAACATTAGGCCGGCGGAGAACTTCGAGAGCAGTGCACCCCCCAGATACACCCCGAATCGCACAAGGTTCCGGCGGTTCGGCTCCTCCCAGACTGCTGCAAACCACCAAAGGCACGCAGAGCGAACAGCGTGACTGCCACGTCTGTCAGAACCAACGGCCCGAATGTGAGGAACACTGGCATGCTCACGTAGACACTTAGGCTAAGCAGTCCGGCCCATGGCCCTCCGAGGCGGCTGCCATACAGGTAAATGACCCAGCCCAGCGCCAGTGTCAGAAGCAGCATCGGAATTCGCGCCCAGACCAGCGTCGTGACGGGATCATTCCATCGTTCGAGCACCCATTCTCCGAAAACCCACTCCCCCATGAAGGCATGCGGGAGAAACTGGCGGCTGGCTGTCCAAGAAACGTGGGAGTAGTCGGCGCGGGTTCCACGCAAGGTCAACGAAATCCCCGTGAGCAGCTTGGCCAATGGCGGATGTTCTTCGTTCAGGCGCAGGTCGAGTTTCTGAACGTAACTCAGTCCGGCGCCGATGTGCGCGACCTCGTCAATCGCGACAGACTCTCGCAAAGCAGCCCCGCCAGAAAGAACGGCCATCAATAGCAACAGCAGTCCAGCCACGAGATGGAAAAAGAAGGATTGATTGTTGGACGACATAGGAATTCGATTTAGAATTCCGGGCGGCCATCCTTCGACGATGATTGAACCTCAGCTGACTTCAACGATGATTGACGGATGAAGTGCGCCTGCGGCGCCGATGATGTTGAGGGGTCTGCTCCGGCAGATGTTTAGAAAACTACGTTTTCAGACGATCGATGACAATTAATAGGTGAGCGCTCCGTGAAGCCCGGTGATCGTGCTGGCGATCCTGCTCTACAGCTTTTTAGGCTCTGGCATCGGCGTGTAAGCCACTGCGATCTGGAGGGCACCCCACTTCTCGCGGGTTTTCGAGAAGCGGGGTTTTCCCTGCGCCCGCCAAGTTCACGTTCCCGCGTTGTCGCCTCGGCATCCGAAGGCCGGGTCCCTCCACGCTAGCCCCCCGTTTCGCAAACCGCGAGAGCGAGGCGCTCCTGTTTCTCGGCGCCGGCAGTAAACTCCGCCTAGTGAATTCCCTTGGCGTTGAGATGCGGGCCGTACTTTTTGTCGGAGCCTTGAATGTGGTTGACCAGCCAGTTTTTGAGGAAGTTCATCACCTCCAGTGAAAGGCAGGCGACGGTGCCAGCCTTGTATTTTGCCTGGACCTCGAGAACCTGCTTGGTAAGGTCGTCGTGCTCCTTCTTGCGGGCGGCGGCGGCGGGATAGGCGGTTTTGGCAAAGAACTGCTCTTCACGGTCGAAGTGGACTTTGGTGTAATTCACCAATCCATCCAGAATCTTGGCGAGTGCTTCCTTGCCTTTGCCGGCGGTGATTGCGTCATACAGTTCGTTCACCATTCCGACCAGTTTCTTGTGGTCATCGTCGATTACGTTGACGCCCACGCTCAGTTTATCGTTCCAAGTCATTAACGGCATTTGCAGTGTGTCCTTTCCAGTTGGGTTATGGGTATCGCGAACTCTGTTCGAGGCCTCGTAATTTTTCCACGATGGCGCGCGCGGCGGCGGAGCTCTGATCGAGGGTGGCAGCGATGCCTTCGACGCTATCGGCGGCCTGTTGGGCATACTGCGAGACGGTTTTCAGTGAGCAGTCGTAGCTACCGATCGCGGTGGTGACGCCAGCGACCGCGGTTCGGATGGTGGCGAAGTCCTCGTGTACGGCCGCTACCGACGCAGCCAGTTCGCGGTTGGCCTGGCGGATGGAACGTAATTGCCCGTCGATATCTTCGGTTGCCTTGGCCGTCTGTTTGGACAGAGCCTTGACTTCGCCCGCGACCACGGCAAAGCCCCGGCCCGCCTCGCCCGCGCTGCCTCAATGGTTGCGTTCAGCGATAACATGTTGGTTTCCTGGGCGATTTTATTGATTAGTTCGGCGGTGGACGCGATCCGGTCGACCGCCCGGCCCAACTGGCCAATGCGCTCCGAGGTTTGGTCCGTTTGCGCAGTGGCTTGCACAGACGCTTCCTGGGATTGCTGGACGCACGTCTTCACTTCGGAAATTGCGCGCAGCATTTCGCCCATCATGCCCGACACCATGCGGACGTTCATCACCACCATGGAAGCCGTATTCGAAGCGGCCGCGGAGTCTTCTTCGGCTTGCCGGAAGCCCACGACGACCTCGCGCACAAGTTCGGCTACCTGACCGGCGTCGCTCGCCCCGGGCTCGCGATCAGCACTCGCAGGAGGCGGTTCGGGCGCGGCGGTAAGGCCGTCCGCTTCGCCGCTGGCTTGCTGACCAACGCGGCCTCTACACGGTCAGGCTGGCTTGGTGACCGACCTCATTCCAAGACCGTATCCGTGGCTTTCCCTTCTAAAGTCAAGCTGGCCGCGAGCCGATGCCTTGAAGGCGGGGAGCAAACGGGGCCAAGGGAAAGCGGTGAAGCGCTGTGATCGAGACCGACTCGAGTTTCTATAAAGATCTGCTGGACCATATGAGCGATGGCGTGTACTTCGTGGACCGCGATCGGCGCATTCTGTACTGGAACGAAGGCGCCTTTCGCTTGACCGGATATAAGGCCGACGAACTCGTGGGCCGGTGTTGCCAGGACGAGACGTTGTGTCACGTGGATTCCGCGGGGAACAGGTTATGCCAGGAAGGTTGTCCCTTGACCGCCAGCGTCAACGACGGGGGGTCGCACGAGGCGCAGGTTTTCCTGCGGCATAAGCAGGGGCGGCGGGTGAGTGCGTCAAGAAGTCGGGGGTCAGGCAGATTGGGGCCCGCGGGTACCAGCCGCGGAAGACCTCCTCCAGTTCGTTTGTTGAGGACCTTGGTCCGCGTCTGTAATAAGAGGTGGGCGCCCCGCAGTGTCCACTGCATCTGCTGCTTCTTCACGAACCGTCGGCTCACCACTTGGTTGATGGTCGATTCCACGAAGGCCGTGCCGATCGTTTCCCCCTGTCGGTACCGCTCGGCGAAGTTCGGTATGAACTCGGAGTTGTTGCGTATGTACGTCTCGAACTCTGCAAGTCCGTCGGCAACCTTCCTCGCGGGAACGGAATGCGCCTGGATCAAGCTCAGCTCCATGGACAGGTCGGACAGTCGATCGAGCGCTTCCTCGGCGTTCCCGTGCCAGAGCGGACGCTTCACGCTCTCCAACCGCTTCGATACGTCGTCGCCGGTCTGGGACCGCTCTTCCTGCAATGCCTTGGTTTGCTGCTGCAGAACTGTCAGCCGCATGGCGATGTGGAACCAATCGATCAAATGCTCGCTGAACGGATGAAGATACTGCGGCACGCGGCGCACATCCTCGCCGCCATCTCCAGTTAATGGATCCTTCAGCTGCGGCGGATTAAGTTTCTGGAGAGATCATGATTTCCTGGGCACCAGTTAGCAATGAGTCCCCAGAAGATTGAAATGAGGGCCGAAAACTTCCTTAACCATCACTTCTTGGGTAGATCAATTTGCCAAGCGTTCCGTCCGTGGGTTGCGGCGGCCAACAGCCTGGCCGACGGATCTAATGTCAGGCTGAGCACGGCAACGTTAGGCAAGGCCGTCCCCAACGTGCTCCACGATACGCCGCCGTTGCTGCTAACGAAGACTCCAAGGTCCGTGCCGGCGTAAAGAGTATTGGCGAGAACGGGATCGATCACTACGTCGTTCACCGGTATGTTGGGCAGGTTTCCGCTGATATCCGACCACGTCGTACCACCATTCAAGGTTACAAAAACGTGTCCCAGGGTATCGCCCTGCGCAAAACCTGAGAACCCTGAATACGTGGCATAGGCGGTTGTGGAGTTCGCAGGGTCAACAGCGATGTGCGAAACATACCGAGGCGGCAATCCCGTGGTGACGTTGGTCCAGGTCGTGCCACCGTTTGTGGTCGCCACGATTTGGCTGTCGGTCGTCCCAGCATAGATCGTGGTAGAGCTGGAGGGCGCAACCGCGATCGCGGAGACGTTCCCCGTGCTTCCCGGCAAAGGTTGTGGAGAGATCGAAGCCCAAAGGGTCCCGCTGTTGCTGGTTTTATAAACCTGGTTCGTGCCGTAATACAGTGTGCCCGAGATTGAAGGGTCCTTCACCAGGGGCGGAATAAACAATGCGGGGTCACCGAAGTTAATGCCGCTGTTTATTGTCGTCCACGTAGAAGGATTGCTCGGAGTGGTAGATATTTCAACGCCGCCAGGGTAATTGCAAGTGGTATAGAACGTATACGGGCTGGTGGTGTAGTCAATGGCGCCAAAACCGCCGTCGCCGCAGGTCACCGCGCTCCAGTCTGCCGGCGCTGCGCCGAGAACCAGGGAGCCGTTGTCCTGCGTACCCCCGAGCGCATTGCCCTGGCCATCAAAAACAAACCCGGGATAGAACTGAATGGTGGCGAGGGTGTCATTCAAACCACTCCAGTTCAGTTTCTTGGGAGTCGCGGCGTCGCCAGTTTTCCAGATCCCGCCGTCGTTGGCTACATATAGAGTCTTTCCGTTCGCCGAAAACGTCAGTGCATGGACATCCGTGTGCAAAAGATTCCTCGAGCTACCCGTCGATGCCCCGACGAGCGTCCAGGTGTTGCCACCATCGGTCGAGCCGATTACCGTGGTCTGCATACTTTGTGGGTAGTTGTAAATGCCGCCGGCATAGACAGTATTCGAATCTGTGGGCGAGGCCGCAATGGCGATATCGTAATAGCATTGCTTGCTGCAGAAGTCCGGAGCATTGGTGGGGTACCAGTGCTGGGCTCCGTCCGGGGTGGAGTAGACGCCGACGAAATTGTCACCCAGTGAAACTGCCGCGTACAAAACTTTGGGATTGAAAGCCGATGCCGTGAGCGCAATGCGACCGGCGTTGGTTCCGTTGGGCAGCACGTATGCGCCCGTCCCATTGACCGCCGTCCAGGTTTGTCCGTCGTCGCTGGACATATAAACGCCATTGACCGCATTCCCGGTAGTTTCGCCCAATGCAGCATAGGCGACGCCGCCGCCAACGAAAAATACTGAAGTGCCCGCAGCCTGAATGTTATTCAAGTTTCCCGCGAGAACCGCCGTCCATGTGTTGCCTCCATCCGCTGACCTGTACACGCCCGAGGCGGGACAATAATCTACAGTTGCGAGCACAACTTGGTTGTTGCCGGGATCTACTGCAATCGATCCGATATAGGAGCCTGAGAATCTGGAGTTCAAAGTACCCGCACCTGATTCGCACACGCTGAACGTACCACCTGGACCACCGCCCATCAGAGCCCAGCTCGACCCTCCGTCGGTCGACTTAAGGATTCCCGCACCGTAGTAGCCGTCGCCGTTAAAATTTTCTTCTCCAGTGCCTACGTAGATGTTTTGCGAATTTGTGGGGTCAATGGCAATACTGCCTATAGCGAGCGAGGGTTGGCTGTCGGTGATGGGAGTCCACGCTGCGCCACCGTTGGTCGATTTCCAAACGCCGCCTTCGGCTCCGCCCACGTAAACGGTGTCGGGGGTGTTAGGATCAACCGCAATTGCGGTCATTCGCCCCGCGGCTGTCGGGTAGCCTCCAGCCACATCGCCCGGTAAAGGAACGATGTGATGGGTTCCAATCTCTTTCCAAGCTGTCGTCGCTTGCGATTTTGCCCCCTCGACAGCTTGCATTCTCCGCAACTGATCAAGGGCATGCAAACGCGCGCCATGAGGGATGCGCGCCAGCGGGTAGGCGCGCTGTTTGTAGAAATAGTCCATCCGCGCTTTGATCACCTCAGGGCCTTCTTCTTCCACGAAAATCTTCTGCGCCTGCGTCGGAAGTGGGCCTACCGCCAATAACAAAGCGGATAATAAGCACGAAAAGCTTGTAGACAGAATTTTGTTGCGGGCGATTAGTGACTTCATGGATAGCCTCCTCTGCCGAAATGCTCTCTTATTCGGTTGTTGTGTTTTTCTAGGAATGGACCCCAATTTAACATCGAGGATAGTAGTGCGCTTTCTATGCCCTGTCAACAATTGTTCATGTTCGCCGACCTTTTTCACTAGCCAGCAACATTGGCTCGTTGTGTTGTGGAAAACAATATGAAGTCTTTCAACAGAAGGCCGCGACCACCTAGGCGCCAGCTCGGCTCGCTGCTGTCCGCACCGCCATCGTCGCAGGTCGAATTTCTTGACTGCGGAACCATTGAACGTCGAGTGAAGGCCAAGCAAGGCTCCCGAGAATTTCAGGTGGCTCGGCGAACGATTCCTAGCTACGAAGCGGTTCATATGATGGTAGGCGATTCCGATTCTGATAGATTTCACAAATCAGTTTGAAGAGGCGCAGCCCGTGATCGCGTTGCTTGCATCGACGTGCCCATTCATTGACGCGTTCCTGAGCGCGGCCTAAGATTGGGCGTTCTAAGGAGTGCCCTGTGATCGGTCAGGTTCTCGGCCATTGCCGGATTGTGGCGAAGATTGGCGAAGGAGGAATGGGAGTTGTCTATCGCGCTTACGATGAGGTGCTGCACCGCGACGTGGCCCTAAAAGTCGTCAAGAAGGATGTTCGTTTAGATGCATCGTCGAGTCAGCACTTGCTCCGCGAGGCACGGGCTTCTTCTTCTCTCGCCCATCTCAACATCTGCACGATTCACGAAGTTGGTGAGAGTGAGGGTGAACTCTACATCGTGATGGAGTTGGTCGAGGGCAAGTCGCTGGCCGCCATGTGTGCGGGTGGGGGGCTGGCGCCAGAATCGGTCCTCCGCTATGGCGTTCAGATCGCGAGCGCACTCGCCCGTGCTCACGACCGCGGTATCGTTCATCGGGACCTGAAGACGGCAAATATAGTCATCACCGTCGAGGGTTTGGTCAAAGTTCTTGATTTCGGTCTAGCCAAGAAGGTGGGCAGCGGTATATTCGAGGGACCGACGCAGTCCTTCGCAACCATAGAGAACACGTCCAGCGTAAGCGGCACTTTGCCGTATATGGCGCCCGAAATCCTGCGTGGCGAGGCAGCCGACCATCGGAGTGATCTCTGGGCGCTTGGGGTTGTCCTCTATGAAGCGGCTTCTGGACGCCTTCCATTTGAGGGTCGCACTGGTTTCGAGATCAGCTCGGCGATCCTGCGCGAAATTCCGAACCCGCTCGGTCCTCCCGTGCCTCCCGGCCTGTGGGCCGTTATTCAACGCTGCCTGGCTAAGGAACCGATACAGCGTCATCAGCGCGCGGGTGAAGTTCAGGCAGCTCTGGAGGCCGTCCAGTCTGCGTCGATCGTTTCCCCTGGCCCCGCCCCCGATTCCAACGCACCCAAGACTACCATCTTGCACAGTGTGCAACACGCGCAGGTGAAGAAGGGAGACTTTCTTTTGTTGGTGGGAACGACGAAAGGAGCATTCATCCTTCGCTCAAATGCGCAACGGAGCCGTTGGGAGGTGGGCGGTCCTTATTTCCACGGGCACAATGTTTACGCGATGGCGTTTGACGGCCGCGGAGACCAACACCGCATCTGGGCATCGACGCAGAGCTATTGGGGTACCCTGTTACGGTCCAGCGACGATTTCGGGAAGAGCTGGACTAATCCGCAGCAGGCCCCCATTCGATTTCCTGCCGATACCGGCGTTTCCTTGAAGAACATTTGGCAGATAGCGCTCGGCCGACCCGACGAACCTAGCATACTCTATTGCGGCGTTGAGCCGGCCGCGCTTTTCGAAAGTGGCGACCAAGGCGAAACCTGGTCGCTAGTGCGCGGGCTGTTCGATCATCCACATCGTCCCCGCTGGATGCCAGGAAACGGCGGACTGGCTCTGCACACCATTTTGGTCGATCCGCGGGACAACCAGCGAATATATGTGGCAATCTCAGCCGGCGGGGTTTACAGGACCGATGACGGCGGATGCACTTGGACTGCGCAAAACCGTGGCATCCGTGCCATGACCATGCCCGACAAATATCCCGAGTTCGGGCAATGCATACACAAAATCGCAATGCATCCTGATCGTCCCGAACGCCTCTTTCTGCAGAGTCATTGGGGATTGTACCGGTCTGACAACTTTGCCGAAAACTGGACAGACATCGCCAATGGAGTGCCGTCAGATTTCGGTTTTGCCATGCTCATGCACCCGAGAAATCCTGACTGTGCGTACATCGTTCCGGTCGAGTCGGACGAGTTCCGATGCGCATGCGACGGCCGGCTGCGGGTTTATCGAACCCGCAACGCTGGCTCCTCATGGGAGTCTCTCATGCGCGGCTTGCCCCAAAAACGCGCTTACGAAACCGTCCTGCGTGACGCATTGACAGCAGATTCGTTCGATCCAGTCGGAATTTATCTCGGTACGCGGAGCGGCCAGCTCTTTGGCTCGCGTGATGAAGGAAGGACATGGCAACAGATTCTCCAAGGTCTGCCGTCAGTGGTTTGCATACGCACTGCAGTCGTGGAGGATGCCTCTGGCGGTTCACGGCCAACATTACCGAAGACTGCGGTTGCGCCATCACATCGGACGAAATCTGCGTCGAAAAGCACCACGAGTCGACGAAAGAGGTGATTCCATGCCGGTCACTTTTCACATACCGGGGGCTCTGCGAGAATTTACGGCAGGACACGATACGGTCAAGATCGAACACTCTCCCGCAACGTTGGCCGAGTCCTTGTCGGTGCTTTGGACACTTTATCCAGGCGTTCGAGATCGCATCACGACAGAGCAAGGGCAAGTGCGCGAACATGTCAATATTTTCATCGGAGACGAAAACGTCCGATACACGGGCGGCCTGGCGAGTCCCGTCACGGCCGGGTCTGAGATTTCGATTGTCCCCGCAGTCAGCGGTGGCTGGGAAAAGATTCTACTGTTCCGCAACAAACGGTAATGGGCTTCTGTCTGAGCGGATGAACGCGCCAGCAATCCCAAGCGCGCTGAAAGCCACCCTCGGCTAAAACGAAAGCGCCCCAGACTCGATCGAGTCGCGGGACGCTTCTTCAAACCGTTCGAACAGCCCTCCCCCGAAAGCTGCTCAAGTGCAAGCCTACGTTCTATTCCACGCGGTGGGTATGGCTCCAACGGGCTACTGTGGAAAAACGACAACGTTACTCGCCTGGTCGGCGTCGGTGTAAGTAACTTTCGCAAACTCGAAGACACAGCAGCACAGCTGAAAGTCTTCTGTTGGGACCTGAGAACAATCGAGTCCAAGGATTTCGAGCAGAGAACCCGGCCCCTCTCAATCGTGGCCGGGTCCATTTTCGATCAGTCCGCCCATTGGGCCTCTACTTCTGGGGTGGTGTTTGGACTCTGGCGAGTTGGTGCGAAATGCGAAAGGATTTTCGGAACTTCCGCGTGGATCGCATGGCCGAACTGCGTGTCGTTGAACAACAGTTTCCGGCGGACCCCAAGAAATCCTTGCAGGCTTTTATCGCGAAGATGCGGGAGGAGTCGTCCCCAATCTGAGGCTCCGCAATCACGATGGGAACGTGGCTCGTGAAATGTGAGAACCACCCGATACACGTATTGAGCTTTTTGGGACGGTTCTTCCACCGTGCGGCGTTGGATGCTTGAGTTTCTAGACCTGAAATCAAAACACGGGTATGGGAAAACGTCTTTTGAAATTCTGCAAGGTCTGCCTCGCTAGGTTGGCGGATTTCGGTGACGGTTCGCTTCGCGTTGCCGGCTGCGGCGTTTAGATTGTCGAGAGTACGCTCCATCTTTGCCGCGAGCTTGTTCGCCTGTCGTGAGTTGAAGCGCAAAGGAGAAAAGGAAAATGAAAATACTGTGCCTTGATCGCCCGCTTCCGGGCGCCACCCTTGAGAAGGTTCTACCGCACCTGCAGGACGAGGTTCGCCATGTGTGGCAGGCATACAAAAATGGCATCGTCAGGGAAATCTATACCCGTCAAGATCGTCTGGGGGTCGCGATCATCTTTGAGTGTGCGAGCATTGTCGAGGCCAAGGATACCTTCGCCGATCTCCCTTTAGTGAGGGCTGGGCTCATCGAGATCGATACCATCCCGCTCGGTCCATTCCTGCCCTGGGAGATGCTCTTCGAATCCGCCGCCACGTAGCGCGCCATCATCGACAAATACGAGAAAACTATAAGCCCTTAATCAATGGAGGGTACTCAACTCAGATGAACACATCACCAGCTGTCCTTCTGACCGGTGCCACTGCGAGCCACGGGTAGTGCGACTGTCCGGCCGCGTGAGGCTATACCACACCTGCTACTCCGTGGTGATCCGGAGGTCTCCGGACGGACCGCGCTCCTCTGATACACCCTCTCAAAGCGCGGCGCCCTACAGGTTTGATGCTTGGAACTAAGGGAATGCAGGATTCGATTATTCCAAGCTGAAAAAGATGGAGTCCATCCTGTCGCAGGAGGATGCATACCTTCCCATACCGAGCGAGGCAAAGCTTTTCAACTGCTTTGCCGGGACGCGCTGAAGGGGGCATTGGTGCGCGATGTCAATTCGGAGGTTCCTTATGTCGGCTTTCTAGTCCAATACACCCCCGTACCTACTCAAGCGGCAGTTGTATGGAAGTGCAGAATTTGAACTTCTTCGCGCGCGCGTCTTACCTCTCACGCCTCCTGCCAGCCTGCACCAGATGTGAGGAAGAACCCCTTTTAAGGAATAACGACAGCGGGCGACCGCCTCCGGCCACCCGGTGGCAATCAGTGATGGTCGTCCCTACGGCGACAGTCGGCGATTGCGTCGAGAATAGGCAGATTCGAAATCTGCCAATTTGGTCTTCCGGAACAGTCATCTCCGCCTCAGTCAGCCGATAAGTTCATCGCTAGTCGCTGCCGCAGTGTGCGGGAAGTGTGTCTCTTTTGCGATGCATGCGGGAAACCTCGATAGATCGCAGAGTTGGCCTGTCGAATTTGTGGCCCCGTCAATCACCGTCACGTTGGTGCTGCTATCGTTGGCCACGTAGATTTTGTTCGTTATCAGATTCACGGCCGCTGCCATCGGGAAGGCGCCGGTGGGCACGGTCTGGGTTGCATTGCTCGCCCCATCAATCACTGTGATACTGTTGCTGTCGCTGTTAGCGACGTAGATCTTGTTAGTCACAAGATTGACTGCCACAGCCAGAGGGCCCGTCGCTGCACCCACTGATTGCAACGTATTGGTCGTTCCGTCGATTACCGTGACGTTACTACTACTTTGATTAGCCACCTTCTAATTGTCTCGTTGCTTCAGCAATACCCAACAGGTTGGGTTGAGATCCCTCGCTCCCCGAATCTGCTCGTATCAGTTGATTTTCGGCTGGTTCCGAGACCGAGGAGTGTCTGAAATGCGGCTGCAGGTGTCTTGCGACGGTTGCGTCGAAACACGAATTCGTTGAGGTAGACCTGGAGTTGGGCCTTGCTCACTCCGTGGTAGGTGCCAATCAACCACTGTTGGAGGTTCACCCAATCGCCCGATCGGCATTCCGCAAACCTGGCGACGATATGAGCACCCTTGATGGATACGGACTTAGCCGTCCTTCGCCAACTCGTCCGACGCCGTAGGCCTCTGGGCGCTGATCCGGTTTCTTTGCTCCACGCGTCCTTCAGACCCCACCTCACGGTAACGCCGTTGCGCTTTGTTACCCTTCACCTCCATCAGGTTAGGGCGGGGCTTGCACCCGCAAGCCGTCGAACATGCACGGCGTACAAAGAGAAAGCCGCCGTGACAACGGGCGGCTTGGCTTGGTCGGGCGAACAGCGTTGGAGAAGGCGGATCGCCCTTCTAACATGGGAGTGAAACTTATGGCGTTACCTTGATCACTGTGCCGCCGCCGTATTCGCCGCCATCGTTCCCGCCATAGGCAGCGGTGGTATAGACGTTGCCTTTCGTATCGAGCGTCACGCCGCCCATGGGTGACATTCCGTCCGGTTGCTGGTCGAAGTTGTAGAGCGTTGTTATGGTGCCGTCGGGAGCCAGTTCGTACACGTTGCCCAGGTTCGAAGGGCCGCCGTCCAGCGTTGTGCCGTAGAGGTTGCCTAGCTTGTCGAAAGTCAGCGGTCCATACATCGGGTAATAACCGTCCGTACCGCTAAAGGTATGCAGGACGGTTTCTTTGCCGGCCACCTTGCCTTTCGCGAGTGTGAACTCGAAGATCACGCCGCAGCCCCAGGTGCAGCCAGCGCCGCCCGCCTGCGTGGTGCCATAGAGCTTGCCTCCCTTGAAGATGGGAGCGCCTCGGGGCAGCATGCCATCGGCCGCACCCGTGAAGTTGTAGAGCACGCTGTAGGCGCCGGCCGCAGTGATTTCGTATAGGACTCCGTAGCCATAGGCGCCACCTCCCGGGGCTACACCGTAAATATTGCCCTTCGTGTCGAGTGCGACCCCAGAGTCAGGGACTCCGCCGTCGGCCTGGCCGGTGAAGTTATGGAGCGTGGTCAACACTCCATCCGGAGTGAGCTTGAACACGGTGCCATTGCCGTAGCTGCCGCCCCCGTTAGTTGTGCCGTAGAGATTGCCGAGCTTGTCGAAAACCAGCGTGACATAGTATGGGTTCGTGCCGTCACTACCGGAGAAGGAATGCAGGACAGATTCGGTGTAGTTCTTACCGCTCTTGGTGAGCTTGTAAATCGTTCCGCAATTGCAACTACTGCCGCCGTTAATGGTGGTGCCGAAGAGATTGCCTTTCGTGTCAAGGGTCAATCCTCCGTATGGTTCTGACCCGTCGCCGTACTGGTTGCCGGCGAATGTGTGCAGAATCGTTTCGTTGCCGGTCGTGGTTAGCGAGTACACGATGCCATCGCCGGTGTCTCCCGTACCGTTTCCGCCTTCCATGGTCGTGCCGTAGAGAGTGGTTCCCTTCAAGACCGGGCCCGCACAGGGCGTAGCTCCGTCGGGGCTGCCGGTGAACTGGTGCAGCAACTTTTCGGTTTGAGCCTGCGCCGGGCGAGCGGCAATCAGCGGCAGCGTAGAAATCACAGCGAGTGTCAGAGCGATACGCACAATATTCATAAGAACGAACCTCCTTGGGAGTGTTGCCTCAGCGGGTGCAGCTTCTCAACGGGGGAACTGCTCGTCGGAGCAGGGGAACGCATTAATACAAGCACCAATGAGCGGTTCCTGTCAGTGAGAGGGGTCACATGCTGATGTGTGGTGATCGACCAAGAACCCCAGCACGAAACCACGCCAAACTCAACTGTCGCAAAATCTCGGTTACAGAACTAAGGTTTTTCACGAGCGCGACTTCCGCTCCGAGTTGTTCGAGTCGGCGGCGATGCGCATCGAAATCACTTTGCAGGGCTAGAACACCGATGGTCATTTTTCAGTCATTCGCTAATCGTCGTTCGCTTGACACTTCTCCCGACTTCGTGGGGCGCAACCCTTGTGCTCTGGTTGCTTATCTCATTCTAAATTAGGTACTTGGGGGCGACCCGTTGTCAGTGTTGCTCAGAAGCGGGCGCTGATCCAACTTCCGTCACGCTCAAGATTTTGAATTTTTGATCTGCGCCGGAGTTCGCTGGATCGCCAGAGAGATAGGCGTTTTTTTTATCGACGCGCAGCGCGAGCGTGTCACCGAGTCCAATCTCCTTGTTGTCCACCATACAGTGCTTGCCAGAACACTCCACCTGATAGATCTTGCCGGCAGTTTGAATCCGGAGAACATGGACCCATTGCGGCGCGCCGCCTCCGCCCAACATAATCATGCCGCCGCCAGCGGGGTGAGTGCCGCCAACCGGAGTGCCCATCACGGGCGCCGTTGGAATTGCCGTGATCGGCGCGCCGCCCGTAACCGGGACACCAGTCACTACGCCACCCGTGGTGGGCCCGGTCGGCATAACGACGACTGGCGCACCACCTGTAACTGGGACGGCAGTTACCGGCGCCGTCGCTATCACAGGAGTAGCCGCGCTGGCTGTACTCACGGGAGACGCCACCGCGTTGGGAGCGGTCGACCAGCCAACTCCGTGCTGACCTTTAACCTCCATGCCCGTGCCAATGACGATAGCCGGTTCAGGCCTTGGGCCCGCGCCCTTGCCCTTGCCCGAAGGCGCGTTGGCAGAAGAGGGATTGGCCAGAGAGGAAGCGGGCGGTATTGGCGGTATAACTTTTAACTCTGTCGTCAGGATGCGAAGCTTCTCTTCGCTTCCTTCCGCGCTGGTTGGGATGTAAGCCCAGTCGCCATCCACTCGAAAGCGGACAGTATCGCCGACGGTAATTGGATTGTCGCCGATTTTGCACTCTTGGGCACCGAGCCCGAGGGGCCTCATCTTTGTGCACATCAAGAAATAGATCCTGCTGTCAGTCGAGACCTGATAGAAGTATCCATGCTTGGAGACGACCGAGAGCACGCTTCCGCTCACGTTGTACTGGTCGGCAGCTTTGTCATCTGCGAGGGATAAGACTACACAGGATGTGATCGCCGCGAGGAAAATGACTGCGCTCAAAAAAGACCTTAGTAGGGCCCGTGACATGTGGAACCTCCGTTCATGATTCTATTCTTGCGGGGTGTGCGGTGAGTATCTTTAAGGGGTGGGGGACAACGGTGGACATCTACTTCGCTGTTGCGCGACGGGTACTCAGGCGCTTGCGACCTTCGCGTTCCACTTCGCCCGCGTTCCGCGGACGAGCGGGGCTGCTCTCGAGACCGTTACGAATGTCGCGGCGCAATTGTTCCAGTTTGAGCGACCGCAACTCGTCGTGGGCTTCCATGATGCACAGCGCTTCGCGGACTAGCGCTGGCGGAGTTGTAGCGTCCGGAGGAGACCCTGCGGCGAACCAATTTCTCGCTGCCACCAGGCCTTTGCGGCGAATTTCGGATACGGGAATTTCAACTTTTCGTCGCTTGGCGTCGGCTACGAGTTCCTGCTCGAGATCGCCGAGGCGGCGCGCTTTGTCCTGACGGATGAGTTCGCGGACGTACTCGCTGGGGGTGCCCCAATCTCCGGAGGCGACCTGTCCTTCGACGTATTCTTTAAGGGCTTCGGGGAGAGAGATGTTCAGCGAGGCCACGGGCATGGCTTCATAATGTGACAGTTTATGAAGGTTAAGATGAGGTGTTGCGAAATCGGCGCCATGCGGGTAAGATTGTCTTACCATGCAGACCAAAGTTTCCACGAAGGGACAAGTCGTTCTTCCGGGGCCACTTCGGCGCCGCCTCGATATCCGTGCAGGCGATCCGCTGGACGCCAATATAGAGGATGGGAGTATTGTGTTGACGCCGCGCAAAAAACGGACTTATAGAGCAAGACTTGTGACGGATCCGGTTACCGGACTACCGGCGCTGAGCGCGGGCCCGAACGCGCCGACGTTAAGCAGCAAGGAAGTTGAAGAGATCCTGGCAAACTTCCCATGATCTACTTGCTCGATGTGAATGCTCTGGTCGCCCTCGGGTTCATTAATCACGAATTCCACGCTCGCGTTGCTTCCTGGGTCCAATCGAGTAATGCACCGCAGTTGGGGAGTTGCTCGATCACCGAGCTCGGATTTCTGCGTGTGCTAGCTCAAGCCCCGGCCTATGGATTCACCGTCGCTCAAGCGCGCACACTCTTGCTGCGCCTTAAGGAAGGCCGCACCGCCCGCCTCACATTTGTTGCAGACGAACACGATGTTTCTCATCTTCCGGGTTGGGTCAGAGCGCCTAAGCAAATTACCGATGGTCACTTGAGCAAGCTTGCCAGCGCGATGGGTGCGGTCCTAGCAACGCTGGACGGTAACATTCCTGGTTCATATCTGATTCCGAGATAGTGTTTGCTTTGTTGGCACGGCATTTGCTGTAAACACCCATACGCCTTTCCCCATTGCTGGAGCTGGGTGAAGAGGGTCGTTAACTAGGCTTGTCCCTACCGAAAATGCCATCCGGCGCGAAATGCCTTTGAAATCAGCGGCTTGGAAGGATGTTGAAACTGAGGCTCGCCAAAGCCAGGCGATCAAAATATAACAATGTAACAATGTTACATTGCGCTGAGAACTGCTAAATGGATTTTTCGGTAGGGACACCTGGAGGCGGTCGCGAGGCCGGTTCGACTTACGTTCCGATGGCGGCCAAGGCCATCCGATCCTATGACGACATGGTTGGCGGTGTGCACCGACGCCTTCATGCTCGCTGCTTATGACCTTCTAGCCATCAAAAGAGCAACTACCCACCACATGTTCGTGGATGATATGCAAAAGAAATATTCTGCGGTGCATTCCGACACCGGACTGCGCTGCGTCGATAATGGGCAAAGTTGCTTCCGCGGGAGGCCTGAGTTCTGGAATCGATCTCGCCTGGCGTATGGTTGAACGGTATTACGGAAGCGAAATCGCGCAAGCAACTGCTGACTACATGGAATATAAAGGTGAACTGTGGAAGAACGTGTCCTTTCGGCAAAGCTGCGTAATCGCAAAACTGTGTGTCCGGCCGTGAGTGATTCGTCCCAAGTTTATGCGGAATCGGAGAGGGGGATGGTCCGCTCCAAGGTTTCCCGGTAGTTCCAC